>ENA-UPTF01001802-UPTF01001802.1-marine-metagenome-genome-assembly--contig:-NODE-1802-length-13099-cov-6.616649_pt1 | contig 13099 bp, 18 predicted proteins | sample MGYA00238166_ERZ767019 | MGnify/ENA primary metagenome ERZ767019 (study PRJEB28930, sample SAMN06266391) | marine metagenome | isolation source: Sea water from 250 m depth | place: Atlantic Ocean...
AAAATCAACAATACGCTTGGTCAAGCACTGCTTGCAAAAAGAATGAAGAAGAAGCGAATAATTGCTGAGACTGGTGCTGGACAACATGGTGTTGCAACTGCTATGGCATGTTCCTGTTTGGGATTACCATCAGAAGTTTACATGGGATACAAAGATACAGTCAGGCAACAACAAAATGTTTTCAGAATGGATTTACTTGGCTGTAAGGTCTACCCGGTGAAATCAGGCTCACAAACACTGAAGGACGCAATTAATGATGCTATTCGTGATTGGATTACAAATGTTGAAACTACATATTATTTGCTAGGTTCCGCTGTTGGCCCACACCCATATCCAGTAATGGTACGAGACTTTCAATCCGTGATAGGAAAGGAAATAAAACAACAGATGAAAAACATTCCTGACACCGTCATTGCATGCGTTGGTGGTGGATCAAATGCAATTGGTACGTTTTATCCAATGATTGATAATAATGTAGAAATGATTGGTGTTGAAGCAGCTGGACAAGGCTTGAAAACTGGTAAGCACTCTGCTACACTCAATGCGGGTAAAAAAGGTGTGTTACATGGTATGATGACATACTTACTTCAAGATGATGATGGACAAATTAAGGAAACACACAGTATTTCAGCAGGATTAGATTATCCAGGAGTTGGTCCGGAGCATGCATTTTTGAAAGATGCTGGTAATGTAAAATACAAAAGTGCAACAGACCGCGAAGTAATTAATGCATTTTTAACACTGACAAAAACTGAGGGAATAATACCAGCACTAGAGTCTGCACATGCAGTTTCACATGCAATTAAAATTGCTAAAACTAGATCAAAATCTGATTCAATAGTGGTTACACTGTCTGGACGTGGGGACAAAGACATCGACATCGTAAAACAATATCTAAGGAAAAATGTCAAAAATTCAAGATAAGTTCAAGGAATTAAAATCCAAGAACGAAAAAGCATTAATTTCATATATTATGACAGGTTTTCCAAATGAAAACACAACATTATCGATTGTTGATGGTCTTGTTAATGGTGGTACTGATATCATTGAATTAGGATTTCCGTTTTCAGATCCAATAGCAGACGGACCAGTTATACAAGATGCAAGTACAATTTCATTAAACAAAGGAGCAAAAATTGAAAAATTTTTTAGAATTGTAAAAAAAATTAGAAAGAAGACAAACATTCCACTTATTTTAATGACATACACAAATGTGCTCTACACGCATGGCTACGCAAAATTCATGTCAAGAGCAAAGAGTGCTGGAATTGATGGACTAATTCTACCGGATATGTCAATTGAAGAATCCAAGGACTATCTCAAATCTGCCAGAAAAAATAAACTCGATACTATTTTCTTGGTATCACCAAATACGAACAATGCTAGACTGAAAAAAATAGCAAAAGCCAGTACGGGCTTTTTGTATATGGTAGCTGTTTTTGGCACAACTGGTGTTCAAACAAAGATTCACAAATATACTATAGATTCAATTAAAAATACTAAAAAAATCGTTGGCAGTAAACTACCCATTGGAATTGGATTTGGTGTATCAACCCCTAATGATGTAAAAAAGTATGTTTCAGTAGGTGTGGACGCAGTAATTGTTGGCAGTGCTAATCTAAAGATTATTGAGAATACACACCCATCAAAACTACAAAAAAATATCACAGAATATACAAAAAAACTGAAAAAAAGTACACGCTTGTAGGAAAAGCTACATAAATGGGAAACTATTTCCTCATATATGCAGACGAAGTTTATTTTTGTTACAGGCGGAGTGATGTCTGGTCTTGGTAAAGGTGTAGTTTCAGCTTCAATTTCAAAATTATTACAGTTATCAGATCAAAAAGTATCATGTGTAAAAATTGATCCATATCTAAATTTTGATGCTGGAACGATGAACCCAATTGCTCATGGTGAAGTGTTTGTTACAGAAGATGGTGGTGAATGTGATATGGATATTGGAAGTTATGAAAGATATCTTAACAAAGATATTCCAAAATCTCATAATATTACAACTGCTCAGATTTATTCTAGTGTTATTGATGCAGAACGAAAAGGGAAATATTTGGGTGCATGTGTTCAAATTATTCCACATATTACTGATGAAATAAAAAACCGTATTAGAACAATTGCAAATGATGAACAGCTTGATGTATTAATTGTAGAATGTGGTGGCACTGTAGGTGATATAGAAAGTCTTCCATTTCTTGAAGCCTTAAGGCAAATTAGGCTGGAAGACGGTTCTCAAAATGTTATTTTTGTTCATGTGACATTAGCACCATCATTAGAAGTTGTTGGAGAACAAAAGACAAAACCAACGCAACACAGTGTACAAGAATTAAGAAGAATTGGTATACAGCCTGATCTACTATGTGTACGTTGTACAACACAGCTGTTGGAAAAGACCAGACAAAAGATTTCAATGTTTACAAATGTAACTGCAGATGATGTGTTTTCATGTCATGATGCTAAATCAATTTTTATGATACCGCAAATGCTATATGAACAAGGATTAGTTGATGTAATTTTTAAGAAATTTACAAAAGTTGGTTATGTTAACACATCAAAAAATTGGGATGACTGGAATAAAATAGTTAATTCGTTACAAAAAACAGATGATGCGATTAAAATTGCAATGGTTGGTAAGTATGTCACTTTAGTAGATAGTTATGTCAGCGTTAATGAAGCACTCAAACATGCTTCGGCATCTATTGGCAGATCTGTGAATATTGATTGGATTGATTCAGAAACATTCAATGGGAATATTGATCAGCTTGATAATTATGATGGTGTGTTAGTGCCCGGTGGATTTGGAACACGTGGTTCTGAAGGAATAATTGATGCTGCTACATATGCATTAGAAAAAAACATACCATACCTTGGAATTTGTTTTGGATTTCAACTAGCGGCAATTGCATTTGGTCGTAAAATATGTAATCTTGAAAATGCAAATTCGACCGAGATTATTTCAGATATAAAGAATCCAATTATTGATCTTTTACCAGAACAAAAGCAGGAAATAGATATGGGCGGATCATTGCGATTAGGCGCAAATGAAATTAAAATCAATCAGGATTCACTAGCACATAAAATATACAATTCTGATAAAATTTCCAAAAGACATAGACATAGATATGAATTTAATACTGAATACCGTAAGGAGTTCCTGAAAAATGGTATGATCTTTTCGGGAGAAAGTGATGACGGGAAAAGAATGGAGATTTTAGAAATCCCATCCCACAAATTCTTTTTTGGTGTACAATTTCATCCAGAATTTAATAGTAGGCCAGGATTCCCCGAACAGGCGTTCAAATCGTTTGTTACAGCATCTTCACAAAATTAATCTAACTTAGTAATTTCATAAATTTTTTGTCTAGCATCACGAATTGAAACTTTTCGTTTTATGTGTCCTTTATTCATTAGGTGTTTTAATGCAAGTCTTACAGTTCTGTCTGGTAGTAATGTTTTGGACGCAAGCTCTTTTTGTGTCATTGAGCCTTCATATTCCAATATTTTTAGTAGCAGCTTAGAGCTTGGTGGCATAGCAAGTAATTCCTCGGCAAGCTTCACTTTCTTAGTAAGTGCCGAAATAGCTGTCGAATCCACTTTCATACGTATTATTCTCGCAGGAGGTATGAATTTCGTTGCTTCAACACTATTGTTGACTTTGTATCTATCTATTCCATCCAATACTACATCACAATGTAAGCGGGAAGAAACTTCATCGATTTCAATTATACTATTATCAGATACTATCAAGGGTCTCCTAGTAGTATCTAACGAATTAACTGAAACTATTCCAAATACGTTTGAAGATTGAAAAATAACTGGACCGCCAGCCGACATAGAATATGCAGATGAGCCTATTGGTGTTGAAATTATAACACCATCACTACTATCATGCCATACTTCTTCACCATTAACACGTAATACGTATTCCATTAGCGTAGCGCTTTTTGACGTAAAAATAGCCACATCATTAAGAACAGGATAAACATTTTTACCATCAATTTTCACGCCTATTCTTGGAACATCTTCAATCACAAAATCCTGTTTTTTTATACGATTAAGATAGGAAGAGAGTTCTCTCAATTCAATTTGTGCTAAAAAGCCGTTTGATTCTGATTCACTTATTCCTAAAACTGGTGTATCTAAATCTAATGTATGATGAAAGTAATTACGAACACCGCGATCACCGCCCAATACAATCACCAAATCAGCCAACATAGTTTTAGAATTATTTTTGAAGTAAAATGACTCAAACCCAGCATCTGAAAGTGTTTCTTTGATTGATTTTGCTAATAATTCCGTAGCCTGAATTCCTGCAATGCCAACACGCATAATAAACAAACCATCAAAGTGTAATAAAAATCAGATCTGTCTGAATTTTACTGTATTATAAAAATAATAGGCATTGGTTTCAATAGCACCCTTTAATGGAATTTTTTCTAAACCAATTTTTGTACTATCTAGTGCTGCCTGCACTGCACCACCTGCAAAACTAAGTGCCCATAGAATGTCATTTTCTTTTATCATTGTGCAACAAAATGCTGCACTAAATATATCACCAACACCAGTTGTATCATAAAGCTGAGTGTTTGGTAATTTTATAGAGTAAATTTTATCCTCAGATAACACTGAGATGTTTTGCTTATCTGTTAAAATTACGGAATCAACTCCATTTTTTTGTAGAATCTTCATGTTATCATCTTCATAACCTCCTGTAAGACATTTCAATTCTTCAGGGTTTGTTTTTATCGCAGATATATGTGATAAATCCAGTTGAGTGTTTTCAAGATAAATTTTATTCTCTGAATTTTTTCGTCTTAAAAATCCTTGTGGATCTAAGAAAACAAAATTTGCATCTCTTTTAATTTTCATGAATACATCATTAGAAATTTCGTCAAAAACAGGGCTGATTAAAACGCTATCAGCATCTAAACTAACATTGTTTAACGGCTCACATTGATTTTGTAAGGATAATGTCCTTTCAGAACCTGATATCTCTAGTGTGAATTGAGTAGTGGGTTTAGTTGACATTGCATCCTCAAGTTTTATTTTTTGTTCATTCAAATAATCAACAAGAGGAAAATCAGAACCAAATTTTGTGTGTAAGGTTACGTCAAATTTCAGAGCTCTGGATGTTAGGCTACAATAGCATGATGGTCCGCCAGATGTAACATGTTTTGAATTATTAAGATAAATTGTATCAATAACACAATGTGAAAAAATGTCTAATTTCATTATCTACTAACATTATACTAGGATTATAAATAGGGAGAAATGAGTATCAATCATGCCATCAAAACGTGCAAGTAGAGGCCGCAAAAAGGGCGGAAAAGGTTCGTCAGCAGTTGTCCAATGTACAAATTGTGGGCAAACTGTACCGAAGGATAAAGCAAAAAAAGTGACATCACGCTTGAGTTTAGTTGAACATCAACTTGCTAAGGAGCTTAGAGCACAAGGAACTTACATTGCATCACCCAGAATTCTCAAATGGTATTGTATATCATGTGCAATTCACTTTAAGATCCTAAAAATAAGATCTGCTTCAAAAAGAAGAGAACACACAAAACTGCGTTGAGATTATTGATTTAACGCTTTTGCAGTAACAATAATTCTTTGAATAAAAGTAATACCAGCAATTATTATCACAATAATTACAGCATATTCCATAAATCCAATCATGCCAATTATGGCAATTACAAGTAGTCTTTCTGCTCGCTCACCAATTCCAATACCTTGTAACTTAATGCCTAATGATTCAGCTCTTGATCTTGTGTAACTAACTAGCAATGAAAAAGCAATTGCTAAAAATACTAAATATGGTTCAGCAAAGCCACCAATCAATATCCCAAGAAATATCGCAACTTCTGCTATCTTATCAAACACAGAATCAAGAAAACCACCAGTTTTTGTTATTTTTTGAGAGACGCGTGCAACCTGTCCATCAACTATATCAAAAAAACCAGCTATGAGTAAGATAACTCCTCCTATAATTAATGCAAATTCCATGTTCATGCCATAGATGAATGCTGACACAAACGCAAAGGCTAAACCAATACATGACCATCCGTTTGGTGAAATGCCGGTTGCTGCAAAACTGTTACCTATTTTTTCAAGATGTGGTTGTAGTGAGTCACGTAAATTATTTAACAATAATATCACCTGCTTAGATTCATTGCAATAATTGTTGCTATCATTTTTGCAGCCATAGATGCAGTAGAACCGTTATCATAAGTTGGATTGAGTTCTACCATATCTGCAGCAACTATTTTTTTGTTTTGTAACGTTGTAATTAAATCATATAATTCCCTGGATGAAATTCCTACAGCTTCAGGATTGCCAACACCTGGCGCAAATGCAGGATCTAGCACATCCAAGTCCACACTGAGATAAACACGGTCAAAAGTAGATGTGATGTCTTTGAGTAACTTAGGACCATCACCATTACGAATTTCCTTATCTGATACAGTTGCAATTTTATGCTCCTTTAGAAATGCAAGTTCTTCTTTGACAAATGCCCTTGCTCCTACATGAACAATGTTTTCAGAACCACGCTCTTCAACTATTCTCCTAAGATATGCAGCATGACTGAGTTTAATGTCAGCATATTGATCCCTTAGATCATAATGTGCGTCAAATACTACGTATCCTGTATCCTTTGGAAAACACGTAAAACTTCCTAAAGTAATCAAATGTTCTCCACCCAAAATTATTATCTGTTTATCTTGTTTTTTTAATTCAGATGTTACACCTTTAACTATTTGTAGCATTTCTGCTGCAACAACTGTATGCTTAGTATTACCAAGATCACTGATGTTCTGCGTTTCTAAGTCAATGCCAAATTCTGGTTGAAAAATTTCAATGTTATTAAATGCGTCACGAATTGTGTCAGGTCCAAATCGGCAACCAGGCTTGTAAGAATGTGTTGAGTCAAATGGTACACCAAAAATTGTAGCTACAGGTTCAGAATTCTCATTTGGGCTAACAATTAATGGAGAATTTGTCATGTGAAGATCCAGAAAACTCATTTTATCACACCATTATTTGTGGTCTCTGTGATAACAAAACTGCTGAATTTAGTTTTGAAAATGGTTTACCACTTGTTGCATCTTTAATCTCCTTTACAAAGTCTTCAATAGAAAGTTGGCGTATATCACCAGTTGTTCTATCACGTACATTCAAAGTAGGAGAATTTACTTCTTTTTCCCCAATTACCAAAACATAACTAATCCATTCCTTTTCTGCATCTCTAATCCTTTTACCGATTGTGTCATTTCTGTCATCAATATCAACTCGTATGTTCTGTTCAGTTAATTTACTAGCAAGTTCAGTAGTAAATTCTAGAAAATCATCTTTAAGAGAAATTAGTCTTACTTGTGTGGGCGCTAACCAAAGTGGGAATTGTGGTCTTTTACCATCTTTTACTTGTTTAGCAAACTTCTCCAATAACGCATAGATTATTCTTTCAACAGCTCCAGATGGAGAATTATGTAAAATTATTGGGTTTTGTTGTTCATTCTTTTCATCTGTAAATGTAATTCCATAACGTTTAGCATTTTCAACATCTATTTGGTCTGTTGACAATGCACTTGCCTTGCCTAAATTATCAATAAAATTAAATTCCCATTTTAGTACGAAATAAAAGAACTTCTCCTTCCACATTTCAACCAAAACTGGCTTTCCTACTTTTGAAACCATTTCTGTGATCAATTTCTTATTCTTATCATAAAATTCCTCAGTAAATCTGATGCCCATTTCATAGTCATTTTCTTCAATTCCTAACCCAGACAAAACTTCGCGAGAAAGTTCAAATCTTTTTTCAAGTTCGTTGATAGCCTGTGGAATATCTTTACAAAATGCATGACAGTCAGGCATAGTAAATGCTCTTAGTCTCCTTAGACCAACAAGTTCACCAGATTGCTCCCTTCTAAAACTATAACGAGTGAGTTCATAGAGTTTGTATGGTAAATTTTTGTATGACAGTTGAAAATCACTTGCCATTAAAAATTGTCCAAAGCATGCTGCAAATCTTAAGAAAAGATGCTTGCCTTCTGAATCTATACTGTATTGCCTTGCAGGAAACCGGTTAAAGTAACTTTCCATACTTGGGTGATGTGAATCATACATGATTGGTGTTTCAACCTCAATGCCACCGTAATCACGAATTTTATCTGTAACATACTGTTCAATTTGAGACTTGATTAACCTGCCATTGGGATAGAACCTCATATTTCCTGAATCAGATGCAGGTTCATAATCTGCAATCGCAAGTTTTTTCATTAGATTAACATGTGGTGGTGGTTCATCTACATTTCTTTTTTTTGCAGCTTCATATTTTGCAAGTATTTCTAGCTGTTTATGATTAGAGAAATTGAATTTTTCAATTTCCTCCATTTTACCATCAGGTGTCATGATATACCAATATGATTTGATCTTAGATTCAGAATCTAGTGCAGTAGATGTTTTTTCCTTAACCAAGTCTTTAGAAAAAACTTTAGAGCTTTCTGCAAGAGGATGACCCTTGACCTGAATGCTAAATGCTTTTGTCCATCCAAATGGAGCACGCATAACTTCTATTCCAGTACATGATTCTTCCATTTCTTTTAAAATTTTGAGGCCTGTGCCTGGTGATGCAAGATTAGAACTCAAATGTGCATATGGATAAAGTAATAGTTTGTTACAGCCAATTTTGCTCATTGATTCCTGAATCTCAGCTATTGCGTTTTTTACTATACCAGAATCATCATCTTTCTCAACTGCAGTAAAACATACTACAACTTCTTCTATGCTAGTTGTCTTAGGTTCAATCTCTTCCGCAGATTTGATTTCTTTTTTTGTTGGTGTGTATTGAATGCTATCACAATGTAATTGTAAAATACGCATTATTCACTGCCTTTTGTTTTATTTTCTTGTTCAAGTTTAGCTAGTCGCTTCTCAATTTCAAGTAATTTGTGAATAATGATTATATGGGTTTTTTTAGCATCAATTCCCACAGGGCTATCTGCACTAGTAATCACTTTTTCTATCTTTACCTTTTCATCATTCTCAACTTCAAGACTCATTTCATTATTTTTTAACCCACCTTAAAATATACATTTTGCTTTTTGACTGGATTTATGCATAATTCTCAGTTCTTGACTAGCTAAATCCAGCACCAAACTCATCACCCTTAGTTAATGGATCTATATCTGGGGATTCCTTAAGTTTTAGATATAGGAATGCTTCATTAACCAATTCTACAGCACTGTCATGATCAAGATTATAATTTTGTTCTAGAAAATTATGATATTTTTCTAATTTACTTTGATCCTGTTCATCAAGAGATAAATTGTCTAAAATGATCATTTCAGAAATTTCCTTGATTCTTTTATTATGTTCAGTCTCTGTCATAATTAAGATGGGTTTTAGACACTAAAAAAATTATGTGATTACTCATTTTCATCATGACCCAAAACATGATTCTCACAATAATATTGATCATTAATAGTACAGTAATAAAGTGAAAAACTATCACATAATGAACAGATCGGTTTATCATCATCCTCAGATAATTTTTGATGATAAAACTTAGGTATCATCTTATTTCCCTAAAATTTTTTCTGATCTGATCAGAATATAGTACTATGATAGAACTAATTTCAGATAATTCTGAGGTTGATGGTTCACGTTTGTACACCTCGATAAATGATCTTATGATATATCCTTCAATCCAACCAATGGTTTCACCATACAAAAAATCGAATGCATGATCATAATTCCATTTTTTTCTTGATTCCGTTTGTTCTGTGGCAGGGTTTGAAAACGCTTCAACCATTTTTGGTATTTCAATAGCTAAACCATCCAAAAATTCCTTATCCAAGTGCATAATTATATCAATATTTCTGGAAGTTAAAAATTGTTCCAAAAGTTAGCTGATGCAAATAAAATAATTCCAAAACAGGTTTATTTGACACAATTAAGGCTTTTTTATGGATCAACATAATTTTAAGGGAAAAAACATTCCGCACATTAATCTTAATCCAGAGATGACAATTGAAGACTTGGTTGATGTTTATTCAAAATCGGGATATAATGGAAGACAGTTAGGTGATGCTGCAAAACTATATGCAAAAATGATAAATGACAATGCCACTATTTGCCTAGCTGTTTCCGGTGCTTTAACCCCCGTTGGTTTTGGTGGAATTTTTAAATCTCTCATAGAACGTGGTTTTGTAGATTGGATAATTACAACTGGTGCAAATGTATATCATGAAGATCACTTTGCTTGGGGACTTCCAATTAAACAGGGAAGCTTTGATGTTGACGATATGAAATTATATGAAAAAGAAATTGTTCGTATTAGAGACGTATTTATCAAATATTATGAAACATTAGAGGCTGAAGATCAGGTAATTCAAAAAATTTTCAAAGATAGTCTTATCGATAAGCCATTCACAACTGCTGAATTTTCAAATATTATTGGTATGATAAGCAAGAAGAGATCAAAACACCCAGAGAGAAGTTTTGTTACTGCTGCATATGATTATGATGTCCCACTTTACATATCAACTTTAAAGGATTCATCACTTGCACTTAATTTAGCCGTCCACAGATTAAGAAATAAAACTTACAGTTTGGATTTTGTAAAAGAAATTTTGGAACAGGCATCAATTGTTTACAATTCTAAAAAATCGGGCATTCTTGAACTAGGTGGTGGGGTTCCAAAAAATAGCGCACAGCAAACAGGTCCACTTCTAGACCAAATTCTTCGTCGTGATACTGGTGGACAAGACTATATCATACAAATAACTGATGCTAGGCCCGATACAGGCGGGTTGTCAGGTGCTACACTAGAAGAAGGAAAAAGTTGGGGTAAAATACAAGATAGTCATAACGATGTAATTACCGTATATGCTGATGCCACTATAGCATTTCCAATTATTGCCTTGTACGTGTTAAGTAATCAAAAATCAAGAAAGCCAAAACGTCTTTATAAAAAACTAAACAAGTATTATGAAAATTTGAAAAGTGAGTTTTTGAAATCGTCAGAAAAATTCTATGACAAATAACAGTAAAAAATAAAGTCTAGCGCTTTTTTTGCTTTCGTCGTTTTCGGGCAGCATTCTGATCTGCATATCTCAAATGCTTTCCTTTTTTTCTTAATGGCAAGATAGAATTACATTATTTCTACATAGTATTATGAATTTCCTAAAATTTATCATATCGTGCTCGCTCTAACGATCTATCATCTTTAGTTTCTTTTTTCCATTCTTTATAGTGTGATTTACAGAGCACTGTCTTTTTACCACTAGATGATACACGTAATCCAGCGTCTTCAACTTTGGAAGTATTAAGAGAACGTATTCCATCGTTATCACAACCAGAAACATTACATTTTGCGCCCTTAGAAACAATTCCCATATTCATTTTTAGTAAATACCCGGATAAAAATCAGCTCTATGCCTTTTGTTGGTTTATAAATAGTAATTACTTTTTTAGATTAATGGGTGGATCAAAAAACAAATCTCCTGCACAAAAGGAAAAAACACAAAAGAAGGGCGCAGAAGAGAAAAAAACCAGCAAATCATCTAAGGAAAAACGTGTGTATACTGACACTGTGAACATAAATGAATCCCAAGCTGAAAAATACATTAAAAATTCTCAAGTAATAACTGTGCATGGTTTGGCAAGGGAGACAAATGTGAAAATTTCTATTGCAAATGCATATATTAAAAAATCAGTGCAAAATGGAATTCTAAAAAGAACGAGTGGCTTTAGTGGTCATCATATATATCAACCAGTTTCAAAATAAAGTGAAATTATATCACTAGACTTTATTTCTTTTAGGATATCTATGTTGTTTGTTATTTTGCCGATTAAACTCATAGACTTTACATTTGACGAGTCAGCAAAAAAGAAACAAATACTGCCCTCATATGGCATAAATGCAATATCACCTTTTTTAAATTCGGTTCTTGGACGCTCAATTCCCGAATCTATTGCTGTTTCGATATAAATAACAGAGTTCCCCATCTTGTGGGCATTAGATTCGAGTGGTATAGCTCTACTAATCAAACCTACTGTTTTTGGAGAAAGATGACGCTTTAATTGACAAAGAAGTTTTGAATTACCATTTATTTCTAGAATCAAATTAATTGTTGATACAGAATTTAATACCATTTTTTCAGTATAAATCTAGTAGAATATATAACCACTTTTATAGAATTTTAGGTAATCACCATGGCTAAGTCAGAATCTAATACTGAAAATATCAAAGAAGATGAAAATGCCTCTGTAAGTGAGATTGATGACAGTTTAGACAAAGCTATTGAAATATACAGAAAAATTAATGAAACCGAAGAAATGTCAGAAAAAGCACAAAAAGAAATAGATCAGCAATGTGAAATTATTAAAAAACGTCAGATAATAACCCAGTCTGTATACCATGAACCAGGAGAAATTAAAGATACCACAGATACTATTGCTACTGGACCGCCAACATTAACAAGATTTGAAAAAGCACGAATTATGGGTTCACGTGCATTACAATTATCACTTGGTGCTCCTCCTTTCATTGATTTTTCAAAAAATCTATCAACATCACTAGAAATTGCAATGGAGGAATTACATCAAAGAGTAATACCAATAGTAATTAGAAGGACATTACCTAATGGTGATTATCAAAACATTCCTATTGAACAATTTGAATAGATCATTCGTCTATAAAATTTAAAAGACAAAAAATCACGTTAAAATTAGCTGTTATATGTTAGACACTGAAATAAGTAAATCAGAAAATAATATCATCCAAGATAAATTTCTGGTACGTGACGAACCAGTTATGAAAAGTGCATTAGAAATACTAGCAAAAACTGAAAAAACTGATAAAATTATAATCAAAGGAAAAGGCGAATTATGCTATAATGCTGTTTCTATATGTAATATAATCACAGAGAATATACTAAAAGGAAACTCAAAAATTGAAAATATCACTGTGGACAGTGAAATTTTAGACGATGGACAAATGATCTCAACAATAGAATTGGTTTTAATAAAAACTAATTAATTAAAAAACACTACCAGGTCCTTTTAAAAGCATATTTTCACATTC
>ENA-UPTF01001803-UPTF01001803.1-marine-metagenome-genome-assembly--contig:-NODE-1803-length-13086-cov-3.084711_pt1 | contig 13086 bp, 7 predicted proteins | sample MGYA00238166_ERZ767019 | MGnify/ENA primary metagenome ERZ767019 (study PRJEB28930, sample SAMN06266391) | marine metagenome | isolation source: Sea water from 250 m depth | place: Atlantic Ocean | study...
TCTTATCCGATGAGTTGGCTTTCACTAGTGCGCCCAACACGTCGGGACTCCGATGGACGGAAGGGCCGAGTAAATCTGCTGCCATCTGACGAACTCTATGGTGTGGATCGTTTACTAACATGTCAATTGCAATTGGCAGCACTTTCTCCTCAGTGGGCCGGCAGGCCCCTTCCTTGCACCGATCGCATGCTAACGCGTGCATCGCGGCACCTCGAACATTCGGACTGGGGTGTTTTAGGTTTTCGATTAATCGGGGCAAAGCCTTGACATCCATAAAGTGGTCGAGAAGTCTGCAGCACGCGATACGTACGTCGTCGTTGTCATGTACCAGACCTTTCTGCATGGCGGATAAAGCGGAGTGGCCCGCGAGCAAGAGACGGCGAAAAGACTCCTTCGCACGATGGGGTACCCCGAGACTGTCTACCAAGGTGGCGTAATCGCGCGGCGCTATTCCGCCTAGAGTTGATATACGACGCCGTTTCATCAGCACGTTTCGTGAATATGAGGCGTAGCCAGCGTACGCCTCTCGATGCGACCTGTCACCGGGCTCAGCCGTTGATCACGTTGCGTGGTAGCGCGTAGACCGCTAGCCGGTTTTTGGAGCGTCTGTCCGCAAGAACTTGAAAATGCACCAAGTGGCGAAAGCAGTTAAGAGATGCCAGACCCCATGCATCTGAATCAAGGCGTCGGGATCACACCAAGGGTCTTCAGGACGTCCCCGAAGCCAAATGGCGAAAGCTAGGACAAAGGCGGTTGTTCCTAAGAAGAACCATGGCGAGTACGTCCGCGTACGATTGGGGTTCTGGGACGCAAATAAAGCTGGTATCCAGAACAGCAAAACCCACCAGAATCGGTCAGGCTGTTCCAGCATTTCGGTAGGAAAAATTCCAAAGATTGCGGCGACGACGAAGCCAACGAGTCCGGATAGCCACCTGAATCCTGGAGACCAGAATCTATAGAGGCTTTCTGAAATTGCCCATAGCGCGATAGACAAACTCCAAAGGTCTAGATGAATGCCTAATCCTCGGCCGAAAGTCCAACGACCCGTGGCGTAAACGACGACGATGATCGCGTAAGTAACCAAGACGCGCTGAGCCGACCATCGACCCATGTCACCGACGTTAATCAACCACGGTAGAAGGATGTACATGATCATGCCGACGTTATCTGCCCATCCGCCCCAATAGGTATGCGTGCCATGCATCAACATGGATCCAGCACCGAGCCAAATGACGGCAAACGCGTACACATTGGCGATCGGATTACGACCGTGGAATCGGTTGGTTGCGTGTTTGCTTGGCGGATCCCGCGTCAATACGTAGAGCATCAGGATTCCAGCGACCATGAACCCGATGTTGCTCAATGCGTTAATGGGTTCGCGAAAAATTCCGCCATGTACCCTTTCGCACCAGCGCGAAGCGTCCCCGACTGATCGAAGTGATTCTTCGTCTGAAGCCCAACCTAACGAGCCTAACCCTACGTAAAGAATTAGAAAGCCGACACTAAGTAACAGGGCCCAAAAGAGCGGACGCGTTAGGTACATAAAACGGTTCAAGCAGTCGTCAATTTACTCGTGGTGCGACAGATTGAGCATTGGCCGAGGGAGTTGCAAGAGTTTGTGGAAGCGGCGGTGAGCACAGGGAGGAGTTGCCGCGACTCCAGATTATTCTCGTAGCGCTCAAGGGGACGTTTGCTCGTCTCCGGGTAAATTACTCGCCGGTTCGACGAGGTCTGGATGAGCGCCCTCGATAGCGAGCATTGGGAGGTTCCAGAAGTGATAATTTTCTGTCGGTCATGTCGTCGTATTGTCTGAAGTCGTCGGGATCAAAGTAATCAGAGGTCCAACTGGCGTGGTGGGGCGAATATTTGTAGAACACGGTGTTTCGTTCGGAGGTTGCGGTCCATGGCAACGTGCCATGTGTGAGTGCTTCGGTGAATATGATGGCGTCGCCAGGAACGGCTGAGATTCGCTTCACGACGTCGACAATGCCCTTGCTGAGATCTTGCCACGAAGGGGGCAAGGTGACGTTGGATTTGTGGCTTCCTGGAATACAAGCGAATCCGCCGTCGTTTGGATGGGTGTCATAGAGCTCGAAGGACACGGCTAGAAGTCCGTTTTGGAAACGGCCATCGTGATAGCCAAATGTACCATTCACGCCTCGTCCACCGTGTAGCATGCCACCCGAAAAACCTTGGCCGCGGTCGGTATGAATGTTGATGTGATCGAGTCGATAGGTGGGTAGAGGTTCCCGTAGATCGGCACTCGCGATTCGTCGGTCCATCAGGCCCGGGTCGCCTAGCAGGGCTTCTAGAATGGGCGAGAGGGTTGGTAGATCAAGTAGATCCCGCCAGATGGGGTCCCAATGAAGAGGCCCACAGGACTTGTCCTCGGCATTATCCCATTGCTCTGCGGGTCGTTGAAGGGTGGATTTGATCCGGTCGATCTGCAGTGGCGTTAACGCGTCGGGAATGACCAGGTACCCGAACGTGTCAAATTGGTACGTTTGCTCCGCGCTTAACGCGCTCTCAGAAGAGTCATCGTTGTGCATTTCTAGCTGCTCAATTGCGTCGGTCTAAGTCCGATCCATTAAAGTCGGCCACAGTAGCAGACGTTTAAGTTTCGGTCACCGCGATGTCGGTGATAACGCTCGTCAAGTCGTCTCGGCAGACTACTAGCGAGATATTCGTTGACGTCGAATCGGAAGAAAGTTCAAACGGAGGGCTTATCGTATTTTGGCGACGCCACTTGCACACCGTTAGTGAAGACGCGATTACGGAAAATTGACAGTTGGGCAGCTGACTCGTAGGTTTGAAGTACTGCGGACTGTATGGAGCGACCCATGGCAATAGTGGTCCAACACGGCTACTTCGACGAAGACCAACAAGCGTTCGACGAGATTGAGAAAGATGACTATTACGGTTCCAAGTTTGATGCACCTCCTTCTGGCGGTACGCCAATACACTGGCACGACGTAGGCATGCACATTTACATAACTGACGGTAAGTTTTGCTTTCAAGACCCCGCCACAGGTCAGGTACACGAGTGTGTGGCGGGCACCAGATTCGACATTCCCGAACGGACTTTGCATATCGAGGAAGAGCACCATGGGTATACGGCAATCGCCGGGATGTCGAAATCGGAAGTGCCGCAGCCTTTCGTACGACCACCGGAAGAACTCTAAGTCGTCTTGTAAGATATTTGAGAACGAGCGACTTTCGCTGTTCGACTAAGTAAACAGCCATCAACTGTATTCTTAGCACATACTCGGGAGCCTTTTGCTGCGGAGGAAGTATTTGTGGACCAGTGGATGTAGATGTCGCGTGGTGAACGGGTTGATGAACGAGCACTGAGCGCTGGGAAGCACAGATACAGGAGAGTATCGGATGGATTTCAAGGACATATTTAGCGTCGCGGGTAAGGTCGTGTGCGTAACAGGTGGGGGTGGAGGTATTGGACGCGGCATCGCAGGTGGGTTCGTGGCTGGTGGTGCGCGCGTCTACATCGCATCGCGGAGCGATTTGTCGGAGGTTGCCAAGGAAATTGATGCGGGAGGACCTGGAGAATGCATTGCTTTGCGTGCAGATCTGTCGAAAGACGAAGACATCAGCGGACTTGTCAGTCAGCTTCAAGAACGGGAAGGAAAGCTCGATGTACTGATTAACAACGCGGCACTTGGAAATTTCCAGCACAAGTTTGAAGATTTTCCGATGGACGACTGGGATCGAATGAACGCGGTCAATGTGCGGGCACCCTTCGCGCTAACGAAAGAGTGTTTGCCATTGCTCGCTCTTGCCGGTGAAAGTGGAGAACACGCGTCGGTGATCAATATTGCGTCGGTCGATGGAATTCGAATCACGTCTGACAACGATTGGGCGTATGGACAAGGGAAGGCTGGATTAATTCACCTCACGCGCCAATGGGCCGGTCGATTGGGTAACAAAGGTGGAAGAAAAGGGGGGCGGAACATAACCTTCAATGTCATTGCACCAGGACCGTTTCCCGGCATGCTGGATCGGTATCTCGCGACAGAAGAAGGTGTGGCGGCAATATCGGCCATGACAACGATCGGACGGGTTGGCAAACCCGAAGACATGGGAGCGGCGTGCGTCTTTCTATCGAGTCGTGGCGGCAGTTACATCACCGGGGCTGTGTTACCGGTTGATGGCGGATTATTGGTCGGTCGTGGAGCGAACCAGTAGTTTTAATTCATCCAATAATGTGACGAGCTTCTGCCACGCAAAGGTCAACGCCCGCGGAATGGTCAATGAAAGTTTCGTGGTTTCGGTTGAAGTGTTCACGTGGTTCTCCGAAGAGCGTTAAACCAGACCCATGCCATGGTGGCAACGATTATCACCGCGACGCTATGGCCGGCGAGGGCACCTGGGTAGGGCTGGCCGAGGTTCGTCACCACGCTCCAGCAGATTGTCGTCGCCACGATAATGGGAACCGTCGCAAGGTCTCTACGAACCAATAACCAATAGCCGATCACGGCCGTTGTGCCGGAGAGGATCGCGGACACCGTCCAGGTGGGTAGATCTGAGCCACCTCCGGAATTCATCGCGAGCCCACCGATCAAGAACACACCGGCGAGTGTGAAGGCTTTCCATCGAGTCCAGTCTCGACTCACGTAATTGGCAATACCGAAGATGAGCAAATACCGTACCGAAATCACAATGAAATTCACGATCCACTGCGTTATCGGTGCAGCGAATGGAACAGCAAAGCCCGCACCGAAGACCGCGGATACCCGTGGACTTGGAAGATCTTGTAGTAACGCCAAAGCGCTAATACAGACGGTTACCAACCCCACCAATACTGCAGTTAACAACAAGCGCTTGGGTTTAATGGCTGACGAATTACGGCACCAAAAGACGATCATGCCGGCCGTGAGTCCCGTTAAGATTGCGGGAATGAGGTTCTGGATCAATGCGAAGGCGATTGCGTTCCAGACTTGACTGACAAAAGGCTGCGCCGTCGTAAAACTTGCCGTGAGCATCGGGAAACCGTTGGCTTCACCAACTAACCCGAGGATGAACAACGATGTGGCGACGACCACAAAATGCCGAATAGAAAAATTTCCTCGGCTCCAGGCGACTATGCCGACAATGGCGCCACCGAAATTCAGACACAACGTCACGACCTGGACGAGCGTCATGATAATGCTCATGGTTGTCGCGTTGGATCGTTGCTCCCGTCGCCAGTCTTCTGGAATATGAATAAAGCGATTGACTGAAACGATCTCGTTACCTGCGATGCGAACGGCGTACCGTCTTTCCCCCCTCGGTAAGGGCTTGGATCTCACGTCAGCGAAGGTAAATGACCAATCTGTTCGGGAAGGCTGCTGCGTAGGGATAACAGATAATTCGCGCAGTGAGTTGTTGGATACCAGCAGCTCACGCTCAAGTGCAGCATGGGCTAAGGCCCTTGCGTCTGCCTCCGTTAGGTCGAGGCCGGGCGCGTTTTCAGGGAGTCGGTGCTGAACACTTAATACGGTTCCGTCGCCTCGAACGGTCACGCCCCATTCCTCAGCCCGATCGGCGACGTTGCCGTCGAAGCGTGCGAAACGAACAAAATATCGGGGCGGCTGCAGCCAACTTCCGAGCGACGTCGTATAGGTTTCTTCGCCAGCCGTTTGCCACAAGAACTTGCTGACGGTGCCGTTTATGCCGGATACGGAGACAAGCTCGCGGCCCCCTGGCTTAGTTTCTATCGATTGTGCCGCCAGCGTGGAGCGGCTGATGGCTAGGGCCTCGCTTCGGGTAATTTCAATCGTGGGAATTTCGGTACGGGACTCAGCGTTCAGCCAGTACGCGAGTGGGATGGCAACGACACAAAACCCGATGAGTGCGGGCAGTAGTAGCGTTGGCAGGTGGTCGGAGGTTTGTGCCGGGAGGACGACGGGCGGTTCTCTCGATACTGGGGTTGAAGGTTGCCAACCGCCATTTCGCAACCGACCGGGCAAATCAGACCAACCCCCAATCTGATACCGACGTAAGAGAATGATCGCGATTGGTAGGAAAGCGAGAAGGACCAGTATTGAACGATCGAACCAGACGCCGGGACCGGTGGTGTAAAAGATGGGTAGTCCCATCAGTACGATGTTGAAAGCGAAGTGCATGATGATGGCGGGCAAAAGGCCGTAACGTAGATAAAGCAACCCGAAAATGACGGAAGGCACGACCAGCTCGACGACACGTGCATAGGCGGGCTGCGCGGGATAGTTCGCGTGTCCCGCCCCAAAAATTAGGATTTGCAGGACGAAAGCAATCGTGATGAAAAGACCACGGTGACCGTAGCGTTGTCCGAGCAAGGCTGCTGTTGCAAGCGGTACTGCGCGAAAGAGACATTCTTCCCAAAAACCAGCCTGTAACGAAAGGGCAAACGGGTTTAACCATGGTGCGAAATGAGCGAGTGAATCTGGACTCACCAACGTATCTGACGGGTTCCACCAGTCGCCGACGTTTTGAGCGATGAAATAGAACGAAATGACGAACACTAGGTTAATTGGTACGAGTAGATAACCTGTACTGGTACGTGCTGCGACGCTCTTTGAAGAAGCCGCTTCACGACTCCATAGGCGCCAAAGCTGCGGGTGATCAGGGAACGCTAAACGAGACAGACCTTCCGCGGCGATGAACGAAAGAGCCAGGATCAACGCAAATAACAAGCTTGAAGAGATACTTGAAAGCGTGGTTTGGATTAGGAATCCGGATGCAGAGTCCGATGTGTCATAACTTAACCAGGCGAGCGGTAATGTATTGAGACTGGCGGCAATCTGTAAAGCAGCGATCAATCCCGCGGCAATGATGGCGGGTCGCCATACGAGTTTTCCCCGCCGCGATAAATGATAGAGGCCGACGCCACTCACAATCAGTAAGAGAAACATACCTACCTGGCCTAATGTGCTGATGCTGTTATTGGCGGAACGCATCTCTTGATAACGGCGCGTGAACGACTCCGGCACGCGCACGGAAGGCATGAACATGCTGACGCGATCACCCGACACGCGTGCTCGTACTTGCAATCGGCCGTCGCCAAGACCTGGGCGGGGGCTTTCGTAGACAAATCGGTGATCGATTCGGCCGTTGGGCTTTTCGTCTTGTCCCGATTCCGTCAATTCGAGGCCTGCGAGATCGATGCGCCAGACATCTATTGCGGCGGCTTCAACCGCCTCTTTGGCAACGGCCGCATCGATGTTGGGACGCTTTTCGTCTTCGGCAATTTTTTCCCGAAAGCCGTACGGACGACCGTTGGGTCGAAAGCGAACGGTGGTTTCGTTAACCACGCCTTCGCTAAAAAGGCGTACCCGCCATGTATAGGGCGAGAAGATTGAGTCTTCGAGGAGTCGAGCAAATCCTTCGATCCCCCCTGCCTCAAGCTCGACAAACGTTTTTACGGGGATATTGGTTTCGAATGATGCCGCGTCCCGTTGGGGAATTACGGGGCCCCATCCGTGTTCGTGTGAGAGATCGAGGGCCTTTTCGATCGCGAGTTCGCGAGTCATGCTGATGTCAACGGAAACGATTGGGAACGCTGTCGGGAAAAACAGATACGCGATATACGCACAGGCAATGGACACCGCAGTGAATGCCATCCACTTGATGCGCCGATTGTTCATCGCGATTCCCGAGAGCCGATGGGTCGTTATCTATAACAGGCTTGAGGCAGGAGCGGTACGGTTGCATGACGTTGCGACGTGATTCTTGTGTCACGGTTGAGGGAGGTCTTATCCGACCTTTAATCGATCCACGTTGGACGCGCTTTAACGGCAAACGGTCGGCCACAACTCTATATACGGCGGTGTTGGACGCTGCTATAAAACGGCCCAATAGCTTGGTCGTTGGGACTGGAAATGAGCCGAAGAAACGCTAGCGCACGTTATCCTTTATGCGTAATTCTAATATCGCTGGTTGTGACGTCTCTCAGCGCCAACCAACAAGCGCTATTTGTCGAACCCAGGTCAATTGTTATGGACGTTGGTGCGGTTGGAGCAAAGCTGACGGTCAGTTACAGCACCATTCCGGTTGGGTTGCAAACGGCGGGCGCCGGGATATCCGTTTTCTTTGATAGCACCAAGTTGCAACTCGAATCGTTGATACCGATTTATCAGGAGGGCTTGTTGCAAGCGACTCGAACAGCGGGTTCAGTCATTGTCGATTCATCCGATCTTGACGGCGATCACTTGACTGACAAACGCGCCATCGTCGCTTACACGAGTTTCAGCGGGAAATGGCCGGACCCCGACCCACTGGGCCCTCTTGAATTATTTAGTGTTGAATTTGTAGCAAAAAATGAAAATTGGACGGGTGAGACACACGTGAATTTTGGAGTGACATCGCTGGCTTCGGGATTTTCTTCAATGAATCGTTCAGTAACGATCCGGATTCAAAGCGAGTCGCCATAAGGGGGCGCCAATTCAACCGAAAACTGGTGGGCGTTAAAAGTAACGGGCCCGGTAGTCAGAATTCTTCGGGTTATGGGTTCGGCAATGACCAACGAAAATGAAGCAGCGAGTCGTCATCGGTTTGTGCGGATTCGTGTGGGTTCTTCTCGCACAAGTGAGTTGGTCGGAAGACGCTGCTTTTAGTTTTGATATCGATTCGGATGGCGAGGCAGGAGCCCTTACCGACGGGGTATTGTTGTTACGCCATTTATTTGGATTTTCAGGCGATTCACTGACGGAAGGCGTAATCGCGACGAATGCGGACCGGTCTTCGGCTATCGAGATCGAAACCTACCTATCGGATTATTCACACAAGATAGATATCGACGGAGACGGGTCGAAGGGTGCGTTGACCGACGGTCTTCTCTTACTTCGGTATTTGTTTGGCTTCAGAGGAGACACGCTCGTTAACGGAGCGGTCGGCGAGGGGGCCGCTCGGACCAGTGCTGGACAGGTTGAGCGTTATCTCGACGATTGGACACCTTTCGACGACACGAACGGTGAATCGTGGGGAATGACACGGGCTGATGCATGGACCCAAGGGTTGGATGACGACAAGGTGATTGACCTCTTGGACCACGTGCTTACCGATACCGCGGTGCAGGCGGCTATGCTGGTTCGAAAGGGGTACGTGGTGGGTGAACGCTACGCTGACGGATACGACGCCACTGACCGAGGGACCAGCTGGTCGGTCGCAAAAAGTTTATACGCGGCGGCGGTGGGCGTTGCGATCGACGAAGGTTCGATCACGTCCCTCGACCAACGAGCTAGCGACTTCTTGACCGAATGGAAAGGTACGGACAAAGAAAATATTCCGATACGCGTATTACTGGAAATGCGCGCCGGGCTGCCGGGGGAGGGCACCAACCTCTTTTCGCAAAACGATCAATCCACGTTCGCTCTTACTCAAGATCTCGAGAGCCAGCCAGGAGCAACCTTCGTGTACTCCAACGCCACATCGCAGTTGTTAGAACCGATAATTAGGCGGGCGACGGGCCAAGATGCGCACACCTACCTGACCAAAAAGATCCTGACACCGATTGGGATTGATATGGCCAACGTCGGGTTGTGGTTGGATCCAACCGGGGTTAACCCGTTGACCTACTGTTGTATTGACATGCGCCCAGAGGACTTTGCACGTTTTGGCGTGATGTATACGAGAGGGGGTCGATGGGCCGGTACGCGAATACTCTCCTCTGACTTTGTCGCACAGAGCCTCACCAGCCAAAGCGATTACTACGGCCTGCATTGGTGGGTGTTGAACGCTAATTATTTTGGGGGTTACACGCCGCCGGCGCAGTTACAGGCTGCCCACGGCTTGAACGGGCAACACATCTACGTGTGGCCCCAGGAAGACATCGTGTTAGTCGTTCTAAGTCTCTATCAGCCTCCGACCGACGGTAACTACATTTTAAGTTTGGCGAACTGGCCGCGTACATGCGACGCGAGAAATACTTGCAACTCGTCGACCGGCGAGGAGGTCGAAAGCTATAACGAATGGCAACTTGTTTCGTTGTTAGCGGCGCTAGTGAGCGGTTAGGGGGTCAAGATAGATTCATTTGGTCAGCAACCCTTTTGCCGAGAAGGCTACTCCAGCGGATGGGGGCGTGAGCGGTACCACGGGCATCGACCGAAAGGGGGCGTGAGAAGCGCTTTACGTCCGAATTTAGTCATCTCGTTTGAAGGCGTGGAGCGTGTCGCCAACAATGTCTTGCGTGAATCGGTCGCCCAGTCTTTTATCCCGTTTGCACCCCCTTCTAATATTTGTTTAAGTGCCGGTGCGCACGCCACTTTGGGAGTGATCTCGTGACTTTATTCAGCAAGTTGTTGTGGGGCTTTCGCTCGGGCGTGGGGCTCGCTGCGGTTTTTACTTCCTTTGCGTTGGCCCATGCAGATTCCCAGGATCTGACCACGTCACCGCTTTCGTTTTCGGTTGACGCCGGATCCACGGGTCTCGAAGTCACCGTTAGTTACGACACGACGCCTACCGGTCTGCAGACGACGGGTGCAGGTATTTCTATTTTTTACGATAGTTCTAAGCTGACGTTTGTTTCTCTCGCCGAAACCTACGATGAAGATCTGACCCAAGCGACCCGTACCCCGGATTCCGTTGTTGCGGATTCAGCTGATTTGGACAGCAACAGCGCGACAGATAAGCGCGCGATCATTGCCTACACGAGCTTTACGGGCGCTTGGCCGGACGAGGACGACTCGGATCGACCTCTCGAACTCTTCAAGGTGAGCTTTGATGCCGCGAGCGCAAGCTGGGCCGGCGAAACACCGATTAATTTTGTCATTACCTCAGGCGCAGCGGGTTACACGGCAACAAACCCTTCGGTGACGGTCGAATTTTTGCCCGATCAAGTATTGCCGGAAATTACCGCACCATCTGCCATTTCGGTCGAGGCGGAAGGATCCACGGGTACCGCGGCAACCAACACAACGATAGCTTCTTTTCTGACGGGGGCGACGGCTTCGGACAACATTGACGGTGACGTGAGCTCAAGTGTCACGACGGATGCGCCAACGACTTTTGCTGTTGGCGAAACCACCGTCACCTTTACGATTCTGGACAGCAGCAGCAATTCGGCGACAGCTTCGGCAACGGTCACGGTTGTAGATACGACGGGGCCCATTGTTTCGGCGCCGGCGGCCATCACGGTCGCGGCGACCGATGCTTCAGGGACGGCGGCAACCGCTACGTCCATCGCAAGCTACCTCACCTCGGGTACTGCGTTGGACCTGGTTAACGGTGAAGTGGCGGTGACGACCAATGCACCCACCGTATTTCCCCTGGGAAGCACAACCGTCACATTCTCGGCGAGTGATTCGACGGGAAACGGCGGTTCGGCCACCTCGACGGTGACGGTCGAGGACCAGACCGCTCCGTCGATTGCGGCGACGGCGATAACGATTGAGGCGACGAGTTCGGCTGGCGCTAGTCTTACGGCGGCAAATATAACGGCCGCCACCACGGTTTCGGATAATGTTGATGGCACCGACGTCACGGTGACTTCGGATGCGGCTGCGAGCCTGCCGCTGGACGTCGCGACCACCGTTACCTACACGGCCACGGATTCTGCGAGTAACGCGGGGACTGCATCGGCTACCGTTACGGTCGAAGACACAACGGCGCCAGTCATCACGGTAGCGGAACGAGCGGTGGTAACGTTGGACGTCGCGGCCGCCGTGCCTGCGACCAACGCAATCATTGCTGATTATTTAGCTTCAGCAACTGCAACAGACTTGGTGGACGGCACGGTCACCGTGACCAACGATGCAACCGCCGATTCATACAACGTGGGAACGGCGACAGTTACCTTTACGGCAACGGACGCGCACGGGAACACGGCAACGGCATCGGGTTCCATCGTCGTGGATGTTGGAGCAACCATCACGGTCCCGGCATCGATCGTAGTCGTTTCAGCCGATGGTTCTGCGCTTGACGCGACGCAACCTCTCATTGCCGCGTACTTTTCTGGCGTGTCCGCAACCGATGTTGAAGATGGAGCCGTTGATGTTACCAATGACGCGCCGGCCACGTTCGCGGTGGGCGTCACTACAATCACCTTTACCGCTACGAATAGCCGGGACAAGACCACCACATTAACGGGCACCATAACCGTCGTCACGCCAGCGTCTGACGCCGATACCGATGGGGATGGAATTGATGATTTGTTTGAGACCGATAACGGTCTTGATCCGAACCTCGATGACGCGTCAGCGGATGCCGACAGCGACGGTCGAACCAATCTCAATGAGTATCTAGAGGGCAAAGACCCGAACGCGGACGATGTCGATCCTGTGGTAACTCCACCCACCGATCTGACGGTAGACGCGACAGGGCGGATTACAACGGTGGATCTTGGAACCCCTTCGGGGACTGATGTCGTTGATGGAAGTTTGACGCCGACCTCGGACTTGTCAGGAGCGTTTGCACCCGGTACGCACACGATCACTTGGTCCGCGACCGACGCGGCTGGCAATACCGGCACCTCAACCCAGACCCTTAAAGTGCGTCCGTTGGTTGAAGTTGCATCGAAAGGCAGAACGGCCGAAGGCGAAACGTTCAGTCTTGGCATTCTTTTGAACGGGACCGCGCCAGACTATCCGGTGTCGGTACCCGTGACTGTTTCCGGTACAGCGACGGTCGGCACCGACTATACAGCCGTGGCAGAGACGGTGACGATCGCCAGTGGACGGTCGGGTAGTTTGTCCATTGCGGTTCTGGATGATGGGGTTTCGAATGAGGACGTTGAAACCGTCGTGGTCACGTTAGGGACGCCGCAGAATGGTAATGCCGCGTTAGGGCCATCGATTGCGTCAACCATTTCGATTGTGGAGGCAGCGGTGCCCCCATCGCTTTCCATTTCGGTCACCCAAGCCGGGGCAAAAGGTAAAACCGTTGCCGCATCTGGTGGCGAAGTTAGCGCAGTCGTGACGGTCACGGATCCGAATGGCAGCCACACCTACGATTGGAGTCGATCGGATAACAATTTGGTTGGGACGTCCAGCACGTCGGCAACGTTCAGTTTTGATCCTACGAGCCTTGCTGGTATTTACGAAGTGGTTGTCGATGTGACGGATGATGGCATCGCTGACGCGACCTACGCAGCAAGTGCTCTAATCAAGGTGGCAGCTT
>ENA-UPTF01001804-UPTF01001804.1-marine-metagenome-genome-assembly--contig:-NODE-1804-length-13081-cov-3.117502_pt1 | contig 13081 bp, 12 predicted proteins | sample MGYA00238166_ERZ767019 | MGnify/ENA primary metagenome ERZ767019 (study PRJEB28930, sample SAMN06266391) | marine metagenome | isolation source: Sea water from 250 m depth | place: Atlantic Ocean...
GGGCGATCAAAAATTAGAAGAAAGATTCTATTTATGCACTGAGACCAGATTCACTTCGCTTTTCTTTGTACTTTGCATAGCCACCACTTGAGTACCAATAACTGCCTTGGGCAAGTACCAATAAGGCGATAAAAAGAGGAATGCTTCCCCAGTCTCTGCCTCCCACTTGAAAATAAAACACTGCGTTATAGTCACGATCTTCCAATGGATGGGATGCAGTTACAACACCAATATAAGTCCCTCGCTCTTCAAAGGCATAACTTGCGCGGTAGTAACCACCGGACTCAATTGAAGGCTGTTGGTAGTAAACTGTTGCAGCTTCCAGATCGTCGATTGCCTGAATATCTTGCCAGTCCGCATACTGGCCTGCGTTATTAATATCCCTGACTATACGAAAATCGATGTTCATTTCATAAAGTAAATCGTGCAAATATTCCATGACAAAAACTGAATTAGTTATATCAGGAATGTCTTCACAAAATTCATCACTTTGTCTTGTCTCGGGTTGGAACACAGTGAAGTGGGCTTGCATAAAGTTTATTGAGATTACGCAAAGATCTTCTTCAAATGCCACACCCCCGTGACCTACAACGGAATTCGAAACCGATAATGTCATTACACCAATACATAAAAGGCGTAGTTGTGAATTGATAATAATCTTCATTCTTGCTGTTTTAGCTACCAGGGAATGATGTTGCCATCATAATTAAAGAAACGGCCAGCATGATTGTCAGACAAATGATCGATAACACTCATCATGCCTGACACACTTGTTTGAGTATCGATCAATGCATTAGGTCCACCCATATCGGTCTGGACCCAACCAGGGTGTAAGACCGCTGCAGTAAATCCTTCTGAAGACAAATCGACTGCGATACTTTTTACAATAGCATTGAGCGCTGCCTTGGAGCTGCGATAAACATAAGAGCCGCCACCTTTGTTGTCATCAATCGAACCCATTTTCGAAGTAACATAAAGAAGTTTCTTATCTTGGCCTTTTCTGAGATTGTCGATAATTAATTGAGTTAACAACATTGGAGCAATGGAATTGATTCGCAAAACCGGCAACCAGTTCTGTTCATCCACATTGCCAAATACAGAATCCCGCGGACCATAAACACCTGCATTATTGATAAAGATATCAATTGCCCTGCCTCCAAGTTGAGCTGGAAATGCAGCAAGGGAATCATCACTGGAAACATCGAGGGTTAATAATTGCAAATTATCGTTTTCAGCTTGCAATTGAGTGAGTGCACTAGCACTGACAACATCTCGACAAGTACCAATAACATTATCTCCTCTCGCTAGATACTGCTTGGTGAATTCCAGGCCGATACCGCGATTCGCACCAATGACTAAGACAGTGGTCATAATTGCTCCAGACTGGGTCTATATAAACAGGTGTAAACAAAAAGAAGGCTAATCTACATGCCAGCTTGCTCGCCGTCAAAGCTCCATTCAGCTTAAAAGAGCAACTGGTAACTTTTTGTAGCCTCCACTCGCACTAAGCTACAGTCTTATGAATAATGGCCGCCTTTGTTATACTTTTGCGCCGCTATCTAAGAGAAAGACCGCTGAAAACAAAAATTGGACGCAAATAAAATGAAAAACAATGCTTTGCTGCTGTTAAGCTTAGCAGTATCTACAGGTGCTGCCGCGCAGCAAGTAGAAGAAATTATTGTAATCGGAGTAGTCCCGGCCGGTTCTAGCATAGAAACGAATAAGCTCGCCTACCCGGTTCAAACTGCCACGGCAGAAGACCTTGAGAACGTCGCTGCACTCAGCATCGCAGACTTCCTGCGACAAAGCTTTACCAGCATTTCATTGAATGATGCACAGAACAATCCGCTGCAACCGGATCTACAGTATCGTGGATTTACGGCATCACCTTTGTTGGGTCTCGCCCAGGGCATTGCGGTCTATCAAAACGGAGTACGAATCAATGAGCCACTTGGAGATGCAGTAAACTGGGATTTAATGCCTCAATCAGCTATTCAGGAAATTTCTCTCGGTGGTGGTTCCAATCCACTCTATGGATTGAATAGTCTTGGCGGCTCACTAGCGATAGACATGAAAGATGGCTTTGATTTTGAAGGGGCTAATCTAGAAGTCAGTACTGGTTCCTTTGGACGCCGCACTTCCAATATTGAGTTTGGAGGCAATGATGGACAACTCGCTTACTACCTCAACATCGAACACTTTGATGAAGACGGCTGGCGCGATAATTCCGAGTCAGATGCTCTTAATATTTACGCTAGTATTGGCTGGCGCTCCGATTACACGCAGATCAATTTAAATTATCAGCATGGCGAATCGGAACTTATCGGTAATGGTTCATCTCCAATCGAACTGATCGATCTCGATAGAAAAGCGATCTTTACCGGGCCAGATATTACCGAGAACGACATGAATATGGTCAGCTTCGATTTCTCCCATGAAGTAAGTTCAAGCATAAGTTTTAGCGGCAATATTTTTCATCGCGAAAACGATACTGATTCTTTTAATGGAGACGGTACCGAATTCGGAATTTGTGAATTTGGTGGAATGGATACACTTATAGAAGGAATTGAAGAAGATGACCTGGAAGAGTTAGGTCTCGATGACGACGATATTTGCGAATCTCAGTTTGGCGAAGTTAATGACCTTGAAGACTTCTTAAACATTACTGCCATGAACATGGGTGAAGATGAAGAATTCGAGATTGAAGGTTTCGAAGCTGATGAATTATCAGGGACAGGTATTCTTTCTGATGAAGCAATTAATAATCTGAGTAATCGCAATCAGGAAAGCACCGGTGCCGATTTTCAGTGGACCTATCTTGGCAATTTTTTTGGTTATGAAGGGCAACTTGTTGTGGGTGGCGCATACTTTAATGGCGAATCTAAGTTTAACTCAGTCTTGGAGCTGGCAAAAATCGATCCGCTGACGCGACTGACTACTGGACTAGGTACTGGCACATTTGTAGACGAAGAAGCTACTTCGATTTCTACTCAAACTGAATCCACCAGTTTGTACTTTTCTAACATTCTGGATCTCACAGACTCTGTTGCGTTAACACTTTCTGCTCGGGGCAACATTACCGAAGTAGATTTGCGCGACAGATCTGGAGAAAGGCCGGAACTAAACGGTAGCCACCGCTTTACGCGTATTAATCCAGCCATTGGTTTAACCTGGCAGTACAATGAAAATCTGAATCTTTACGGTTCTTACTCCGAATCTTCCCGTGCACCAACACCTATAGAACTAGCCTGCAACGAAGGAGTGTTTGATTTGGCGGTGCAATTCGCAATCGAAGACGGTGAAGATCCAGATGATGTAAATCTCGAATGTCGACTACCCAATGCCTTTCTTGCAGATCCACCATTGGATGACGTAGTGGCGAAGAGTTTTGAAATCGGCAGTCGTGGTTACATCAATGCCATGCGTTACGCTGCAGGCTTTTTTAACACTACGAATCATGACGACATTCTTTTTCAAACTACCGGTAGATCTACTGGTTTGTTTGCTAACGTAGATAAAACCCGTCGAAGTGGTTTTGAAGGATCTTTAAGCGGTCAGATTCAGAACTTCGATTGGATGTTCGCCTATACCCATGTTCAGGCTACCTTTGAAGATAGCTTTAATGTCTTAAGCCCAAATCATGACTTCGCTGACGATGAAGGCGAGATTCTGGTTCGCAGTGGTGATAATATTCCTGGTATTCCTGAAAACCAGTTTAAGGTTTTAGCAAACTACCAGCCTATCGATGGACTAAATCTCGGAATCGATATTGCCAGCTATAGCGACCAGCACCTTCGGGGTGATGAATCCAATCAGCTGGATGAGATTGACGGGTACACTGTAGTAAATCTGAGAGCTCGGTATCGGATTACTGACAACCTCGAAGTATTCGCGAACGTACACAACCTTTTTGACGAAGAGTTTGAAACATTCGGCTTGTTAGGTGAAGAACCGGGAGAAGTGGAAGTTCCAATTATTGAGGACTTGGAAGTGCCAATATTCCTCGGTGCGGCACCACCTAGAGCGGCCTTTGTCGGCTTTCGTTACAGATTTTAAAACCGAAAGGAATTCCTTTGGAGTTAGCAAAGCAGCTCGAATATCTCGGCACTGAAACAGCATTCGCTGTTTCTGGTGCGGCCGCAGCCTGGGCAGCGAAAGGCAATAAGGTTTATCCCTTTCACCTAGGGGATATCAATCTACCGACTCCGACCAATATCGTCGAAGCGATGCAGAAAGCCATTGCCGATGGCTATACAGGCTATTGTCCAGGTCCCGGTATTCCTGAGCTACGGGATACTATCGCCAGAGATACAGGAGCAAGACGCGGTTTAAGTTACAGCGCCGAAAACATAGCAATACAACCCGGTGGAAAACCAGTAATCAACAAATTTATCGCAACGGTAATGAATCCGGGCGATGAAGTACTCTATCCCAATCCAGGATTCCCAATTTATGAGTCCCAGATAGAGTATCAAGGTGGTATCGCAGTACCCTACGGTTACATTGAAACCGATACTGGTTTCAGTCTCGATATGGACGCAATGAGAGGCGCTATTACGCCTAAAACGCGCGCACTTATTTATAACAACTTCCAAAATCCGAATAGTGCCGAATCTTCTTCAGAAGAAATGGAAGAACTGGCGGAGCTATGCATCAAGAATGATTTATGGGTACTCAGTGACGAGGCCTACTTCGAAATTCAATACAGTGGAACACCGCAATCAATAGTAAGTCTTCCGGGCATGCAGGAACGTTCGATTATTCTGTACACCTGCTCAAAACGCTTTGCCATGACTGGCTGGAGACTTGGAGCAGCCATAGGGCCGAAACAAGCAATGGATGCCTTTAGTAAATTCAATACCAACATCGAATCTTGCACAGCGCACTTTATCCAACGCAGCATGATCGATGTTATTGGCGGTGATACTTCTGGTCCCGATGCAATTCTAGATGAATTACGTAAACGAAGAGATGCGGCAGTGGAAGGCCTCAATGCCATTGAGGGTATTTCTATTAATACACCAAACAGCACATTTTATTTGTTCCCTAATGTCACCAAAATCATGGAACGCAAAAGATTAACTGATGTAAATCACTTAATGACAGAAGCCCTAACGGAAACGGGCGTTTCATTTTGCACCAGAAAACACTTTGGTCGAATGCTAGAAAACGAAACTAATCAGTATCTGCGCTTTGCCTATTCTGGAATTAGTGTTGAAGACATTAATGAAGGAATGGCTAAGTTAAAACAGTATTTCGAAAGCGCTTAGCCTTTTAGTAATTTTCCCACTCTGTGATAAGAATTCTTGCAAGGAGCGCAATATCAGCTCCTGAGGGATCAACTATGAGTGCCTCACCCTGTTCAATGTATGGAAAGAGATCAGGAAAAATCGCCATAATATTGCCGGAATGACTGACAAATAGTCTGTTACCCGATTCCGGTCGAATATTAAGTTCCGATCTTAATCTGCTCACAATTGCTTCTGGCATTTCGCTTGTTTCTTGCAAGAGAAACTCACGCAGAATTACATTAGTAAATCCAGCAAGCCTTGCTGTTTCGCGAGTACGAAAAGTAGGACTGCTTTCAATAGAGGACAGTGGAATGTTTAAACGGCGTATCGACTCCCCAAAATTTGCAGCATCGCGTTTGCCCTGCGCATTAAGTTGCCGTTCCAAACGGTCGTTTCCTTCATCGGCTGTTGCTTTTGTAGGAAGTTCTTCGGGAGCTATGGCATGGCGCATGAAGATTATATATCCACCTTCTTGCAAGGCCACAATTACTTGTTCTATTGATAGATCCTGACTGGAGACAGAGTTACTACCAACACTTAAAGTCAGCGCACAAAGAAGTAGTTTGAATAATCTCACCATACGTCAGCTATGATCCTTTAAAGTTTGCTTTACGCTTTTCTAAGAATGCAGTTCTTCCTTCTTTATAATCTTCACTGAGGAAACAATCATTAACCAGTTTATCGATATACTCGGGACTCTTCTGTCCTGGATCTCTGACTAATTCTGCAACTGTTGCTTTAACTGCCTTGATCGTTAATGGCGCATTGGCGGCAATTTTTTGCACATAATCATTTACTGTGCTTTCCAATTCTTCGCAGCTAACAACGAAGTTTATCAGGCCTATTCGTAAGGCTTCTTCAGTTTTAAGAAATCGTGCAGTGAACAAGATATCTTTGGCATGGGACGGTCCGATGATTGATTCCAGAGTTTTTATTGCTTCGAAGCCATAACCCAATCCCAACCGCGCCGCAGGAATAGCAAACACAGAATTGTCAGTGGCAACGCGAATATCGGTATTGAGGGCAATTGCCAAACCACCTCCAACACAAAATCCCTGAATCATCGCGATCACCGGCTTCGGGAAGCTTGAGAGTGTTTTATGAGCATCGTCGAACGCCGCCTCATAGATTTCACGGTCTTCCTGGCTTGAACGCTTTTCTTCAAACTCGGAAATATCAGCACCAGAGACGAAAGCTTTATCGCCCGCGCCTTTAAGTACGATCACTCTCAGTGAATCGACTTCGCTCATCTGCCGCAGTATTTCAGCAAGCCCCTGCCACATATCTAGAGACATCGCATTGTGGCGATCCGGCGCATTAAAAGTAATCCATCCGATTCCATTTTCGATAGTTGCTAACATTTTTTTTGTTGGCGAATTGATATACATGTTCATCCTAAACTTCGTTTAGTGTTTTACTTGATTGTTCCGTAAGCTTTTAGTTCCGCAATTTTTTCTTCGCTGTAATTTAGTTCACGCAATATTTCTGTCGAATGCTGGCCAAGTTCTGGACCAGGCTTTTCAAACTGAGCACCCTGTTCGAAGTTCGACATATTAATTGGCGACCTGAGTAATTCAAAATCTCCAAGCTCAGTGTGGTTTGCTGTTTTTGTCATATTGAGAAAACTAACTTGTTCATCACTAAACGCTTCACCGATTGTGTTAATCGGCCCACAAGGAATTCCCACCGAATTCATTTTCTCCGTTAACTCACTGGTCGTTAGCTGCAATGTAATATTATTCACCTCTTGCCATATTGCTTCTCGGTGATCTAGTCTACGTTCTACAGTTTTGTAGTTCTCATTGTTAGCCAATGCTTCCGCATTAGTAACTTCACAAAACGCATTCCACATCTTATCCGTACTTGCAGCCAAGTTAACTAAGCCGTCATTGGTGTGAAACACTCCCATGGGTGACAGAGTTGGATGGTTGTTACCCTCCTGTCTTGCTACTTCTCCGTTCATAGTATAACGAGCAGCCTGAAAATCGAGTTTGCACAACATGGCTTCCAATAAAGAAGTATGTACCCACTGCCCTTGCCCGGTTTGTTCGCGATGCAATAGAGCAAGCAATATACCTTGACCGAGAAACATGCCAGCGGAAGTGTCGCTTACAGCAATGCCAGCTCGCATCGGGCCCTGCTCAGGTTCCCCAGTAATAGACATGAGTCCACTCATGCCTTGAATAACTTGATCCACTGCAGGCCGTTTTGCATAAGGACCTTCCTGACCAAAGCCAGATATGCTTCCATAAATAATAGAAGGATTAACTTTCTTTACTGAGTCATAATCCACACCTAACCGATATTTTACATCCACCCGAAAATTTTCCATTACCACATCGGCGTTTTTAACCAGGTCCATAAAAACTGCTTTGCCTTCTTCAGTTTTTAAGTTAAGACAGAGGCTGCGTTTGTTCCGATGCAAGTTTTGTGAGTCAGCGCCGTGACGACTGCCAGCAATATCGCCTTCGACTGGTGCTTCGATTCGAATTACGGTTGCTCCCCAATCAGCCAACAGTCGAACAGCAGTAGGGCCAGCTCGCGCTATGGTTAAGTCGAGAACGGTATATGGGGAAAGTGGAAGAGATTGTTGGCCCATATTGAATAGTTATTGCGATAGCCGTGCGTCAGCTTCCTGCCGGCGTGCGCCAGCGAGAATACCCGACAAAGAATAGTTTCCTTCGTGACACGCTGATTCATAGAGTCTTTCGTTTACCGGCATGCTTACTAATGTCATTTGCGCAGTAATAGTTTGAGTATAAATTTCCGGATCAGTAATTTGATACTCAAAAAATATTTCGGATTCTGAAACCCGCGTGTATTGTTCGACAATTTCCAAAGCTCCACTTGACGGTATACGGGAAGTGGATTGGTCGGGTTTAAACGATTTTGTGTGAACTACTAAAGTGTTTCCTTCCCATTGGCCAACAGAGTCGCCATAAAATTTTGGAAAGGACGGCTCATGATGTTGTTTGTTAAGCCGAACTATTCGAGCAACAACATGATATTCGCCGAAAATCAAAACATAGTCTTCGTTTTGTACTATCTGCATATTGCGCCAGGGACCATCGATAGATAGTGGATCGATTAACGGTAGTTGCCCCGGATTGCCAAGACAACGTTCATTAGCAGGACGAATCTCAGGTCCATCAAATTGTTCGAATCCTGCATTGGCGCGTTTTGTAAAAATATCTAATGGTGGATTATCTTTGAAGGGGAGTCTGCCGTCTTCCGGCTCAACAATAAGAGACGTTAAATGTTCGCCTTTTACAGGAATATATCTTGTAATAAACCGCGCAAAATTCACATCAGCTACCTGAGTAATAGTACCGCCCACCGCGGGCGCTGGTCGATTCGGGTCTAAAGGCTGTTGTGCAGCTGTTGCGCCTATCAACGCAGCTTGCTCCAACTGAGCTGCTTCTTCGGGTGTATAAGTACGTTTCATACCCAGAGCAACCGGGCGCTGAAGTGGTGTGCGGGTTTGATCTGTCCATAATCCTTGCAGATCAGGATGGCCGTATTCAGTCAGTGGGACTTGATAACTAGACTCCACTTGAGCTTGTCCCACTGCAATAACTGGGTTAGCAATAAAAATAGTAATTAGTGAAGAAAAGAGGATTCGCCTTACCATGAGCATTTTTTTGTTGTTATGGAACTGTGCTTTATATGAATCAACAGTATTATACTGCCCAGAACATAGCAAATGATTACGGTGGTGCTTATGAGTATTAAAAATCTCTTTGCAAACATTCTTCGTTTCCTACTGGTAGTTCTTTCAATTTCGTTTTTACCGATAGGTCACGCTCAGAATATAAATCCTGATGAACCTTGGAATTGGCCAGAGGAATATGTGCTAAGTCAAGTAAACCAGGTTCGTGCCGGTCGTGATCTAACTCCCGAATCCTGGCCTGGAGGAGCAAGAGTGGCAGTTCTACTTTCATACGATGTAGATAACGAAACCACTCAAGGATTGCGCAACGGTGAAATCAACATTGGCTCCTTATCTCAGGGCGAATATGGTTCGCGCGTTGCATTACCGCGTATCGTCCGCTTAATGGACGAAGAAAATATTCCAGCTTCATTTTTCTTTCCTGCATGGAGTTTAAAAATTGTACCGGAACAAGCGGAACTTATATTAGCTTCAGGAATTCATGAAATCGCTGTGCATGGTTGGATTCATGAACTCAACACCGCGCTCGATAGTGAAACAGAAGAAAGATTGCTGCGTTTATCTATGGAAACAATTGAAGAAATATCCGGTGTTAAACCAGTAGGATTCAGAGCGCCTTCCTGGAATCATAGTCCAAATACATTAAGCATAGTACGAGAGTTAGGATTTCTATATGAGAGTTCATTAATGGCAGATGATCGGCCTTATGAATTACTTCAGGATGGTGAGCCTACTGGCTTGGTTGAATTACCGGTGGAATGGATTTTGGATGACGCACCGTTGTTTAACCCTTTAGGTGCGCGTTACATGAATCCCCGCGACGTCATGCAAGTATGGATAGATGAATTTGAGGTTGCCTGGGAAGAAGGCACAATGTTCTTACTAACTATGCATCCACATGTCATAGGCCATCGATCCCGTATGGTCGCGTTGGAAGGATTAATCGAGCACATCAAAGCAAGAGGAGATGTCTGGTTCGGAACTCATGAAGAGGCAGCCAGGTGGGTGCGCCAGCAGGCTGGTATTGACTAGCAAGCAACTAAGCAGGCGCAATAGTTCTAATTACGGTGGAAGATCCATTTTAGGACGATCGTTTGGACCGCCTTGTCGGTCTATATAGACATATTTGGATAATTTCAACACGATTGTAAAATGGTTACTGTAAATTGAACTCGATTGTGAGATCGTGGTTAGGTTTTTAAGAAATAAGAAGAAAAGGCAAGATTATGGAATTGTTTATCGGGGAAGTACTAGGGACGTTTCTATTGATAACGCTTGGTGTTGGCGTCTGCTGTAACGTGGCTCTTAAAGATACTGGAGGATTCGACAGCGGCTATCTGGTAATCACCTGGGGCTGGGGCATTGCGGTTTTTGTAGGAGTGTTTGTTACCGGTGATATTAGTGGCGCTCATATCAATCCAGCCGTAACCATCGGATTGGCATCAGCTGGTAATTTCGATTGGGGCCTAGTACCTATGTATATTGCAGGGCAGTTTATTGGTGCATTCCTTGCTGCATGTTGCGTCTGGTTTCAATACCGTGATCACTTCGATATCACGGAAGATCAAGGTGCGAAGTTAGGTGTGTTCTGTACAGCTCCTGCTATTCCCAATACATTGAACAACGTTTATTCCGAAATTCTTGGCACATTCGTTTTAGTACTTGGCGTGCTCTATATCGCGGAACCGGAAGTTGGTCTCGGTGCTGTATCTGCCCTTCCAGTTGCCTTGCTGGTATTTGGCATCGGGATGTCCTTAGGTGGTCCAACTGGCTACGCCATCAATCCTGCCCGTGATCTGGCACCTCGAATCGCCCATGCTGTGCTCCCCATTAAAGGTAAAGGAGACAGTAATTGGGGCTATGCTTGGATTCCAGTTGTTGGGCCAATCCTAGGATCTATTCTCGCTGCGGTGGTTTATCGACTATTAGAGACTTTATTTTGAGCTCAAACGATAAACGAGAAATCTGGTGTACTCTCTCCGATCTGTTTTTAGATACTGACATTTCTGTAAGCTTAGAACGCATAAGTGATGTCTGCGCGAAATCAAATTTTTCCATCGATGAAATAACCGACATGCTTTACAGCGAAGTTGCGCCTGTTTGCATGCCTAATTTGCTGACTGCCACTGAAAAATGGGCTGGTTTCGACGAAGAGCAGCTAGTCGAAAGAGTCAGCAAATACATGAACACTCGGCAATCCACGATTAAAAAGCTGTTTAAACCAAAATGGGGATTGATAGCGCGGCTCTATATAGGAAAGGATTGGCTGAAAGCCGCTAAGTTAATAGAAGAAAAAAGAAGCTCGTCTACTGATTCGCTTGCAAAAACTTAATTGCCCTGTCGGGAAAATCAGTAAACAGTCCGTCCACGTCTGCTTCGAAATAATGTAATCGAAGCAGATCTTCAAAATCTTCGGCGTAGCTAGGAACCTGGCCAGCGTCCATACGATAGGTGTAAGGATGGACCTGTAATCCGGCCGCATGAGCTCTGTCAACTAACGGACTAATTTCTAAATTGCCACGAGACGATGAACGGCTGATTACTAATCCTTTTTCAGGACCGATGCCATCGGCAAATTCCGCAAGAGTATTCATGCCGTCAGCTTCAAACATCCATGGATAGGAAGATTCACTGCCGATTAACTGAATCAAATTAATATCTATTCCAGCTGCCGGCAAAATGTCGTTTTTGATAACTTCCAGTTCCGCGAAACTAAATGTTTGCACAAAGACTTTGTCTTGTTTGCTCGCATAGCCGTATTGCTTTAATAGGTTAACCACGGCAGTACTAATATCTTTGCCTTCGTTACGATGAAACTCTGGTTGTTTTATCTCAGGATAGATTCCAATATCGTTTCCTGTAGATTTATTCATTCCTTGAATTAGTTGAATTTCTTCCTCCAGAGTTGGTACACGGAAAAAGGAAGATCCCATTGGAAATCTATTCGAATAACCTTGTACTTTTTCTCCATTCTCTATTCGGAAACCTTCGCTGGCTTTAAGTCCGCGAATTTCTTCCAGAGTGAAATCAATTGCGTAATAGCGGCCATCGTTTCGTGCTCGATTGGGGTACTGCTCATCCACGTCAGTAGTTCGATCAAGAGTAATATCATGCAAAACGATTAAATAATCATCCTTAGTCATGACCACATCTTGTTCGATGTAATGTGCGCCCATGCTGTAGGCCATAGCTTTTGCTTCAAGAGTATGTTCCGGCAAATAGCCACTGGCTCCACGATGGGCGATTACGATTTTGTCTGCAACGGATTGAGTTGAAGACATCACTAGGGCAGCAAGAAGACTGAAAAAGAAGAGTTTGTGCATGGGATCACCATAATCTTACTTAAGCACGGACACTAACAAGTATTGATGACAATCAGTTTACAGAGCGGGGTTGAAATAAACTAGCTCTTAGCTACCAAATCTATAACGTAGCTTAATAGCTAGAGAATCCACAATGCGATCATTCCAGGCCCGTTCAAACAAATCCTGAAAAGTGAAAAAACTGTTGTCGGGAAGGTTGGAGCCGCGGGTATAAACGATGAAGAGATCAGACAGAGGTGCTATTTCCCAACGATAGCGAGCCTGAAAGGTTAACCGACTAATAACAAAATCATCTGGTTCGTTGTCAGGGTTCGTCGCTGGACGTAGGTGGCGAAGTTTCCCAGGATTAACTTGCCAGAAACGATCTTCAAATGCTTTTAAGGAATTCCACTGCATGCTTATTCGAAATTGTTGCTTTGAAGAAATAAAATAATTCGATTCCAACCTAGGCGCCCACTGATGGGCCTCGAAACTCGTGTAACTACCTCCCCCTTGATGAACCAGCAGGGCTTCCGTGTCGGTATAGCTCAGCCCTAGGTCGAATGAAAACCGGTCATTTGGGCGCCAAATTATACCTGCTCCGCTTGTAATTACTTTGGGGCCTAAGTCTTCTTGGCTAGCCTCCAAGTTTAAAGACCAAGCAAGGTTATTTGCCGGATCAGAGCTAAAGTTAGAACGCAAGTTAAAACGTTCTGGAATACGAAAATCTCCCGTCCCTCTGCCAAGCCTATCGTCCACCCTCGGTGGAAGATAAAGGAACATTAAATCAAAACTGTCATTGTTAAGATAATTCCAGG
>ENA-UPTF01001805-UPTF01001805.1-marine-metagenome-genome-assembly--contig:-NODE-1805-length-13081-cov-3.013304_pt1 | contig 13081 bp, 13 predicted proteins | sample MGYA00238166_ERZ767019 | MGnify/ENA primary metagenome ERZ767019 (study PRJEB28930, sample SAMN06266391) | marine metagenome | isolation source: Sea water from 250 m depth | place: Atlantic Ocean...
ACGGGACCCCGATGATCCACTGCAACTACGGACCCGCAACCGACTACACCGACGCTGAACTCCATAATCTATGGGCGCACTACGCCGCCGAAGCAGAATTAGTCGACCGACACTTGGGAAGTGTGTTGCAGAAGATCGATGATCTCGAGCTTTGGGACGATACCATCGTGGTCATCACCAGCGACCACGGCACGAGCATCGGCGAACACAATCGCACCGGCAAGAGCAATATCTGTGAACACGACCAGCGCTTTTGGCCCATCTACCCAGAAGTCAGCCACGTGCCGTTTCTTATCGGCGGAGGAGAAATTCCACAAGGCGCAAGTCTGGAACTGCTTGCACAACCCATCGATATCCTTCCAACAGTGGCCGAGTTAGCCGGCGTTGGCCTTGAACCAAGGCAACCAATTGAAGGCATCAGCTTCGCGTCCTGCCTCCGCAACGAGAACGAAAGTCATCGAAAGCTTTCAGTCACCGGCGGCTTCATCAAACCTACAGCCGAGGGAACCGTACCTCCAGAAAGCACCACTCCTTGGATTACGGACGGGCGTTGGGGTTTCGCACCGGTCGGCCACGATGGGTCCGAAGAACTGTTTGATTTGTCCGCGGACCCGTTGACCGAACACAACATCGCTAACGATCACCCCGAGATTACGGCGTCGCTTTTCGACGGCTTCATCGATCACTTGCAGTCACATGGCGCTGGCGAGGAGCTCGTCCAATGTTGGACGAAACGGTAAACGAGCTCGTCTAGTTGGTACGACCCGTGGTGCCTTGACGCTCGACACTGAACTCTTTACTCCAGCGTTCTTCTATATCTCGTCGCCATGCTTCAGCCGCATCACGCAACTCATTCACCATGTCTGGGTAATCACCTATTCGATTGATCGACTCTCCTGGATCAATCTCCAAATTAGCCAGAAAGACCGTATCAACGTCCGCGACTCCTTCCACGAGCTCACCATTGAGCACGAGCTTCCACGGGCCCCTCCGGATGCTCGTTTGGTTACCCATCTCCCAAAAGAGGTCTCTATCAATTGGCGGCTCCGATCCGGATAGGTAAGCCGCTTGCGAGACCCCGTCCAACTCCATACCACCAACGTCTATGTCCAACCAATCACATAACGTCGGTAGGACATCGACGGAACAAAACGGCGTTTCAATCTCCTGACCCCCTGGCACGACACCTGGGAAGTGCACGATTCCGGGAACCCTCACGCCGCCTTCAAACAAACTAAATTTATGCCCCTTCAATGCACCCGACTGACCCCCATAATACGGATCTTGGTTGCCATCCAGCCAGTTACGACTTTCGCGCGAGGGCCCGTTGTCCGAAGTAAAAAAAGTACACGTTGAGTCGGATAGACCTTGTCGTTCAAGCTCAGCTTGTATCGCACCAATGCCGTCGTCAACCGCGCTAATCATGGCCGCCATCACCTGACGATCCCACGGCAGATGATCGAACCGATCCATGTATTCCTTCGGCGCATGCATCGGGTAGTGCGGGGCGTTGTATGGCACATACAGGAAAAACGGCGCGTCGTCGGCACGCGCTCGTCGAATGGCGGCCACTGCTCGCTGCGTGATGACCTCGGTGAGGTATTCGCCGTTTCGCCAAACTTCCTGGTTGTTGTCCCACAAATCGTGGGTCGGGTTAAGCGCTGGTCCAGGCCTGTTCATGCCCCAATAAAAAATGTGACTGTAAAAATCAACGCATCCAGCTAGGAAACCAAACCAATCATCGAAACCGTGATCATGCGGACGACAACCGTCCGCCAGACCAAGATGCCACTTACCACTCATGATGGTTCGGTATTTCGATCGTTGGAGCAACCGGGGTAGCGAAGGTACGTGAGCGGGCATTCCTGTGGCGGTACGGTGACCGGCCAGTATCGAGCGAACCCCCGCATTACCGGGATATCGCCCCGTCAATAGTGCTGCTCGCGACGGTGAGCATACGGGTGAGTTTGAATACCAACACGAAAAACGGGCGCCATCGTTTGCCAACCGATCGAGGTGTGGCGTTCTGAAATCCGTCGCTCCCATGCAACTCAAGTCGCCGTACCCTTGATCATCGGTCATGATCAATATGACGTTTTTCATGTCCCTTATCTCTCCTTATCTCGGTTGACCTTCGGCGCTAATAGCCAAACAAATTGCCCGAATCTCACCGTTTGAGTCAGCTCGACAAACATGCCGGTTGAAGTTTGTTCTACGTCACACAAAGAATGCCAAACGTGCTTATACACCTTCGCTTTTTCTAAATCGTTAACGACAGACGGTAATCCGGCCATTGAAACCCATCGACGAACCCTAAACGTGGGTCCGAGAATCCGTTATGCTGGAGGCGATCCACAAATCCATATAGGGATTGAGAACTGTTATGAACAAGCGTTTATTATCAGTACTGGTTTCTGGATTACTCGCGTTTGCTGTTACAGCGGGACCCGGAGCCTACGCGGCTGACGGCGCCAAGGATCCTGACGAAAGGATCTGCTACAAAGTAAAAGATACCGGTAGCCATGCGCCTCGTCGTATCTGCAAAAAGCGAAAGCAGTGGGAGAAGATAGCGAGGGAAGCGAAAGCCGCAGCAGCTCGTTCAAGCGGCAGTCGCTAGACCTCCAGAAAACTACCACTCCCCGCCTCGCGGTACGCACTGTCCGCGAAGCGGTTTGTGTTTGCATTGCTAACGCCCTCGTCTCGCCGAACCACGAGGACTCTCTTCGTTTGCTCGTACCCCTACGATGATCGCAAAGGAACGAGCTCGGTAAGGATGCCGCCCGCCGTTTTCGGATGAAAAAAAGCGGCGGTAACGGATCCCGGATCCGGACCTCCAAGCTCAATCTGTTGCAATCCTTGTTCGCGTAACCGTGCGGCCTCTTCTTCGACGTCGTCGCAGGCGTATCCCCAGTGGTGCAATCCGGCTCCAAACCGCTGAAGGAACTTGTATGTTCCAGCCTCAGGGACGACGGGAACAAGTACTTCAATCATGGTTTCTCCCGTGCCTACTTGGAACATGTAATTGTGCGTTCCCTCCGGGGCAAAATAAGCTCCGTCCGGAAGCGGTGTGGTGGACGCGAGCGGAAAACCGAGTTTCGCATCAAGTATACCGAGCGCTTGTTCGATATTCGGGGCAACGATGCCAATATGGTCAAGCCGTACAATCATAAGATCCCTCCGATTACGTGCCCATCCTAACCGACCTCAAACAAACGAACTAACCTTCGTCTGAGCTAGTTATCCCCAATTTCATGGTCTTTCGCCTCTACCCTTCGACTAACTTACCGGCCTCAGTGAACCGTCTCATTCCCGTAATATCGCGTGCCGTCGAACCGAACAAAGTATTTACCCAAGGCGGGATGACTAACCTGGGTCAATAATTCGCTAACAACTAAGTGTCTTTCGGCAACGTACGTGGAGTGTTCCGCCCCATCAACTAACACGTGATACCAGGGACGATCCTTTGGCGGACGGCTACGCGCAACTTGTTCGTACCATTCTTCGGAAAGACTGAAAACCTGGTCCACCCCGAAGACCACGCCGCGATAGCCGGCTTTGTTGTGTTCAACGATTTGGCCGACAAAAAATCGCGCGTTCATGACACTTCGCTCATCGAGGAGTTGCGTCACATTATCGGGGAAAAGTAACTCCTGGTTAATGCGTCGCGAAACTTGGTAATACCCGTCGACCCTGACAAGTTAAGCCCGAAAGCAATATCGCTTATGCTCACTAAAAGTTTGCTGAGAACGCAATGATCAAACAGGTAAGTTTCTTCAAACGCCGAGACGATCTTAGCCCGGAAGAATTTCGTGACCATTGGCTTAACGTGCACGCCGACGTCGTGCGCCAATTAAATGGAATCGTGCGGTACGTTCAAAATCATGCACTTGAGCCCAGATCTGGGTTCGACGGTATTGCAGAAGTTTGGTTTGAAGATATCGAATCGATGCGCAACGCTGTCGATACTCCAGAGCTAGCGGCCATCCGCTCGGACGAAGAAAACTTCATCGACTTGAACACGATGGGGACGGTTCTCACCACCGAATACCTGATCAAGGATCGAGAACCCCCAAGTGCAGATCAAAAAATGATGGCGTTGGTCAAAGGACTCCTTGTCGACGACCCAGAAACGTTTCAATCGGAATATCGAGATCAATTAGGTCCCCTAGTAGCTGCCGTCCCTGGGATCGATCGTTATGTCCAGGCACATGCCCGACCGGGCATTTATCGAACAGGCCGTACCCCCGCTTACGACGCGATCGCGTCGGTTTGGTTCTCGGAAGTTGACGCGCTTGTCTCATCGCGAGAAATGCAGGCGGTACGAGACTTAGAACGTAGCATTATCGATCTAGAGAACACCCGAATCGGCATGGTGAAAGAAATCGAAATCGCTCTCTAAATCGAACTGAAAGGGCAGTGCGAATCATGCGACAAGACATCCAACACACCCGTAAGGGCATGCTCCTCTTCGCCATCCTTTGTGCGCCTTTCGCGTCCAGCAGCGAAACCTTCGAAGTTGCAGATCCATCGTTACCCTCACTCGAAACGGCACTCGCTGAATACGTGCACAGAAAGGATCCCGCCTACCGCTATAACCTCCGGGACACTATTGCCGGCGAAGGGTTCACTGCGTACGTTCTTGAGCTTGTTTCCCAACGTTTTCTTACGCTCCAAGATGTCGATCGAACCGAGTGGCGACACTGGCTGGTTGTCGTAAAACCGAATGTTGTCCGACACAAAACGGCTTTGCTCTACGTCGGTGGTGGCAGCAACCGCGACGATCAACCTCGAGCTGCGAGAAAAGAGTTCGTTTCGATCGCTCTCGCGACAAACTCCATCGTCGCCGAATTGAGCATGGTCCCCAACCAACCGCTTCGTTTCACAGGAGAGCAAAAACGCCGATCTGAAGATAGTCTAATCGCCTACACCTGGGACAAGTTCTACAGGACTGGCGATGTTCGCTGGCCTGCTCGAATGGCGATGACCAAAAGTGTGAAAGCTGCTATGGACGCTTTACAGGAATTCGTCCCAGGCGTATCGAACACTATCTCCCTTTCAGATTTCGTGGTAACGGGAGCGTCGAAACGAGGGTGGACGACCTGGACGATTGCGGCCGTCGATCAACGCGTCCGCGCGATCGTTCCAATCGTAATCGATATGCTGAATCTCGTCCCGTCCTTCCAACACCACTGGCAGGCGTACGGATTTTGGGCGCCCGCCATTGACGATTATGTCGATCAAAACATCATGGCTTGGATGGGATCGCCCGAAGAATCGGCGCTGCATAAAATCGTCGAGCCATACGCCTACCGACACCAACTCACCCTACCCAAGCTCATCATCAACGCAACCGGCGACGAATTCTTTTTACCGACCTCGTCGCAATTTTATTTCAGCGACCTATTAGGTGAGAAGCATCTTCGTTACGTGCCTAACGCGCGGCACAACCTGAGCGGCACCGATGCGATGCAAACCCTGCTCGCCTATTACCACACCATTCTCACCGACACGCCAAGACCACAATTCGTGTGGTCGTTCGAAGACGATGGTTCAATTCTGGTCAAGAGTGACGAACCTCCAGTTGCCGCCACCCTCTGGTCCGCGATCAATACGACAAACCGGGATTTTCGTGTCGACACTATCGGTAGGTCGTGGATCTCCGAACAGCTTATTCCTATCGAGCAAGGTGTCTACCAAGCCCGCCCCACAACCCCGAAACGCGGTTGGAAGGCTTTCTTAGTCGAAATGACTTATTCAACTTCGCTCGGCATCCCGATGAAGCTAACAACGGCCGTCCGCGTAACCCCCAACTCACTACCTCATGCCTACGCAGCACCCGAATGGCCAACCGAGGGGTTCATTCGCCATAAACCATGAGGAGCTAGCTTTTTTACACTTGGCGCGTCGGTTCAGCGTCGGCGCTCAACCGCAGATGCTTGGCGCTGTTACTTGGTGAGATTGCGCGTCGCCGATATGAGCTGCGATATACTGACGAACACTGCGATCACGTATGACACTGGTTGCCCGCGATGGAACATAATTCGTCCTTTGGGGTCGACCCACTCGACGCCACGTTTGGTGCGATCGTCACCGGTATCAAACTTGCAAACGTTGACGCGTTAGACTTTTCGAAGCTGTACGACAGTTGGCTCGAATTCGGCTTATTGATCTTCCCTGGCCAATTCCTGAGCAACGAGGAACAGATCACGTTCGCGCAGCGGTTCGGTGACCTTGAGTTTGACCTTGCTTCAATCACCAACGTCGACGAAAACGGCCAGGTACGCTCCGACCCAGGCGATGATTTAGTCAAATCCCTCCAAGGAGCAATGGGTTGGCATTGCGACAGCACTTTCATGCCAATTCAAGCGAAAGGCGCAGTCTTCACCGCGCATACGGTACCTTCTTCTGGCGGCGAAACAGGTTGGTCCGATATGTGCTCAGCTTACGACAATCTCGACAAACCCACCCAAAAGAGAGTCGAAGACCTCTCCGCATATCACTCACTTTGGTATAGCCAATCGAAAATGGGTCACAAACCCAAAGTAAACTCGAGCTACGGGTTCCATGATCTCGATCCCCCGCTACGGCCACTAGTGAAGGTCCATCCGGAAACCGGTCGTCAATCGCTCGTCATTGGAAGACACGCGTACGGAATTCCTGGTATGGATCCCGAGGCTTCCGAAGAATTTCTTCAAAGCTTGATGGATTTTGCCTGCCAGCCACCGCGCGTTTACTACCATAAGTGGAGTCCAGGCGATGCCGTGGTTTGGGACAATCGACGGCTACTTCACCAAGGTAGGCCTTGGGACATGCGCGAGCCCCGAGTCATGTACCACGCCCGTATCGCCGGCGATCCCATAACCGAATTTGCGGCCCACGCCTAATCCCTAGGCCACCAATGAGGGATTGCGGGACAGCCGCCCCGACTTTTAGTAATGTAACTCGGACTTCAACATTATGGCGGTAACAACCATGGAATTCGGCGACTTTAAAGCTACCGAAGCCTTTAATCCGACCTACCAACGAATCAAGGAACTTGCCCTCGAACCCCATATTGTCGATCTCGATTCATACGGTTTTACGGTCATTCCTCCTGAAAAAGTCGCACCACTCGATTTTCTCGAACGAATCCGCGAAACCGTTTTACGGATCGCAGCGGAGAGAACCGGTATTGAACTTGCCATCGACGAGAACGGCAGCGCCGGCGAGTACCAAGGGCAACCTCAGACCGACGGACAGTTTCTGCTTTACTACCTTCTGATGGCGGATCCAATTTTCGAAGAATGGGTGACGAACCCGACGCTGGCGACCATCGCTACTTACCTGATGCACGGCCAACAACAACTCTCAAGCTTGACCTCATTCATTAAGTGGAAGGGCGGAACCTACGGCGAAACACTGGGACTCCACAGCGATTCACCACCCGATCGCGACGGTCGGTTACCGCCGTGCTCCGACGTCGCTAATGCCGCCTATTGCCTCACCGACTACACGGAAGAAAACGGTGCGATCGCCATGGTGCCGGGAAGCCACCGCTACTGCCGTGTACCAAACCCAGGAGAAGGGGTAAAAGATGCCGTGCCAGTCGAAGCCAAGGCGGGCTCGTTGATCGCTTGGCATGGAAACATGTGGCACGGGGCCTACCCCAAACAAACTGACGGTTTGCGGATGAACGTGACAAGTTACATGTGCCATAAGCGACTGAAGACCCAAGAGGCATATCAATGGCGCGTAACGCAAGAGATGCTGGACCGTAACCCGCCAGAATTCGCTCGACTCGTCGGCGCCGACGACCACATGGGTTGGGATGAAAAAGGACCCGATTTCTCTCGAATGTTGAGATACCCCAGTCCGGAAATGAAAAAGCGGATAGCCCAGGCCGCTGCCGCCCGGGCAACACCCGAGAAGGTCAGCTAATCCTTCGTTGTCTTCGCATGTCGTCGCGATGGTTTTTACCCGCCAACGCTCATACAGCGTGGGCGTGTTATGAGTGTTCGGATCATCGATGCCCGCGTTAAGTCGAATTCCGCTCGAGGCGGTCGAAGAGGCGGGTGGCGGATGCCTTCGGCTTGTCTGTGCCCCAGCATCAATCGTCGCTCCGGTACCCGGCCAGTTCTATATGGTGCGCGGGCCATGGGAGGCCGATCCGCTGCTTCCTCGTCCTTTCTCCATTGCACGTTTTCGTACGGTCAAGGGCCAGCAAATCCAGCTCGAATTTCTTCTTCGAGTCATAGGACGCGGCACGCGCTTGCTTGGAACCGCCCACGTCGGTACTGAACTGGATGTCCTCGGACCCCTTGGGGTCGGTTTTGGCGATCCCCCTGGAAACTCCGTATGGATGGTCGCGGGCGGTATTGGCATCGCGCCTTTTCCTGCATTGGCTGATGCCATCGCGACACCTGAAAGATCACTGAGCCTTCTAGTGGGCGCTCGTACCGAAGCCGAGGTCCCTGGATTTGAGGACTTTGAAGGGAATCTTAACGGCGGAGTCGAAATCGCCACCGACGACGGTTCGGCCGGCTTTGCGGGTACCGTGGTCGAGCTCTTGGCATCGCAGCTGGATAAGGCGACAAACATCCGACCGTCTCAAGTTTATGTATGTGGTCCTCACGCGATGATGGAAGCTGCCGCCGCTGTTTGCATCGGAGCAGGAATTCCATGCAGTGTCTCTCTCGAGGCTCCGATGGGCTGCGGTATGGGGACGTGTCGAGGCTGCGTTATCCGAACACATGAGGACACGAACTTCACGGTCTGCACGGATGGGCCTGTCACCGACGCCAGTGTAATTTGGTCGGCAAAACCTTCTCCATGACGGCCGATCTATCTGTACAAATTGGTACCTTATCGCTTCGGAATCCAATTCTGACGGCCTCCGGTACATTCGGTTACGCGTCCGAATACGGAACCATGGTGGATTTCAAAAAGATTGGCGGAATCATCACCAAGGGTATTTCACCGGAGCCACGTCTTGGCAACACCCAACCTCGTATCTGGGAGACCGAATCCGGACTGATCAACGCGATTGGTCTCGATAACGTGGGCGTCGAAGATTTTGAGCATTCTAAACTGGACTATTTACGCGAGATCGATTGCGCGGTGGTTGTGAACTTTTTCGCGGAAAGCGTCGAAGGCTACGCGAGACTGGCGGGCACCTTGGGATCCATGACGGGCGTCGACGCGCTCGAAGCCAATATTTCGTGCCCTAACGTGAAAGCTGGTGGGCGCGAATTCGGGGTCGACCCCGTTGCCGCCGCAGAGGTCACGCGGGCTTCCCGTGGGGCAACGGATTGCCCACTCATCGTAAAATTATCGCCCGATGTTTCCAATATTGGTGACATCGCATCTGCCGTTGCCAATGCTGGAGCCGACGCCATCACCGTCGCCAACTCGGTGCCTGCAATGGCAATTGATATCGACAGTCGCGAGCCACGGCTATCATTCGGCCGAGGCGGATTGACGGGACCCGCCATTCGACCCATCGTGATGCGTCTTGTCTACGATGCGGCGCAAGCAATCGATATCCCGGTCATCGCCTCCGGAGGCGCTACAACGTGGCACGATGTCGTTGAATTCATTCTTGCTGGTGCGAGCGCCGTTCAAGCCGGAACCGTCAATTTTGTCAATCCTCAGGCGAGCGTCGAGATGGCAGACGGACTCGAAAGTTACTGCCAACACCACGCTATCGATTCGCTTGCGCAGCTCGTTGGCGCGGCGAAGATGCCGTGAAAGGCACATTGACTAGGGCTGAGTCGATACGACCCTTTTACAGAGAAACAACGCCCTTAATGTAACCCTCCACCTCGCCCCGCGTTACGCCTTCCATAAACACAGGATAATCAGCGATGGGGATCACGTGAGTGACTAGTGGCCTTAAGTCGATCGTGCCTTTTTCCAACAAGCGAATCGCAGGCGGAAAGGGATCTCGGAGTTGCGCCGCGGGAGATGAATTGACGATCGTAAGCGCCTTACCGTGCCATAGACTTGGGTTGAATCCGGCAGAATCACCTTTGATCCATCCGAATAAATTGATTAACCCCGCCCGTTTGACAATGTCACCCGCCAGATCGAGCCCTTGCTGTGAACCACTGGTATCGACCACCACGTCAATGCCGCGACTACGTAGCTCGTTGCGAACGCTGCCGAAGTTATCCGCCGTAACGTTATAGGCTTCCCCAGCGCCCATCTCCGTCGCCAGCTGTAATCGTTCGTCATCAATATCGAGAGCGATGATTTGATCCGCTCCCACGCCGGCGAGTCCCTGGAGCATCATTAGACCCATGAATCCACAACCCACCATCGCCAATCTTTCACCGGCTCGCAGTCGACAAACGTCCATACCCGTCACAACGCACGAAACGGGTTCCACTACCCAGTGCTCGTCCGCTAGCTCGGAGTCAGGAATCCTATAAAGGCTTCCTGCTCGGGCGTTACGTATCCGCGCAAACCCGCCCCCAACGACTCGCTGGCCGATCTCAACTCCCTTAACACCCGGACCCAACTTTGAAACATAGCCAACGCCTTCGTGACCTGGCGGAGCCGCCGAGGGCGAGTCACCACCGGCTCGGAAGGTTTGTATATCCCACGCGCAAATACCACATGCAGCAACTTCGACTTGAACTTCCCCGGGTCCCGGTTCATCAATCTCGATGTCGACGAGCTCGGCGCCACCCCCAGTCGTGTAACGGACATTTTTTACTTTCAAGACAGACCTCCGCGAGCCATACGAATATCTCATCATTGCTCGGTCACTCCTGATTTACCAGCCACCCGACCGCCAGCACAAACTTGGTGATGCGCGTTGAACTGATTCAGCGGACAGCGAAGCTCGATTTGTTCGTTATAGAGTCTTCAGGAGATTGGAGATCGAATTAGTCGGCCAATGGGTGGGGACGAAGCTGGAATTGGACAATTTCGCTTGTCATACCTACACCACCTTCAATATGTCGATGCACGCTGGTGTTATTACTGGCCCACAGACCTCGCCCTTTCCAGCCCGCATCCGGATCGTCGATTCGCCCGTCCAAACCGCGTTGATAAAACCCCAAGGGGTACGGTACGCGCATCGTGACCATTCGTCCTTCCGACGCGGCACCCGCTCGGATCCAGGAGCGGACCAACTCAAGGTCGGAATCGCTTAGCGCGGGACCCCCAGGAGGCATTGGCTGTCCCGAACCGGCTCTGCCCACTAATTTCTGCATCAGGTAACTGTTGTCGGGATCGCCTGGTTTGACCCGTTTAGTTGAACCGTCTGCGCTACTCGCGACGTCGACGAGATTAGCCAATGAAGATCCAGACGAAAGATCAAGCCCGCCGATACTGCTGGCCGCCGTATGACAGCCCGACACGGCACAACTCGGTGTGAATATATTCTGCTGCACCTCAGCGAACTGGTCCGGAACCCATGCGATCAACGAGTCGGACGATGTGCCATTCGCGATCGGAACATTCTTACCTAAACCCAGGGTGTTGAACTGGTCGACCCAAATGTAATAGTGAAAATCCGCACTCCCCTGCGTCGTGACACCTTGCATCTGCGGACCGGGGGTCGGGTGTAAGGTCCACCCTTCGGGACAGTGCTGACCCGTCGCGGTTGGTCCGTTGAGGACTGCACACTTGCTGCGATCAAAGCTGGCGATGTGACCGCTACCGGAAAGCGCCGTCCAAATAACGCCGTTCCGATCGATATCAAGGCCACGCGGACTAAATCCCCAACCCGATATAGGTACCGCATCCGTATCGAATGGGGGTTGGTACATCTCAGTGAGACAGGTTTCTGGGTCTAAACGCAAAATTTGACCCGGAACCCTGTCGGGGGTCAGGTTGTCGTTCCATACGTAGGGTCGTGTAAACCAGACGGATCCGTCGGCAGGATTTTGAATGATGCCGTACGAAAACCCGAGGACCCGTTTATCCTTAGACTCATCAAACGCATCCCAAGGTTCGACGTAGTCGCTATCCAATCGTCCGTTACCGTTGGTATCAAGGACCGTCGGGCACCAACCCTGGGCGGTCCGTTCGTCACCCGTCTGATCAAATTTCTTCGTGTCGAACCAACCCACCGCACGATAGTCTCCTGAAAGCCAAAGCACGCCGCTGTCGTCGTCCGCAAATTGAAGGTGATGCGTGCCGTAACAAGTATCGATCAACACGAACTCGCCACTGGCAACGTCGTAGTACGATAGTTGCCGGATGCTATCTTCAATTGGCAGTCGCTCGACCGAGGGATGATCCGAGTTCATGCACCAGTCAGGATTCTCGTTGGGACGAATGCTCGACGTCATCCATAAACGATTCTGATCGTCGAACATAGGGTTATGGACGTTCGCTCCCGAACCCGTTGGTGACGTCCGCACCGGGACATCAAGCTTGGTTGATTCGTTGGTCGCCGGATCAGTGAACACCAACGCTCCACCGCCCACGGCATATACCGAACCATCAGGATAAAGGTTCGGATCGCGTTTATCGGTTGATACGTTGTCGTGCACAAATCCGTTGTACACGCCTGCCCAACTCCACTGGGTTAAGACGATATTCTGTTCAATGCCGTCCGGTCGCGGCGGTGCTTCGGGCGTTTCACCAGCGACAATGCGGTCAGTCCAGTCCGTGAACGTGTCGAGCGCTGCGTCGCGACCGAGGTTATTCATCTGATCATCCATTTGTCCGTTTGATTGGACGCGCTGGTCCCAACCGTCGCGAACCGAGGCATAGCTATCGGAATCCGCGATAACTCGGGTTGCCAGATTGCCCATCTGGTGACAAAGCTGGCATCGATCTTTGAGTCCGTCGATCCATTGCGCTTGGTTTTTCATATTGGTGTTGATTCCGTTGCCGCTCGACCCTGTTCCTGGGAACTGATCCGCTGCCGGAACCTGCATAAGCGAGTACCAATAATTGGCCGGATAAATCTGCGCCGCATCGGATACCGGCAGACTTTAATTGTCCGAGAATATTTTCAGCATACTCGTTTTGATGCTCGGTGATGGGCAGTACACGCACCTGTTCCGGCGCAAGCCACAGCGGGAAGTTCCCTGCAAAGTGCTCGATAAGGATGCCCATAAAGCGCTCGAAACTGCCAAAGGGC
>ENA-UPTF01001807-UPTF01001807.1-marine-metagenome-genome-assembly--contig:-NODE-1807-length-13076-cov-5.118548_pt1 | contig 13076 bp, 6 predicted proteins | sample MGYA00238166_ERZ767019 | MGnify/ENA primary metagenome ERZ767019 (study PRJEB28930, sample SAMN06266391) | marine metagenome | isolation source: Sea water from 250 m depth | place: Atlantic Ocean | study...
CTTCCAGTTCTTTAAGAGCATAACTAAGCGGAAAAATGGCATTTACCCCCTGTTCTGGACGACTGCCATGTGCTGCTACCCCTTTAATCTCTACTTCGAACCAGGCGAATCCTTTATGACTGATACCGATATGTTCTTCAGTAGGCTCCAAGAAGATTCCCAGAAAGGGCTTTACCGGAAGCGCCGGGAGGAAATGCTCAACGAGGTGATCCATACCAATGCTTAGGTTTTCTTCATCGGCTACGAAGGTAAATACTAAACTGATCGGGCAGGGGTGTTGGGAAAAATAGTTGGCTAGACCCATTTGAATTGCACACCCAGCCAGCATATCATATGTGCCCCGACCATAAAGCCTGTCTCCTGCTTTTTTCAGGGTAAAGGGGTCATCCATACCTTCGATACCCACCGTATCGATATGACCGTTCAAGAGTAATATTCTGTCCTTGTCTTCGCCAACTAATATTGCCGTCGTATTGCAGCGGTCATCAATTACGGTATGTATGTCTGAAGGGATTTCCAACAGCTGGAAATGACTGTGGATATATTCTGCGATCTCCCGCTCACCTTGACCGGCGGTTGAAAGATCCGGGTTCACGGAATTAATTTGCACCAGACGTGTGAGGAATTGAATTAATTTATCTTGCATTGTTTTTTTATTAGTTAAGGTTAAAAAGTAATAGTGAATCTAAACTAAAAACAATGGTACGGCTGGGTTTTTACAGATTATCACATCTAGAGCCATGGCCGAAATAACTATACCGTTTAAATGTACCAACAACGATACTTGGTATAATAAATTTTGAGTATTTTGAGTATATAGATTGATCAAACACTAAACATTCTTCCGTCAATTAGTGCTAAAAATATTTCAATTTATTATTGACTTGTTTAAAACTACTACTTAGTATCCCTTTATCGGTTCTCTGAACCACTTAGTAAAAACATCTAAATAGTGTCATATTATACAATATTTTAATGAAGGAGAATAGTATGCGATTACTACAATATGTTATTGCAATAAACCTGTCAGCAGTGCTCTTAATGGCTGGTCAGACAGGAAAAATCGCCGGTCGTGTAACGGAAAGTGGGTCAGGTGAGCCCCTTGTTGGTTGTAATGTGCTGATTAGTGGTACGTCTTCCGGTGCGGCAACCGATGCAAATGGTGAATATTTTATTATAAATCTTCCTCCAGGCAGTTATGATGTAGAATTTTCCATGATTGGTTATGCATCCTATTCAGCTGAAGGTGTAAGTGTAAATATTGATGTAACTACTCCAGTGGATGCAGCGCTAACAACGGAAGCAGTGCAAATGACCGGCGTTTCTGTTACAGCTGAACAGCCAGCCATTGAAAACACACTCACTTCCAGCAAACAAATTGTTTCAGGCGATATGATGGCAGGTATGGCAGTAACCGATGTTAATGATGTTGTAAAAACTTTACCTGGTGTAGTTGAATTTGGTGGTGACCTGCATTTACGTGGTGGCCGTTCTGGTGAGGAAATGTATCTCGTTGATGGTGCTTCTGTAACTAATGCTGTCATGGGCGGTCAAGCCATTCCAGTGAACCCCAATATGATAGGGGAGCTACAATTGATCACGGGTACATTCAATGCTGAATATGGACAAGCCATGTCGGGTCTCTTTAACACTGTTTTGCGAGATCCATCTCCGGGATTTTCTGCCAGTTTCAGTTATAGAACGACATTAGGCCAGGATTATTTCAAAACTGACGGAGGCGCTTTCAAAGATGCTGAAGTGTATGCTGAAACGATGGAGATCGTTGACGAAGCAGGTGCTTATTCTAGCGCTGTTGACGGAACCGATTTTACAAAAACCGATTTTGGCGGTGATAAAACAATTATGGATTTCAGCGCAGGTTGGGGAAGTGGCCCAATGGGCTTTTTCTTTTCTTTCCGCCAGTTGGATGATCCGGGCAGACTTCCAGGTTTAGCTGAAGACTTCACAAATATGCAGGCTAAGGTATCTTATCAAATGGGGAGCAATCTGAAGCTAGGTTTTGAAACATTGATATATAGTCATAATGGTATTTATGACCCAACATATGATGCAGAACGCATGGATGCGGGGATGGATGTCTGGCAATGGCTATGGGCCATGGATCAATATCCAATGACAGAAGAAAGCGCTACACAGTTTGGTTTGACTGCGAATTATGTTATGTCAGCAAGTACCAATATCACGGTACGTTTGGATATGATGACCCGAGCCCAGGAAGACGGAGCAAAGAATAGTGCTGGCTTCGTCAATTTTGAAGATAACGATAAAGTAACAGCCACTACTGATTACAATGGTGCTGAGGGACCGAACCATACCAAGGTCATGGAAGATGTAGCTAATTCTAATGCTTGGTACAATATGGAAAATGTATATGGACATTATTTCAAATCGGATGAAACCATCACAACCATTGGTGTTCATGGGACTAGCCAGATGAATAATAGGCACCTACTTAGAGCAGGTTTTGATTACCGAATGTTTGATATTGACCGTTCAGGTCATGATGTATGGTACGGACGTACGCTAGGATATAGTGAGAGCAATCCAAGACTGCAGCATAATAGTTTTGGAGGTGCAAAGCCGATAGAAATTGCTGCATACGTGCAGGATCAGATGGAGTTCAATGATATGATCTTGAATGTGGGCTTACGTTTTGACGGGTTTGATGCTGGATCTGACAAAGGTTATTGGGCCACAGGTATTGAGGATATGGCTGCCGATGAAAGTTTAAATCCGTTTGATCCTTCTAAAAGGAAAGCTACAGAAATGAAAACAAGTATCAGTCCTCGATTGGGTGTTTCATTCCCAGTGGGTGATGATATGGCTTTCCGTTATGCCTATGGATCCTTCTTTCAAAGACCAGACCTTTATTCATTGCTGAATAATCATATGGCCCAGATGGATGGCGGAACTGAATCGGGTTTCTTTATCTATCTTGGCAATGCCAATCTGGATCCGATGCAAACATCAATTTATGAAATGGGTATGCAATACAGCATAGCGAATGATTTAAAGATGGATGTCTCCGGCTACTACAAGGATATCTCTAACCTTTTGGGTTCTCAAGAGGTCTATGCGGTACCCTATCAGGATAATGGAGCTGGGCATGATAATAGTGCTGGTTGGGGAACGGATGATACTTTCGAGGCTGCTCACTATAGTTTCCAAGTTAGTGATCATTATGGCAACATTCGCGGACTTGAAATGAGCCTTTCTAAGACAGGTGCAAGTGGTTTAACAGGTAGAGCATCTTATTCTTATTCGATCGCTCGCGGAACCGCCTCAGATAAGATCAATGCTGGTAATGGCAGTTTGACCCAAGCAACAGGTGGGGTTGCAGCAAATATTATGACTATGACCACATTGGATTGGCATCGTCCACATGTCTTAAATGGCTATGTAGACTATCACATGGATTTGGGCGGAATGCTTGACCGTGCCGGTGTTAACCTAACATTCAATTACGCGAGCGGTTTGGCAGTATCGGCCCGTTCTGGTGTTGCTGGAGCTTCTTTGGATGAACGCGCTCCTGCTACAACAGATGTGAATCTTAAATTGGATGCCACACTCGCACTAGGCCCTGTAAATCCAACAGTTTATCTCTTGGTCGAGAATGTATTGAACAGACAGAATGTAGTTTATATTGCAGATCCTGGTTCATTCTTTGATGAAGCTTCTGCGTATTATGACATAGCTGCAGGTTCAACCAATAATTTGTTGGCCTATGGCAGACCAATGACAATGAATTTTGGTGTACAGATAGATTTCTAATTAGGGTAATTATAAGGAGTTGATTATGAAACGTAAAATAAACTTTAAAGCCATCCTTGCAGGAATCGTTATCTGTGGGCTGGCTTCAAACATTATGGCTAAGGATATATTGGATGTTTTAGGTAAAACCAGCCCCGTAGGAAGAAAGTTTATGCGTTCTAGCGTAGACCAGACTTACGTATACCATACCAATGGTGACCTTTGGATGGGTTGGGATTCATATGGTAATACAGGTGACCAAACCTGTAGCGCCATCATTCCCGGCTGGGTTTATCCCGGTTCAAACCAAGCCAGCGGTCATGGTTATTTAAACTACAACTGTCGTGCCGGTTACTGGATTATTGCTAAAATTGGAACTGAACTTTTTGAAGGTACCACCGGTCAATATGATGTTACCGAAGGTACCGTACCCGGATCAACCAGTGGTGGTTGGGCCGGCGATGATGGTGATTATAACAAGGAACCATGGGTAACTGTCTCCGATTGGTCGATCCCAACCGCAAACCTTAATGTGATTGCGACACGTCGATCCTGGAGTTTCAATGGTGAATCCAATTCTTACTTTGCGGTGAGTGAACATGACTACAATGATTTTGTCATTGAAGAAATTCAAGTGATCAATAATGGATCCACAACTGTTGATGAACTTGTCCTTGCGTCCAAAGCTGACCATGATTGTACCTGGAACGTGCCATTCCCAGATTGGGATTATGCATTTTGGACAGATGATGTCGTTGATTATGATTCAAATTATTTGTTGACCATGGAAATGGATGGTGATGACCCAACTTCAGCAGGAAACGACTTTGGTATTGATGATCCAGGCCGTGAATATCGTGGTGTCCGTGTTGGGCAAACACCATTAAACGTCAATGGCACAGCTTATGGTGATCTTGCAGCTGGAGATGTAAACCATATGTGGTGGACTGGTGATGAAGATCCACAAACTGTGGCATCACGCTATGCTATGGCCACTATGGTAAGCAGCAGCACAGGTGATAAAAAAGATGTTAACCCCTCTCCCATGGATATGCGTTATCTGCAATCCTACAGTATTACTAATCTAGCTGCTGGTGATACGGCAACATTTGTGGTGGCAGTATTAGCCGGTGCAGGTCTTGCCAATACACAAATGGCAGCTGCTAATGCCAGAAAAGCCTATACTTGGGATTGGAATCTTCCAAAACCTCCGGCAGCGCCCTCAATAGCTTCTGATGGCGTAGCAACAACTGCCGAAGGTAAGGTAAGCGTTACTTGGTCTTATAGTGATGCACAGATCGCTGCTGTTGACCCGGATAAAGGTGCAGCTGATTTTGCTGGATTCCGTATCTATAAAGCGGCGACTGCTCCTCGTCAAAATTCTGCAGCTCTTGGTCTGGTAGCCGACGACTTGGATAATGGTGGATCCATGGTTGGTGATGTGAGCCAGGGAACTGACTTTACATCTTCTGCTACAGGGCCGTACTCAATGGTTTTGGATATTGCAGCAGCAGACATTGGTACTTATGGTAGTAATGGAACGTATACATGGGTAGATGAAAATGTGGCTATAGGCCTCACCTACTGGTACTACGTGTCTGCATATGACGCTGCTGGGTCTGATGATGTACATGGGAGCGTTCCTTCATTGGAAAGCTATTACACCATGTGCTATCCTATGCAAGCTGCTCCTGATGGATTAGGCGGACAAATAAGTGATGTGCCTAAGGCACATACTGTTTCTGTGGATGTGTTAACTTATGAAAATCTAGATAACGAGCCATCATCTGATGTGTTTGTTGCTCCAAATCCATGGAAAGCAGATATTATGGAAACCTATCATGGTGCTACCACTCCACAGGTCTATTTTGTACGCTTTTACAACGTAAAGAATGGTGATGATGTACAGGTATTTGATGTAGCAGGCAACCTTGTATATGAAGGTTCAGCTACAGATGATGGTTCCTATGATTGGAATTTAGTCTCCCGTACAAGAAACCAGGTTTCTACAGGCATCTACTACTGGAAGGTCGGTAGTCAAACAGGCAAACTGGCCGTCATACGCTAAACCAGGAAGGAAGTAAAAAATGATTAAAATAATTAATCTTAACAAATCTTTGGAATGGGCAGTCACTTCTCTGCTGGTTATATCTCTGCAAGGAATTTTATTTGCAGATGATAACGATAAAGTAGGATCGGTTGCCTTCAAATTTCTTAACATTCAAACAGATGCACGCACAGCAGCTCTAGGTGGTACAGCAGCGCAGGCCAGTGGAGCCGGAGCATTGTTCTCCAATCCCGCAGGGTTAGCCGGTTCAGCTATGGGCCTTTCTGCTGGTATGTCTCAATGGCTTGTTGAAACAAGTATAACGAGCTTTGGTTTTGCATTACCAATGGCTGGCGGTGTAGTTGGACTAGGGTTTGTCAATGTTGACTATGGTGATATGATGAGATCAGGTTGGGGCGAAGAAAGCGGTCAATTCATCTTTCAACCAAATCAAGGTGGTGCATTTACTGCCGCTGATATGTCAATACAGCTTAGCTATGGAAAAAGTTTTACGGATAAATTTTCCATTGGTGGTTCTGCAAAGATGATTTCACAAAACATTGATGATGTTGATCTTAGCGGAACGGCATTTGATATTGGTATGCAATTCGACACTGATTATAATGGTATTCGATTGGGTGCTGTCATTTCTAACTTTGGCCCAGATGTAGAATCTCAAGCACCTGGTGGAGGTTATGCTGAACACCCATCTATGTCACTACCAATGACCTTTTCATTTGGTGTAATTGGTGAAGCTATGCCAGGTTTGAACGCAGGACTAAACGTTTTGAAACAAGCTGATATGGCTCAACAATTTATTGTCAATGCTGAATATAATATCAGCGTGGCGGCTATGCGCCTCAGCTATAATTTGAATAACCCGGAACAGGACCTTTCGGTTGGAGCAGGTGTAAATGTCGCAGGAATAAATGCAGATGTAACGATGAGTATGACAAAGCATCTAGATAATGTGATGCGTATGTCTATCGGTTATTCTTTTTAATAGAATCAGGTAAGTAATAAACTATTAGAAAAGCCGTCCCTTTAGGGACGGCTTTTTTTGTAATATTTAATTAATGATGATTCGTTATTTGATGGTATTGGCATGGCTTTTATCCATTGGGTGGTCACAATCACTTGTGTTTAAAAATGTTGCTGATAATCAACTATTAAATTTTGTTCATGATCATGGTGGTACGGGTGAAAAATACTACATGGAAACAATGGGGTCCGGAGTTTGTTTATTTGATTACGATAAAGATGGGGATCTTGATGCCTATTTTCTTCAAGGTGCTCCCTTACCAGGGTGGAATAAAAATATTATACTAGAAAACAAACTGTACAGAAATGATGGGAAAAAATGGACGGATGTGACTGAAAAAGCAGTAGTAGGTGATAATAATTATGGTATTGGATGTGCTTGTGCTGATTATGATAATGACGGTGATACGGACCTATATGTTACAAATTATGGCCCGGACGTTTTCTATCGTAATAATGGTGATGGTACCTTTACAGATGTTACTCTTGATGTAGGTATTGATAATTCTCACTGGGCTTCCAGTGCTGCATTTTTTGATAGTGATAACGATGGCTGGCTTGATCTTTATGTAACAAACTATGTGAAGTATTCCATTGAAAATAATCCTTGGTGCGGTGAACCAGTTCGAGGAGAAAGAGCATACTGTGATCCAGACTATTTTGAGGGAGTTGAAGATATATTTTACCATAATGATGGACAGGGGAATTTCAGTGATTGGTCAGCCCGTTCAGGTATAAATAATGCTCACGGGAAAGGACTGGGGGTCGTACCAGGTGATATTGATAACGATGGTGACATGGATATTTATGTAGCCAATGATAAGGTGATGAATCTATTATTTATTAATGATGGCTTGGGCCACTTTACGGAGAAGGCTTTGTTTACTGGCGTAGGGTTTAATGAAAATGGGCGTGCTGAGGCTGGAATGGGCGTGGATTTTGGTGACTTTAACCGCGATGGTTGGCTCGATCTATTTGTCACCAATTTCAGCGGTGAAACTAACACATTATACCTAAACGAGAAGAATGGATTTCTGGTAGATGCTACATCTCGAACAGGCCTTGGACATCCAAGCATTAATCTTCTCGGTTTTGGGACGAAGTTTGTTGATTTAGATTTAGACGGCTGGCTTGATATTTTCGTTGTGAATGGACATGTGATTGATAATATAACATTGTTCAACCGGGACTATCAGCACGCACAAGAGAAACAAATATTTATTAATCAGGGTAATGAAACATTTTTAGACCAAACAAAAAGCATTGGTGGTGATCTACTTAAGCCTGCGGTAGGTCGAGGAGCAGCTTTCGGTGACATTGACAATGATGGTGATATTGATATAGCTATTTCGAACAACAATGGGAAAGCCGATTTATTATTGAATGAAGGAAAACCTAAAGGACATTGGATTGGGTTTCAACTAGAAGGGAAGACGTGTAATAGAGAAGGTATTGGTAGTAAGTTGAAAATTATAACTGACTCTGGAGTTCAGGTCGCCTGGGTTAACCCTGCAGCTAGCTATCTTGCATCCAACGATCCAAGAGTTTTATTTGGTCTTGGCCCGGATGAGATGGTTACCACTTTGGAGGTTCAGTGGCCCGGATTTGGAAAGGATTTGTTTGAAAATTTAACTTCTAATTCTTATTACAGGATAGTGCAGGGAGGATCATTATCAATAGTCAGCTATTAATTATCACCTTCCTGCTGTCATCATTTGTGTACCCACAACAATCTGTAGAAGAAGGATTTAAATTAATTGAAGCCCGGAGTTATAATGATGCCATAAAGCTATTTACTGCAATTGTTCTTAAGGATTCCAGTAATCTTGAAGCCTTAAATGGGCTGGCCCAGGCCTGCTATGGCGCAGGGGATTTACCGCGTGCTTTCCAGAACTATGAATTGAGTTTGAATAAAGATCCATCACAATCCGGTATATGGGTGGCCTATGGCAATTTGTTTTATAATCAGGGAAATAGTAAAAAGGCTGCTAGTAGTTATCAGCAGGCAATAAAATATGATTCTACGCATGTTAGAGGGCTTAACAACCTGGCTATGGTGCTTAAAGATCTTGGAAACTATGATGAATCGGAGGCCCATTTTTTAAAAGCCATAAATCTCGATCCTACTTATAGTTTGGCAATGCGGAATCTTGGCGATATATATCTAAAACAGCATAAGACTGAAAAGGCAATATTATGGTTGGAAAAAGCAAGGAGCGCTGATCCTAAGAGTCTTTATGGGTTATACTGGCTGGGCCGAGCACATGTGCAAAATAATAATATTCAGCAGGGGATTAAGTGTTTTTTAGAGGTCTTAGCCCAAAAACCAGACCTACCGCAAGTTAATCATGATTTAGGGAAAGCATATTTTGTAAACCGGAATTATAAAAAGGCGCTATATCATGTCCAATATGCCTTGAAAAGGAATTCATCCATGATTCCCTACTATATCACTTTGAGCCATATCTATGATCATATGCAGCAGGAAAAAAAAGCTTTTGCAGCATTGCAGGATGCATTAACTATCGATCGCAGTGTAGCTGAAATTTATATTGAGCGTGGTAACATTCACAAAAATGCCGGTCGGTTTGAAGATGCACTGAAAGAATACAACCTTGCAGCTTTAATAAAACCAGAACTATGGCTTAGCCATTATAAATCAGGTGTGGCATTATATTATTTGACTCGCCTTGATGAAGCGGAGGCAGCGTTTTCAAAAGCAGAAGAACTACAGCCTGAAAATGGTTCTACATATCATTTCCTTGGAATGGTATCATTAGCCAAGGATAATAATAAAGCAGCAGAGGATAGGTTGCTAAAAGCGGCTGAATTAGAAGGCACTAATGGAGACATCTGGTTTCATCTAGGCGAGGTGCAAATTCGGACAGAGCAATGGAAAGATGCTGAAAAATCCCTATTGAAATCATATGATATCAATTCCTATAATGCAGAAACATTATACAGCCTAGGCCAAGTATATAAGAAGTTAGGTAAGCAGGATCGATCCCTTGAATACTTGTATAAATTTAAAGAGATCGAAGAATTTGAGAGAAATAATGAAAGTTTAAATAAAAGAATTCGATTGCATCCTAATGATATAACATTGCGTTTAGAGCTGGCTAATTTATATGAGGATCAGGGACGTATTGATCAAGCAGTAATGATTCTCAATCAGGCAGCATATCTAGGAAGTATGGAAGCAGAGAAAAAGCTTAAAATCCTTTTAGAAAATAATCATCCATAGTATAAAAGGTGATATCCTTCATGTCTTAATTAGTTATATGATTACTACATTAATGCTTGAATCGTCGCGTTGGATTTGGCCAGCCTATCGCTAAGTAATTTGACAATATAGGTGTGTAATTCAGCTGCTCTTTCTGGCGTTTCCTTATTTAATTTTTCGAATTTTTCGTGAGATAAAAAATAGGTTTTACAATCAGTATTGGATATTACCGATGCTGTTGCTTGAGTTTTTAAATATAAGCTTACTTCTCCAACTACTGTACCGGTACCCATAGATTTTAACCGAATTTTATTATTTGATGATCTTAATTCGACCGTAACTCTTCCTGATTTGATAAAATACAGTCCATCTGGATCGTTCCCTTGTTCAATAAAGGTTGTATTCTGGTTTATATCTTTTGATTCGAAATAGATCAACAAATCAGCAAATTTCTCCTCAAATATTTTTATTTCATCTATTTCTTCCTTTTGCTTTTTACTGCCTATTGTTGTTTCAGAAATTATTTGTTCTTCACACCATTCCATGCCATGGTCCAGATCATCAAACTTCAAGAAGAGATCCATACTATCAGTAAATAAACCTTCCACTTCAAACTGAGAGATAATTTTAGGACTAAGATTACAAAAAAGAACTTGGAAATTATCTAGTTCTGCCAGAATTCGTAACTTGTTAAAACTGTTTATTGTGGAAGAATCAACACCTGTTACCTGTTTAAAATCAAAAACTAAGTATTTAAGACTTATTTCATTTTGTGACTGTAGGTGTAATTTTATCCGTTCAAGTAAACGGTTTGCTGAGCCAAAGAATATGAACCCCTGTAGAGGCAATATCAATGTTTGGTCCCCATTATCATCGATAATATTTTTTAGACTTTCGGATCTTTCCACATTGCTATGGAATGTTTTACCAGTGAGTTCATGCTTGATTATTTCCACCTTAGAATAGCTAACTACAAATAGTACCACTGACATCAATAAGCCTGTGATTACTCCCTCTAGGAACCCAACTGTTCCAATTACTAGAAAGATCAATAGAATGATTGTATAATCAGTTTTTGGAACCCTCGACCAGGTACTGTACAACCAATCAACTAAAAATGCTAGACCAAGATTAAAAAGCAGTCCACCAAGTATAATTTTAGGAAAAAAAGATAATACTTCTGAACCAAAGAATAGGGTAATTGCACAAAGTAGAGCGATAACGATGTTGGTTAGTTTGCTTTTTGAACCAATTGAAACAGACAACAATGTACCGCCAAGAGATAAATGACCTGGGGGCGCACCGCCGAGGCCTGCAATAATATTCCCTATTCCAGTGGTCTTTAATTCTTGATCAAGATCAAGGTCTTTTTTAATGATGATTTCGAGACCGCTATAATTAAATAATACCGATATCGCATTCAAGATCATCATGGTGGCTATGGCCGGTAATTGCTCCAAAAATATTGACCATTTGAAATCGGTGAGATACTTTAATGGCAAACCCTGAAAAAGACCTCCTTCAGGAAAAGGACCCAGTAAATATCCATTGGATTCAAGATCTGTGTATAAATAACCATAGAAAAACATAATTGCATAAAAAGATGTTATACCAATTGTTATCAGGCCAGGGATAAGCAAATAATGTTTGATATAACGACTCGATATAAGCATGATTAAGCCAAATATTAATCCTGGAAACCATTTAAGTAATGTTGCTTGGTCAAAAAGTGAAACAAAGTTGTCTAAGGATAATCCCATATCTGCAGTCATTATAAATGCAAATTTGATGATTAACCAACCAGTGCCAGCCAAAAATCCGCCTACAACAGGGTAAGGTATAAATCGGACTAATTTTCCAAGTTTTAGAGTTCCAAGAATAAAAAAGAATATTCCCACAAGAATAGATGTTAGAGCAATGGTAACAAAAATAAACTGAAATGCCGCATCTCCATCCCAATCTTTACCAGAAGTTGCCATAACTGTGGTTGCTATGAGGGCAATAATAGCAATTGGGATATCCTGGGGTGTATTAATATTCACCGGATAACTGGCTGTAAAGATTGAGATGACAGCAAATAATAAAAATCCGAACAATACTATACCAATTCCCTGTGGTAAATAACCGGATAATGTGCCGGTGAATATCAGGGCACTAAACGCCATTGCAGCTACAATTTTAGTTATAGCACCTATTACACCGGCTATGATGCCGGGGACAAGATTTGACCTTACCTCGTTTTCTTGCATATTAATTCACAATAATATTCAAGGTATCAATCAAACCACTATTAGTCAAGAGTAATTAAAATTTTTATTTCAATGGTTAACAAATATAATCATTTATCCTCAACAGGAATGTAGAGATTATAATAAAAATTTATTTAGTGAATTGATTGCATAATTTTCATTGCAACCAATAGTTGAATTGTCTTATCTTTAATGAGACTAAGTCTCATTAACAATATAATTACATATTTAAAAAGTTTCAGTTTGTCTATAAAGTTTGGTTCAAAATAATAAAGCAGAAACTTCCTAGGTGAGTAAACTTTTTTAAATAAATATTTATTATGGCAGAATTTATAGTTGTATTTAGAGAAGTGCTTGAGGCCTCCTTAATTATTGGAATCCTCTACACTTTTTTAAATAAAACAAATCAGCAAAATAATATTAAACAACTTTGGAAAGGTGTTTATCTAGCATTGGTAGCTAGCGTAGTTGGTTCTGTGCTTTTTCAGGTATTATTAGGAGGTTTCACTGGTCAAGCAGAAAAATTATTTGAAGGTGTCATAATGATTGTAGCTGCAGCTGTTCTTGGTACTATGATTATATGGATGGCAAAAAATAAAAATATAGCTGCTGAATTAGAGGAAAAGGCAGAAATAGCTATATCACCTGAAAAGATAGGTTACGGTATTTTTGGTTTGGCATTTATTTCAGTATTTAGGGAAGGAATTGAAACTATATTATTTATTTATGGACTTATGATAAAGCA
>ENA-UPTF01001808-UPTF01001808.1-marine-metagenome-genome-assembly--contig:-NODE-1808-length-13073-cov-2.546707_pt1 | contig 13073 bp, 6 predicted proteins | sample MGYA00238166_ERZ767019 | MGnify/ENA primary metagenome ERZ767019 (study PRJEB28930, sample SAMN06266391) | marine metagenome | isolation source: Sea water from 250 m depth | place: Atlantic Ocean | study...
CCACCTAACATGGCAAGATTAGCAAATTCCTGTGTTGTTAATGTAGTATCATCTATCCAGATAGCCTGCTGGGCAACTGTTAGCATTGTATCCCATTGGGTAGTTACAACTGTTGTCGTGTCACCGGTGGTAGTATCTACAGTCACAGTAGTTACTTCCCAACTCCATGGTGCTGCGCTTAAGGTATTTACCCAGTCAACCATTGCGTCACTCCATGCAAATGCATTGTTACCATAATGGATATTTCTATCATGCATATTAACAAACTGTCCATCTGACATCCAATAATCTACAGCATCAGCTGGCCGAACAGACATCTGTCCAACACCGCCAGGATACCACACGCCCCAACCGCTCGCGTCATAGGTTGATTGTCCGTATGATTTTGTGTTGTAGAATAAATTGTTAGTTACACTAAGATTATTCTGTCCACGATACCAGACGCAGTTCATGACAATATTTGTGAATGTGTTATGATCAATGACTGAGCCATGATCAACGCGTTCATAGATAACAAATGCTTCTCCAATAACGCCATCAATTGTGTTATTACGGGCTTCTAATTTACCAATCGTTCCCATCCATGAGCCTGCTCCCCATACGACTCCACCATAGAACATACCACCTGGGCCGTTTGTGAATGACTTAATAACATTATTTGTAATATGAAAATCAGTCTTTGTACCCATTGTAAAGAATGCAAGGTGGGCAATGTGTGAAATCACACAGTTTTCAACAATGACTTTATTCATAGCTCCACGAGCACTTGCACATCCATGAAGTGAACCTTCACCACCAAATGATGCTCCATTAAGGATTAGGCCTCTCAGAGCTAGTTCTGCATTATCACCTACCACTGTGAATAGCTCACCATTTGAATGTCCCAAAACACCTTCGGCGTTTACATATGGTTGTATTGTTGCAGGATGTACACCATCAGCTGGTGTAGCACCAACAATGTGAATTGCACCTGTTTCTACAGGGATGTGTTCAACTGTTAGATACACTTTACCTGCTTCTAGTCTGTATACTCCAGGACCAGTTATAGCAGCTTCTAGGGTACCAGGTGTACCTTCTCCCCAAGATACATCAGTCGTATCTTGACTGAAGCTTATAGCAGGGATAATTATGGTAACAGTCAATGCAAAACGAGTTATTATCGATTTTAACATCTATTGTTCTCCTCTTTTTTTGTGATTAGTATAGTGTTTAATCTTGATATATTACATTCGAACACGAAGTATAGTATAGTGTCCCAAGATTAAGATACTTATATTTTATGGATATTTATTTTGTTCGACAACATATATTTATTATTCAGGTATTCTTATAAATTGGATCCTAAAAAAGTATAATGTGATTAATTGATTTTAAAGTATAAACCCAATAGTGAAAAATAGCATTAGGCAATCATTAAATAGTGGTTGGGAATTCCAATGCAATGATGACCCTGATTGGTCCAAGGCTGAAGTACCGGGATGTGTCCATCTGGATCTTTTTAATCTGGGAAAGATTCCTGAACCTTTTTTTGGTACAAATGAAAAAGAACTGCAATGGATCTCGGAAAAAGATTGGAACTATAGGCTCTTTTTCACCCTAGATAAAGAGCTTCAGAAAAAGAAGAAAAAACGATTGTGTTTTTACGGAATCGATACCTATGCCACAGTGTATCTGAATGGAAAAAAAATAATTGATGCAAATAATATGTTTCATACTTGGGAAGCGGATGTAACTGATATCATAATCCCTGAAAAAAATGAATTAATGGTTCAATTTCGATCCCCGATCAATGAAATATTGCCCCAATTAGAATCAATGGGCTACAAACTTCCTGCTGAAAATGATCAGGCGGGTGGTACAAGCCCCTTTACCCGAAAAGCTCCCTATCATTATGGATGGGACTGGGGTCCATGTTTTGTTACATCAGGAATCTGGGAGAAAGTAGAGCTTTTTGGCTGGGATTCCTGGTTTATAGACAATATGTTTATTCAGCAGAATAAATGTGACAAAACTCAGGCTGAATTAACTGTAAGGGTTGACCTTAAATCAGATCACAATAAACCTGGTAAGATAGGTATCTATGAATCCAAATCTGGCATTATTCAAGAGCATCCATTGGATATGAAAGAAGGAGATAATCAATATTATTATACCTTGGCCATAGATAACCCAGACCTGTGGTGGCCTGCTGGCCATGGAGATCAGCCACTTTACGAGTTCAATGTAAAAGTACAATCTGATGGATACGAAGAACAGAGAACAAAAAGGGTTGGACTACGTAATGTTGTCATAAAAAGAGAGCGAGATAAAAAAGGTGAAGGTTTTGAAATACATGTGAATGGCCAACCGATTTTTGCCAAGGGTGCAAACTGGATCCCGGCTGATTCATTTACCACGCGTTTATCCCATAAAGATTATGAAATACTATTACAGGATGCTGTAAAAGCAAATATGAACACACTGCGCATCTGGGGCGGGGGTATATATGAACCTGACATTTTCTATGATCTGTGTGATGAAATGGGTATCCTGGTCTGGCAGGACTTTATGTTTGCCTGTTCCCTTTATCCCGCAGATGATGAGTTTTTAAAATCAGTAAAACAAGAGATTACCTATCAGATCAATCGTTTAAAAGATCACCCCTGTATTATTCTTTGGTGTGGGAATAACGAAGTGGCATCCGGTTGGCTTAGCTGGGGCTGGAAGGAAAAACTACCTGAATCAGTCTGGGAAGATTATAAAAAACTGTTTCATGAGTTAATCCCTGAAACCTGTAATGAATTGGACCCATCAAGATTATATTGGCCTAGCTCGCCTGGACATAGCCTTGAACTGCCTGAAACTGATCAGGTTTATGGTAAAGGAGATAACCATTATTGGGGAGTATGGCATGGGGGCGATGAGTTTGAAGCTTTTAAACACAATGTTGGCAGGTTTATGTCTGAATATGGAATGCAATCATTTCCCGATATGAAAACAATTAAAACCTTTGCTAAAGAAGATGATATGAACTTGCAGTCTGATGTGATGAAAGTTCGTCAGAAAGCTTCTCTGGGAATTGGAAATCTGATTAAATACATAGAACAGTACTATGTTATGCCCAATGATTTTGAATCCATAGTTCAGCTAAGCCAGATTATGCAGGCTGAAGCCATCCAAACTGCAGTTGAGACCCACCGAAGGAACATGCCGTTCTGTATGGGTACCTTGTACTGGCAGTTCAACGATTGCTGGCCTGCTATTTCCTGGTCAAGCATTGATTACCAGGGAAACTGGAAAGCACTCCATTATAGTGCAAGGCGTTTCTCCAGTCCCGTTTTTCTATCCATACATGAAAGTAATAATATCATTGATATATATTTAATCAATGATCAGGATCACTCTATTAATGCAGATTTAATTATAAAACTATTTTCTTTTGATGGGTCTGTTTTAAATGAATATTCAAAAATTATTGAAGTACCTGCCATTTCATCTAGCAGTGCCTTTAAGCTCAACAGAGATACATTGATTGGCAGCCATGATCCATCAGCTGTTGTATTGCAGTGTGAACTCAAAAAGGACGGAACACTCATAACCAGGAATAATTTCTTTTTTGTCAAACCCAAACACTTAAATCTTGATGAACCAGTATTTGAGCACCAATATAAGATGGTAGAAGGGAGACATTTTATTATCATCCATTCTTACAGCTTTACCTATAAACTGCATATCCATTGTCTTAATAGCAATGGGGTATTCAGTGATAATTATTTTGAAATGTTACCGAATGATGCTGTGGAAATAGAGTTTAAGCCTACGGAATATTTTAATACTGATGATCATACATTTCTTTTTGAAGTGAAGAGCATGTACGATCTAATAAATTAATAAAGATGAAAAATGTAATCTAATATCATGACCCAATTAAGGACATTAAAGTAACATTGGAAAACGATACCAGCATTGCCACCACACAGGCAGAAAATAGTGATTGGGCAAACCTAGGCTACTATGAGAAAAGGAATAGGGAACTGGGTTTGCCAGATGAGAATGAAAAAAGAATTGTTTTTATGGGTGACTCAATTACGGAAGAATGGGGCAACCTGTACCCTGAGTTTTTCTCAGGAAATTATTATATCAACAGGGGTATTGGTGGTCAAACTACTCCCCAGATGTTAATCAGGTTTAAACCTGATGCCATCAATCTGAAACCGTACGCAATCATCATACTTGCGGGCACGAATGATATTGCAGGTAATACAGGACCGTCAACTGTAAGGATGATAACCGATAACATATTTTCAATGGCGGAGCTTGCGATAGCCTATGAAATAAAAGTGGTTCTTAGTTCAATATTACCGGTATATCAATATCCCTGGGTCGATGATGTATTAGATCCACCTTCATCGATTGACTCAATAAACAGCAAGATAAAGGAATATGTAGAGAATAAAGGCCTGGTATATCTTGATTATTATTCATCTATGGTTGATGATCGAAAAGGGCTGAAGCTAGACTTTACAGGTGATGGGGTTCACCCGAATGAAGCCGGGTATAGGGTTATGTCTGCGATTGCTGATGAGATTATTTCCCGGGTTTCGTATTAAGTAAATAATAATTCTATTTCTAAAACCCATGGATGCCTATTCGTTATGATTACTCTAACCACAAATAAATGGCTGCGGGTAACTACTCTATGCGTGTTGTACTTTGCTCAAGGGTTTCCGTGGGGTTTCATGACCACGGCCCTTATTTCATTTCTGGCTTCTAAAGGGTTAACCATGGTTGAGTCTGGCCAATTAACTGCAATGGCCTATCTGCCTTGGACGTTCAAGCTTTTTTGGGGACCCCTGATTGATTCATTTACCTATCAAGCTATGGGTCGCCGCCGTCCATGGATACTTTTTGCTCAGTTGGGAATGGCGATTACTCTTATCGCAATGATTTGGATGGGAGATATAACAGGAAACATTGGTCTCTTAGGTTGGATGTTTTTCTTGCACAATTGTTTTGCGTCTCTGCAGGATGTTAGCTGTGATGCCCTGGCGGTTGATATATTGCTTCCTGAAGAGCAAGGGAAAGTAAACGGAGCTATGTGGGGCTCAAAGGTAATCGGGACTGGCATGGGCGCAGTTGTAATGGGTACTCTGCTTGTATCAAAGGGTCTTGTTTTTGCTATTGGTTTACAAACAATTCTTATGTTTTGTATCATATTATTTCCATTACTTGTATTAGAGCGTCCAGGAGAAAAAAGATTTCCCTGGAGTAAGGATCCGGTATTATCTCATACAAATGATGAAAGTATGCGTAACCCAATCGATGTGGTTAGGGATCTGTTTACGGCGTTTTCAATGCGGCCATCCTTTTTTGCCGGGCTATTTATTCTACTTGCTGCCATAAACCAGGGAGTTAACAGTGGAATTTTACCCGTGTTTTATAATAAAACATTTGGTTGGGAACCGGATACCTATTCACAGGTCTTTGGCGGCCCTGGTGCAGTGCTAGAATTTTTTGGCGCTTTACTTGGGGGTGTTCTGGCAGACCGATTTGGAAGAAGGAAAATCTTTTTTCTTGGCTGGGGAGGCTTCTCTTTTCTAGCCGGAATATTTGGTTTTTTGATATTGTCCATGGAACAAATACCCTATTGGTTCCAGTTCTTTTATTTAGTCTCACATCCTTTTTTGATCGCCATGGGTACGGTGGCAATGTTTGCGTTAGCTATGGCACTTTCATGGTCTAAGTCATCGGCAACCATGTTTACATCCTACATGGCAATTTCAAATCTTTCTGTCGTTATTGGAACTAGATTGATTGGACCTTTAACAGAATCATTTAGCGTTGGACAGATCTATGTTTTATTGCTTGTAATAGGCCTTTTCCCTGTGGTTTTTCTTAAATCTATGGATCCCAGACCTGTTTTAGATATAAAATTAAAGGAAGATAAGAATAATCAGGATTAACACGCCCCAGGTAAATTCTATAGAAAACTTTACCTTTGAAAGATTCTAATTTGTGGTTAAATAATTATTCACCTATACTCATTTAATTAAGGCAATTAATGCATTCTGTTATTAAACGTTTATTTCCACTAATAGTTACTCCATACATGTTTGGTCAAGGATTTTGGGGCAATGAATTCCCGGAGCTTAAGATTGAATATGCTCCGAGAACCTATGTCTGCTATAAAACATCTACCCCCATGCTGGTTGATGGTAAGCTAAATGACCCTGGCTGGGTTAATGCGAAATGGTCAGAATCGTTTGTTGACATTGAAGGCAATTTAAAGCCTGATCCGTTTTATGATACAAAAGTGAAAATGCTATGGGATGATAATTATTTTTATTTTGGTGCCGAGATGGAAGAGCCCCATGTCTGGGCGACCCTTACGGCACGGGATGCAGTTATTTTTAAGGATAATGATTTTGAAATTTTCCTGGATCCAGATGGAGATACCCACAACTACTATGAGCTGGAAGTAAACGCATTTGAAACAGAGTGGGATCTGCTCCTACTAAAACCCTATCGAGACCAGGCGAAGGTTGCCGTGGATTCCTGGGATATACCTGGCTTAATAACAAAAGTCCATGTGGATGGTACCTTAAATGACCCATTAGATATGGATAAAGGCTGGACATTAGAAATCGCAGTTCCGTGGAAAGGATTGGAAGAGTGCGCACCCAATTTGTATCCTAATGATGGTGAGCAGTGGAAGATCAATTTTTCCCGTGTTCAGTGGGATATTAATATTGAAAAGGGAAGTTATGTGAAAACCGACTTACCTGAGTTTAACTGGGTCTGGTCACCCCAGGGAATAATCAATATGCATTACCCAGAGATGTGGGGTTTGGTTCAGTTCTCGGAAACAATCGTTGGTAAAGAAAAAATAGAATATTTATCTAACAAATTGGATATTGTAAAATGGGCTATGCGTCACATTTATTACAGACAAAGGAATTACTATGAAGTTTATAATAATTTTACAGCATCTTTGAAGAAATTGGAACTTCAGGAGATACCCGTTGCGGGTGTGCCCTGGCCCCCTGAAATAGTATTAACCCCTTCTGGTTGGGAAGCTGCTCTTAAGTGGGATCAATCTACTGTAATCATTATGACAGACGGAAAGGTCTGGGTGAAGTAAGTTTGCATTTCATTGATTGGTTAATTGTTTTCCTGGTTTTCTCTGGGATGGTTTACTCGGTCTCCTACTCAAAGGGGCTGATGAAAAGTGTAACTGATTTTTTATCTGCAGGGAGAACGGCAGGCAGGTATTTGCTTTCTGTTTCCAGCGGTATAGCAGGCCTGGGTGCTATATCTGTTGTAATGTATCTGGAAATGGGCTTTGTATCGGGCTTCAGCCTTGCCTGGTGGGGCCTGAGCCAGGGGATTATTATTCTTATTCTAACTATGTCAGGGTGGGTGATCTATCGTTTCCGATCAACCCGGTGCCTCACCTTAGCGCAATTTTTTGAAAAACGATACAGCCGCAGGTTTCGCATTTTTACGGGCATTATAGCGTTCGTTGCAGGGATCATAAATTTTGGAATATTTCCAGCGGTTGGGGCCCAGTTTTTCATTAATTATTGCGGACTTCCGGATTCATTCATGGGATTTCCAGTTTATCCATTGGTAATGATTTTTCTGCTTTCCATTTCACTCTATTTTGTTTACACAGGTGGTCAGATTGCAGTCATTATTGCTGATTTTTTCCAAGGCATTTTTGCCACTTTAGTGCTCATTGTTGTGGTACTGTTTTTGTTTTTCAGCGTTGGCTGGAACCAGGTAGAAGAATCCTTGGAACAAACACCCATTAAACTGGCCCATGAAGAGATTGAAAGGTTACGGTCTGATCAATTTTTCTCAGGGTTAACCGAAATGGAGCAAAATAAACAGATAAATGAGATTGATGAAAAATATGAAAATTCATCCAGGATAAACCCATTTAAGACCAGTCATGTGGAAGATTTTAACTTCTGGTACTTTTTGATCGGAATAATTGGGATCATGTACAGCAGTATGAGCTGGCAGGGCGCCCAGGCCTATAATTCATCGGCTAAAAGTGCCCACGAAGCCAAAATGGGTGCCGTCCTTGCGGGCTTCAGAGGTCTGCCCCAGGGGCTCTTTTTTCTCCTGGTACCGGTTCTGATTTACGTATTTATGAACCATGCAGACTACCAGTCTGTCGCTGACACAGTCAATCTCTCTTTAGGAGAGTTGGAAACTGAAACCTTAAAATCTCAGATGCGTGGTCCGCTGGTACTATCAACTGTACTGCCTGTAGGCCTGCTGGGTGCATTCGCTGCCCTGATGCTCGCGGCTTTCGTGAGCACTCATGACACCTATCTCCATTCCTGGGCTACCATTCTGGTGCAGGATGTGATCATGCCTTTCAGGGATAAACCCTTTGATAAAGATACCCACTTGAAGGTACTGAGATATTCAATATTTGGGGTGGCTGTCTTTATTTTTCTTTTTAGCCTCCTGTTTCAGCAGAACCAGAAAATTGCCCTGTTTTTTGCCATTACTGCAGCCATATTCGCCGGTGGCTCGGGCGCCGTTATTATTGGCGGACTGTATTGGAAACGAGGGACGACAGCTGCTGCCTGGACAGCCATGATTGTAGGAGCGGTTGTCAGCGTTGGAGGAGTGCTGGTCAAACAAATATCATCAGACTGGCTGGCTGATTTATCAACAATGGATCAATTAAAAAATATGTTAATCTACATTAGAAATATCAATGGTCAGGAATACTGGGGGATCAGTATGGGGCTATCAGCTTTATCCTATATTGGTGTATCTCTTGCACTCAAGCATGAACCTTTTAACATGGACAAATTATTAAATCGTGGGGAATATGCCATAGAAGGGGAAACAAGGGTTATCACAAACACCACGGAACTAGGCTGGAAAATTTTTATGATGGGAAAAGAATTCACAAGAACAGATAGACTTATTTACATTTTAAATTATGCATGGACGGGAATTTGGACCCTTGTATTTATCATTGGTACTATATATAATATATCAAATGGAGTGAGTGATGCATCCTGGATGGCATTTTGGAAAAATTATATCTATATACAGGCTATAATTGCATTAATAACGATTGTCTGGTTCTCCATAGGTGGTTTTAAAGACTTAAAGGTAATGATGTCTAAATTAAAAACTGATTACAGAGACCATGGTGATGATGGCTGGGTTGCAGATCAGTCATAGATAATATGAATAAAAAAGAAACAAAATTAATTCTCGAACGGATACAGAAATGGTATAACCGTCTACCAGATTTATTTATTCAGGACTCGCACCCACTTTCTGCTGAATTCGGCTGGTCAAAAGAGCCAACTCCATTTTCACAGCGACTCAATCTTGATTACAAACCAATCAAGGAAGGAGAAGATTGGGCTAAAAAATGGGAAAGCGCTTGGTTTCATCTTCAGGGAGAAATCCCTGAAAGCTGGGCTGGGAAATCCATTGCCGCTGAACTGGATTTTTCCGGGGAAGGACTGGTCTTTGATTCAGAAGGGATTGCCCTGCAGGGTATTACAACCGGTTCAATCTGGGATCCAAATTTTTCAAGGACCCGTGTACCTTTGATTGATTCATCCACTGGTGGAGAAAAAATTGATCTCTGGGTCGAAGCTGCAGCGAACTCTTTGTTTGGTGTTTTTACGGATCTAGATCCTGATCAGGAGAGCCCAAAGCGGCACGGCTGGTTTGATGCCAAGGTTGAGAAAATGCAGGTTGTCATCTTTGATAAGGAACTCTGGCACCTGTACCTGGATGTACGGATCCTGCTGGGGCTGGTGAAACGGCTGGATGAAAAATCGGTAAGGCGATCCAGGACAATTCTTGCATTAAACAACTGTGTAAATGCATTCGGTGATGACCTACAAAGGGTCAAACAGGCGCGTGAATGTTTAAAGACTGAACTGAGTAAACCAGCGGCAGCGTCTGATCTTAACGTGGCCGCCATTGGGCACGCCCATATTGATACAGGCTGGCTATGGCCCGTTAGAGAGACGGTTCGAAAATGCGCCCGTACCTATTCAACCCAGTTGAGTATTATTGATAACTATCCGGATTACATTTTTGGCGCGTCCCAGCCCCAACACTACCAGTTTACAAAAGATAACTATCCTGAGCTTTATGAGCGAATCAAAAAAGCTGTTAAATCAGGAAACTGGGAACCCCAGGGTGGTATGTGGGTGGAAGCGGACTGCAACCTCATAAGCGGTGAGTCCATGGTCAGGCAGCTTTTGCATGGAAAAAACTTCTTTAGGGATGAGCTTGGAGTGGACGTGGATAATCTATGGCTGCCGGATGTGTTCGGTTATTCCGCTGCCCTGCCCCAGATATTGAAAAAATCAGGGATCAATTATTTTTTGACACAAAAACTCTCTTGGAGCCAGTTCAATGAATTTCCTCACCATACCTTTAACTGGCGCGGAATTGATGGTACGGAGATCTTAACTCACTTTCCACCTGAGAACACCTACAACAGTGAGCTGGATACGGAATTTTTAATCCCCGCCCGGGACAGCTTCAAGGAAAAAGACCAGATCGATGAATTTATCTCCTTGTTTGGCGTTGGAGATGGCGGTGGGGGGCCAAAGCCTGAGAATATTGAACTGGGCCGCCGCATGGCTGATCTTGAGAATGCTCCCAGATTACGTTTTGACACGGCCAAGAATTTTTTCGATAGATTAAATGAACATAAGGAAACGATTGAAACCTGGGTGGGAGAACTTTACCTGGAACTCCATCGGGGAACCCTTACCACACATGCTCTGGTTAAGAAACAGAATCGAAAACTGGAATACAAACTCAGGGCTGTGGAAATGTTCTGGGCCTGTCTGCCCCTTAAAACATACCCTTCCGAAGAATTAGAATTGCTTTGGAAGAAACTTCTCATTAACCAGTTTCATGATATTATTCCCGGATCGAGCATTAACCTTGTGTACCAGACAACCCATAAGGAGTATGAAGAAATCCATGAGAGCTGCGACGGATTGATCACCAAAGCAGGCCAGGTCCTGTTCGATGATGACCCGGATTCATTTGTTTTAGCAAATACATTATCCTATCCCTGGCAGGGAATGGTTCATATACCAGAGCCATTCAGCGGATACTCCATTCTGGATGAGAACGGACAACCGGTCCCGCTCCAGGAAACAGCCGGTGGTTTTGCTGCCGCTGTTGATCTTAAACCGCTCTCCTTTACCACATTCAGTAAAGGGGATTCAGTTAATAGTGGAATGAAAAAGGGAGAACATCTTACCTTGGAGAATGATCTAGTCCGGTATGAATTTGATAAAAATGGGCAGCTGGTTTCTGCTTTTGATAAAGAAATGAAGAAAGATATTTTAAACGGGGTGGGGAATGTATTATCCCTCTATGAAGACCGTCCCAATGACTGGGATGCCTGGGACGTTGATTTTTACTACCGGGATGCTCTGTTGGAGACGGCTGCCGTAAGCAATGCTGTTTCAGGATCAACCGGAGATGTGGTACAGGAATTAAAATTTAGCTTATCTATTGGAAATTCAAAGATCGAGCAGACGGTATCATTAAAACCACATTCAAAGCGGCTGGACTTTGATACCATCATAGATTGGAAAGAAAAGCATAAAATGCTTCGGGTCCATTTTCCGGTAAATGTGAGATCAGAGCGTGCTTCCTTTGATATTCAGTACGGGCATGTAAAACGGAACACCCACCGCAACACTAGCTGGGATAAAGCCAAGTTTGAAGTGGTTGGCCATAAATACGCTGATCTTTCTGACCACGATTACGGAGTAGCGCTTATGAATGATTGTAAGTACGGTTACATGGTCCATGATAATATTCTAGATCTGAACCTGCTTCGTTCTCCCAGTAATCCTGACCCTAATGCAGATGAAGGATCGCATCAATTTACTTACAGTCTTTTCCCGCATATAAAGGACTTTATTCACTCCGATATCATTGCTGAGTCGTCGTGCCTTAATCAGCCACCTATTTTGTTCAAAGATTCAGCAACAAAAGCTGAGATGCCAGTTAGGTTGGAAGGCATTGGCCTGGAACTGTCTGTAATGAAAAAAGCGGAAAACGAAGATGATTGGACCCTGCGCATAATTGAAACTCATGGCCAGCACTCGAGCGGGTTTCTTTATTTACGGGGTTCGTTAATAGAGAGCGACCTGATGGAATGGGGAAAAATTGGAGAGAAAATACAGGTTGAAGAATCAATTCAATTAGACCTAAAGCCATTTGAGATTAGAACATTCAGGTATAATACTATTGTTGTTTAGCGGCTTAAGGCCATTTGTTACACTGAATTAATTTTCATAGATAACAGGACAAATAGATTCATTTTCTGTTTGGTTTAAATAGCTAGTTAGTTCCCCTTTAACAGGAATTTTTTCGGATGAGTCCGTGCAAAAGTGAACAACCATGCCAATCCTGGGGCCTTTGCTGATATTTGGCCCTGATGAATGATACACACGTGATGTGTGAATACTTATCTGCCCTTTTTTGATGTTTGTGCTTACAACCTTGAAACCATCGTGCGTTCTTTCCAGGATCCTATCCTGAGAAGCAATATTTTTATTGAAGAAATCCATTCCTGGTATATCTTCCCATTCATTTGAACCGCGTATATACTGAACAGGACCCGATTCATCAATAATATCCGAAAGAGCAATCCAGGCAGTGAATACGCCGTTTGGTTTCCAAAAGGGCCAATATTGAATATCGCGGTGCCACCCTGCGTTGCCTTTTTGTCCGCCGCCTGCAGGCTTCCAAACTGACTGCGAATGCCATACCTGGATTTTTTTTGCTCCAACAGTATCAGCCAGCCATTTCCCAAAATCTACATCTGTAATCAGGCTCCAAATTTGTTCATTGCATAAATGGGGTTTATCGATCTTAATAATGCTCTCTGGATCATCGCCAACATTCCAGAATCTATTTTCAGGTTGGACCCCAGTTTCATATTGTCCTTGAATCACATCCCATATGGCGTTACGGGCACACTCCACTTGGTATGACGAGAATATTTTAGGTAAAAAGCAAAATCCATCAGTTCCCAGATTGTATTTAATTCTGCTCAT
>ENA-UPTF01001809-UPTF01001809.1-marine-metagenome-genome-assembly--contig:-NODE-1809-length-13066-cov-2.859496_pt1 | contig 13066 bp, 10 predicted proteins | sample MGYA00238166_ERZ767019 | MGnify/ENA primary metagenome ERZ767019 (study PRJEB28930, sample SAMN06266391) | marine metagenome | isolation source: Sea water from 250 m depth | place: Atlantic Ocean...
AAATAAAAGATCCATACGCGACCCTAAAAGTTCCTCAGCCGAGGTGAGCACAACAAAAAATTTCTTTAAAACGGCGTTTGCGGGGCGAGGGAACGAAATGCTGGGTCTTGGTCTTGTGCTTGGCGGTCTTTTGGCGGGTCTTTCTATCTACCTCGAGCAGGCAGGTCCGGTTGGTGATGTGGTCGATGGCGCTGCAGGATGGACTATCGGAGTAATAAAGCTTATTCTCCCCGTTTTGATGGTGGTAACAGGTTTAGCGATGTTTAGGGAACGCTCCGAATTCGGAGAAATAACAAAACGGCTACCTGTTGGACTGTTTTTAGGTCTCGTAGGTGTATCCGGTTTACTGCATCTAAGCCGAGGTCGCCCTGGTATAGGTGATGGGGTCGATGAGCTTGGAGATGCAGGCGGTATTTTAGGTCTTTCCGCTGGTGGAGGATTAAAAGCTGCTATAGGTACATGGGGGTCTGTTCTAGTTCTTGTTGCATTCGTTTTGGTATCAATAGTTGTTGCTACAAGAGTTTCTGCACGTGATGCGATCAGAATCACTATGAAAAGTGCTGTCGTCGCTGGCAAGCAGTTGTTTAAAGGAATTGTCTTACTCTGCAGTGCATTGGGTCGCTCTCTTGGCAACTGGATTAGAAGTTTATTGACACCGCCGGGGTCTACAGATCAGAGACAAATACCAGATCAAGTCAGAGAGGAAACTACTTTTCAAGAAGATCAGCCAGCAGTGATTGAGGCCGAAACTGTCCCTGAGCCGTCAAAAGAATTTAAGCCCAAGAAGAAAAAGGCAAAACCAAAAGTAAAAAATAATGGGAGTGAACAGCTTACGATCCAGCTGGGTAAAGCAGTTGAAGGGTCTTCTTGGTCATTGCCATCTTTGGAGATTCTTTCAACAAGTGACACACATGATGTAGATGCTAAGGCTGCTGAAGAGCGGGGAAAGAGACTTCAAGAAGCATTGGAAGCACATGGTGTTGAGACTCGACTGGTCGATATGACTATTGGGCCGACGGTCACACGCTATGCCCTGCAATTGGGCGATGGCGTGAAAGTTTCACGTATTACGAGCCTCAACAAGGATATTGCTTATGCATTAGCTGCTGCAGATGTTCGTATTTTGGCTCCGATACCCGGTCAGCAGGCAATTGGTATAGAGGTTCCAAACGAAGATAGAGACGTGGTTGCTTTAGGAGACATTTTGACTTCCAAAGAATCCAAGAATGCAACCCACCCTCTTGAACTGGCAGTAGGTAGAGATATAAAAGGTCAAACTGTGATGCTTAATCTTGCAACCACTCCTCACCTTTTGATAGCTGGAGCTACCGGAGCCGGAAAGTCTTCTTGTATCAATGCGATGGTTACTTCTGTTTTGATGAGGACTACGCCCGATCAAGTTCGGCTTATACTCATAGACCCAAAGCGTGTTGAAATGGGGCAGTACGAGGGTGTGCCGCATCTTTTGACAGCACCTGTTACGGACCCTAAGAAGGCTGCAAATGCACTCCATTGGGCTGTGCGCGAGATGGAGCGAAGATATGACATTCTGTCGAATTGTGGTTTCAGAGATATAGCCGGCTATAACGCGGCACATGATCGGGATGAATTGCCGGTCATGGATTTCGGTGAAGAAGATTCTCGTGAATTTGAAAGACTACCTTTCATTATGGTTGTGGTGGACGAGTTGTCAGATTTGATGATGGTTGCCGCCCGGGATGTAGAGGACTCGATTTGCAGGTTGGCTCAGATGGCTAGGGCGGTGGGAATACATTTGGTGGTAGCTACTCAGCGTCCTTCAGTAAATGTGATTACGGGTGTGATCAAAGCTAATATCCCTGCCCGACTAGCTTTTGCAGTTTCAAGTCTTGCTGACAGCCGAGTTATTTTGGATCAGCAAGGAGCCGAAAGGCTTGTAGGGAAAGGAGACATGCTGCTTCTAGGCCCTAGCTCTAGTACACCTCAGCGTATTCAAGGAGCCTGGGTTGAAGAGAACGAAGTGCGTGAAGTGGTGATGACTTGGAAAGCTCAACTCGATAACAGAGAAGAACAGTCAGTTAGCGAAGCTGTGTCTGATGTGGTGGAGTCGCCTGTTCCGCGTGAGCCAGTCGTTGATATAACTGAAGATTCTTCTCGTCCCACTTCCTTTGTTTCTGAACAAGATGATGAGTTGTATGAAGAAGCTAGAAATTTAGTTATTTCTAGTCAACTTGGTTCAACTTCGATGCTTCAGAGGAAACTCCGTGTTGGATTTGCTAGAGCTGGACGTTTGATGGACTTACTAGAAGAATCAGGGGTAGTGGGTCCTTCTTCAGGGTCAAAGGCACGCGAAGTTTTAATTGCTGCTGAAGAGTTTGAAGTCCTAAGCGAAGAAGAGTTCTAAGGTGCAATTAACTTAGGTACTCTTTAACCGTGTTTAATGATTTTCTGATCCTAATACTTGGACTATGTGTACTGGTTTTTGCAGCAGATCAATTTTTGAACGGAACTTCACGTTTAGCTGAAAGATTTAAGATTCCTAAAGCGCTTGTGGGGGCCTTGTTGGTTGGTTTTGGCACCAGTGCCCCAGAGTTAGCTGCATCACTTACGGCTGTATTCCAACAAGAAACTGGTGGCATTGAATTAGCTGTGGGAAATGTAGTTGGATCTAATGTTGCTAATCTTGGCTTGGTTCTGGCTCTGCCAATCTTGGTTTGGGGGAATGTTGTTCCTCCTCACGGCACAAAAGAACAAGCCGGATATTCATTTTTAGGGGCTTTGCTTTTTGCTGGTGCTGTGTATCTGAAATTAGATTCAGCCCTAGGGGGAGCACTTCTTCTTGTTTCCTTTTGTTTGACTAACTATTTAATTTTCCTTTATTTCAAAAAGACTGGAGAGGTTCCGTCTCACTCTCCGAGAAAATACAGTTGGTCGGTATCTCGTGAAATCATTGTGATGAGTGTAGGTCTTGTGCTTACAGTTTTGTCGCCACGCTGGATTGTTAGTTCCGCAGTTTCTATCGGAAATGAATTTGGCTGGGAAGGAGGTTTCATAGGATTTTCTTTAGTTGCGATAGGAACTTCCTTGCCTGAACTTGTCACCTCTTTGGTCGGTGCACGTAGAGGAGAGTGGGGATTGATTATTGGCAATCTTTTCGGTTCTAATCTTTTCAATAGTTTGGGTGTCGGAAGCGCAATATTGTTATCACATGCCGGTTTAGGGCGTTCAATAGAGCAACCTTTCATGGACGGCTCAGTTTTATTGGGCATGTGTTTTTTATGCCTAGTTGCTTTTTGGTGCATGAGGAAACCAGTAAAAATTTCAAAATGGAATGCCTTACTACTTTTATTTATCTATGCACTTTTGTTTTGGCAAATGGTAAGAACTCTTACCGGTTGATCAATTCTTAGTTGTCTTTGCACCTAGCCTTAAGTGATGGGAAGCGGTTCAAAATTTCACCTAGTCACTCTCGGGTGTCCAAAAAACGAAGTCGATTCAGAGAAATTGGCAGGATCATTACTTTCAGATGGAATGGAAGCTACGGATGATTTAGCCAGTGCGGACTTAATAGTTGTAAATACTTGTGCTTTTATTGAAGAGGCAAGAGAGGAATCCATCGAGACGATCTTAAGTCTGGATGAATTTAGAAATGAAGATAGCGAAATTGTTGTAACTGGTTGTTTGGCCGAAAGATACGGGAGTGAATTACAAGACGTTTTACCTGAAGTCAATCGAGTAGCAGGATTTGGTGTTTCCGTTTCTTTAACTAAAAAAGCTAATGTTCCAGAATTCGATCTATTGAATTTGCCTCGTCCGGCATCAACTAGACCTTGGGCGTATCTTAAGGTTGCAGAAGGTTGTGATAGAGCCTGTGGTTTCTGTTCAATACCATCTTTTAGAGGACCGCAACGAAGTCGTGATATTAATTCCATACTTGAAGAGGTTGAATCATTACAGGTTAAGGAAGTTGTTCTTGTAGCTCAAGATTTAGCAGCATATGGAAGAGATCAGGGCGTTGGTGAGAAGTCAATAATTCCTTTGATAGAAGAAATAACGCAAAGGGTTGACTGGGTAAGACTTCTTTACATTTACCCATCAGAATTAAATCAACAGCTGATAGATGTTATGTGCTCATTAACAGTTCCGTATTTTGACCTTTCTTTGCAGCATGTTTCGTCTCCACTAATGAGGAGGATGAAGCGCTGGGGTGATGCCGAACGATTTAGAGATTTAATCTCTGAAATTCGGAGAAATTCCCCGAGTGCTGTCTTCCGCTCAAATTTTATAGTTGGTTATCCAGGAGAAACTGAGGAAGATCAGGATCAGTTGATTGATTTTATAAAGGAAATGCAATTGGACTGGTGCGGATTTTTTGCTTTCAGTGATGAAGAAGACACCTACGCTTCAGGTCTTGAGGGAAAAATTGACAGGTCACTTATTATTGAGCGATTGAAAGAACTTAGTTATTTGCAAGATGAGATAACGTCTTCGAAGAGAGATGCCTTGATAGGTGAAAGAATCTCTGTATTAGTCGATTCTCATGGGGTTGGCAGAACTTATAGAGAAGCTCCAGAGATAGATGGCGTTGTTTCTGTACCTGATTCTTGCCAGGTGGGGGAGTTTACTGATTTGATTGTAAAAGGATCGCTAGGACCAGATTTGGAGGCTGATTTAACTTGATTAAGAGAGATGAAAGTTACAGACATCCATTAGCTACTGTTGTAAGTCCTGCGAACTTGGTTTCCCTTTCACGTTTATTGCTTTCTCCTTTACTGTTTTGGGAAGTTTTGGAAGCGGAAGAGAGTATTGGAACTTCCTGGTTGGCAGTGTTGCTAGGTTTTGTTTTGGCTGCATCGGATATTTTAGATGGTCATCTGGCTCGAATCCGTGGAACAGTCAGTAGATGGGGTGCTTTTATCGACCCTTTAGCAGACAAAGTAGTAGTGATCGGGACTGCACTTTGTCTCGTTGAAGTAGAAAGGTTTAATTTCTTACCAGTTGCGCTTCTTACGCTTAGGGAGATTTTTATCACTTTTTATAGATTGCTGATGGCGCGCAAAGGCTTATCGATTCCAGCTCGTAAGTCCGCTAAATGGAAGACAACTGTTCAAGGGGTCGCTTTGATGATTGCGGTTGTACCTTGGTTGGAGAGCTCCCAGTGGTTTGTTGATTTTGGACTGTGGGTTGCTGTTGTTTTCACTGTTGTGACAGGGATTCAATATCTGATGGATGGAATTCTTGCGACGAGTACAACCGGTGAATAGAGTTCTGTAGTGCGTTGTGAAATAGTTGCGGTCGGAACTGAGATCTTATTAGGCCAGATAGTTGACACCAATTCTGCTTGGATTGCAGAACGTTTGGCAGAGGCGGGTGTTGATTGTCATTTCCAGACCGTTGTGGGTGACAATCCTGAAAGAATGTCAGAGGTTTTATCCTCAGCGCTTGAAAGAGCTGAGGCTTTAATAGTCACAGGGGGACTTGGTCCCACTCAGGATGATTTGACACGCGAGGTTGTAGCCGAGTTGATGGGTGTTGAACTTGTGCGTGACATGGAGATAGTTGAACGAATTCAAGAACGTTTTTCCACTCGTGGAAGACCGATGCCCGAAAATAATCTTAAGCAGGCTGATGTTCCAGTAGGCGCAAATGCGATTGCAGAAATGCCTGGTACAGCTGCTGGATTGATTTGCCCAATGCCTGAAGGAAAAGTGATTTATTTAGTACCAGGTGTTCCAACGGAGATGAAGCAAATGCTCGAGGGCACCGTTCTTCAAGATCTAGTTTCACGATCTGGTGAGAGGTCTGTAATAAGTTCCAGAGTGCTTAAAACCTGGGGTCATTCTGAATCGGGACTTGCAGAAGATTTGGCTGAGGAGATAGAGCGTCTTAATGGTGATGGTGAAGTGACTCTTGCCTTTCAGGCGAGTGGGATTGAAGGTGTCAAGGTTCGAATTACTGCAAAAGCAGTCAATAAGAAACAATCGGATTCTCTTTTGGATCGCGAAGAAATTGTTTTACGAGAACTCATCGGAGATCATATTTTTGCTGTAGATCATCAAACTATGGAGTCGGTAGTTTTGGATCAACTGAAAGCTCAGTCATTAACTTTTGCTACTGCTGAATCCATAACTGGGGGAATGATAGGGAGCAGATTAACGGAGGTTCCTGGATCGAGTGATTCGTATATTGGGTCGATTGTCGCATACGAGGCTGACGTAAAAAGATCTTTACTTAATGTTCCAAAAGACATTTCAGTAGTTAGTCAAGAGGCGGTTGAGGCTATGGCGTTGGGCGTGTGTGATCTCTTAGGAGCTGATGTTTCGGTAGCTGTAAGCGGGGCGGCTGGTCCTTATCCGCATGAAGGGGAGGAACCGGGAACTGTTTGGATGGCCACAAATGTGGCTGGGGACGTTGAGTCGTTTAAAGTTCTTTTTCCCTTCGATAGAGCTCAGATACGTCAATTTACGGTTATCACCGTATTGAACGCACTCCGTAAACGACTTGAATCCTCTAGATAAACTTCTTGAATATTTATTAAGACTGGGAAAAAGTTCGAGTTATTCAGGTATCAACTGTAAACAGGCTGAGTTAATACAGAATCGTTTTCCAGTAGGTTGCGGACCATCAGGAAAAACATGTCCGAGGTGGGCAGCGCAGGAAGCGCACGTTACTTCTATTCTTTGCATGCCGTGACTATTATCCATTTCAGTTTCTATAGATTTTTCATCAATTGGATTCCAAAAGCTAGGCCAACCACTTCCTGAGTCATATTTTTCTGTACTACTAAAAAGGTCAACGTCGCAGACAATACATCTGTAGGTTCCTTGAGTTTTTTCATCCGTATAAATACCAGTAAAAGCCGGTTCGGTGCCAGACTCTTGGGTGCAGTGGAATGCCATATCCGATAAGCGTTCTTTCAGAAGTTCAGTATCGGTATGGGAGTTTTCGTTGTGAGAAGGGTTTGAGCTCATATGAGGAAGTTAGCAGGAAATAGGGGATTTAATAAAAAAATTTGTTAAATGCTTGCAACGAACACATGTTCGCAATTACGCTTATGTTATTAACACTGATTAGTAACCGTTATAAGTACTGTCACACCGGTTTCTTATTGTTAATTAAGCACATTAAGGAGTCTCACGAAGTTTGAGAATCCTTTTAAAGAAGCAATTTATAGAAATGAATGGAGAAAAAGATGGGTAAGGCGGCAAAGGGAACAAAGACTCAGGAAGCTAAGGAAAATTTCGATGCACGAGCAGCTAATAATGATGACAGAATAAAGGCTCTTGACAGCACTTTAGGGCAGATTGAGAAACAATTTGGACAGGGAGCGGTCATGAAAATGGGCGATAAAGGCTCCATGTCCATGGAGAGTGTCCCTACGGGAGCGTTGGCTCTCGATCTGGCTCTTGGAATAGGTGGAATGCCCAGAGGCCGAATAGCGGAAATATTTGGTCCAGAAGGCTCTGGAAAAACAACATTAGCTACCCATGTTGTAGCCGAAGCTCAAAGGAACGGAGGTATATGCGCCTATATCGATGCAGAACATGCAATGGATCCTGTTTATGCGAAGGCGATCGGCGTTGATGTGGATGAACTATTAATTTCACAACCTGACACAGGTGAGCAGGCGCTTGAAATTGCAGACATGCTTATACGATCAGGTGCTCTTGATGTAGTGGTTATTGACTCTGTAGCGGCGTTGACACCCAGAGCTGAAATAGAGGGCGATATGGGTGATACGCATGTCGGTCTACAGGCTCGACTCATGTCACAAGCGCTTAGAAAATTAACATCTAATTTAAATAAATCAAAGACAATTTGTATTTTTATTAACCAATTGCGTGAAAAAATTGGTGTGATGTTTGGCTCTCCGGAAACGACCCCTGGCGGCCGTGCACTGAAATTTTACTCATCGGTTCGACTTGACATAAGACGAATTGAAGCCATTAAGGATGGCGACGAAATTGTGGGTAATCGAACCAGAGTAAAAGTAGTCAAGAATAAATGCGCCCCACCTTTCCGCCAAGCGGAGTTTGACATCATGTATGGCGCAGGAATAAGCCGAGAAGGTTCAGTCATTGACCTTGGGGCTGATCTTGACATAGTCAAGAAGTCAGGCGCTTGGTACACCTATGAGGGTGAGCAGCTGGGTCAAGGAAGGGAAAATGCGAAACGTTTCCTTACAGAAAACCCTGAGGTAATGATGGAAATCACTGACAGGGTTTGGCGTGAAGCAATGCCAGATACTGAAGAATCAGTGGAAGCCGTTAAAGAAGAAGCAGAGTTAGTCGATGAATTTACAGAAACTGATGATCTTCCAATCGAGTTAGAGGAATAAAACAGCTTTTTTACTTGTAAACACGACTAAAAATGGTCGACTTTTAGTAAGTCTCACCAACTTGACCTAGCCTGAATGCATGGAGCGCCGAAAGTACGCGGTGCGCACCTACGGGTGCCAGATGAACGAACATGATAGTGAACGCATATCCGGTCTGCTAGAAGCGGATGGATTAGTTCCTGCTGTCTCAGAAGAGGAAGCAGATGTCATTGTTCTCAACACCTGTTGTATAAGAGAAAATGCTGATAATCGCCTTTATGGCGCTTTGGGCAATTTAAAGACTTTAAAATCTGAAAGACCAGATCTTCAGATAGCAGTTGGAGGCTGCTTAGCTCAAAAAGACAGGGAATTGATTCAGGAACGAGCGAAACATGTTGACGTTGTGTTTGGAACTCATAATGTTCAAAATGCCGTAAAGCTACTAAAGAAATCACAAAGTCAAGGGCCTGTAATTGAAATCCTGGAAGAGCTAGTTGAAGAGGATAACCAAGCCTTTCCTTCCGCACTTCCTGTTAGAAGGGAGGTGGATCATCGAGCGTGGGTAACGATTCAGATTGGCTGTGATAATACCTGCACTTACTGCATAGTTCCCTCGGTTCGCGGACCGGAAATAAGCAGACCGTTCGGGCAACTTTTGGATGAAGCAAGAAATTTTGCTGAGCAGGGAGTAACTGAAATAACCCTTCTAGGTCAAAATGTTAACTCTTATGGTCGAGACTTGACAAAAAAATTAAAGTCAGAAGATCCGTCCAAGACTGATGTTTTTCAAGTCGGAGATCTTTGGCTGGAGGCCAACAGGCGAAAAATCAAGCCACTTTTTGCAGACTTGCTGAGAAGTGTCGGCTCAATTGAAGGAATTGAAAGGGTTCGCTTTATAAGCCCCCATCCAAAAGATTTGACTTTAGAGATAGTTGCAGCAATGTCGGAAACGAAAAGTGTTTGTGAGCATTTACATCTCCCATTGCAGTCTGGAAGTGATTCGATTTTGTCAGCAATGCACCGTGGTTATACCAGTGAACGCTTTTTGAGAAAAGTGCAACAAGCACGCAGTGGGATTGAGGACTTGTCAGTAACCACGGATCTGATCGTCGGTTTTCCCGGTGAAACCGAAAAGGATTTCGAGGACACTCTTGAGGTGGCAGCTGAGGCACAATTCGATGCCGCATATACCTATATTTTTTCCTCACGACCCGGAACAAAGGCAGCGGAGATGGACTCGAAGTTTATTGATCATGATGTAGCTGTGCGACGATATGAGACTTTAAGGGACGTTGTTAAAAGATCTTCTTTATTGAAACATAAAGAGCGTGTGGGCAGAATAGAAGAAGTTCTAGTTGAAGGTCGATCGAAAAAAGGAACAGATTTAATAAAAGCTAGAACACGGCAGAATAAAATTCTTCATTTGAAATCCCATGATTCTCTCCGTATCGGAGCTTATGCTCTCGTTGAAGTCACGGATGCCCCTTCTCATTACCTTCTTGGTGAATTAGTAGAGATAGTTGCTGCTCCCAAGCATCGCAAACGCATTCCCGTGATGGCAGAGCAAAGTGCTTAGAAAAAATGACGAAACTTCTCTTAATGGAAACCTGGTCATAGTAGGGACTACAGCGTCAGGAAAATCTTCCTTAGCTATTGAATTAGCGAGACGTCGTCCGAATATCGAAATAATTTCGATTGACTCTATGGCAATTTATAGAGGAATGGATATAGGCACTGCAACCCCCACTGTTCAAGAACAAGAGGAAATACCACATCACGTAATTAATATTGTTGACCCGTCGGATGAATTTGCACTTCCACTTTTCCAATCAGCTGTCGAAAAAGCTTTAAAGGAAATTTCAGACCGAGGAAATAGGGCGGTTTTGGTGGGAGGAACTGGACTGCATGTTCGTGCAGTGGTTGACAGATTGGAAATCCCTCCCAGATTCTTAAGTATTCGTGATGAAATAGAATTGATATCTGAAACTTCTTTTTTATATGGAAAACTTAACGATCTGGATCCACTCGCATCTGCAAAAATCGAACCTGGGAATCGTAGGCGTATTGTCAGAGCACTCGAAGTTACATTAGGTACCGGGCGTCCATTTTCTTCTTTCGGACCTGGTCTCGACGTGTATCCTCCTTCACCTTTTACTCAAATCGGTATAAGAATGCCAAGAGATCTAAATGATCTTCGTATTGCCGAGAGATATAAAAGGCAAATTGAAGATGGATTTGTCGAAGAGGTTGAAAACTTGGTCTCTGATGGGAGAAAGCTTTCTAAAACTGCTTCTCAAGCTCTTGGCTATAAACAAGTTATTTCTTATATAGATGGTGAAAACACTCTTGAAGAAGCGATTGATTCAGCTATTTCATCGACACGGCGTTTCGCAAGACGGCAAGAGAAGTGGTTTAGAAGGGATCCAAGAATTCACTGGATGGACATGAAAAATGATTCCCTTGAGCTATTAGAAGAAGTTATTAAGGCATTTGATGCGATTGGTCAAAATACTTTTAATGAAGTCGTAAAAGTTTCTGATTATCTGTGAGACTATTTAAATGGAATTAACTAGACATCAGGGTCTTGGAAACGTTTTTTTGATCGCTCTTTTGGAAGATCTGCCGGATGATCCTTCTGGGATTGCTCGAAAATATTGCGATCCTATTAACGGAATTGGTGCTGACGGTTTAATTATTGGGACTCCACTCTTAGAAAACCCGCATAATGTCAGCCGCTTTCATCTTTTTAATAAGGATGGTGGACGTGCTGAACTTAGCGGTAATGGTCTCAGGTGCTTTGCCCAAGCCTTGTTTATGAACTCTGTAATCTCGGATCTTGAATTTAATGTTGAAACAGATGTCGGATCGAGATTTATAAAGATCGAAGAAACAGGAGTAATTGAGAATGAGTTCACGATTGCTGCTGAAATTGGAGAAGCATCCCTGATAGAGCTATTAAAATCCGATCGATTTGAGGAATCACAAGTAATCAGAGCGGCAAAAGTAGATATAGGGAATCCGCATTTGATTGTAGAAGTAGAAAACTTTGATGATTTTGAAATAGAGGGATTTGCGGTTAGAGAAAATGAGAAGGCGTCTCCCATAGGAATCAATGTGCATCTGATTAAAGTAGATGACCCTTCAAATATCCGGATGAGACACTGGGAGCGCGGAGTAGGAACCACCGAAGCTTGTGGGACAGGGGCATGTGCTGGAGTTTTTGTGACTTCAGAATGGGGTCAGACTGGATCTGTAGTTAATGTTCACATGCCAGGAGGCAGTGGAAGGGTTTCTATAGACCAATCGATAACGCTTTCAGGCCCAGCTGTATTTATGGATAGACATACGGTGGACAATGGGTAAACCCTATAGCGGAGATCAATCTGAAAGAGAAGAAACTCACAGAGGTGGATTCGGTGAGTTCGGAGGTGAAGAGCGTGGTCTGATAGACCGTTCATTTCGTGAACGCATTGTATTGGCAGGTGTTTCCTTAGAAGGAATTGATAAAGAAATTACAGAATCATCCCTTGAAGAACTTGAAAGGCTAGTTGATACAGCAGGGGCTGATGCTGTTGCTGTGATAGTTCAGAACAGGCAAACACCAGATAAAGCTACTTTTGTGGGCAATGGTAAAGCACATGAAATCCGTTCCGTTTCGGAAGAATATGATGCCGACACGGTAGTTTTCGATAATGAATTAACACCTGCACAGCAGAGGAATTTAGAGGGAATACTTAAACGTTCAGCCCTTGATCGAACTGCAGTAATCCTTGACATTTTTGCTCAGAACGCGAATAGTCTCGAAGGTAAAGCCCAAGTGGAGCTTGCACAGCTTCGGTATCGATTACCGAGACTTAGAAAGTCAGGTCGGACTTTCAGCCAACAAGCTGGAGGAATCGGGAGCAGGGGCCCGGGAGAGACACAGTTGGAGGTTGACCGAAGAAGACTTATGCGCCGAATCCGACGACTTGAACAAGATTTAAATAAGTTACGCCTTCATCGTTCAACCCAGTCAAAAGCTAGATCCAAGACTAGCAACAGGTCGGTAGCAATCGTTGGTTACACAAATGCCGGAAAATCTACGCTTCTTAACAGGCTTACAGATGCAGGGGTAGTAGCCGAGGACCGCTTGTTCGCAACCCTTGATACCACAACTCGTAGGATGCAGTTGCCTGGTGGAGAGGCAGTTTACTTGACAGACACAGTTGGTTTCGTACGTAAATTGCCCCATCAACTGGTTGAAGCATTCAAAGCTACTTTGGATGTGGTAATTGACGCGGATTTGTTGCTCCATGTAATCGATGCCTCAGACCCTGACCCAGAAGGCTGCATAGAGGCGGTTAGGCAGGTATTGGAAGCCATAGGAGCTTCTGAAGTTCCAGAGTTGATGGTTTTCAACAAAATTGACAAATCGGATGGCGTAGATAAAAAGCTTTTCAAACGAGATGAAAGCTATGTAGCGGTTTCTGCCTCAACAGGAGAAGGAGTTGATGAGCTATTAAATAAATTAGCCTCCTTGCTTAGGAAATCAGAAAAGATCATCACGTTAAAAGTACCTTTTGAACGGGGCGATATTAGAGCAATGGCACATCGCGAGGGCTTTGTAATGAAGGAAGTTTTGGAGGAGTCTAATTGGCTAATTGAAGTGAGAGCTGATGAGAGCTCAATAGGCAGACTCGAACAATTCGAGGTTGATTTTGATTCTTCAGAGTTTGAATTGATGCAGTGAAAAAAATGTTTCACCCACCTCCTTACCCTTACGAACAACTT
>ENA-UPTF01001810-UPTF01001810.1-marine-metagenome-genome-assembly--contig:-NODE-1810-length-13057-cov-2.261171_pt1 | contig 13057 bp, 11 predicted proteins | sample MGYA00238166_ERZ767019 | MGnify/ENA primary metagenome ERZ767019 (study PRJEB28930, sample SAMN06266391) | marine metagenome | isolation source: Sea water from 250 m depth | place: Atlantic Ocean...
ATTCCGTTTTTTACGCCGACGCCGGAATCGGCTTGGCTGAGCGTGGTGGACGGAATCCGCACGTGGCGAACGCCCCGATGCGCTGTGGATGAGGCAAGGCCGACCATGTCTAGGAGTGCGCCGCCGCCGACTGCGATGACGTAACTGTGTCGGTCAATGTGGTGCATCTCAATTTTGGAATGAATTTCTGAGACGTGAAAATAGGAATTCTTTGTCCGCTCGCCACCTTCGAATTGCATGGGGTTACAGACGAGATTCAAGCAGTCGCTGTGATGGTCAAAGTACGCCTTCACATGTTCGGTAAAGCCGGGTTGCGCACGGCACAACGCCTCGTCCATCACCACGAGGGCCTTGTGCGTTCCACCGTTTTTTTTATTGGTGAGGGTGTCGCGGAGAGTAAGGTTTCCCGGCGAAAACACCTTTTCCGTGAACCGAACCTGATGTCGGTAGGTCACATCAATCTGTCGCTCGATTAAGCTCATTGCCTACGCGGAAAGTGAAGTGCCATCTGTCAAATTACCAGTTTTTTTGGTATACTTTGCGATGTCTAATAGGTTTTCCTGCGCTTATCCAAGTGATATAACCGTGCCGCAATGCGTCGCGCCATAACTCTCACCGTTCTGCTCACGATCGCGATCCCGATTGGTCATGCGGACGACAACAGCGATCGCTACCGAAAACAATGCGCCGATATCATCGCCGCTAAGGGCCAGGCAGATGAGGGCCGCCGGTTATGGAACTTGTTCGAGGCGAACTGGGAATATCGGATGATTGCCATGCCGGAATCGGCCACGTGGCGTGGGTATCCCGGGCAGAATCATCGGTGGAGTAACTTGTCGATGGAAGCCATCGCCGACGGTAAGGAGTCTGCCCGGCAAACGCTCAAGGCGATCCTCTCGTTCGATCGGGCCAATCTCAGCGAAGACAACCGGTTAAACTACGACCTGTTTCGCCGTGATGCCGAGATGGCCATCGAGCGTCAGCAGTTTCCGGCCGAGTTTCTAGTGCTCAACCAAATGGACGGCTTGCCTCGTGATGTGCCGTCGATGATCGCCATGATGCCGTCAGCTAAGACCAAGGATTACGAGGATATCCTGGCGCGCTTGGGCGGCATTCCCGTGTTGATTGATCAAACCATCGAACTGCTTCAGGAGGGGCTGAGGCGCGGGATCGTGCCGCCGAAAGTGCCATTGCGTACGGTGGCAGATCAAGTGTCGGGGCAGGTGCACATCAGTCCCATGACCTCCCCGATGCTGTCAAAGTTTAAAATTTTTCCGGACACCATCCCTGCGGCGGAGCAAACACGCCTCACTGAAGCGGCCAAGGTGGTTTACGCCGATGAGGTTCGTCCGGCGTTGAAGCGGCTGCATCTGTTCCTGCGTGACGAGTACGTGACGAATTGCCGCGTCACAGTCGGCCGTAGCGCGTTGCCCAACGGCAGGGCATGGTACGACCATCAAATCAAACACTACACCACTACGACACTGGGAGCGGATGAGATTCACGACATTGGTCTGCGTGAAGTGAATCGTATCCGAAGCGAGATGGAGGCAATCCGGAAGAAGGTTGGCTTTGAAGGAGACCTGTATGCGTTCTTCGAGTTTCTCCGGACCGATCCGCAGTTTTACTACAACACGGCCGAAGAGTTGCTCGCCGGTTACCGCGACATTTGCAAGCGAGCTGATCCGGAATTGACAAAACTGTTCCGGAACCTGCCACGTCAGCCTTACGGCGTTATACCGGTGCCCTCTTACATCGAGAAGTCCGTCACCACTGCCTACTACCAGCCTGGCTCGAACGACGCGGGCCGAGCCGGTTTTTTCTTCGCCAACACCTACGACCTTAAGTCGCGTCCTAAGTGGGAGATGGAGGCGCTCGCACTACACGAGGCCGTGCCGGGGCATCACCTGCAATTGGCCGTCGCAGACGAGATCGTCGGCCTGCCGGAGTTCCGAAAATACGGGCGCTACACCGGCTACGTCGAAGGTTGGGGACTGTACTCCGAGAGCCTCGGTGAGGAAATGGGTTTTTACACGGACCTGTATTCCAAGTTCGGCCAGTTGACCTATGAAATGTGGAGGGCCATTCGATTGGTCGTCGATACCGGTATCCATGCCAAGGGCTGGTCACGCCAGCGGGCGATTGATTTCTTCAAGGCCAATGCCGGCAAAACCGAGCACGACATCACCGTGGAGGTCGATCGTTACATCGTCTGGCCCGGCCAGGCGCTTGCCTACAAACTGGGTGAACTGAAGCTGAAAGAGCTCCGTGCCCGGGCCACGGCAGAGCTAGGCAACAAGTTCGACATCCGCTCCTTCCACGACGAAATCGTGTGGAATGGCGCCTTGCCACTGAGCATTCTCGACCGACAAATCAACAACTGGATCGCCGCCGAACAAGCCAAGTAACCGTCCGATTGGCCATATGCTTGGGCAGTCATTAAAAACTCAAATTTGGTTTATTTTTTCGTCGCTTTTGAAGGGATTTTGAGTGAGTTTCCCGGCCACCGCATGAGAAATTTAAATTGTCGGACCACAGTTACAGTAGCAGCAATTGCTGCTTTCGTGATCGGATGTAGCACTTTGCCGTTTGGCAGGAGTTCCAACGAAGGGAAGCTAAAGCCATTTCTAGGCGACCCTTCAATCGAGATACAGCAGATTTTCAAGAACCAACGATTCCCGAATGTCGTCGTCGCGATGGATGGCACGTTGGTTGCCACCTGGGGATCTGATGGTGTTGTCGCCCGACGCAGCGAGGATGGTGGGAAATCTTGGGGGCCGGAGATTACTATCGCCAAGCCCGGGTTTCAGGGTGGCGGTGTGACAGTCGATGAGAATAGCGCTGAAATTATTGCGTTTATTGAAGAGGGGCATCCCCCGGCGCCTTTGAATTTTTACCGTAGCAAAGACAGTGGCAAGAGTTGGCAGGAAGAGAAAGCTGTAATCCATCCTGACAGCAAGGGTCGCATGCCGTCGATGCATATGAACGATCACGGAATCACGTTGCGCCACGGCAAGTACGCCGGTCGCCTGGTTCGCCCGTCGCGCCACTACGCTGGGGGCAATCGCCGAGAGGAGTGGCCAAACCACTTTACCAATGCCGTGTACAGTGATGACGGCGGCAAGACGTGGCATACGAGCGAGCCATTCCCGGAAAACGGAACAGGAGAGGCAACTGTTGCCGAGCTATCCGACGGCACGATATACTACAACTCACGCATACACTGGGATAAGCGCCCAAACAACACTCGCCGTCGGGGCGCGTACAGCAGGGATGGTGGCCAGACCTGGGGTGAATGGCACATTATCGAGGCGTTGCCAGACGGGCATCAGCAACGTTCCTACGGTTGCATGGGTGGCCTCACCCGCTTGGCTGTCAAAGGCCGCGACATTTTGATCTTCAGCAACCTCGACACGCCCAATGCCAGGCGCGAGAAGATCACCGTTTGGGCAAGCTTCGACGCCGGCAAAACCTGGCCGGTGAAGCGCCAGGTATTTAACGGACCAAGCGGGTACTCCTCGATGACCTCTGGCCGGCCGAGTACGGATACGGAAGGCTGGATTTATCTCCACTTTGAGGGCGGCCCGAAAGGCGGCTCCACCATGGCAAAGTTCAACTTGGCTTGGGTGCTTGAAGGCACGCCGACCGGCGACGGTTCAGTGCCAAAACTTTAGCGACAAATTTTAAACAAGCGGACGTGAGTTGCTACGGGGCGCTACGACCGGTTGACTTGTATTCGTCCAGCTTCTCCTTTAGCGCTTTCACGATCTCTGGGTGATCGTTGTATAGGTTCTTCGTTTCGCCTGGATCCTTGGCTAGATCGTAAAGTTGGCCCGGTGCGTCCGGTGCACGTTCCGGAAGGGCGTATTGTTTCATGCCCCATTCACCCTCGCGTCCGTAGTTGTTTCCGCCGGAGCCTTTGTGGTCGAGGTACTTCCAGTTTCCATGGCGAATGGCCAGATCCAGTTTGATCGTCTGGTGCAGGGTGTATTCTCGTATTGGTTTGTCATCCACTTGGCCAAGTAGCGCTGGCAAGATATTGTAGCTATCCTCGGCTGCGTTAGACGGAATCTTTGCGCCAGTCAATGCAGCACAGGTCGCTATGATATCTGTGAGGCAGATGGTTTGCTTGGAGGTGCTGCCGTCTTTGATATTCTTCGGCCAACGGGCAATGAAAGGCACCCGGTGGCCACCTTCCCATTGATCGCGCTTGACCCCGCGCCACGGTCGGGCGCCGTCGTGCTTGTGGGTTTTGCGCATGTCGATGACTGTCGGCACTTCCGGCCCGTTGTCGCTCGTGAAGATTACCAGCGTGTTTTCACCGTAGCCAAGCTGGTCGAGTTTAGACATCAAGCGGCCGACGATATAGTCCAACTCGAAGATGAAGTCGCCGTGAGGCCCGGCCTTGGTTTTGCCTTTGAACACCCGACCGGCGAAAGAGGGCAAATGCACCGCCTGCGCGGAGTGAAATAGGAAGAACGGCTTGTCGGGCGATTTCTTCTTGTGTACCTCCAGAAACTCGAGGCTTTTTTGTAGGAAAACCATGTCCACCTCCTCTAGGTCGAACCCGGGCGCGATCATGCCGGGGCGATTGTCACGCGAGTAGGGGTGCTTGGGCAGCGGTTTGCGATCGACAATGTGTGTCGGTGGCATGGGGATTTTGTCACCATCAATGTAGGCATAAAGCCAGTCGGTTGTCGGACAGCAGGCAGTGCCGAAAAAATTATCAAATCCGCGGTCGATCGGCCCGCCGGTAATCGGCTGCGAGTAATCAATCCGCTGTACCGCCTCGAGTCCGTTCTTGGTGATTGGTTTTCCGGTATTGTCGTAAAACGTCAGACCAACGTGCCACTTGCCAAACATGGCGGTCGTGTACCCCTGTCCGCGGAGCATGCCGGCTATTGTGAGTCGGTCGTCCTCGATAAGGCATGGCCCTCCGGCACCGGTGAAGACACCTTTCATGCCGTTTCGAAACGCCATCCGGCCGGTTAGCAGGCTGTAGCGTGTCGGCGTGCAGACAGTTGAGGGGCTGTGCGCGTCGGTGAAGCGCATGCCATCACTGGCTAGGCGATCGATATTCGGGGTGGGCGCCTTAGCTTCAGGGTTGTAACAGCCGACGTCACCGTACCCGAGGTCGTCGGCCAGGATGAGAACGATGTTGGGCTTGGCCTCATGATGATCGGCCATCGTGCCGTTTGGCCAGGTGGCGAGTAGGCAAAATGCCGCTCTACTGAGTAATATCCTGTGATGGTTCATAAATTGTGGTTTAAACTGAACGAGAAACTACAGGTTATCACTTTTTCAGTGAAGTCGAAACTCTGGAGAACGCTTGACCTGATGAGTGGGCTTGGCAGTTTTCTTTCTTACTCATAATGACAATGGCTCGGAAACAAATCAGATGCTTGGGGCTATTTGTGTGGCTCCTTTTTTTTTACTCAGCCGGTGGCCATGCGGCCAAGTTGAGCTTTGAGATTCAAAACGAAGAGGGTCGGTTGCTGCCGAGTCGAATCCATCTTTTTGATCAAACAGAAAAACCACAAAAAGCAGCCGGCCTACCATTTTGGCACGATCACTTTGTGTGCCCGGGAACGGCAGATCTCGAGTTGCCGACTGGCCGCTACCGTTACGAGATCGAGCGCGGGCCGGAATACGAACGATTGAAGGGGCAAGTCGCCATCAGCAATGATTCGCCTCAGTTGGTGCGACTGTCGCTGAAACGCATAGCCAACCTTCGGGGCGAAGGTTGGTTTTGCGCGGATTTGCACATTCATAGGCCGCTGTCGCAAATCGATCTGTTGATGCAAGCGGAGGACTTGGATTTTGCGCCGGTCATCACTTGGTGGAATAGTCGCAATCAATGGAAATTGCACAAGCATCCGCAAGCCGGGGAGGATGAGCGGGAGGGGGGTGCGCTCTTGTTTCACCGGATGTCTCATTCTGTTGATATTACGAAATCCACTCATGAAGTGCCGTCGCCGATGGTGTATGTCGAGGAATCTCGCAAGCAAAACCCTAGCGTGTGGATCGATATCGAGAAACCGTTTTGGTGGGACGTGCCGGTGTGGTTGGCCAGCGGCAAGATGCAATCGATCGGCATAGCGAACAATCACATGTGGCGTAGTCGGATGCTCCCGACCGAGGCTTGGGGCAGGGCGCGTGACATTCAACGGTTGCCTTCACCCCTGGGGAACGGCTTTTGGACGCAGGAAATCTACTACCATATTTTGAACGCCGGCATTCGCATCGCTCCCTCGGCTGGCAGTGCGTCGGGAGTGCTGGGTAATCCGCTTGGTTACAACCGGGTGTACGTGCATCTCGACGGCGTGTTCAGCGAAACAGCCTGGTGGGAAGGCTTGGGAAAGGGAAACTGTTTTGTGACCAACGGTCCACTGCTGCGGGTACGTGCCAATGGCAGACTCCCCGGAGCCGTTTTCTCTGCAGAAGCCAGCGAGCCGCTTGGCCTGGAACTGGATGTGCAATTGACCACGATCGATCGTTTGGCCAAGTTGGAGGTGATTCAAAACGGCATGGTGACAGATGTTATCCCGTGCAACAGCGATCGCGACCAAGCTCACAAGCTGGCGGTAAACGTCAGTGAAAGCGGTTGGTTGCTGGTTCGTGGAATCGCTGAAAATCCCAAGACCTTTCGTTTTGCCTCGACGGCTCCATTTTATGTTGAGCTTGGCCAAGAGAAGCGGCGAATCAGCAAAGCCTCATCCCGTTTTTTTCTAGATTGGGTGAATGAACGAATCGAGCGTGTGAAGGGCAACGTCACTGATCAACCGGAACAAGAGGAAGTGCTTCGCTTCCACGAGAGCGCCCGCAAATTCTGGCAAGAAAGAGTCCGGGAATCCAACGCCGATTAATTTGTTATTAACGGAGGTCTTTTTAACCCCATGACCCAGCGTATTGACTGTTTGTTGGAATCTTACATTGTGTTCCCATCGCTTTAATGCCAGAAAACCGCCCCGTGAAAAGAATCGGATTTATTGGGCTTGGCGACATGGGGTTGCCCATGGCGTGTAATCTACTGAAGGCGGGCTTTGATGTAACCGGGTTCGACCTACGTCCTGAACGACTCGATCTCCTTAAAGGTGAAGGAGGACTTGGGTCGGGGTCGGTTGGTGAGCTGGGCGAAAATTCGGATGCCGTTTTTGTGATGGTTATGACCGGTAAGCAGGTTACCGAAATAATCCTTGGGGATAATGGGCTGTTAAAATCAATGCGCCCGGGATCGGTGATTATCTTGTCATCGACGATCGCCCCGTCGGATGCGCGTGAAGTGGCTGTGCCTGTTCTCCGGGAAGGGATTCAAATGATCGACACACCGGTAAGTGGTGGGAAGTCCGGTGCTGAAAACGGGACGCTGACCATGATGGCAGCATCGGCCAAAGAAACGTTTGATGAGTGCCAGGATGTCCTAAAAGGAGTGGGGGAAAAGGTCATTCATGTGGGTGAGGAAATTGGCATGGGCCAGACGGTCAAGGCGGCCTTGCAGGCGCTGATTGGCTCTACTTTCACGGCAATTTTCGAGTCACTTGTGCTGGGGTCAAAAGCGGGGGTTCGTGGCGAAGTGATGCATGAAGTCTTCGGTGCCAGCGGCGTTGGGAGTCCGCTTCTCAAGAACTGCTCAAAACTAATCATGGATAGGGCGTTTAAGGGGACGGGAAGCCAGATTGCGACCATGTACAAGGATTTGGGAATCAGCATGGATCTAGCCAAGCAAAATGGTGTGGCCATGTTCACCACGGCTGCCGCACATGAGCTGTTTCAGTCTGGCATATCACTGTTCCCGGATGAGGATAACTGGTCGATTGTACGGTTGCTGGAGCAGATTGCTGATACTGAAGTCCGATGGTGATTCACAATCAAAATTTTTAGTTGAACAATGCCCAAGTTAGGAGTCATCACTGATGGGATCAGCAGGGAATTTGAACATGCCTTGTCTGTAATGAATGAAACCGGCCTTGAATATGCCGAGTTACAATACTTGTGGGAGAAGGAAGTGGGAGATTTAAATGATGCAGAAATTTCGAAGGTCCAGTCACTCATTAAGGCTCACAACGTAAGGGTGTCCTGTATTTCTCGACACAACTTTGCCGGCATGCTGGTTGGTGACACGGAGGTTGGGGATGCTAACTACAACCGCCACATGGATGGTTTGCGGCGCTGCATCGACATGGCCCATGAATTGGATGCAAGTCTGGTGCGGATTATGAGTTTCAGGCGTGAGATGATTCTTTTCGGCTCAAGTGGGGCGGATTATTGGGTCACAAGCACAGGCGCATGGGATAAACTGCTGAAATTGCTGGAGCTACCGATTGAGCTGGCTGAGGAAAAGAACATTCAGCTGGTGCTGGAGACAGGTAATAATGCCATGGTGCCTTCTGCCTGGCTTGGGCGAAAATTAATAGATGATGCGGGTAGCAAGCACCTGCGAATTTTATGGGATCCGGCTAACAGTCTGTACGCAAACGAGGCAACATATCCAGACGGTTGGGAGTCTCTAAAGGATGACTACATTGGGCACCTTCACATCAAGGATGCAAGGGTCAATATGCCTCAGGCCCATGTTGAGTTCTGTGAACTGGGCAGTGGGGATATGGCCCCATATCTTAGGCCATTGGCGGATGATATGAAGAAAAACGACCATGACGGTTTTATATCACTTGAGAGCGTTTACCGGCCTGAGGGCGGTTCATTTGAGGATGGCTACAGGGCGTCATTGCCCAAGTTCAAGGAGCTCTTCAACTGGTGAGACGGATCTTTAACACCTGGCGAGCTGCGTTACTCCTTCTGCCGTATAAAGGGATTCTGTTTTTTTCTTTGGCGTTGCTTGCTGTTTCTTGTGGCAAGCAAGACTCAGTGGAATTCGTTTTTCGTTATTCAAATGAACAGCCGAAGAATGCGCTCCGGAGCCAATCCATGATGTTTTTCAAGGAGCAACTGGAGGGACGGTCCAATGGCCGAATCAAGGTGGATTTGTTTTTTGGAGGAGTGCTTGGCAATGAACGCGAGTTGATGGACTTTGTTCTGACGGGGGTTTTACAAGGTACCAGAGGTGGTTTTTTTGCCGATGCCAACCCGAAATTCATGTTATTTACTCTTCCGTTCCTTGTCGATGACTGGGATCAAGCACAACGACTGGTTCAAAGCGATTTCACCCGGAAAATAAATGAAGGGGCGAGGGGAAGAGGGTTCCATGTGCCTGCTACCGGAATTTCACAGGGGTTTAGGGCTCATACAAATAAAACGAGACCGATCCGGCACCCTGATGACCTCAAGGGACTAAAGATGCGTGTCCCCAGTCAGGAGGTCTACGTTCAAACGTCAAAGGCTTTCGGTGCAAACCCCCAGGAGTTGCCCTATGTCGAGGTTTATCAGGCGTTGCAGACCGGTGTAGTGGATGGACAGGACAATGCACCTTCAAACATCTGGGATTTCAAGATTCATGAAGTTTCCAAATATTTAACGATCACCAACTATGCTACGCGTCCTGACCCTTTGATGGTGAACCTTGAGTGGTATGAATCCTTGCCGCGTGATTTGAGAGATGTTTTTGACGGGGTGAGTCGGGAAACGATGAGATTCAGTGACCGGATTAACCGAGAAAAAGAGGCGGAGTATATTGAGAAAATTTCAAACAAGCTCAAAGTAAACCATGTGACAGGTGATGATCTCGCGCCTTTCCGGAATGCTGTAAAACCAGTGTATCAATATTTCGAGAACAAAGGGATTTTAACGTTGGGCGAAATACAGAAGGCCCGAGAAGTGGCGGCGGGCAAAGTCATTAATCCATGAAGAGGTTTCACGATAGGTTGACCTGTTTTCTCGAGGTGCTGATCTGTCTTTGTTTCCTTTCTTTTTTTACAATGGTGATTCTGCTGGTTGGGTTGCGGTATCTGTTTGATTACTCCATAATCGGGGTTAATGAAATCATCAACATACTCTTTGTTTACACAACAGCGATTGGGGCCGCAATAGCCGTGGGGCAGCGCGGTCATATCGCCATCAACATCCTTTCCGATAATCTTCCGGAGCACTTGGCCAAGCGCTTGTCCAAGCTTCAACTGGCTCTTGTCGCGCTTATCAACCTGACCATCGCTTGGTTTAGTATTCCTTGGATTTCCCAAACCGGAGACAATCTCATGCCAACCCTTGGTGCAACCCGTGCGGTGGTACAGATCAGCATACCGCTTGGTTGCGGGCTTGCCGCCTTGTACTGCGTCACAACGGCCATAGTGGGTTTAGAACAAACAAAAACCGGTAATTCCATCCAGCCAGAGGTGAGTTCTGATCCGCGGGATTTAGAACGTCCGGTATGACGATCCTGCTTCTAAGCCTTTTGCTATTCCTCTTCTTGGGTGTCCCCATTGCCTATTCGCTGGGGTTATCTGCCTTGTGCTACTTCGTGGTGCATGAACCGGGTCTAATGGTGGTCATGCCGCAGAGGTTGATGGCAGGAATGGATTCCTTTGCCCTGATAGCCCTTCCTTTATTTATTTTCATGGGGCAATTAATGAACGCCAGTGGGATTACTGGTCGATTAATCAATTACTGCATGCTTCTGGTCGGTCGTTTTCGAGGTGGGCTCGGATTGGTCAATGTGTCTTCAAGCATGTTGTTTGGCGGAATTTCCGGATCGTCGGCATCGGACACCGCCTCAATTGGTTCCATCCTGATCCCTGAGATGAAACGCCGAGGTTATCCCGAGCGCTTTGCAGCCGGTTTAACCGTCGCCTCGTCCACCATGGGGATGATCATTCCCCCCAGCATTCCCATGGTTCTATTTGCGGTAACGGCACAGGAATCTGTGGGTAAACTTTTTCTGGGAGGGGTGATTCCCGGCCTTATGGTTGGACTTTTTCAGATCGTGTTTACCTTGTGGATATCAGCCAGAAAAAACTTTCCGAAAGAGGGTTCGAAATTCGAAATACGAACCCTTTTGCTCGAAACTAGTCGCTCTGCCTACATTCTTTTCCTGCCGGTATTCGTGGTTGGAGCTGTTGTTTTTGGGGTGGCAACAGCAACTGAGTCCGCGGGTCTTGGTGTGTTCTATGCCATTGTAATAGGCTGCTTTTTGACACGTCAGTTAACCCGTGAGAAATTTATCATGGCGTTGCGTCAATCTGTTCTCACTAGCGCGAAAATCATGATCATCATCGCCTTCTCAAAATTGTTCATCTGGATTTTAGCTTACGAACGTCTGCCGGATGGATTGGCTGAGATGGTCAAGGGGTTTGATTTGTCTTTGTTTTGGCTGATGATGCTAATGATCGTGATCATCCTTTTGTCGGGAACGTTTATTGATGTGAGCCCTGCGATTCTTTTGTTGACGCCGATTTTCCTGCCGATGGTAATTGCGGCAGGGGGTTCACCTGTTTTATTCGGCGTGGTGCTTGTGGTGGGGCTTGCGATTGGTGCCTGTACGCCGCCGGTCGGGAACTGTCTTAACGTGTGTTCTGTTATTTCCGGTCTCGGTATTGGCACCATCTTTCGTGGGGCGCTTCCTTTTCTTGCCGCAAATGTATTAACTCTGGTTATGATTGTTTTCTTTCCTTCACTGGTGCTATGGCTTCCTTCGATATTGATGGATTAAGGGAAACTCACTTGACCGTAAATGCTTGCTCCTACAGCCTTGTCATCCAGATAATGAAATTGAAGCCCACCATCCTGTTTTTTTCGATTACAGGCTTGGCGGTTGCCCAGGCGCAAACCTCGCTTCCCATTACTAAGGTCGAGGGCCAGCCCTCAGGGGTGTTCACTGCACCGGTGGTCCTGGGGTTGAGTCATGAGCGGCATGGGCTGGGGGAAGTACAGCAGGGCCGGTTGTTGGCGGGGGAGTTGCTGTGCATGTCATGTCATTCGGGCACCGGTGTGTTAAAGAAGGTGGGGCCAAATTTGATGGACGTGGGTCGGCGGGTGGATCCGTCGTTTATAAAAGAGTTCATTATAAACCCCATGAGGATGGATCCGGGGACACAGATGCCAAGTTTATTGGAGGATTTGCCGAAGGCAAAGCGCGATGAAGTCGCGGATGCATTGACACATTTTCTGGTGAGTCTGTCGGCGAAAGAATTTACTCCGGGTGGAGTGAATAAGGAGGAATATGCGTTGGGGAAAAAGTTGTTTCAGAGGATCGGTTGCGCAAGTTGCCATAGATCTAAGCAGGGAGTGAATCTGGTGCATGTACCACTGAAGTATGGAATGGATTCATTGACGGCATTCTTGTTTCAGCCCCGGTACGCGCGTCCGTCAGGGCGGATGCCGGATATGAATCTTACGCGCGGGGAGGCTCGTTCGATTGCTGGTTATCTCATCGGTCTGGAACGACGGGAGGGCACGGGGTTGAAGCCGGTGGCAGTAAAGGTGGCAGCAGGTAAAAAATATTTTGAGCATTTCAATTGCGCGTCGTGCCATGAAGTGCCAGGCATCAAGGCAGAGATGTCGTTGGCCTTCGGCAACCTGAGGGCCGGTAAGGGTTGCCTGTCGGTGGAACCGATGAGGGTGCCGCATTTTTATCTATCAAACGAACAGCGCGAGACTATTGGCAAGGCGCTGAAGGGAATTGAGAAGCCGTTCAGTGATCAGGCGCGCATTCAGCAGACGATGGCGGCGTTCAACTGCATTGCTTGCCACACGCGTGATGGCGCGGGAGCTCGGCGACGACAGAATTAACGTCAATGCCGTCATGCCGGGATACACGGAGACTGAGATCGACTGCGCCAGCATGGATGATGAATTACGGCAATTTATACAGGAAAAGAGAATACTAAAGCGGGCTGAAACGCCTGAGGACTTAATAGGTATTGTAATGTTTCTGGCATCTCCGGCCAGCTCATTTATCACAGGTCAGTCCATTGCCTGTTGCGGTGGCGAGGTCATGCTTTAGCAAATGTAGTCGAACATTTTGGTCACGAATTGGATGAGAACAAAGGTCACAATTGAGGAATGGCAGCGTCTTGGTAGCGGACGGAGGATTTCTGACTCATTAGAACGCCATAAGCTTTATCCAGCCTGCAATAATTCAGGCGTTGATCTTTAGCGCGCATCCCAG
>ENA-UPTF01001811-UPTF01001811.1-marine-metagenome-genome-assembly--contig:-NODE-1811-length-13054-cov-13.911690_pt1 | contig 13054 bp, 17 predicted proteins | sample MGYA00238166_ERZ767019 | MGnify/ENA primary metagenome ERZ767019 (study PRJEB28930, sample SAMN06266391) | marine metagenome | isolation source: Sea water from 250 m depth | place: Atlantic Ocean...
CCCACTATTTCTCCCAACGGAAAAGTAATCATTTATGCCACTAAAGATAAAGAAAAAGATATTCTTGCAGGAATATCTATAGATGGAAAAACAAGATTTATTCTACCGACGAATTCAGGAGGTGTGAGGGAGCCAAGTTGGTCCCCTTTGTTGGTTTCCACAGGCAACTAATTCCTTTAAAAGTAGTCTAATTCCAAGAGGTTTTTTTAAATAAAAAAAAGTATAATTAAGAAAAGGAGCTTAAATATGAGTTTATTTGATCAATTTTTAGTCTTGGCAGCCATAATATGTTCTTTTAGTGGATGTGCTGCAATTTCAATGGATCGAGCCGTGGAAGTTGAAACTGTTTCTGCTGTTGCAGAACCTGGATACTCAGATTCTGATAGCCCAGTAGGAGGTACAATATACTTTGATTACGATAAATATAATCTAAGTTCTTCTGCTATATCAGAAATTCGTGAGCTTGCTAAATCTATAAAATCTAGTTCGAGTAAGGTAAGAATAGAAGGGCATTGCGATGAAAGAGGTACAAGGGAATATAATTTAGCTTTAGGCGAAAGAAGAGCTAATGTCGTTTCTGAATTACTTCAAGTCAACGGGGTTCCTTCTAGTAGTATCACAACAGTTAGTTATGGAGAAGAAAGGCCTGTTGCTTACAGTTCCAATGAATCTTCTTGGTCTAAAAATAGAAGAGCAGTAGTAAAAGTATTGTAAATTTAGAACGATTTGAAAAGATCTCTTTTTTTATTTTTTCTAACTATTTTAGCTTTTCCGCTAGGGGTTTTTTCTGAAGAAGAGGAGTCCCTAGACTTAATTTACCAAAAAATAAGTGATTTAGAGCAGGAAATCGCAACTCTTAGAAATCTGATTGAAGAAAATACTTATCTGATAGAACGCTATCAAGAACTTCAGCAACAAAGATATCTTGATTTAGATAAAAGGTTGCATAATCTTCTTTCAGAAGAAAAAGAGGATCTGGCTACTGAATACTTAAATGGGCAACAATACAACTCGACCGAAGAGATTGATTTATATAAAGGTGCTTTGGAATTATTTGAGGCATCAAGATACGCTGAAGCCTTAGAAAGTTTTCGCGAGCTGATAATTTCTTATCCTGAAGGGGCCTATTCTGCTGACGCATATTTTTGGTCTGGAGAGCTTTATTTAGTTCAACAACTTTTTGAAGATGCTAGAGAGCATTATTTGGTAGTAGTTGAAAAATTTATTGACCATCCAAGGGTTGCTGATAGTTTATTCAAACTAGGCGTACTGGAGAGAGCCTTGATGAATGATCAGATAGCTAACTCTTACTTCTCAAGGGTTATTTCTGAATACCCAGATACCGGAGCAGCTGAGTTAGCAAAAAAATCCATAGAAGCCTCTAATCAGAAACCAAATTAACTTTTTTAAATATTTCAATTTAAAACATTGAAATCTTAAAGGTTTCAGTTTACGGTAAATCAACGAAAAAATAATAAATTGGGGAGGTTTATTATGGGTTTATCACAAGAAATAAAACCAGTTAATACTGAATTAATGGATACTTTGGTGGAAGCATCAAAAATGGATTGGATGCCGTATGTTGAAGGCGATGACAGGGCATTTGCTAAGATTCTTTATACTGGTTCAGAAAGCGGAACTTGGGCAGTTCTTTTTAGATGGCTTAAAGGATTTTCAGCTGATCCTCATAAGCACCTGGCTGGTTCGCATACATTTATTCTTTCCGGGAAATTACAGGTTAGGGATGGTTTACTTAATGCAGGGGATTATGTCTATGAACCAAATGGAATGCTTCATGATGAAACAACTGCTTTGGAAGATACTGAATACCTCTTTATCAGTAATGGGCCTGTCATCTTTTTTGACGATAATAACTTTACCGGTTATTTAGGTTGGGAAGAGTGGCAAAGAATGAAGGGATGATACTTTATTACTTAGGGAAACTCAGAAGAGTTTTTAGGTAATAATCTCGCTACTTTGAATTAATTACGTATGTATAATGCCCGCTCATGGGCCGTTAGCTCAGTTTGGTAGAGCAGTTCCCTTTTAAGGAATTGGTCCTGCGTTCGAGTCGCAGACGGCCCACCATTTAAAAGATGAAATATTTTTTGATCCTCATAGGCGGTGCCACTGGAGCTCTTTCTAGAGTTATTATTTCTGAGTTGATTGAAAAATCCCAATTTCTTTTTTTTCCTTTGGGTATTATTTCAGTAAATATTCTTGGCTGTTTCTTATTAGGAATTCTTATTAATCTTATTGACCCCAAATATGAAGAGATCTATGAACCTCTATTATTAATAGGTTTTTTAGGGGCTTTTACTACGTTTTCTGCTTTTTCGAAAGAAACCTTCCAATTAATAGAACAGGGAAATTGGTTAGCAGTATTAAGTTATATTATTTTTACTGTAATTGGTTGCCTAATTGCTACTTGGATTGGTATGCAGATAATCAAACACTAGATTCAATCTTTTCTGATTCTCATTCCTTTCGTGTCTCTTTGTATTTGCCTATAGCTATAACCTTTCCTTTCTTCGGAACTTAATAGAGTAGAAGCTCTTTTTCTTAACCAAGTTATACCTTTATCTGGGTTTTCTTTTGCCAATTGCCTAATTGTGTCTATAATTTTTTCCTTTTTGATTGCCATATCCATAGTTGAAGTTTTGGCTTTCATCTTCTTAAAATTTACTTCAGACGTAGGTGGGATATATCCTTTTAAATTAGCCACCTCTAGGGCATCCATCATTAGCATTGTGTTGTAAACAATATTGTCTGAAGAAGAATCTTTCTCCATTTCTTCTAACACCAACTTGGCTCTAAAAATAATATGTGCAGCTAGTCTTAACTGCTCTTGAATATGCTCATCATCTAACATGGGTAAAATATCATCCCATTGAGTTGAAAAACCTGCATTGGCTATTATCTCTGCTGCTGAAGCAGCTAAATCTTGAATATTCCTTTTAGGATCCAAAGTTTCAATAAATTCCTGTAGCTCCTTTTGAGAAATTTCTAGTTCGGAATCTTTATCTTTATTCTTATTAGACATTATTTTCTATAATGATACTTGAGAATTAAAAATAAGTAGAAATCTATAAGTTATGTATTTAGTAATTAAAACTATCATTACGGTAATAATCATTGTTGCCATTTCGGAAATAGCAAGAAGATCTAGCTTTATTGCAGGAATATTGGCCTCGATACCATTAACCTCTGCTCTCGCAATTACTTGGTTGTATTTTGATACAAAGGAAGTTAAACCAGTGGTTGATCTTACCTACTCTATACTCTTATTAATCCCTCCTTCCCTAACTTTTTTTGTTGTTTTACCTTTAGCCTTAAAAAAATTAGATTTTATTTATTCTATTTTTATTTCAATTATTGCTACTGTTTTAGTTTACTGGTTATATATTGCTTTACTTTCACGTTTAGGGATTCGTTTATAAATTTGAATCAAATTAAATAAGGTTACGTTATGAAATTATATATGGTGCATGTCGGTTTCTACGATCCGTCAATTGGAGAAGGGCTTTATGAGGTTCATATGAATTTCTTCACTGTAGCTGAAGATCCTAAAAAAGCTAAAGACAACATCTTAAATCTAAAAGAATTTCAGGATAAGAAAATGCATATAGATGGAATAAAAGATCTGTCTTATGTTGATGGATACAAGGTTTCTTTAGAAGAAGGAAAAAATTCTAAAGAAGAAAAAATTCTTGGGTATGATGAATCTAAAAAGTTATAAAACCTCATGAGTGAAACGATATTTCAAAAAATAATTGATAAAGAATTAGCTGCAGATATTGTTTATGAAGATGACAGTTGTTTGGCCTTTAAAGATATAAATCCTGTTGCTCCTATACATATTTTAGTAATCCCCAAAAAAAGGATAGAAAAAATTTCTGATTCGAATACAGAAGATAGGGAATTATTGGGGCACTTATTTTTAGTCGCAGGAAAGATAGCCAGAGACCTGGGTATTGAGGAAGCTTTTAGATTAGTCGTAAATAATGGGGCAGGGGCTCAGCAAACGGTTTTTCATCTCCATATTCATCTTATTGCTGGCAGAGAATTTAACTGGCCTCCTGGTTAAGTAAAGTCCTTTAATTCTTCTTTCGTAGCAAAGACATTCTCTATTTTAGTTTGTAAGACTTCATTTAGTTGGAAGTTATTTCCTACTAGCTCTAGGGCATACCTCAAGTGCTCGATAGATCTATCATAATTGCCAGTAAGATAAAAATATTCTGCTCTAGATTGGTGCAAACCTATTATCTTTCTCGCTAGGCCCTGAACTTCAGCTAACCAATACCAAATTTGAGGATCTTCTTTTCTTTTTAGCAACAAAGTCTTTAGAACCTCTTCAGCTTCATTGTATTGTTTTTGATTCATAAGTGCTCTGGCATAAAGCATTGAAATAGGGTAATTGGATGGATTCATTTCTAATAAACTTTTTCCCACGCCTACTGCCTCTAGTCCATTTCCTGCATTTAAGTGAATTTCCAGTAATGCTGTTTGTAATATCAAATTCTCTGGATCTAACTTAAGGGCTTGCCTTATTTCATCAAGGGCTTCACTGTACTTATTATCTCTAGATAGTGCCAAACCCAGTCCGTATGCAGAAATAATTTTTTGCCTTTCAGTTTTTGCTCTTCTTTGTTCTTGTTTTAATTGCGTTACTGCTTGGCGTGAAGTTTTAAAAAAACCAATGTTTATTCTTTGTTTTATTAATTCAAATTCCAAACTATTTTTATAATTTGAGCCCTTTATTTCTTGAGCCCTTATCCTCGATTCACTTATCCTTCTCTTTGTAAGAGGGTGAGATCTAAGGAATTCAAGTTCATTGGCTCCACTTAATCTACTCAGAGCCTGTAACTTTTCAAACATTTGAGGCTGTCCTTCAGGATCAAAACCTGCAGAAATCATGGTTAAAAAGCCAATTCTGTCTGCTTCCAGTTCGTTTGTACGACTATAGGATAAGGCTTGTTGAGTTAAAATTTGTTGTCCAGCCACAACGGCTTCAGGGTTGTTGGAAGAGGCTGCCACTGCAATGCTAGCTAATAAGATTAAAGCATTGGAGATACTCCTGTCTTGTTGTCTTTGCAGGTTTCTTGCGAAATGCCTTTGACTTAAATGAGCTAATTCATGTGCTAGAACTGATACAAATTGACCTTCGGTTTCAGAGTGGTAAATAAGACCCGCAAAAACCCCTATAATTCCTCCTGGCGCAGCAAAAGCATTTACACCTTTATCCCTAGCTAGCACTATGTTCAATCTTCTGTCTTGAAGTTGACTGTATTCACCCACTCTGTAAATGAGATGTTCAGTGTAATCTTGAACTATTGGGTCTTGTAAATCTGGCAAGGATCTCCTGAGTTGAGCCATATAAAGTCTGCCCAATCTATATTCAGAATCTAATGAGATGGCGGAAGAAGAAGTATCTCCAAGTTCAGGTAAAGATTCTTCTGAAACGACTTGAAGAGATGAAGCTAGCAAAGTCATCAAAAGTAAACTTCTTTTTAGCGTTGAACTTAAAGTTTTATTCCAAGTCATATCGTTATAATAGCCCTAATTAAAATATTGACTTACATAATAGCAATGAGTTCAAAAACTATCCTTAAATATGGCGAATAAATACTTAAATGCCAATGACTTAGATTGCCCTTTACCGTTGCTAAAGACCAAGTTATCACTTGCTGATCTCAAGAGCGGACAAATTCTTGAAGTAACGGCAACTGACCCAACTTCTTGGGAAGATTTTGCTTCTTATGCGAAAATAAGTGGAAATGAGCTTGTTCATGCAGAACAGAACAGTGGAAAGTTCATTTACCGAATAAAAAAGAAGTAATTAATGTTAGATCTTTTAAAGAAATTAATTGAAAGATTCTTCTTCAATGAAGAGACCGTATACTTTGCAATTTTTTTATTAGCTTCTTTTCTCCTTCTTTTTTACTTTGGCGGAATACTTCTACCTATTCTTATCAGCTTAGTAATAGCTTTTTTATTAAATGGTTTAGTTCACGCGTTAGAAAATTTGAGATTTCCAAGATGGTTGTCCCTTACTACTTCATTGATAGTTTTCTTTGCTTTATACACCAGTCTTTTTTTGATTCTGCCTGTAATAGGTTCACAGATAAATTCTTTTATTCAAACCTTACCGAATATAGTTGAATCCCTTCAGGATGTACTTTCTAATTTAGCTAGTTCTTACCCAGAATATTTTTCTGAAGATGAATTACCCAATCTTTTTGCTAATTTAGGTTCGCAATTAAATACTCTTTTAGCACAAGCCTTGGGTCAAATTGCAGGGACTATTAGCTTTGCTTTTAGTGCTTTAATCTATGCAATTTTGATTCCACTGATGGTTTTTTTCTTTGTTAAGGACAAGGAAACTCTTTTACCTCTAATTAGCTTCTTTGCCCCAGAACAAAAGGGTTTGATGGACTCAATCTTCAATGAAATGAACGATCAACTCTATAACTACGTAACTGGGAAACTAATAGAAATTTTTATAGTGACTTCAGTTAGCTACTTAGCTTTTAGTTTTTTGGGACTTCCGTATACCTTTTTACTTGCTTTATTAGTGGGCCTGTCTGTGATGATTCCTTTTTTTGGAGCTATTTTAGTTACTGTTCCAGTTTTACTAGTAGGGTTATATGAATGGGGAATATCAACAGAATTTTGGTGGCTCCTCGGCATGTACCTAATAATCCAAGCTCTTGATGGTAATGTGCTGGTGCCTTTACTTTTTTCAGCCAGAAATAAACTTCATCCTGTAGTCATAGTAATAGCAGTATTATTTTTCGGTGGTATTTGGGGTTTTTGGGGGCTCTTTTTTGCCATTCCGCTGGCAACATTTGTCAAAGCCATAATCAATTCTTGGCCTAAACCTCTTTCAGAATAAATTTTATTTCATGGCTTTTATTGTATCCAGTACTTCCTGAGCATGGCCTGTTACTTTTACTTTTCTCCACTCTTGTACCAATTTCCCTTTTTCATCTATTAGAAAGGTACTCCTATCTATGCCCATGTACTTTCTTCCGTACATACTTTTTTCTTTAATAACATCGTATTGATTGCATATTTTTTCATCTGGATCTGAAATTAGTTCAAAAGGGAAAGATTGTTTGGTTTTAAAATTTTCATGAGATTTCAAAGACTCTCTGGAGAGACCAAATATTAAAGCACCTTCTTTTTTAAAGGCCTTATATAAATCCCTAAAATTTTGTCCCTCTGTTGTACATCCTGGGGTGCTGTCTTTTGGATAAAAGTAAAGGACCACCTTTTTTCCTTTAAGCTTAGAAAGGTCTACACTTCCCTCTCCAGTGCAAATTCCTTTAAAAACAGGTGCTTTATTGCCTACTTTTGGTGTTGCCATATATTCTCCTTATTGTTGATATAATAAATTTATTAGAAATTTATTTAAATAACCAGAATTACTTACCCGATTAGTTTGTTGTGTTTAGTGTAAAAGGATCAATAGTTGCCTTAGTTACTCCAATGGAAGCTGACGGTAATATTAGTTGGCAGTCATTATTTGATCTAATAGATTGGCATATAGAGTCTGGCACTTCTGCTATTGTTTCTGTGGGAACAACTGGTGAATCAGCGACTGTAGATGTTGCTGAACACGTTCAAATAATAGAGCAATCTGTAAACCACTCAGGCGGAAGAATACCGATAATTGCTGGCACTGGCGCTAATTCAACAAAAGAAGCTATCTACTTAACTTCAGCAGCCAAGGAAGCTGGTGCTACAGCTGCTCTTCTTGTTACCCCTTATTACAATAGACCAACTCAAAAGGGGCTAATTGAACACTATTCGGAAATAGCTTCGGATGTGGATATCCCACAAATACTCTATAACGTACCAACAAGAACGGCTTGTGATCTTTTACCTGAAACTGTTGCAATCTTATCCCAAAAAGAGAATATTGTAGGAATCAAGGAAGCTTCGCCCGACCCACAAAGATTAACTGAATTGAAAAGTTGTATCGAAGATGAATCCTTCCTTTTTTATTCTGGTGATGACTTAACAGCTTTTAAATTTCTTAGTGAAGGGGGTCATGGAATAATTTCAGTTACAGCAAATGTAGTGCCAGAAAAGATTTCAAATATTTGTAACTTGGTTTTAGAAGGAGACTTTAAAGGAGCTCAAGAAATAGATTCAGAATTAACTGATCTTCATGAAGTGTTATTTATTGAAACCAGTCCAATTCCTGTAAAATGGACGCTAAACAAATTGGGAAGGATTCCCTTAGGCATAAGGCTTCCACTTACAGTTTTAGATAAACAGTGCATACCTGAAATTGAACTTATACTAAATAAATTAGGTCTTACAAATTAAATGAAAGTTTCTTTAGAAAAAAAATATTTCTTTTCTTCGATAATAGTTTTAACACTTAGTTCTTGCGGATGGATATTGGAAGATCATAGATATGATTACTTAAAAGAGAGGCAATCTGAACCTATAAAAAGTTCTTCTGAGGAATCCACCAGACCTATAGTTGATTATTACCCGATTCCCAATACTACAGAAAATCTAGTAGGAGATTCTTATCAAATTCCATTACCTGCACAGGTATTTTCGTCTGGGTCAACAAATGAAATAAGAATGCATAAATTAGGTGAAATTAGGTGGCTTTATGTTGAGGCACTTCCGAGCAGTGTTTGGCCTTTAATGAAAGACTTTTGGGCATCAAGTAATTTTGGTTTGTCCTACGAAGATCCTAATACAGGTATTTTTGAGAGTGACGAACTTTTAGTAAGTTCGGAGCAAACGAAGTTACAAATGAAAATAGAGCACGGTATAAGACAAGCAAGTTCTGAGATCTTCCTTTCTCACCTAATTAAAGATGATGATGACAACTGGGTTCGTGTCAATATGGAAGACAACCTTGAAGATTCTGTTTTAAGAACTGCTCTCGAATTTTTATCAGAAGCTCCTTCATCTGGGGGTACTTCTTTAGTTGCCTTGAACCTTAATGTAGGTCAAAAGGCTGTTCTGAAACAATCCGAAGATGGCTCAAACTTCATAGAAATGAACTTAGAGTTTCCAAGAGCTTGGGCTGCAGTCGATAGAGCACTTAAAGAAGCAATGATTACTGTAAATGATTTGGATCGCACAGAGGGAGTATTTTTTGTTACTTTTTCTCAAGAACAAGAAGAACAAGGGTTTGCTAAAAGATTGTTTAAAAGGAGTCGTAATACAAGCAATAATCCCGACTTTAAAATTTACATTAAAAGGTTAGATCAGAATAAGTGCACTGTGACAGTAGACAGTGCTGATGAAGAGGGAGAGATATTTGAAAGAGATGTTCTCTCAGAGATTAATCAATCATTATCATAGTTGATGTTATGGAAAATATTGAAAAAGGAAAATTAATCAGTTCAGGTAAAGCAAAGTCATTATATGAAAGTTCTAATCCGGATTATTACTTTATGCATTATAGAGATGACACCTCTGCTTTTGATGGGGTAAAAAAAGAAAGTTTAGAAGGAAAGGGTTCTACTAATAATAAATTCAATGCTTTCATCATGGATTTTCTTGAACAGAAAGGAGTTCCTACTCATTTTGAAAAACTAATTTCAGAAACTGAAAGTCTTGTTAAAAAATTAGAAATGATTCCGGTTGAATGTGTTGTTAGGAATATAGCAGCAGGTAGTATTTGTAAAAGGCTTGGCGTAGAAGAAGGCATAGATCTAAATCCTCCAACTTTTGAATTCTTTTATAAGGATGATGAACTCCATGATCCAATGATTAACGAATTTCATATTAAATCTTTTGGCTGGGCCTCAGAGGAACAAGTAAAACAAATGCAAGAAAAAACTTTTCAAGTAAATGACTTACTCAAGGAGTTGTTCGCCGAAGCTGGAATGATACTTGTAGATTATAAGTTAGAGTTTGGCTCGTTTAATGGCGACTTACTCTTAGGTGATGAGTTTACTCCCGATGGTTGTAGGGTATGGGATTCTGAAACAAGAGAAAAACTTGATAAAGATAGATTCAGACAAGACTTGGGAGATGTTGTTGAATCTTATCAAATAATAGCTAAAAAACTGGGTATAGAGTAAATCAACAAAGATCTTTATTGATTGCTTGTAATTTCTCTGCTCCAGGACACAAATCCTTTTCATTAAGTTGATTTAAAGGCTTATCTACTACATTTAGAGTCTCTTTTAAGTCTTTAGATTCTGTGTTTATGTAAAGGAGTCCCGTTAATACCTTGCCTTCCTCTTCCGCTTTATTAATTTTTGCAAGAGAAGAAGCTTTATTGCTCGGATCAAAGTCTTTTGATAATTTTTCTAAAGAGATCAATGAACCGTCATGTAAAGGGACTTGTACACTTTGGCCTTCTTCATAGCTGGTAGTTATTTCCTTCCCTAAAGGAACAAAATCTGGTCTAGAAACTGATTCATTATGTTCCCTGATGTAGTCATAGCTTTTCGTTGAAGTACCGTGATTATTAAAGGTTACACATGGTGAGATAATATCTAGGAAAGAAAACCCTTTGTGTTTCATTGCAGCTTTTAAAAGCGGGACAAGTTGTTCTTTATCTCCTGAAAAACTTCTTGCAACAAAGCTCGCGCCAAGCTGTATTGCCATTGCAGCCAAGTCAATTGAAGGAAAAAGATTGTCTTCCCCGTATTTACTTTTTGATTCTAGATCATTAGTAGCAGAGAATTGCCCTTTAGTTAGTCCATAAGTTCCATTGTTTTCAACTATATAAACAACATTTAGTTGTCTTCTAGCGGCATGGACAAATTGACCTATACCAATAGAAGCTGTATCTCCGTCACCTGAAATTCCTAGATACAACATTTCATGATTAGCTAGATTTGCTCCAGTAGCTACAGAAGGCATTCTTCCATGAACTGAATTAAATCCATGTGACTGGTTTAAAAAATAAGCTGGAGCTTTTGAAGAGCACCCAATTCCTGATAATTTTGCAACATTGTGAGCAGATATATTTAGCTCAAAACAAGCTTCTAAAATAGCTGCACTAATGGAATCATGTCCACAACCAGCACATAAGCTAGAAATTGAGCCTTCATAGTCTCTTCTTGTTAGCCCAAGCTCATTCTTTTCTAGGTCAGGATGATGGTTCTTCGGTTTAACTATATAAGTCAATTTATTTTCCTCCAACAGCTGTTTTAGATGGACTGCCTGTTAAGTGGGAGCTTATTTTATTTGAGATGAAATCAGCAGTTATAGGTTGACCATCAAAACATAAAACTGAAACTAGCTTATCTGGAATAATTCCTCCTTCTGCCATAATTAGAGTTCGCATTTGACCATCTCTATTTTGTTCAACTATAAAAAGCAAATCATGGTCTTCTATAAATTCCCAAACTTCCAAGTTAAAAGGGAAAGCTCTTAATCTCATGGCATCAAGGATTACTCCCTCTTCATGTAGCAGATCGAGAGCTTCTTGCATGGAAGCTTCAGTACTTCCATAGTAAATGACTCCTATAGAGCTAGTGTTCGTTTCCTGTTTAAAAATAGGATTTGGGACTAATTCCGAAGCAGTTTGATACTTTTTGAGCAAACGAGATAAGTTTCTAGCATTAACTACTCCATCTTCCGTATATTTAGCATACTCATCATGCGATGTCCCTCTTGTGAAATAGGCACCTTTCTCTGGATGAGCACCAGGATAGGTTCTATAAGGTATTCCATCTCCATCCACGTCCAAATATCTACCAAAATTCTCTATTTCTTCAAGATCTTTTGCATGCAAAACTTTACCTTTATCGAATGATTTAGTGTCATCCCACTTAAATTCTGGACAGGTCCAATCATTCATTCCTAGATCTAAATCCGAAAGAACAATGACCGGTGTTTGTATTCTGTCCGCAAGATCAAACGCTTCAGCGGCAAACTCAAAACATTCTTTTGGGTCTGAAGGAATCAGTAAGACATGTTTAGTATCACCATGAGAAGCATAGGCACAAGACAAAACATCAGATTGTTGGGTCCTTGTTGGCATGCCTGTAGAAGGTCCGCCTCTTTGAATATCAAAAAGTACTAGTGGAACTTCTGCAAAATAAGCTAAACCTATAAATTCACTCATTAAAGATATCCCCGGACCACTAGTAGCAGTAAAACCCCTTGCTCCATTCCAATTTGCACCTATAGCCATTCCTACTGCCGCTAATTCATCTTCAGCTTGAATAATGGCATATTTATTTTTATTGGTTTCTTCTTCCACTCTCAACTTTTCGCTATAGTCTGTAAACGCTTCAGCTAAAGAAGTGGATGGTGTTATTGGATACCAAGCACAAACTGTAGCTCCACCATAAACACATCCAAGTCCTGAAGCATCGTTACCGCTAGTTAGAATCATTCCTTTTGTTTTATCAGATGTTTCTATTTTAATTTCACAAATTTCTTTAAGATTTTCTCTAGCGTAGTCGTACCCAAGATTAAGTGCTTTAACATTTGGATCTATGAGTTTTTCTTTGCCTTTAAACTGTTCTTTGATAAGGATTTCATAAATTTCTTTATCCATATTCAATAGATATGAAAGCGCTCCTACATACACAATATTTTTGAATAATAATCTTTGCTTGGGGTTTGAGAATTCTTCTACACAGAGTTTTGTAAGAGGAATTTCAATTACATTTATGTCAGTTCTTTTAAAGTCCCTTTTCCATGAAGAGTCATACAGTAAATACCCTCCAGAGTTCAATTCCATCAGATCTTGGTTATAAGATTGAGGATTCATAGCAACAACTATATCCACACCCTCTCTTCTGCCTAGATATCCTTTTTCACTAACTCTCACTTCAAACCAAGTAGGAAGGCCTTGTATATTAGAAGGAAAAATATTCTTAGGACTTACAGGCACTCCAGATCTAAAAACTCCTTTAGCAAACATTTGATTAGCGCTAGCAGATCCTGAACCATTTACGTTTGCAAATTTTATGACAAACTCATTTGTGCTTTTAATATTGCTCATCAATAGACCTTTGCTTCTTCATAAAGGTAAGTCTGCATGTCCCAAGCTCCAGTTGGGCACCTTTCTGCACAAAGTCCACAATGAAGGCAGACATCTTCATCT
>ENA-UPTF01001812-UPTF01001812.1-marine-metagenome-genome-assembly--contig:-NODE-1812-length-13038-cov-11.673328_pt1 | contig 13038 bp, 18 predicted proteins | sample MGYA00238166_ERZ767019 | MGnify/ENA primary metagenome ERZ767019 (study PRJEB28930, sample SAMN06266391) | marine metagenome | isolation source: Sea water from 250 m depth | place: Atlantic Ocean...
AATCTCACTATTCATCTAAAACAATGAGCTTTGAACTAGTTCCAGAAGGAACTGTTGAGAAAAATTCGTTTGATATGCCATTTGATAATGGATACAAGGCACTCATTGCTTGGGACTCTGCATATGGTGCAGGAGATGAAATTCCATTTGAGTTTTCATTCTTTGATAACAATGGCGGTATAGTAAAAGATGTAATCTATGCATTTGGTTTAGTTAGTCCACAAGGTGAACAATTCAATTTAGTTACAGGTGATACTCCTGAAGAGTTTGTAGGTACAAAATCAGTAGAGGGAATTGCCACTCATTTCATAACCATTCCTGATGATGGAATGTACACTTTGAATTTAGTACTAACTGGTGAGGGATTTTCTAACTATGATGAATTTTTCCAATCATCTCAAATGTTTGAAGTAGGCGTATCTACTACAAGCTCATTTAATCCAATTCCATCTGCAGAACAATCTGTTAACATTCCTAATTGGGTAAAGAACAATGCAAAGTGGTGGTCAAATGGTGAAATTGATGACAATACCTTTGCTTCTGGAATTGAATTTATGATAAAAGAAGGAATTATTTCAGTACCAACCACATCTAGCGGTGCACAAAATGATAATGCAACCATTCCTGATTGGGTTAGAAATAACGCTGCATGGTGGGCAGACGGTCAAATTGATGACAATACCTTTGCATCTGGAATTCAATTTTTAGTTAAAGAAGGAATTATCTCAGTTTAGATCTACCTGAAAATTATTATACAAACCAAACAAACTTTGATTGATTCATGCTTCCATTAAGAGATGAAAATCCACATCCACCAGGATTCAAACCAAAACTAACAATTGCACTAATCATTATGAATGTGATAGTATTTGGAATTGAGGTTGCAATAACTGGTCAGTTCATTGAGTTTTCAAATCGTGAAGCAATGAACATGTTTCTAACATGGGGTGCAGTTCCTGGATGCGTTACAGGTCAGATTGATGGTGTAAACACAGGAATGGGAATCGTTAACTGTCCTGCCATACCCGAACTGACTTTGATTACTTCAACGTTCATGCATGGAGGTATAATGCATCTTGGAGGTAACATGCTGTTCTTGTGGATCTTTGGTGATAACATTGAAGCAAAATTTGGTAGAGTAAAGTACATTGGAATTTATTTAATGTGGGGTGTTGGTGCAGGTTTAATTCACATCTATGGTGATGCAGGAAGTGGAATTCCTGCAGTTGGTGCATCTGGTGCGATTGCTGGAATCTTAGGCGCTTACCTAGTAATGTTCCCACGAGCTAAGGTCATGACGTTTGTCATGTTAGGATTTTTCTGGCGTATGATGCACATTCCTGCAAAATTCTTCTTACCGTTCTGGTTAATCTTTCAAAATCTATTACCATTTTTCATAGGAGGTTTTGGTGTTGCAGGTGGCGGTGTAGCATTTTTGGCACACATCGGTGGTTTCTTTTTAGGATTGGGTGTTGGATATTTCTACAAGAAAACAAACAGATCTGATTATACCTATGGCTCTAGGTATGGATATAGAGATGATTTTAGATAATTCAATCAATTAAATTATCATAGTTATAATTACAATTATGCCATACGTACACGTATCACTATATCCTGGACGTTCTGAAGAACAAAAACAGGAATTTGCAAAGGCTGTCACTGATTCTGCAGTTGAAATCCTAAAAACAAAGAAAGAACATGTGATTGTAGTCTTTGATGAAAACCCAAAAGAGAACTGGTTTCTTGCAGGAGATCAACTCTAAACTATTCTTTTTATTTTGACTATTTTGGATAAAATACAAGCAAATTAGTCAGATTTCTTATTCAATTCTAAATCTCTGAGAATTTTTTTATAATCTTCAGGAAACATTACTTTGATTTCTTCTAACATTTGTAATATTGTTTTATAGTTCATTACCTCTTCAAACCTCAAATTGTATTGTTTTACTTGATGTATTTCTCATAACGGATACTACACATGCATTTTGATTAAACTGTGACTGAAAATGGTATACAATGATAATCATTTGATATACATTGAATGCATAAATTTGGAATAACTGTAACAGTATAATAATAGATTTTTTCGATAAAAAATATGAAGAAGATTGAGGCTATTATCAACAGAAAAAACTATCCTATGATTCGTTCAGAATTAGATGTATTAGGAATAGAAATTATTGATAAACGAAATTTAGAAGATAGTAAATTCATTACAAAATCTACTGGTTCTCGTGCAGGTGGAACTGGTGTACGTTCTACAATGCTTGCAAAGATCGAACTTGCTATGCAGGATAAAGATGCTCGTGCTGTGCTTGAGATGATATCAAAACTTTCTGGACTTCCTCCAAACATGCCTCAAAAAATCTTTGTTTTTGACATGAATGAAATGGTTGATGGCTCTACTCTTGAAGGTCAAGCAGACATGGAGATTGAACATTCTAAATCTCCACGAAGATTTGTTACAAAACGAAACAGACTGGTCCCTCTCCAAAAACGCACTCTATACAAATTAGAAGAAATGTATGATAATAATGCTGAAATTTTAGAAACTGATTACAGAATCAAATCCTTTGCAGATTTTGTTAACTATTGTATTATGAAACAACTTCCATCAATGCAAAAACAACTTGATAATCCTACAATTCTATACGAAGATAATTTTTAGATATAATCTGCAACTAAATACAAACTAAGAAACGCAATTCCTACGGCAGCCATGCCTATTTTTGCTACTCGAATCTTAGATTTGCTTAGACTAAATGGCATTTTTTGGAGTTTCATTATAGCTTCAAAAGTCTGCGTTTTGTGCCTCTATTTATGGCAATGTATACCTGAGAAATTTTAGTCTCAGGTACGTTTGGTGATTCTAGAATTGTTTGTGTCGTACCTCTATTTGCAGATAGGGTAGTTGGTCTGCTTTTTTGTGAGAGTATCTGGATTGTTCTATTAGTTTGAAATTCTTTGAATTTGCTACCTGCCCAGTTTGCACCTTCATGAGCAATTATTTGTCTTAATGTACCTCGTCTTCTGGAAACTGCTGTCATCAATTTAGATTCCTCCTATTATTGCTAATGCAACTGGTGGTACGACAACTATTCCGCCAATAACTACGAGTTTCATATAATCGGCCCTGGTTAAATTTGAAATTTTGATGTTGTTTTTTGGTAGAGAAAGTTTCATTTAGATAATTTCTTCCCCTTCATTTCCAGTCTTTATATCGATTGCACGTAGCAATTGTGAAATGAAAATCTTGCCGCCTCGTGAGTTGTTCTTTATGATGTTGACAGCTTTTTCTTCTTTGGATTCAGGAATAACTACCATTATTCTATATTTGTCACCAAAATGTGGTACAAATACTTCTGAACCTTTGTGTACGAGAATTTCTGGTGCAGTTTTTTCACCTCTTCCTCTAACCTTGGTAATTGTTAAACCGCCAATGTCAATTTGTTTAAAACCTTCACTGATTGTCATCACGTCATTCTCAGAAAGTATTATTTCTAATTTTAGCATGAATAAAGTAATGCATCCAAAGTAAATAATATTTTAAAAAATGAAAGTCATTTGATTATCAATGTTAACCAACTTTGATAAACGTTAAATGAAAAAACAAATTAAAATTTCATATGCTTATAGATACTGGTGATACAGCATGGATGCTTGTAGCAGGTATGCTTGTTTTGTTAATGATCCCTGCACTTGGTCTATTTGAATCAGGTCTATTACGAAAGAAAAATGTGGTTTCAATTCTTTCACAAATCATCTTTGGTTTAGCATTACTTAGTGTAATGTGGTTTGTTTTTGGATATAGTCTATCGTTTGGTCCATCACAAGACGGTATGATTGGTAACTTAGATAATGCATTCATAAAAGGTATTCCGTGGGACGAACCTCTTGAAGGAATGACTATACCTGGTGTACTGTTTGTAAAGTTCCAAATGATGTTTGCATGTATTACTCCTCTCTTACTTTCCGGTACAATTGCCGAAAGAATGAAATTCAAATCTTTTATTATATTCATCTCTGTATGGTCTGCTCTCATTTACTATCCACTAGTCCACTGGATTTGGGGCGGTGGATGGTTAGCAGAATTAGGAGTTGTTGACTTTGCAGGTGGTATTGTAATTCACACTAGTGTAGGTATGGCTGCACTTGCAGCAGCAATAGTACTTGGACAAAGACGTGGATTTGGTCCGGCAATAAACATCCCTCATAGCATACCTATTGCCGTACTAGGCGCTTCATTACTTTGGTTAGGATGGTTTGGATTCAATGCTGGTAGTGCCTTAACTTCCGGCGCTCTTCCTGCAAACATCGCACTTGTTACTCATCTAGCTTCTTCCGTTTCTGCATTGATTTGGGTAGGCTTCTCATGGATGAGAACCGGAAAGCCATCCATAGTAGCTGGAATTAATGGCGCAATTGCTGGACTTGCCGGAATTACCCCTGCCTCTGGTTTTGTCAGCGTTGAACATGCATTTGTAATTGCAATAGCAATAGGCGTATTCTCTTATGGCGGAGTTGTACTAATTCGAGATAGATTAAAAATCGATGATGCCCTCGATGTCAGTTCTGTCCACGGCATCGCAGGTATTGTTGGTGCTCTTGCCATAGGTATTTTTGCCAGTGCTGCAATCGGCGGTGTTGATGGATGGCTTTACGGTAATCCTGATCAACTCTGGATTCAAGCAGTCGGTATTGGAGTTGCAGCAGTATTGGGCTTTGGAGGAACATGGTTGATTCTACAAGTCATGAAACGTACTATCGGAATACGTGTTGATCCAGAGGTGGAAGATATGGGTCTTGATCTAGCTGAACATGGTGAAGCCGCATATGCTGATGAAGAAGAGTTTAGATTGACTCCTGATGATTACTTGCAAAAGCAATCAAAAGAAAAATAATAATTTTTGATTTATTATGTATTATATGGACGACGACGAATCAGAAGAGAGACCAGAGTGGGATTGGCTAAAGAAGTAGTTACAACTCAGACTCATGAAAAATTATGTTCAGATATACTTTTTTCACATGAAAGCGTTCGTTTTGTAGGTGTCGTAAATAATAAATCTGATTTATTATACAGCACACAAAAAAAAGATTTAGATCCTCTTTTGGATGAAGATGAAATAAGAATTTCAATAAATTATTCTTTAGAACGATGGAGAAAAGCACAAAATCTTTCATTCAGATTAGGAAATGAAAAACTCACACTAACTGAATATGAAAATGTCACTTTAATCTCAATTCCTTATCAGGAAAATCTGTTACTAATCAGCACTCAACCAACAGTGCATTATCATGATGTGGTGCAATCAATTATTGCTACCATTCCTCCATGGGAGATTTAATCTTTGGAAAACGCAACTGTCAGTTATGTTCAATTACTAAGAGAAGATTTAGCTATATTCCGAGTTGTTCCTGAAGGTCCTTTTCCTGAATACAAGGCAGGTCAGTTTCTAACTTTGGGGCTACCTGTAAAAAGTGAAAATAATCGTGTAATCAATCGTGCATATTCAATTGCTTCTCATCCAGAAAATAAAAAATATTTTGAGTTTGTCATTCGATGGGTAAGAAAACCATATCCTGGAAGATTGACTACTGCAATGTTCAATCTAAAAGAAGGTGACCCAATTCAATGGAGAAAAGCTAACGGTACTCTAACAATTAATGACAAATTACCAAATGGTGAGCCTGATGAAAGACGAATTGTCTGTATTGGTGGTGGTACCGGTCTTGCACCGTTTGTTAGTTTTGCTCAGCATCTTCATGACATTGGAGATAAACGTGAACTTGTTGTTTTACACGGAGCAAGTTACGTTGATGAATTAAGCTATAGAGAACGTTTGACAGATTTAGAGTTAGAGAGTGTTGATAGAGGTACTGACAAATGGAATTTCAAATATCGAGCTGCAATTAGTAGACCGCAAGAATGGCTAAATCGTTCTTGGACTGGTCAAATTGGACGTGTAGAACAATTTCTAAGAGCAAGACCTGGAAGAGTATCTCCATTAGAAGAATTAGTTGGTGAAAAAATTACAAAAGACAATACCATGTTTTACATTTGTGGATGGCAAGGAACAATTGATGGTACTTTGGATTATCTTGGAAACAATGAGTTTGTAACAGAACGAAACAAAAGAGAAGATGGTAGTTACGAAGTAAAATACGAATCATACGGATAGTATTTAGGAAATTAAAAAAAAAGATTATGGGAGCGAAAATACACTTGCACCCACAATCACCAAAAATCCTAGAAAGAGAATAGTACGTTCTCTATGGTCTACTCGGAGTTTTCCCTCATGCATGAGTCATAGCATTTCTTTTTAGTTTTTAAAGAATGTATCCTGTTTTTATGGTTCTATGGTACAAATGTTTTTAAAGAAAATATTTCATGGTCTTAACGGCAGTTACATTACGTCTCTTAATGTATGGTATCTTTTTATTTTCACAATCTTTAGATTAATCATGTCAAAGATTGCATTAGTTCAATTCAAAGCGTCAACTGAAAAAGAAAAAAATCTACCAAAAATTTTAGGCTACATAAAACAGGCTGCAAAGAACAATGCTGATATGGTTACATTTCCTGAATACATGATGTTTTACACTCCATCAACACAAACAGCAAAACAAGTTGCACAGGAGGCTGAAACTATCAATGGAGAATTTGTTTCTGCTGTTGCACAATCTGCAAAGGATAATTCCATTGGTATAGTGGGTACAATGTATGAAAAGAGTAGGAAAAAAGATCGTGTGTATGATACCTCATTTATTGTAAATAAAAAAGGAGAAGTAACAGGAAAATACAGAAAAATTCATCTCTACGACGCACTTGGCTTCAAAGAATCTAACAAAATGTCATCTGGCACAGAGATACCATTACCAACAAAAACTTCTGTTGGAAAAATGGGTATGCTAATCTGTTATGATTTACGATTTCCTGAAATGTCACGAACCTTAGCATCATCTGGTACAGAAATCCTAGTTGTACCATCTGCATGGGTTAATGGTCCTATGAAAGAAGAACATTGGCTAACGTTAAACAAATCTCGTGCAATTGAAAATGGTTGTTATGTTATAGCACCTGATCATTTAGGTCACGTATACTCTGGAAGAAGTTTAGCAGTTGATCCTTACGGTCGCATCTTACTAGATATGAAAAAACGGCAAGGAATTGGTTATGTTAACATATCTTTAGATAAAGTTCATGAAATTAGAAAAAAACTTCCATTATTAAAAAACCGAAGGACTGATATCTATTCTGATTTTAAGATCTAGTTTTACATTTCATGTTGGCACATTGTCTTCTCCATTCCTGTTTTCTTGAATATCTGAAAATTACAGTAGGCCATTGACATTCTGGACATTTAGTTTTTAGAACCTTTAGCATTGCCTTTTGTAAAAGCGGTGCTGAGGCTTTACATCCATTTTGATAATTTGTGCATCCAATGAATCGTTTTTTGGTTGTAATTGATTTTATTACCGATAATTGTCCCTTATGGCATTCTGGACATTCGCAAATTCCTTCTTTTGGAGAATTTGTTCCTAAAATTGTATATTTTTTATTTTTTGCAGAAAATGAAACAAATCCATTTTCATCATAGTATTGATCAATTTCTATCTTAAAATTATCTATAATTTTTTTGGTAGACTTTGTTACATTTCGTTTTTTTGATTTTACAACAGAAATTTGGATCTTTTTTCTCATACTGGTTGATACTGATTCAAGTTTATGAAATTACTTGATCAATTTTTATAGGGACTAGGTCAGCAAATTTTCGTGGAAAGAGAAAGTGTTTGTGTTTTAGGTGGCGGAAGTACAAAATATGGCAAACTAGATGATAGTATCTCTGATATTACTTTACAAGCATCTGTTGGTGCAATTGAAAGTGCAGGAATTGAACCTAAAGAAATTGAAGCAGGTTACATTTCTAATGTATTTGGTGTAGCCGATAAGCAAGTTCACTTGGGACCTGTAGTCATGAGTAATCTCGGAATTTCAGAATGTCCTTCACTTTCTATAGAATCTGCATGTGGTAGTGGATCTGTTTCATTTAGAGAAGCATTTGCAAATGTTGCTGCAGGATTTTATGATGCAGTATTAGTTACCGGTACTGAAAAAGTTACACATACTGGAACTGACTGGACTACAACTTACTTTTCTTATTGTTCTGATTTCTTTTATGAAGGTCAAGCAGGTGCATCATTTCCTGGTTTGTTTGCATCAATGGCTCGTGCATATCTACACGAATTTGATGCAACTGAAGAAGATCTTGCAAGTGTTGCAGTAAAAAATCATGAGAATGGTGTATTGAATCCAAAAGCACACTTGAGAAAAAAAATTAGTATTGATGATGTTATGGATTCTGCAGTAGTTGCAAGTCCTTTAAAATTATATGATTGCTGTCCATTTTCTGATGGAGCAAGTTCTGTTATTCTATGTAATGAAAAATTTGCTAAAGAACATTCAAAAGATTATGTTAAAGTAATTGGTTCTGGACGTGGTGGTTCCCCTGCAGCACTGCAAGGACGTGAACAATTAACTACAATTCCAAGTACTAGAATTGCAGCAGAAGCTGCATACAAAATGGCTGGAATTACCGCAAAAGATGTTGATTTTGCTGAAGTTCATGATTGTTTTACTGTTGCAGAAGTAGTTGACAGTGAAGACTTGGGTTTCTTTGAAAAAGGTACAGGCGCAACAGCTGCAAGAAATGGTGATACAAAATTAAACGGTTCAATTTCTATTAATCCTTCGGGCGGTCTAAAATCAAAAGGACATCCAATTGGCGCAACAGGTGTTGGTCAAGTTGTTGAAGCATTTGAACAATTAACAGGAAAATCTGGTGAACGAACCGTTAACGACGCAAAAATTGGATTGACACAAAACTTTGGCGCTACAGGTGCTAGTTGTGCAGTTCACATATTCCAAAGTGTGTAAATTGTCTGCAAAACCTGAATTCATAGACGCAGCAAAGTCTGGAAATATTTTAGCTAGAAAATGTGCAAAATGTGGTGAGATTCTTCTGGCAACTGTCTATTATTGTAAATCATGTGGAAGCAAAGAATTTGGAGATACTATTCTAAAAGGAGCCGGAAAAGTTGTTACATATACGATAATGACAGTTCCTCCTGCAGGATTTGAGGATTTGGCTCCATATGCTTGGGTTGTGATGGAATTAGATGATTCTGCCATTAGAGTATCTGGCTTTTTGGCTAAAATATCAACTCCTGAAGATCTACCTATTGGAACTCCTGTAAAAGTTACAGGATTTGATGAACGTGGAATCGTCTTAGAAAAACTGTAAATCAATTTTATTGCATTTATTAAAAAAAATTTTCACAATTTTTAACTGTCTTAGAAAAATTGATCTATTATGTCTGTAGAAATTGTTTGTGGAAAATGTGGCGAAAAAATTTCCACTATGAAAATGCTGAAATCTGTAAAGGATGTTCTAAAACATTATAACAATAAGTGTCCATCATGCAATCAAACCCTGTCAACATCAGAATTTTCTTTAGATGTTGAAGAAAAATAATATTTTTCATTGATGTACTAGTGACAACAAGCCTTAATACCTAATTTCTATTTATTATTTCAATGGGGAAGCAGGAAGAAGATTTTGAAGAAGAATTAGATATGGATGTTGATGTCGCCACAGATGATGACGACGATCTAGATATTGACATGGATGATGATTCTCAAGGTGATGGACGTTTACAATCTACATCAAAACGAGTTAGAATGATCTTCTCTGTTATGGCTAGTCCAAACAGAATCGATATTTTGAGAATCCTAAACTCTAAAGGCCCTTTGACATATTCTGAGCTAAAATCTCTAGCTGGCTTTAAATCAAAAAAAGAAAGTGGAAAATTTGCTTATCATCTGAGAAAACTCCTTAGACAATCACTTGTAGCATTAAACAAATCTGAAAGACGTTATACTATAACAAATCTTGGAAAACTAGTTCTAAGTTTAGCAAGACAAATTGAAGAACGATCCATAATAGAAAGTGGAAAAATGTATGTTCGTACATCACATGATTCCATAGAAGAATTCAACTCTGACAAAATTATTCAATCGCTAGTTAGAGAAGGAAGTCTTCCACTTGAATTATCACAAAAAATTACAGAAGAAGTAGAAAATAGAATCTATAAATTCCAAACAACATATCTTACTGGCTCATTAATTCGTGAAATGGTAAATAATGTTCTATTAGAGCATGGCCATGAAGAATATCGAAATAAACTCGCAAGACTTGGTATGCCTGTATTTGAGGTGCAAGAAATGTTCACAAACGTTGAAAATATCCAAAATGGCGTTGAGGATATACTATTCACTAGCGGGAAAAACACTCTAGCTGAATATTTACTCACAAATACGCTGCCTAAGGATATAGCAGATTCTCATCTATCTGGAGAATTACACATTTCCAACTTGGGTTTGTGGTCACTAATTCCTGATACAATATTTCTAAGTCTCAAAGAGCTTATAGAAGATGGAATTGAATTAAAGGGAAAATGTCCTAGCGTTGCACGAATTTCTGCAGCAAAAACACTTGACGATCTAAAAAAATTATTGCCAATGATATTTAATTTAATATCTAAAGAATCATCACAAGAAATAGTAGTTGATGATCTACCTGCAGTACTTGGAAAATTCTCAAAAAATACAGATGATATTGAAAAAATGTTAGTAGATGTTTTTACAATGTCATCTACCTCTACAAGTTTAGATAAATCACCAACCGTACTATCTTTTAGGATACCACTTTCCGCTGATAAAAAATTAATCAACGCAATTTTCTCTGCTTACAATACTTTTGTTAAATCCACACCTTCACCAAAAATTGGATTAGTTGTTGATTATGAAAAAGGAAAAGTTGCAGATCATTCTGAAATTCTTGCACAAACTGTGTCTCTTGGTGGTAATGTAACATTCTCAAAAGGTGCATGTTCAACTAACGCAATTAAAAATTCTAGTAAAACTTCTGAACCATCAATTAAACTTGGATCGTTAACTATCAATCTTCCACGTTTGGCACTTGAATCAAGTAAAGATGAGACTTACTTTAGAGCCAGACTTGTATTATTAATGAAACCTGCGATCGCTGCAATGGCAACTCGTAAAAAAGATGTATCTGATCTAATACGACGTGGTGTAAATCCAATTTTAGCAGAAAAAACTCAATTCATGCAAAAAAATAATTCTTCTATAATTCTAAATTTTGTTGGAGTAAAAGAAGCAGTCCATAAAATACTTGGACATAAAGATGACAAAGAAGGAAAAGAAATCTTAAACAAAGTTTTACAAACCGCAGTTGATATTGCTCATAAAAAAGGTCAAGAAATGGGAATTGATGTATCTATTTCTATGGTAGACAGCAACGATCTAACAAGATTTGTCACACTTGACAGTGAAAAATATGGTAAAAATTCTATTATGGATGTCTTAGAAGGAGATTCTTATTCTCAAGGATTAGAATTAAACCCTGGCGAACTTGATAAATTAACTGCTAAAAGCGAGCCAATATCTGATTGTAATAAGATCTCAAAGATATTGGACGGTGGTGTACTTGTTAAATTACCATTTGATGCAAAGGCAAAAGAATCTGACATCAAGAAGGCAATTGAGAAAGCATCTTCACTAATTTCGTCGTTCAAGCCAAATCAAATTAAATAATTTCTAATTTTGTGCAGATAAAAACTGGATTTTTTTTAGAGTTTTGATTAACGTACTAATTTTAAAACGAAATTCGTTTCGATCATTTACTGATCTTACATAGTATTATTTTTTTCAAGGTTAGCACTATCAAAAAAAGCAAAACGAAGTTTTTCGTACCGTTGTGAATTTTATTTACCCATTGTTAGAAAAATAATTGCCAAAGAGTTTTTTAGCTCATCAGTTTAACATGTACTTGGGGATTATAATTGGTTGAAAATTCACAGATAGAGTCATCTTTCGCGGAAATTCGAAAGCGAAATGGTGATACAACAAAGTTTGATCAAGATAAAATTACAAATGCGATCTATAAAGCACTACTTGCAACTAGTGAAGGTGATCGTGATCTTGCACAAAACCTGACTAATGGTGTTTTAAACAAATTGTCATCGCAAGGATTTGGTACTGAAAACCCTCCAAGCGTTGAAGATATTCAGGATATGGTAGAATCCACTTTGATAGAACAAGGACATAGTGAAATTGCAAAATCATACATTTTGTATAGACACGAAAGACGAAAAATCCGTGATGAGAAGATGGGTGAACTAGTTGAACGCATGAAGTCCATGGGATTCATGGACTCGTTCTATGCCGAGTCCAAGGAAGCTGAAGGGGTATACCTTGTTCTGTTCGCTAAAACTAAGTGCGAAGAATTATTTAACCTGTACGTTTCTGGAACACCGGACGGGGATGAGATGGAGGAAAAAAAACAGGCAGCAATGACCCAATTCCCCAATGACCAGCCGTAGTCATGCCCATTTATATTTATCAGCACCCCGGAACAAAGGAACTGAAAGAGGTTCTTCAAAAAATGAACGAGCCTCACTCCTTCATTGACAAGGATGGTGTTGAATGGGACAGAGTATTCACCACCCCCAACATGGCAGTGAACGATGGCCTTATTAACGCTGATACAACTTGCGAAGAATTTGTAAGAAAAACTCGTAATAAAAATTACAACTTAGGAGAAATGTGGGAACTCTCCGATCAACTTAGTAAAAAAAGAGAGAAGATAGGAGGTAAGGATCATGTCAAAGAAAAAACGTCAAAAGCATATACAAAAAAATGTAAAGGAAAGAGACACCCCCATGCAGGAAAATAAAAAAGAATCACCATGTCCAGACTGTGATAAAAATAATTCCTGGATAGGTAAATGGTTAATTTTTATTTTCTTCTTTCACTCAGTACGTTATCTCATGGCTAATTAAAAGCAGGAGAGATGATAAATATAAATGATTGGGAGGAGGAAGAATGAAAAAATTTATGAAAAGTCACAAAATCAAAATTATTAATGTTGCCTTTCTTATAGGAGGTAT
>ENA-UPTF01001813-UPTF01001813.1-marine-metagenome-genome-assembly--contig:-NODE-1813-length-13033-cov-3.721673_pt1 | contig 13033 bp, 13 predicted proteins | sample MGYA00238166_ERZ767019 | MGnify/ENA primary metagenome ERZ767019 (study PRJEB28930, sample SAMN06266391) | marine metagenome | isolation source: Sea water from 250 m depth | place: Atlantic Ocean...
ATCTAAATATTCGATTCCTGTGATTTTTATATGATTAAATCCAGTTTTGTTTAATTTGAAATTTTTTAAAAAAATATATTCAGCAAAAGTTCTTCCAATATTTGACCACATTCCATTTATGATTTCTTCCTCTTTTTTTTTGTCAAGATTGCCTAATCCAATTTTAATATTTTGTTTAATTATATTTTTCGATCTAAAAAAAGGACCAATAATTTTTCCTAGAATGCTTCCTAGATTAGATGCATTTTTAAGTCCTATTATTTTAAAAATACAAAATAAAGAAATTATAATTATAAACTCGAAAAAATATTTTATAATTTTCATATATTTTTTTTTATTAATTCTATAAAACTGTTCTTATTCTCTATTTCCAATTCAATTTTTAAAAATTCAATATTTTTTTTATAATTATCATCAATTCTATAATAATCTTTTTCTGTAGTAAGTAGAACTGCGTTATTAACTTCTGCTTTATTTATTAAAGTATCAAGTTCTGTTTTTGAAAAATTATAGTGATCAGGATAATAAAATACTTCTTTTAATAGCAAATTATTTTCTATCAATAAATCAAAAAAATTTTTTGGATTGCCTATTCCAGAAAAAGCTATTATTGTTTTATTTTTAAATTTATTAATATCTAAAGGTTTATATTTTGAGTAGTAGATTTCTATATTTTTGTTTTCTTTATATATTTCATTTTCAATTCTAGTGTCTGTCTTTCCATTAATAAAAACACAATGTGCTCTTTTTAATGCTGAAAGTTTTTCTCTTAAGGGACCTGAAGGTATTATAAAGCCATTTCCAATCCACTGCTTTTGATTGAAGCAAACAATTGATAAATTTTTATTTATAGTAAAATCTTGAAAACCATCATCTAGTATGGCTAAATCATTTTTATTTTCTATTAGAGATTCTATTGCCTCTGTTCTGTTTTTAGAAACAAAGATTCTTCCTATTTTTTTTAGCATTGTTATTTCATCCTCAAGATAATCGTAGTATTTTTTAACAAATGCGGGATTTTTTCCTAGCGATTTAGTAATTTTAAAAATTTCTGATACTAAAGGTGTTTTGCCAGTGCCACCTATATAAATATTACCTACACATATAACTGGTATTGGAAATTTCTTTGGTGATTTTAATTTTTTTATATAAGAAAATATTAAAAATAATATTGAAATTGGAAAAAATAAAATAACCCAAAAGGAAAATTTTGAACTATCCCAAAATTTTGGTTTTTTCAATTTCATTTATATATATTTGTTAATCTCCTTTTGATTATTTAACAATACTTCATTTCCAATAAAATTTAATTTTTTTATAATTTTTTTAGAACTAAATTTATTGTTTAAGTTTTTTTTAACTATATTTTTAGCTTGGCTTATAGTTCTAATTTTTGATGAAATGTTATTTTTATTTAATAAACTATAAACTTCTAAAAAGTTATCAATATTAGGACCGTGAATAACTTTACACCCTAGTCTTGCCGATTCTAGAGGATTTTGTCCTCCATGTTTAATTAATGAACCACCTAAAAATACAATCTTACAAATTTTTATAAATAATTTTGTCTCTCCGAAAGTGTCTACTAAATATATGTCAGTCTTGGTATCTATTTTTCTGCCAGAACTGTGCAAATGAACTTTCAATCCAATTTTTTCTATCTCTTCTTTAATATCGGGCGCTCTATGAACATGTCGTGGAATAATAATAGTAATCCCATTTATATATTTTTTTTTTAAATCAGCATGTATTTTTGTACAAAAAATTTCCTCATTTTGATGAGTACTAATTGCACCAAATAATATTTTTTTTGAATCAAAAAATTTTTGAGTATTTTTATTAATTTTATTTATATTTTTTAAAGTTGTTTCAGAAAACTTCAAATTTCCTAATTTTTTAATATTTTCTGCACCTAGTTTTTTAAGATAATTTTTTGTCTCATCATTCTGCGCCAAACAAATATCAAATTTATTAAATATTGATCTAGAAAAAAAAGATATTTTTTTCCATTTTTTGTAAGTTTTCTTAGTTATTCTGGCATTTAACAATATGAGTGGAGTATTTCTACTTTTTAAATTCAATATTATATTTGGCCAAATTTCAGATTCAGTAAAAATAGCTAATGACGGTTTCCAATAATTTAAAAATTTTTTTGTTATAAAATTTGAGTCAATAGGAAAAAATTGATGAATAGTTTTTTTAAGTTTAAAATTATTAAATACTTTTGCAGAACTTAAGGTATTTGATGTTAAAAGTATTTGTTTTATATTTTTTTTTTTTTCTAATTTTTCTATTAAAGGAATTACACTTAATATTTCACCAACACTTGAACCATGAAACCAAATTAATTTACCCAATTTTCTTTTTGCATTAAGAATTCCTAATTTTTCCAAAAATCTTGTGTGATGTTCTTTTTTTTTAAAAATTCTAAAAATTATTATTAGAGGTGAAATTAATAATGTTAAATTTATTAGTATTCTATAAAGAAATAACATTAATCTTTTCTTATCTGTTTTTGATAAAAATTTTTGTATATTTCTGAATTTGATAAAAGCTCTGAGTGAGTTCCATTTTCAACTATCTTACCATTGTTTATTACATAAATGCTGTCAGAATTTAAAATTGTTGAAAGACGATGAGCAATAACCACAGCTGTTCTGTCTTTAATCAAAATACTTAGAGCTTGTTGAATTTTATTTTCTGTTTCAGCGTCAAGAGAAGATGTGGCTTCGTCCAGCAAAATTATCTTGCTTTTTTTTAACATTGCTCTTGCTATAGATATTCTTTGTTTTTCACCTCCTGATAATCTTAATCCATTTTCACCTATTAACGCGTCGTATTTATCAGGAAGTTTTTGAATAAAATCATCTGCAAAAGATAATTTAGCAACTTTTTTTATTTCATCTTCACTTGCATTTAAGTCTGCATAGGCAATATTGTTTTTTATTGTATCATCGAAAAGTGTAACATCTTGAGATACCAGTGAAATATTTTTTCTTAAGGATGAAAGTTTTGATTTATAAATTGACTGTTTATCGATTAAAATATCACCAGAATTACAGTCGTAATATCTTGGGATTAAATTTAAAATTGTAGATTTTCCTGCACCACTGTAACCAACTAAAGAAGTCATTTTTCCACCTTTTATTTTAAGATTAATTAAATTTAAAGCTGAGTCTTCTTTAGTATCATACTTAAAGTTTACATTCTTAAAATCAATATCACCTTGAACTATTTTTAATTCTTGATCTGAGTTTTTTTCAAAAATTTCATTTTTATGATCAATAATAGGCAAGACTCTTTTTGAAGCAGATAGACTTTGATTAATTGCAATGTTTAAAGTTGCTAAGGATCTAACTGGCTGATATGCCAACATCATAGCAGCTAAAAAAGAAAAAAAATTGTTTATAGATAATTCATTGCTAATTATTAATTTTCCTGAATAAAAAATAAGACTTGCTATCATTATCCCTGTTAAAGTTTCCATTATTGGTGAAGCTCTAACTAAAACTATTTGAGTTTTTTTCGCTTTTTCTTTTAGACTATTAAGAAATTTCTTGGATCTCTCATTTTCAAAATTTTCTTTTTGAAAAATTTTAATTAACTTGTGATTTTTGAATATTTCAAAAAGGTAAGCTGTAAGTTCGCCTGTTTTTTCTTGGAGTTGCGTTGTTACTTTCCCCATTCTTTTGCCAAGACTTCTAGCGAAGAAACTTGCAAGAGGAATCATGATTAGAGCTATTAAAGATAATTTCCAATTTTGATAGAACATTACACCTAGAAGTCCAATTAAAGTAAGCGTGTCTTTAGAAAAATTCAATAAACCTGTACTGACAAGATTAGTAAGCAAGTTTGCGTCAAAAGTTAAGTTAGAGATATATTTTCCTGAGTGTTTTTTATCAATAAGCTTAGTATCAGCTTTAATTAGATTGCTGAGCATATCAGATTGAATATTTCTTTTTACATCTTCTGCAACTCCAATCATGATAACTTTTGCTAGGTACATTGATATTCCTTTTGTGGCAAAAGCCAAAATAATAAGCACAGGAATAATCAAAATTAGTGTTTGGTTCTTTTCTATAAATATTTTTTCTATCGCAGGGTCTAATAGCCAAGCTATAGAAGAAGTGCTTCCCGCAACCAATAAAGAAAAAAATATAGAAAGTAGAATTTTGTTTAGATAATTTTTTGTATAAGTTTTAAATAATCTTTTTATAATTTCAAAATTAGTCATAAATTAAAAAGAAACCTTACCGATTAGTAAATTTACAAAAATAATTAATCCAAAAAAATTATTGCTTTTAAATATATTGAGACAGGTTTCTGGTTTTAAAGAATCAAATTTTTTTATTTGGTATAAAAACAAATGAGATATTGGTATAATTGACAAGATAAAGAAAGCTAAATTTAGTTTCATTAAGTAACCCATTGTTAAATAAAAAAGCACGAATAAAAAAAATACAATTTTTAAAAACATTTTAGAATTATTTTTGAATAAAATTGATGTTGATTTTACTCCTATTATTTCATCATCTTTAATATCTTGGAATCCATATATTGTGTCGTAACCAAGTGTCCAAAATATGGCTCCTAAATAAAATATTATTGGCTTAATATCTATTTCAGGATTTATAGAGGTCCATCCAAGTATAATTCCATAGTTAAAAGTTATACCCAGATATAGTTGAGGCCAGTATGTAAATCTTTTCATTAAAGGATAAGTAAAGGCCAATGGCATTGAACAAATTGCCAAAAATATTGTAAAAGAATTAAAATTAATAAGAACTAATAAAGCCAACAAGCATAAAATTGAGGCGTAAAACAAGGCAAGTTTAATTGAAATTTCTCCTGAAGCTATTGGTCTAGATTTTGTTCTTTGAACTTTTTTGTCAAAGTTTCTATCTGATATATCGTTAATTATACATCCTGCAGATCTCATTAATATTGCGCCAGTTAAAAAAAAAATTAAATATTTATAAAAATTTAATAACTCACCCGTGAAATCATATGCAATAGTTAAACCCCATAAACAAGGCCAAAAAAGCAACATGTATCCAATTGGTTTTTTTAGTCTTGTCAGTTCAATAAAAAGATTTAGTTTTTGGAACATAATTTACTTGTAAATAACAAAGCCTAGATTCATAATCAAATTGATTCGTTATGAATGTTGATTACACAGTAACTGCTTTAATGTTTCCAGCTATACCGCTTTTAATGAGTGTTTATGGTAATCGTTTTCATACACTAAGTAATTTAATTAGAAAAATACATGATGAATATGTTTGGGAAAAACATATTCCTCCAGAATGGGAAAAGCAGCTTATTAATTTAAATGGAAGAGTTAAATGGTTAAGGTACACACTTGCGTTTGCAAGCTTTGGATTTTTGTTTAATATGTTAACTGTTTTTGCTCTTTATTTAAATATGATTTTTTTGGCACGAATTATTTTTGGGTCTTGCTGTTTAGCAATGATAGTTTCAGTTATTTTTTTTATCAGAGATATACATCTTTCAACTGAAACGTTAAAACTACATTTATCAGATATGAAAATTGATTTAGACTAAGGAATAATTACTGCTGGACCAGTAATTTTTCTATTTTCTAAGTCAGTATGTGCATGAACGACGTCATCTAATTTATATTTTTTAAATATATTTATTTTTACTTTTTCTGATCCAATTTTTTCAAATAACATTTTAGATGCTTCGGCTAATTCATTTTTTGTGCCCAAGTATTGTCCCATAGAAGGTCTTATAAAATATAGCCCTTTAGGTTGCAGCATTTTTGTTACATCAATTGGAGATAATGCACCAGAGGCATTTCCAAAAGAAACCATCGTTCCTCTAGTTTTTAAACATTCAAGAGATTTTTCAAATGTTGATTTTCCTACACCATCATAAACTACTGGCAAACCTTTACCATCAGTTATATCTAGAACTTTTTTTGCAAAATTTTCTTTAGAATAGTTTATAACTTCATCACACCCATTTTTTTTTGCTAATTCAACTTTTTCATCGCTACCAACAGTACCTATAACTTTAACACCTAAACTTTTAGCCCATTGGCAAAAAATTTGCCCCACACCTCCAGCTGCCGCATGAAATAAAATTGTTTCACCTGCTGACACTGCATAAGTTTTATGAAGCAAATAAAAGGTTGTTAATCCTTTTGTCATTAAAGTTGCTGCAATATCTAACTCAATATTATCAGGTACCTTTACAAGATTTTTTGTTGGATAAATTCTATGAGTAGAATAAGCACCCAAAGGAATACCCGCATAAGATATTCGATCTCCAACTTTAAAATCTTTTACATTACTTCCAATTTCTTTGATTATTCCTGATGCTTCAGCACCAATTCCTGATGGTAAGTTTACAGGGTACAATCCTGAGCGATGATATATGTCTATATAATTTAATCCTATTGCAACATGTTCAATTAACACTTCATCTGGACTCGGTTTACCTAAGTTTATTTCTTTTAATTCTAAAACTTCAGGTCCACCAGTTTTTGAAATTGTAACAGCTTTCATGATGCTACAAATGTACCATTATGATAGTCTTGTACAGCTTTTAATATTTCTTCTTTAGTATTCATAACAAAAGGACCACCTCTAGCAATAGGTTCACCTATTGGTTTTCCAGATATTAGTAAAAATTTAGCTTTTGTTAAACCAGAGACTTTTAATTTTTCTCCTCTTGTTAAAATGATTAAAGTAGAATCTTTAACAGGATCGTGAATTTGTTCTCCTACTTTAACTTCTCCCTCAATTAAGTAAATTAATGAGTTATGAGTTGAGGGAAGGTTGAAAATAAACTCTTTCCCTTTTTCAATTTCAATATCAAAATATACAGGTTCAATATTATGACCTTTAACAGGTCCTTCTGCTTCACCAAATTTTCCAGCTATAATTTTTATTTTTTTGTCATCATCTTTATGAATCTGCATTTCTTTTGCATCGATATAAATATATTCAGGTTTGTTCATTTTATATTTTGCGGGCATATTTACCCACAATTGAAATCCATGAAGTTTACCTTCTGTCATTGCAGGCATTTCAGAATGAATTATTCCACCACCAGTTTTCATCCACTGGACATCACCTGAAGACATTTTACCTTTTGCACCAGTACTGTCTTCATGTTCAAACTCACCCTCAAGCATATAAGTTACAGTTTCAATTCCTCTATGGGGGTGAGGAGGAAATCCAGCTATATAGTCATCTTTATTTTCAGAACCAAATTCATCTAACATTAAAAAGGGGTCAAAGTAATTAGGCTCAACTCCAATACTTCTTTTTAATTTTACTCCTGCACCGTCAGAGGTTAAAATTGGGTCTATAATTTTTTTAACTTCTATTTGTTTCATGGATTTTTTGTATATATTTACATTAGATTATATTTATGAGCAACGTTAGATTGTTTTTTGCTAAAAGCTTATCACTCAATTTAAGTTCTAAGCTTAACAAGTCCCAATCTCATTATCTTGCAAAAGTAATGAGGGTAAAAGTTGGAGAGTCTTTTTCATTATTTAATCAAAGTGGCGAATGGGAAGCAAAAATTAACGAAATATTAAAAGGAATTGTTGAATTTACAGTTTTAAAAAAATTAAGAGAAAAAGATAACGAAAAAAATATTTGGCTAGCATTTGCTCCTATTAAATCTAATTTTTTTAACTTTATGATACAAAAAGCAACAGAGTTAGGTGTGACCAAATTTGTACCCATAATTACCGATCGAACAATTGTAAGAAAAATCAATTATGAAAGAATTGAAAAAATAATTATAGAAGCTTCGGAACAATCTAATCGAATTAAGGTGCCAAAAGTCGAAAAAACCCAAAATTTGAATTTATTTTTAAAAAATAATAATAATAAAATAAATATTATTTTTGGTGACTTAAATACTGAAAACCAAAATTTAGATCCCAAAATAAAAAAGGAAAATAAACCAATTTGTATAATAATAGGACCCGAAGGAGATTTTACAGAATCTGAAAGAGAACAAATTCTTAATTTTAAAGATGTTCAATCTTTAAAAATAAATAACAATATTTTAAGAACGGAAACAGCAGCAATTTCTGCAATATCCATAGTTAATTATTTTTTAAATTTATAAATATTTTTTAATTATTTTAATTGATCTTTTAAGGTCATCTTTATGAGTAATACGATCAACATATTTTCCATTCTTAAGTAAGATAATGGGAGAGCTATGATTAACAGTATATTCTCCATTTTCTGAAAATATTTTTTGACTAGCTATACCCCATGATTGTGAAAGCTTGAATATTTTTTCTGGTTTTCCAGTAATACCTGTAAATTTACCTTCAAAAGAATTTAAATAATCTTTCATTACTTCAGGAGTATCTCTTTCTGGATCAATGCTAATGAAAAAGACTTTTAACGATTTATTTTCTTTTTTTAATCTTTCTAAAATAATGCTTAATTTGTTTAAAGTCATAGGACATACATCTGGGCAGTGAGTAAATCCAAAAAATAAAGCTGTAGCAGGTCCTTGAAAAGATTTTTCAGTTATTAGATTGTTATTTACATCATTTAATGAAAATTCTGATCCTTTTATTGATGCGACATAATCTTCTTTTTTATCTTGTATTGATAATATAATAGGCAGCATTATAAATAAAAAAATCCCAAAGCATCCAGCTAATATTATTATAGACGTCTTTAATTTCATAATTAAATGTTTATATTCTTATTATATAATTTATGTCGAACTTTATTAAGAAACTTTTTGGCACATTGGCTGAAAAACCTTGGGAAAAAGAACAAGCAGTTATTGATACTAATCATCCGGGTAAGACTTTTAATTTATCACTACAGACTTCAGCGGTTATAATTATTTTTGGCATAAGTACAGTATTGTTTAGTCTAATTCTTACTGGTTATCTTTATACAATGCCTCAGGAACAAAATACAAAATTTTTATTTAAACCAAACTTGTTATGGGTAAATACAATTGTTTTATTTTTTGTAACTTATTTTTTCAGTAAAATTACAAAAGATTTAAAAAAAAATGACATAACCAAAATTAAAAAAAATTTAATTTTAGTTGGAGGATTAAGTTATCTATTTTTATTTGGTCAAATTTTTTTTTGGTATCAATTAATGCAAGATGAAAAATTTGTTACTACAAATACTTATTTTTCTTCATTCTATATTTTCACTGCGTTACATGGCTTACATCTTTTAGGAGGTTTATTTTTTTGGGGAAAAGTTTGCTCAAAAACTCTTAAATTAGAACAGAAAGAAATTATAAGCCAAAAGAAAAGCATATCAGCACTATCTTTATACTGGACTTTTTTATTAATTGTATGGTTGGTTTTTTTCTTAACTATTTATGTATTCAACGATACGTTTATTGCATGGTGCAAAGCTCTCCTTACATAAACAAAACTAAAATGGTTCCAACAACCGCAATTACAATTAGTAGTATATTTACGGATTTTAAATATTTTTTAATTTCTGGTTTTTTTTCACCTTTTGAAAAGAAACCTGCCCCAAAAGATATAACAAAATAGAAAAGTAGGACCATAATTAGTATGGCTACTAAAATTCCAAATTTATCTAGCATATTTCTTAAATATACATGCTTATTTAGGGTTTTTTAAAGACATTTTGTCTCTAGATTATATACATATTTCTTTTATAAGTTTTCTCTATGCATGTTGGATTTATCTTTTTAGCAGTAATAGTTGGATCAGTATTGTTCCATATTTTTACCCCATGGTATTGGACAGATGTAGCTTCAAACTGGGGATCGATGGATGATACTATTACTTTAACATTTTGGATTGGAGGAGGTGTTTTTGTAGCTGTCTGTCTTTTTATGGTCTACTGTATATTTAAATTTTCATACAAAGAAGGACGTAAGGCAGAATATAAACCAGAAGATAAAAAATTAGAAACAATACTTACATTGGCAACAACTTTAGGAGTTGTAGCACTCTTAGCTCCAGGACTTATTGTTTGGAACCAATTTATTAACGTTCCAAAAAATGCAATACATGTTGATGTTATGGCGTGGCAATGGGGATGGCAATATAGATTACCTGGCGATGATGGAAAATTAGGTAGTACAAAAGTAGCAAATATTAATGACAATAATCCTTTTGGAATTATTTTAGAAGATCCAAATGGGAAAGATGATGTTTTAATACAAAGTGATGTATTGCACTTAAAAAATAATAGACCTGTAAAAATTTTATTAAGATCAGTTGATGTGCTTCACAACTGGTACGTACCTCAATTTAGAGCAAAAATGGACGCTGTTCCAGGAGTAGTAACTTATTATTGGTTTGAACCAAATAAAGTTGGAGAATATGAAGTTTTGTGTGCTGAATATTGTGGAGTTGGACATTATGGTATGAGAGGAAGAGTTTTTGTAAAAAGTGAACAGGATTACGAAAACTGGCTTTATGAACAAGAAACTTTTTCTGATTTAATTGCGAAACAAGAAAAAAAAGAATTAAGAAAAATAAAATTGGCAAAAAAATAATTTAAATGAACAAAAAAATGTATAAAATAGAAATTTATGTCAGAAGATTTTAACGATAATAAAACAATACAAGCGCAGTCTTCAGAAACTATTTCTGGCAGCAGCGGGGCTGGAACTGATATGGACTATGTAAGACCTGCAGAAGTAGCCGATCAGGATTTATATCATGGTCACAGTTTTATTACTAAATGGGTTTTTTGCCAGGACGCAAAAGTTATTGGAGTACAATATTTTCTTTTAGCAACATTTACTGGCATAATTGGTCTTATTCTTTCTTGGCTGATGCGTTTACAATTAGGCTTTCCAGGAGCAGCTGGCTTCATGACGGCGGAACATTATTATCAGTTTGTCACTATGCATGGAATGATAATGGTAGTTTATTTTTTAACTGCCCTCTTTCTTGGTGGATTTGGAAATTATTTAATTCCATTAATGTGTGGAGCAAGAGATATGGTTTTTCCTTATGTTAACATGGTAAGTTTTTGGATGTTTTTTGTTGCTGTTGGAGTTTTATTGGCGAGCTTTTTTGTACCAGGTGGACCAACAGGATCAGGTTGGACACTTTATCCTCCCCAGTCAATTTTAGAAGGAACTCCAGGATCAGGTATGGGAATAATTTTAATGTGCGTATCTTTAATTTTATTTGTAGCTGGATTTACTATGGGTGGATTAAATTATTTAATTACTGTTTTACAAGCTCGTACTAGAGGAATGACATTAATGAGAATGCCTTTAACGGTTTGGGGTATTTTTACAGCAACTGTTCTAGCAATGTTGGCTTTTCCAGCGTTATTAGTAGGAGCGCTAATGATGAGTTTAGATAAGGTACTTGGGACAAGTTTTTTTATGCCAACAATATTAAAAGCTGGCGAAGTTTTAGAATATGGAGGTGGAAGTCCAATTCTTTTTCAACACTTATTCTGGTTTTTTGGACATCCAGAAGTTTACATTGTTGCATTGCCTGCATTCGGGATAATTTCAGATTTAATTTCAGTTCATTCAAGAAAAAATATATTTGGTTATAGAATGATGGTTTGGGCTATCGTTGGTATTGGAGGTCTAAGCTTTTTTGTTTGGGCGCACCATATGTATGTTAGTGGAATGAATCCTTGGTTTGGATTTTTCTTTGCAACTACAACTCTTATTATAGCAGTTCCTACAGCAATGAAGGTTTACAATTGGATTTTAACTCTTTGGAGAGGAAATATTAGAATGAATACTGTTATGCTTTGGTGCCTTGGTTTTATCGTCACCTTTGTAAACGGAGGTATTACAGGTATTTTCTTAGGAAATGTTTCTGTTGATGTACCATTATCAGATACATATTTTGTTATTGCACACTTTCATATGGTAATGGGTATTGCACCTCTTATGGTAATTATGGGAGCTGTTTATCATTGGTTCCCTCTAGTAGCGGGAAAATTTTTAGATGAAAAATTAGGAAAATGGCACTTCTGGCTTACTTTTTTAGGAGCTTATTCAATTTATTTCCCAATGCACTACTTAGGATTTATTGGAGTACCTAGAAGATATTTTGAAATGTATGATAGTCCATACATGACTTCAGCGGTAGGAATGAACGAGTTTATAAGCCTTGCAGCTTTCTTAGTTGGCGCTGCACAATTCATATTAATTTATAATATTATAAGAACATTAAAAGTAGGAAAACCTGCTGGACATAATCCTTGGCAAGCTTGTTCTTTGGAATGGCTTACTCCAAAAGTTCCTCCTGAACATGGTAATTGGGGTGATAGACTTCCAGTAGTTCATAGATGGGCTTATGACTATAGTGTTCCTGGAGCAAAGGAAGATTTTATTACTCAAACCACAGCACCAAGTGAAGTTGTGAACACAGGAGTAGAAAAAACTTAAAAAAAATGTCTGATCCAAAAATAGAAGGCTACGTATTTAAACCTGGATTTAGTGGAATGGCTGAGGACACTAGTTCGGATCAAACTATGTTCAAAGGTGTTCATTGGGGCAAAGCAATGATGTGGATCTTTTTGTTAAGTGACACATTTATATTTAGCTGTTTTTTAATTTCTTACATGAAGGGTAGAGGATCAACTCCAGTTGAGTGGCCCAACCCAAGCGAAGTATTTGCTCTTGATGCATTTGGAGTTCCAGTTCCACTTTTATTAATCGCGATTATGACATTTGTTTTGATTACAAGCAGTGGAACAATGGCTCTTGCAGTTAAATATGGATATGAAAAAAATAGAAAGATGTGTGGTTGGCTTGTATTGGCTACTGCATTAGGTGGATTAACTTTTGTTGGCATGCAGGCGTTTGAATGGTCAAAACTTATTCATGAGGGAGTAAGGCCATGGGAAAATCCTTTTGGTGCACCTCAATTTGGCTCTTTTTTCTTTATGATAACAGGGTTTCATGGAACCCACGTTTCGATAGGTGTAATTTTTTTATTTATTTATGCTTATAAAACATTTGCAGGCCACTATGATGAAGGAAAAAGAGGTTGGTTTACTTCAATGAAGGGTGACTATGTTGAAATCGA
>ENA-UPTF01001814-UPTF01001814.1-marine-metagenome-genome-assembly--contig:-NODE-1814-length-13030-cov-6.437891_pt1 | contig 13030 bp, 8 predicted proteins | sample MGYA00238166_ERZ767019 | MGnify/ENA primary metagenome ERZ767019 (study PRJEB28930, sample SAMN06266391) | marine metagenome | isolation source: Sea water from 250 m depth | place: Atlantic Ocean | study...
CTTCAGGACTTCCAGCCCTTTCAGCATTGCCTGAAATTATAAAAGAAAACGTTAACTGCCAGGCTCGGAGAGTAATGGTGCTTCCACAAAAGAAGAAAAAGGAAAAAAAGAGGATCAAAAGATAATTGGAATAGCATCCAATAGTTTTAATCTTATTTTGAGTATAAATCAACCTTCAGCTTTTAGGGTTTCGTAAAGCTCAAATGCTTTCTCAGGAGATTCATTATCATGAACCACGGCTCTAACAGCCTGGATCATGGAGACCGGAGCATCAGACTGAAAGATATTGCGGCCCATATCCACACCTGCTGCGCCCTGCTGAATAGCGTTGCAGGCCATTTTTAAGGCATCCAGTTCCGGAAGTTTCTTTCCTCCGGCAATCACAATCGGTACCGGGCAACTGGCAGTTACGGTTTCGAAATCTTTTTCGACATAATACGTTTTGACGTAGTGTGCACCAAGTTCAGCGCAAATCCGGGTTGCCAGCCTGAAATAACGGGCATCACGTACCATTTCTTTTCCGACTGCAGTCACAGCTAAAGTTGGAATTCCGTAACGCGTTCCCTGATCAACAAGTTTGGTCATGTTGATAATAGATTGCTTTTCATGTTCTCCGCCAATGAAAACCTGCACTGCCATTGCAGCCACATTCATGCGAATTGAATCTTCAATGTCCACAGCAATTTCTTCATTGGACAATTCCTTGAGCATACTGGTTCCTCCGGAAGCACGCATGACAATGGCTTTTGTCATTGAAGGCGGAACAACGCTTCGTAAAATACCGCGCGTCAACATCAGTGTATCGGCATACGGAGCCAGAGGCATGATGTTAACATCAATCCGCTCAAGCCCGGTGGTCGCACCCTGAAAATAACCGTGGTCAAAAGCCAGCATCACTGTCCGTCCGGTTTTTGGATTGAAAATCCGCGCCAGCCGGTTTTGCATTCCCCAACCAAGTGCATTCGAACCTTTCAGATAAAATGCTTCTGATTTTTGAGGAATATCCAGAAAATATTCTTTCGTTTCTTTAACTGCATCTAAATCAGCCATTTAATTTCCTTTTAAATTATAGAGTTTTTGAGTGTTTCAAATCACCCGTTCATTTCCGCCGTCAATCGGAATTTGCGCACCTGTTGTTTTCGCAAAAACCGAACCGGCCATCGCGCAGACCATCCGTGCGACTTCTTTCGTTTTAACATCCTTTTTCAAAACATTTCGTCCTTTGTATTCTTCAACGGTTAAACCATAGCGTTTTGCAGAGCGCTCCAAGGCTTCCGGAGTCCAAAGTCCTGTATCATAAACACAATCCGGATGAAGGATATTGACACGGATTCCGAATTTACCCAGCTCCAAAGCCGCAATTCTGGCCATTTGAGTTTGACCTGCTTTTGGAACCGAATAAGCAGAAGCTCCGGGTCCTGGAGCAGGAACATTCCGGGAGGCCATAAAGATTACTGCCGGATCAATTCCTTCTTTTAAAAAGGGGACACAGGACTGAAGCAATTGCTGAGGAGCTGTCAAATTGATCGCCAGACTTTTGGACCAAGTTTGCTCATCCATTTCCTCTATCGTCTGTCCTGCCGGAAAAGTCCCAGCATTCAAAACCAGAACGTCCAACCCTCCAAATTTACGTACAGTTACTGCCACTGCTTCACTGACTGCTTTTTGATCGGTCACATCGCACTCGATACCCAGCATACCCGGTTCAGACAATATGTTTGAGATATCCGGATTTAAATCCAAACCCACAACAACCGCGCCTTGCTCGAAAAGTTCTCTGGCACAAGCCAATCCAATTCCGCTTGCAGCTCCGGAAACGAGAGCAATTTTTCCTTCAAATTCCGGAGTATCATTTTTCACGCCTCTTACATCGTTCCGTGGTTTGAGTTTTGCCTGCTGCAGTTCCCAATATTCTGCCTCAAACAAATGTTCTTCCGTAACCGGTTTCCAACCTCCAATTGCTTCTGCGTGCTGAATGGCTTTTACAGTATGTTCTACAATGTCGGAAACAATTCCGGATTCTGTTATATTTCTTCCGAATGCGACCGTACCCTTTCCCGGCCAGACACCCCAGCGTGGTGCACAATCCAAACAGGTTTGTTTTCCGTTAGTCTGCCGCTCAAAATACGCTTTGTATCCGGAGGCAAAATTTTCAAGGCTTTTCTCCAAATTTTCCGGATCGAGGACAGCTGGGACCGGTTTGGTGCGGATCAAGTGGTCAGAAGTGATTGTACCGCGGGTCGCAATTTCTTTGACGTTTGGCAGGTTTGCAAAACCGCGGGCTTCCGGACCGTAATTCAATTGAGCCAACATTGCGGACCCACGAATTTCAGAAACCTTGCTGCGAATACGGGCAAGAGTTTGAAGTGTCGGATGTTCCGGAAAAAACGCTTTCCCCGGAACGGAGTCCTGGGGTAACGTACTGCTAATGGTCAAATTCTTTCCCAGATAATTTTCTGCCAGCGACACTAAATCAATCATCCGCGTGTAACTTTCAAGAGCACTTTCAGCAAACGAAAAAATACCATGATTTAGCAGTACCATACCTTCGTATTGATTCCAATCAACATTCCGGGCCAGCTCATGGACTTTGCGTACCAATTTAAATCCGGGCATCACATAAGGAATGATGAACAGACGCTCACCGTATATTTCCTGAATCAACTCCTTTCCACGGGGAGTATTGGTGATGGTTACAACTGCATCTGCGTGTGTATGATCAATCCACTTGAAAGGAATAACTGCATGCAGCAGAGCTTCCACGGACGGGCTGGGTGCATCAGGATTGGTCATGGCCATTTGCTGCTGACGTACCATTTCCACATCGCTGATGTTTTCCACCTCCGCCAATTTCCGTAATGTTTTCAAACGAAGCGGCGTAAAGCCATTCTTTTCAATCGTAGCCAAATTACAGCCGCTGCCTTTGACGTACAAAATCTCTTCTTCTTCGCCAAACAAATTGGTTTCCTGGAATTTGACCGAAGTATTCCCGCCACCGTGCAGTACCAGATCGGAATTGTTCCCCAGCAAACGTGAAGAATAGACTCTCATTTGGAGTGAGTTTTCTTCAAATTGAGAAGCTTCTTTTGGATCCCACAAGTTTTTCATTGGTTTTTTCCTCTGATTAAAGATATTCTTTGCTCAAATTCTCACCAAAAGGCGCACGCATAATTCCTTTTTCTGTTATCAAACCTGTTACCAGTTCATTCGGAGTAACATCAAAAGCAGGATTGCAGACTTTCATTTCTTCCGGAGCAGTTCTTCGCAAACCGAAGTGGGTAACCTCTTCCGCCTTTCTTTCTTCAATCACAATTTCACTGCCTTCAGCAGTGTTTAAGTCAATCGTGGAATACGGACAAGCCACATAAAACGGAATGCCGAAGTGTTTTGCCAGGATCGCCAGTCCATGTGTCCCAATTTTATTGGCCACATCACCATTAGCCGCTACGCGGTCAGTTCCGGTAATAACCAAATCAATCAGTCCCTGTGACATAATATGCGCTGCCATGTTGTCTGTTAGCAAAGTCACGTCGAGTCCGGATTGCTGAAGTTCCCAACTGGTCAATCGGGCACCTTGGAGCAGCGGCCTTGTTTCATCAGAGTACACACGAAACTGAACTCCATTCTGATGTGCCAGATACATTGGAGCCGTGGCAGTTCCAATTCCAGTTGTAGCAAGTGCTCCTGCATTACAGTGAGTTAAAACCCCCATGCCTTCTTTGATCAGTAACACTGCGTTAATACCCATCTTCAAACACAGTTGAACATCCTCTTCGTGAATCCGAATCGCCTCTTCTTCCAGATGTCTGTATAAGGCTTTCGAATCATCTCCGGAAAAAGTTTTAGCACTTTTCAGCATGCGATTAAGTGCCCATTTTAAATTGACTGCAGTGGGACGGGCACTGTCAAGATACTCTGCTTTGACTTCTATTTCCTGCAAAAGCTCTTTTTTATTCAATGCTGTTTGTTCCCGAATTGCGACAAGTAATCCGTATGCTCCTGCCACACCGATAGCCGGTGCACCACGAACTTTCAGCTGCTTGATGGAGTCCCAAACCTGTTCCACTGATTCCTGTTTTTCTTCAATTACCTCAATTGGCAACTTTGTTTGATCAAGTAAATAGAGTTCACCTGCATTCCAGCGAATGGTTTGTGGAAGTGATGTCATGGTTGTTATTCAATTAGTTTGATGTTGTTGATAAATAGTCATTCCAGCTGATTATAACAACACAACCTCAAATATTGCTCAATTCAAAAATCAAATAATGCGTTCGGCAGAAAAACTTTTGATCTGCAGTTAAACCCAATCATTCGGGTGTTAAGCTTGTTGTTTATTGATCAAAAGTATATGATTTTCATAGTAATACACTTAAGTTTGGGGAAAATATTTTCAAAAGATAAAGAGTCTTTGTTCAATTTTAATTTTTAATCAGTTCAAATATTTCATGGACGACAGACGAATAAAAACAAAAATAATTTGTACAATTGGTCCCGAAACGGAATCCTTCGAAATGCTCCAACGAATGGCTGGAGCAGGAATGAATATCGCTCGACTCAATATGTCTCATGGAGATCATGACTGGCATAAACATGTAATCAAGCTCATCAAAACCCTCAACCGTCAGGTAAAATTTCCCATTGCAATTTTGTTAGATACTCAGGGACCGGAAATCAGGACCGGCCATCTTGCCTCTGATTTGGATTTAAAAAAAGGATCTGTGATTTCGATTGTAGTTCGAGGAGAAAGTGAAGTTGAGGAAACATCCATCCATGTTGACTATGACGATTTGATCAGCTCTGTCCATGCAGGCGATAAAATCACAGTTGATAATGGTTTGATAAACTTGGAAGTACTGGAAAAACATGAACGAATGATGCATTGCCGTGTACTTGACGGAGGTGTTCTCAAGAGTAAAAGTCATGTCAATCTTCCGGGAGTTAGAGTTAATCTTCCTGCTATCACTCAAAAGGATCGCCGGGATATATTATTTGGTATTGAACACGACGTTGATTACATCGCCCTTTCATTTGTTCGGGAGGCTTCAGACATTCATCAGTTAAAAGAACTACTTGGCGATAAAGTTGGAAAAATCAAAGTCATTGCAAAAATTGAAGATCAGGAAGGGGTCTCGAATGTCAATGAAATCATTGCTGAAGTCGATGGAGTAATGGTCGCCCGCGGTGACCTGGGAATTGAAATTCCAATCCACACAGTACCAACTGTACAGCGAAAAATCGTACGATCTTGTTCTGAGCAGGGGAAGAGAGTGATCGTGGCTACGCATTTACTCGAATCAATGATCTCAAATCCAATACCCACACGTGCTGAAGTGACAGATGTGGCCAATGCGGTTTACGAAGAGGTAGATGCGGTCATGTTATCCGGTGAAACTACAATCGGTAAAAATCCTCTCCGTTGTATAGATCAGTTGGTCAATATTGCAGAAAATGTTGAAAAACATCCGGGTTTGCGTTTTGTTGACAAACTTAATACTGACAGTGATAAACAGAAATTGTCGCTGGCTGCAGTGGAGTTAGCTCAATCTTTAGATGCACGCTGCATAGTTGTGATTACACGACGTGGTGTGATGGCCGATTTAGTTTGTAATTGCCGTCCGGTTTATAGTGACATTTATGCCTTCACAAACGTTAGCCAGGCACGTAGAACAATGATGATGGGACGTGGAATCCGACCTTTCAGGATAGCCTTCAGTCAGGACCCGGAGAAAACTCTGCAAACTGCTTTTAACGTACTAAAGGAGAGGGAAGGTTTTCAGTCTGAAGAAAAAGTGGTAGTAATTTCTGATGTACTTGCAGGCTCAGGAAAAATCGATGCAATTCAAATTCGTCACCTGCCTTAAGAAAATAAATTTTAGATGACTTGTCCTGTACGAGTAATCAATTGAATGTTTCTCATACTGAATTGTTAAACCCGCTCGACAACTGTCGCAATTCCTTGCCCGAGACCAATACACATTGTTGCAACTCCCAATGTCGAATCCTGTTCACGCATTTCGTGCAGAAGAGTTCCAAGAATGCGGGTGCCTGAACAGCCGAGAGGATGGCCCAGCGCAATTGCTCCACCATTCAAATTAACTTTTTCATCCATCATACTGTCGATTTTCAGATCCCGTAAGACGGGCAAAGACTGTGCTGCAAACGCTTCATTCAATTCAAACAAATCAATGTCTCCAATTACCAGCCCGCCCCGCCTCAGCGCTTTTTTTACTGCCGGAACAGGGCCATAACCCATAATCGCAGGGTCTACACCGGCAGTAGCCATAGCTTTGACTTTTGCAAATGGTTTTAAACCAAGATCCTTTGCTTTCTGGGCGGACATCATTAAGACAGCAGAAGCACCATCAGATATTGCAGAGGAATTGCCTGCAGTGACTGTTCCTGAAACCGGATTAAAAACCGGACGTAATGCTGCAAGTGCTTCCATACTGGCATCATGACGGATTACTTCATCATCCGTGCAGAGCATTAGTTTACCTTCTTCATCATGCCCCTCTATTGGAACAATTTCCTTTTCAAAACGTTTGGATTTTGTAGCCTGTGACGCATTTTTATGTGAGCGCAAAGCAAATGAATCTTGATCTTCGCGGGATATTTTATGCTGAATTGACAGCATTTCAGCCGTCAAACCCATCATTCCGGATGCCTTCGCAGAAAATTTACTAATGTGTGGATTTGGATCCAAACCATGATCCATCGGCACATGACCCATGTGTTCCACCCCTCCGCAGAAAAACACATCTCCCTGCTCACACATAATTGACATTGCTGCAGTATGAACTGCAGTCATAGACGATCCACACAAACGATTAACGGTCTGAGCAGAACAAGTATGCGGCAGTGATGTCATCAACGAAGCAAAGCGGGATATATTAAAACCCTGTTCTTTAGTCTGGTTAACGCAGCCCCAGATTACATCTTCCACATCCTCCGGATTCAGTTCCGGATAACGGTTCAACAATTCATTAATCAGTGCTGCCGACAAATTTTCAGCACGTATATTCCGGAACATTCCTCCTTTTGAACGTCCCATTGGTGTACGAACGGCATCTATAAATACGGCTTCCTGCATAACGACCTTTTCAATTTAAAATGTGATGGAACAAATAATTCTAGATTAGAACCAAATGCTCGTATAATTCTGACATTACTTTGTTCTGACCTGTAAAATTAATTAATGATTTTTTGAGCTTTTTAACTGCTCACTTAACAGGATGAAACAACTGTCCTTCCTGGTTCTTTTTTCTGATTTGCTCAGTCGGCTCATAAACTTTGCCTAATGCACTATGCTTTTCTGCACGTTGAATTATTTCATTTAAGCCCACATTGTCAGCCCAGCGAAAGATTCCACCTCGAAATGGAGGAAAACCTAAGCCGTAAATCAGCCCCATGTCAACTTCCATCGGAGTCTCGACAATATTATCTTCCAGACAACGGGAGCTTTCCATCAACATTGGAAGCATCATTCTGTCTATTATTTCGGCGTCACTGATGCTATCATCACTGCCTACCCCCAAATCCTGGAGAAAATCAGCTACTCCCGGGGTTGCTTCTTTTTTCGGCCTGCCCTTTTTGTCTTTGCTGTGGATATAAAAACCATTTTCGTTTTTTTGACCATACCATTTTTTCTCATACATTTTCGAAATAATAGTCGGTACATCCTGACTCATACGATCAGGGAATCCTTCCGCCATCACACCACCTGCTTGAAAAGCGGTGTCAATACCTACCACGTCCAGCAAAAAAGCAGGTCCCATCGGCCAGCCAAATTTTTCCATCACTTTGTCAATGCGTTCAAAATCAACTCCGTCATTAACTAAACCTGAGAATCCTGCAAAATATGGAAATAACACTCTATTAATAAGAAAGCCAGGACAATCATTGACCACAATCGGACTTTTTCCCATTGCGGCAGCATAAGCGACAGTTGCAGCAATAGTCGACTCACTGCTCTTTTCTCCACGAATTACTTCAACCAGCGGCATCCGGTGGACAGGATTGAAAAAGTGCATTCCACAAAACTGTTCCGGACGCTTCAAACCTTGGGCCAGTTTTGTGATTGAAATGGTGGAGGTATTAGAAGTTAAAATCGCGTTTTCTCTGAGTAAAGATTCGGTTTCGGCCAAGACAATTTTTTTGACGCTTTCTTTTTCAACCACAGCTTCAACCACCAAATCCACGTCTTTTAAATTTTCATAAGACAGCGTCGGCGTGATTCCGGTTAAAACCTGGGCCATTTTTTTCGGTTCCATGCGGCCACGATCCACACGTTTCTGCATAATTTTTGTAGCTTCACTCATGCCTAAATCGAGTTGCGCTTGCGCAATATCTTTCATAGCAATCGGAATGCCTCTGTATGACGATTGATAAGCTACCCCGCCGCCCATAATACCTGCTCCGAGAACTGCCGCCCTTTTTACCGGTCCAGCTTGCTTTGCAGATTGTTTTGCTTTTTTCTTGAGCAGTTGGTCACCTAAAAACAAACCGATTAAAGCCGTTGCTTCCTTAGATTTTGCAAGTTCAGCAAAGCCTTCAGCCTCAATTCCCAAAGCACCTTCCAAAGTGAACCTTGCGCTAGCCTGCATAACTCCGACAATGGTCAATGGAGCCGGATAATTCGGTCCAGCCTTTCCGGCAATGAAAGCCCGTGCAGTTTCAAAGGTCATCATTGCCTCATTTTCATTCAGTTTTAACGCCTCAAGTTTTTCCGCACGTTTTGCCTGCCAGTCCAATTCACCACCGATTGCCCTGGTCAGCAGATCCAAAGCTGCGTCCCTCAATATTTCCGGTTCAACAACAGCATCGACTGCACCTATTTGCAGTGCTTTTTCAGGCTTATTCTCTGTCCCTCCGGCAATCCATTCCAGTGCGTTGTCTGCACCAACTAGACGCGGCAGACGAGATGTGCCTCCAAATCCTGGCAGCAAACCAAGCTTCACTTCCGGAAGCCCAACTATGGCTTTTGTTGAAGCCACCCTGTATGTACAGGCCAGACCAAACTCAAAACCTCCTCCCAGCGCATAACCGTTGATGGCACAAACACTTGGGAAATGCAGGTTCTCCAAATCCGTAAAAACCTGTTGGGCATCCCTAACCCACTGAACCAACTCGTCCTGTGGAACTTGAAAACCTTTTAGAAATTCTGTAATATCGGCTCCAACAATGAAAACACCCTTCCCGCTGGAGACCAGGAGGCCACTGACTGATTTATCAGCTTCCAACTCTTTGACTACTTCACTAAGTTCTGAAAGAGAGTTTTGATCAAATTTATTGACCGATTCTCCCTGTGCATCAAATGTCAACTCTACAATATTATTTCCCAGAGTATTGCACTGTAAAGTCTGGCCTTTATATTCCATAATTTCCTTATTAAAACAGTAGGGCGGTTTTCATGTCCGCCTCATTTCAAAAAACAATTTCTAACGCATCGAAGTTTTGCTTTCTGCCTCCTGCAAGCAAAGCTTCAAATTGCGGAATTATAGCCTCAACAAAATAACGTGTTGTTTTAATTTTGTTTGCATAAAAAAGTGCGTTTTCATTCTCTTTCAAAAAACTTAAATCAGCAAGGTCACCGACTCCATTTTCAGTTTTTATTTGTCCCAATTTTTCTGTGGCCACGACGGCTTGCTGCAACAAGAGCCAACCTGCTGAAATTGAGGAAATATACATCAAAAACGGAGTTGCATAAAGTGCAACTCCTTCCATACCCCTTGTTTTCAGTAATTCTTGTGAGCCCAAAGATGTTTCATAAAGTGTTTCACAGTGCCCCTCAAATGTTTTGAATATTTCACTAAGTTCCGGATGTTCCCTGTGTTTTTCAATCGACTGACTAAACTGTTCCATCAATTGCTGAAAAAGAATTCCGTCATTCTGTATCATTTTCCGTCCCACCAGGTCCAGAGCTTGGATATCAGTCGTTCCTTCGTAAATAGGCGCAATACGGGCATCGCGAAAAAGTTGTTCCATAGGAAAATCTTTGGTGTATCCAACACCGCCAAGTACTTGAATTCCGACTTGAACTACATCCAGACCAACCTCTGTACACCAGCCTTTGCACATCGGTGTCAGCAAATCCACCATGTTTTGTGCTTTTTGCCGTTCTTCATCTGTTTTTGCAATTAGTTCCAAGTCCAATTGAAAAACAGTATAATAGAGCAAAGCACGCATAGCTTCGACTTTGGCCTTCATATTGATCAAATTGAGTCGTACCGCCGGATGTTCGACAATCGTAACACGAGGTGCTTCTGGATCACGAATTTTTGAAATATTTGTGCCCTGCACACGCTCGTATGCGTAAGTTCTAGCGTTTTCATATGCAGCACCTGCCAGAGACAAACCTATCAATCCGGTAAATATACGTGCCCCATTCATCATCATGAACATTGAGGAAATTCCCTTGCCTTCTTCTCCAATAATCCAACCCAGGCAATCCCCGTTTTCTCCAAAATTCAAAACTACAGTGGGGCTGGCATGGATTCCCAATTTATCTTCAATGGAGGCAACAGTGACATCGTTCCAGTCTCCAAGCGAACCATCATCATTCACACGTGTGTGAGGAACTACGAACAGGCTCAAACCTTTCGTTCCATCCGGAGCACCTTTGACTCTAGCCAGTACTGCGTGAATCACGTTTTCACCCAAATCACTGTCACCTGAAGAAATCCAGCACTTGGAGCCTTTGATCTTGTAAACTCCGTCTTCGACTGATTCGGCACTGGTCGTACCTGCTCCGACATCCGAACCGGCCTGAGGTTCACTCAAGCACATGGTCCCCGTAAACTTACCTTGATACATTTTAGCTACATACTTTTGTTTCAGAGAGTCAGAACCATAGGTGTCAATCAGATCAGCGGCTCCGGAAGTCAGTCCAAAAAACATGCTCAGCCCAAGATTTGCTCCGTTCATTGCCTCATTGACAATTAATCCGAGTGTTGCAGGAGCACCCATTCCGCCATATTCCTGAGACACTCCCATCGAAGCCCATCCAAGTTCATAAGATTGTTGATAAGGTTCATGCAGGCATTTTGGCACTTTTACGCGACCGTCTTCGATTCTGCACCCTTCACGATCACTTTCAGAACGTGTTGGTGAAACCACATCAATCGCAAAACGGATACCTTCCTGAACCATCAAGTCAAGCGTATCTTGATCAAATTCAGCAAATTTTTCTGACTCGCTGAGTTGACCAATTTTAAGCCATTCCTGTGCGGCGAATCGAATATCACGCTGATCAAGAGTTAATTCAGTACTGCTCATTTTATTTTAGAGATATTGCAGATAACAATTAATGGTTTTACAGTTTAATAAATTAATCTTATGACTGCATGCATTTAAATTACCTTAATTAGTGTGGAGAAGAAAGACTTTTCCGGAAAGATTGGATTTGGAAAAACAAACCTATTTGTATAGTATTTGACGATCAAAGTATTAGGGATACTTTTACTATTTGGGACAGTTTGTGCAAAGTTATAAATGTGATCTTTTTTATACAAATTAAAGGAGATAGCAAAACCGGAATAAACGTAGTTTCAGTTTTTATTAGAAAGACTTTTCAATGTCCCTTAGTTCTATTGTACATTCCGCCAGGCGAAAACCCAGATCTTTAAAACATCAATTTCGCTGGAAACTGGTGCCTCGATTCATATGGCAGTCTATGCAGTCTTTTCGCATAACATTACTGGTTTGGGGTCTGGTAACAATTGGGTGTATTTTTTATCTTTCACAATGGATGAATTACCGTCAAGTTGCACACCGCATTGATTCGCTGGAAACTATGCATTCAAAAATGTTTTACCAGTTAGAATTGCTGGAAGTAGAAACCAGCTATCTTACACGTCCGCAGCGACTGGAAGCTCTGGCGGGAAAAACAATGCTTATGGCCTCTCCGGACACAGTACAGTATCAACTTTCCTGGGTTGATGTAAGCAGCAGCGCTGAATAAGACTAATATGAATCATTCTCCGCATTTTCAACTCTACAGTTTCAAAACACGTCTCCTCACAGTACTTGCATTTTTTGGTATTTGTTTTCTTGCAGTTTTGGGCAGAGTCTTTTTTTTGCAGATTCTAAAAGCAGATTATTATATTCAAAAAGCAAAGTCCCAACATGAACGTACGGTAACACTGGAACCACATCGTGGCAGAATATTGGACAAAAACGGGCGTATATTAGCAGTTTCAATTCAACTAAAATCGCTTTTTGCAAAACCCACACAGATAGAATCACCTGCACAAGCTGCCAGACTTCTTACTCCCATTCTAAAAATTCCTTACCATAAACTACTGAATGATCTTAAATCTAAACGTAATTTTATCTGGATCAAACGCAAATTACCTCCGGAACAGGCTAAACTGGTACAAAAGCTGAGTTTGAACGGAATTGGTTTTATCGAGGAGTTCCGTCGATTTTATCCTAATGGAAATTTTGCCGGACAACTTATAGGATACTCCGGAATTGATACCCAGGGTTTGGAAGGTATTGAGAGCAAATACGAACCTTTACTTGCCGGAAAACCGGCGGTATATGTTGTGGAAAAAGAAGGTATGTTCCGTACAGTACCACTTTCCAACATTCCAAAAAAAATACCAGATCAATATTCTATTCAACTGACAATAGACAGTACTATTCAGCATTTTGCAGAAAAAGCCCTGCGGGAAGGAGTGGTGAAATCACAAGCCGATCGGGGAACTGTCGTGGTACTTCATTCCAAAACTGGAGCCATTCTGGCTATGGCATCTTATCCAGAGTTTGATCCAAACCGTTATCAGAACTACAGCCGAGCACATCATCTGAATCAAGCTGTTACTTTGGGATATGAGCCCGGTTCCACTTTTAAGATGATTACAATTGCTGCAGGCCTGAGTGAGGGGCTTATATCACCTGAACAAGAATTTTTCTGTGAAAATGGTGAATACAAGATAGGCATTAACTTGATTCGTGACTCGTCACCGCATGGTGTAATGACACTTCAGCAGGTATTAAAGAAATCTTCAAATATATGCGCAGCAAAAAT
>ENA-UPTF01001815-UPTF01001815.1-marine-metagenome-genome-assembly--contig:-NODE-1815-length-13013-cov-6.544372_pt1 | contig 13013 bp, 10 predicted proteins | sample MGYA00238166_ERZ767019 | MGnify/ENA primary metagenome ERZ767019 (study PRJEB28930, sample SAMN06266391) | marine metagenome | isolation source: Sea water from 250 m depth | place: Atlantic Ocean...
ATTACTTGGTGGAATCCAGTATAAAATACTGTGTAAGGACTCATAATCGTCCGGTCGTAGGTTCAAGTCCTACCTGGCCCACCAAAATATCAGTTACTTAGGGAGATTGGGTTTAATTTAATTTATTTTGGTGTCCATATAGGTGTCCATCATTCCGGAATTTTCTCCCTTTTCTTCCAGCCATTTCATCCCCTTCAACTCTTCTTCTGTTACTAAATTGTATCGCTGAAAAGCACTGTCTGTTTTTGAACTGATGCTTGCTTTATAACATAACGGTCATTTCCTGCTAGCCTTAAAATATTGAAAATAGCCTAAGGAGAATAGTCATTTAGATAATGATTATTTTGTTGACAATCTTCAAATAAACTAATAAGTTTGGATTTCTAATAGAGAAAATTAGGCAAGTCCTGTTTAAGGAAGATGGTTTTGGTCTATTGAAGATAGAACCATCATTAATTAAAAAGAATTTGGATAATGATTCTAAAAATTTTTCGATTATTTAAAATTTCAGGATAGCCGGTTTATTTCGAAATCATCTTTATTTAATATAATTCATAAAGGAGAAAACATGTTAACGATGAAAAAAGCTTTAGTGAGTATAATGCTATTGGTCCTTATACCAATTTCTATACATGCTGCAAAAATAACCTTTCTTACACCATCATGGGGTGTGCCACCTGATAAAGCCCTTTTAGAGTCCTTCCAAAAGGAGTCTGGAATTACCGTTGAAATTCAATCCGTTCAAAACAAAGATTTATTTAGCCGAATTCAAGTAGCTGCCGCTACCAAGCAAGCTGCGGCAGATGTTGTCTTTCTTACACAGGAAGCACCTTCTAACCTAGTTGCTGTTGGCATGATGCATTCTTTAAACGATCTAATGGGGAAAGATCCATTGGAGTCTGACCTTACTGGTCAGAAATTCTGGAATATAGGTGGTGAGCAATTCGGTGTTCCAGTTTATGCCCAATTAGTAATGATGGATTACAACACAGATAGACTTAAGCAAGCTGGATATAGCTCTCCTCCGAAGACATGGAATGAACTAAAAAGCATGTCAAAAAAAATCAAATCTAGTGGTATAGATAAGCACCCAATTGCAATGAAATCAAGCGATTGGTCTTGGTATCTTATGTCTCTTTCTATGGGTGATCCTATGTTTGATAAGGATATGAAACCAGTTTTTGCCAACAAAGGGTCTAAAGCAAGAGTGGCTATGCGAATGCTGTTTGATTTTTTTTCAGAGGGACTAATTAGTCCTGAGATTGTGGCAGGAACTGTAAACCAACATTCTATATTCTGGAGTGGCTCTGGTACTTTTCATCAAGGATGGCAAGGGTCAATAAGAGTTGGCAATAACGCTAAGAAGTCCAAACAAGCCCCTTATGTAGCTTATATGGTTTTGCCAGAAGTAGGAAATACATGGAGTTTTCCTGCAGCTATCGGTATTGCAAAATATTCAAAAAATGTTGAGGCTTCCTGGAAATTTATTCGATGGTATACTGGAAAGGAAAACCAAAAGAGCATATACAATGCTTTCGGACTCTATCCTTCAAGAGCATCCGTCGCCGCTGAATTAAACGATGAAGGAGTAGTGGATGGATATTCCCAAATTTTGGCACAATCAAAGAAAGTTGACGAACTTCCTCGTTACACCCTTTGGTGGGGACCATTCACAGCCAAAGTTACAGAAGAAATTTTAACAGCGGTGCAAACAGATGCAGATGCAGATAAGACAGTTGACAAAATTGCAGGTATCTGGAACGAACTAAAATCAGAATACGAGTAATAAATTTGAAGTTTTAGCGGAGTAACTTTTTATTCCGCTAAGACTCCTTGATACATAATTATTACAACATAATGATCATTGATGAACCGGGAAACCCGACAAGATTTTGTATTTATCGGTGTAATTCTGGTCCCTTTGATAATACTTGTTGGAATACTTATTTATCTTCCCGCACTTGATTCACTCCTTACATCTTTCACAAATGAAAACCTTAGGATTCTTAGACCTCCTAAGTTCATCTGGCTGAAAAACTACTCAAAACTAATTGAAAGTTCAGAATTTTGGACCGTTACAGCAAGGTCACTACTGGTTGTGGTATTGACGCTTCCTTTGGAATTGTTTATATCCTTGGGTTTGGCTCTTTTACTCACAGAAGCCTTCCCTGGAAGGGCAATGGTACGAACATTAATTATTCTGCCATGGATGTTACCACCAATTGTGAATGGTTTTTTATGGGGATGGCTCCTAAATGGTGAGTACGGAGCACTTAACGGACTCCTTTACCAGCTAGGGTTTATAGACGAATACGTAACTTGGCTAAAAAACCCTGATACTCAAGTCCTTTGGGTAACTGTCGTTCAAACATGGACGCGTTTTGCCTTCCCAACTATCATTTTGCTTGCTGGACTACAATCAATTCCGATGGATTTATTGGATGCAGCAAAAGTGGATGGAGCCAGTAGTTGGCAAACCTTTAGAAATATTATATTGCCGCTGCTAATGCCTAGTATTGCGGTTGTATTAACAATAGAATTTATTGCTTCATTGCAGATCTTTGATGTAATCTGGACCCTTACCGCAGGAGGTTCAGCGGGAGGAGCTATCAATCCTTTTACCAAAACTCTTATGCTCTACAATTATGAATTAGTATTCAGGGATCTCAGAATTGGACTGGGTGCGGCTTTGTCTTACCTAATACTTTTTCTTTCTTTAGGTGTAGCCATTGTTTTCGTGACAAGACTATACAACCAAGCCGTCAAAACCTGATAGATTTTTACTAAATCAGAATGACTCCTTCTTTTAACCGACATTTAATTAAACGCATATGCATCTATCTTCTATGTGCAATTGCATTGCTTTGGGCTATTGGTCCTATTTATTGGATCTTCGTCTCATCTGTTTCTACTCGTATGGAACTCTATGCTACACCAATAAAATCATGGTTTCCCTCTGAGCCTACTTGGGAAGCATATATCAGACTATTTCAGGGGGGTGGACAATATAGAGGTGGGAACGTAAGTCCAACTGAAGGATTAATGTGGTCTGGTTTATACAACACACTTTTTGTTTCTATTGTATCTGCATTATTTGTAACTTTTCTATCAACAAATGCTGGATATGTCTTTGCTAGAATGAAGTTCAGAGGAAGGGGATTTATTTTCTTTTTCTTGATGCTAATGATGCCTTTGCCACTCTGGGTCTCAATAATTGCTTTGTTTTTCATGATTAGTAATGCTGGTTTGATAGATACGCTTTCAGGTATGATTTTATTGTTTATAGTTTTCCTTCTCCCTCTTGGCATCTGGCTAATGTCAACATTCATACGAGAGATAAACCCCGAAATTGAAGAGGCTGCAATCGTAGATGGTTGTAGCCGTTGGCAATTATTGCGATGGATAATTTATCCTTTATCAAAATCCGGCATGGCAGCAGTATTTCTTGTATCTCTTCTTACGGTTTGGAACAACTTCCTTCTACCATTAATTTTTACAAGAAGCCCTGATTCCCAAATGTTAACAGTGGTCCTTTCACTTTTTGTAGGACAATACGAAGTAGCCTGGGAAGACATGGCTGCAGCGGCGGTGGTAACAATGCTGCCCCCTTTCTTGATTGCTCTTTTCTTTCAGCGCTTTCTTATAAGGGGTATGACTTTAGGAGCTGTGAAATGAAAAAATATAACAAGAATATAGATTTAAATGCAGGTGAATTGTTTCTTCTTGCATTTTCAGGTGAGGATCCAAAGCCGGCAATTGAAATGATTCAGGAATATGGTCTTTCAGGTCTTTATTTGAGTAATGATAACATACCAAACATCTATTCTGCTTTAAACCTGTCAAAGATTGTGCAAAAAGCAGCTAAAAACAGTGGTGATAAACTACCTTTGCTCCTGGGAGTAGATCAGGAAGGTACTTGGTCAGTAATGGCAGAAGATTCTCATCCAGGACCAGGTAATCTTGCTCTAGGATCAGCAAAAGATATTGATCTTACTCAACAGCGCTATGAGGACATTGCATTGGAACTCTATCAAAGCGGAATGAATCTTGTCTTTTCTCCTTGTGCAGATGTTAACACTAACCCCTCGAACGCTATAATTGGAATGCGTTCCTTTGGAACTGAACCAAAAGATGTAGGTAACCATGTAGCTGCAGCAGTAAGAGGCGCACAATCAGGAGGGGTATTAACTACCCTCAAACACTTTCCTGGGCATGGAGACACCTATATAGATTCTCACAGGGATCTCCCTGTAGTGAAACGTTCGAAGGCTGATGTGTGGGAAATTGACCTTACTCCCTTCCGAGAAGGTATTAAAGCAGGTGTTGATGTTGTTATGACTTCTCACATCATATACGAGTCGCTTGACCCAGATAATCCAGCAACATTCTCTAAAGTAATTTTACAGCAAATATTACGTAAGGAGTTAGGTTTCAAAGGTGTTATTATATCTGACTCGATGAATATGCACGCCTTGCAAAAACATTATAAACCAGTAGATGCTGCTATTGCTGCCATATCAGCAGGGGTAGATTTAATAATGCTTGCTGAGGAACATTATGACCATGATGGTGATTACCAAAAACGTCAAAGGGCCTTAATAGAAGGGGTAACACAAGCCATTAAAAGCGGTCACATTCCAGAACAGAGACTGAATTCTGCTTTTAAAAGGATCAGAAATTTAAGGAGAAGATTGGGTATGAAAACTATTAAAAAGCCAAATTTCAGGGGTTTGAATTACAGTGCTCAAAAGGCAGCAGAGAAGGCATTACGATTGCTTCAAAAACATCAAGACTGGTCATACCCAAATCAAGGGAGCAGACTCAATGTTGTTCGTGCATCTTCAGAGGAAGCCTTTTCACAGGTTATTCAAACTCGAGGCATTGGTCCAAATCCAAGGAAATCATCATATGATTTTTTAATTGATGCTCTACAAAATTATTTTGAAATTAGAATTATTGAACAAAATGATAATTCGCCAGATCAATCAGAACATTTAGTGATAGTTTTAGAAAACTACACACTTCCAGGAATGGACTTTGATAAGTCGCTGGATCAAACTGTCTTAGAATGGGCAAAAACTTTTTCACTAGGCAAGGTGACTGTAATCGCACTCAGGGATTCCTTCAATCTTCCAGAAACAGGACCATTGACTACTTTGTGCACATACAGCTTTCGTGAAGAGTCGGCCATTGCAGCTGCAAAATGGTTAGCAGGATTAGTCAAAAATATACAGCACGGAGATGCATTTAAATAAATATATATGATATGGACCTCCTTAACAAAGTTCCTCATCCCTTACTCAATGGCTGTTTGTCTAGGAATTATAATATTCTAACAATTAGTAATGATTTTTTAAGTACCTTCTGACAACGGATGTCGAAGTCAAGGCTTAGTTATGGAGTTTTAAGCCGCGCACTTTACAAGCTAATTTCTAAATCTTGATTGTTGTCTTTACTCATAATAACGTTTGAATATTTTCTATATGATGATTGAGTACTATTTTATCAAGGTTCTGAGGTTTAATCCCTTTCATTAATTGTAGTTTCTCACTATCGGGCCAATCAAAGTCAATCACCTCTGTCACTAATTCAGGATGATTGCAAATTAAAGCCATGTCACAACCGCTCTCTAACGACACTTGAACGCGTTCAGCAATGTTCTTAATAAAATGTGCTCCTTGCATAGATAAGTCGTCACTAATCACAACCCCACCAAAGCCTAATTGCGTTTGCAAAATTTCTTTAATCCACTTTGATGAAAACCCTGACGGCTTATCATCAACCTGTGGATACATCACATGTGCTGGCATAGCTGCATCTAAACCCTGATTAATCAAACCCTTAAAACAAAGTATATCCTGACTGATTTCATTCATTGGGCGTTCATCAATTGGTAAATCTACGTGTGAATCAATTGCTACATGTCCATGCCCAGGGAAATGCTTACCAACACACTTCATACCAGCTTCGTGCAGCCCTTCAATTAACGCTCCTGCGAGCTTTATTACCACCTCTGGATTGGAATGAAAAGCTCTATCACCAATGGCTGATGAATGCCCGTAATCCAAATCTAGCACTGGAGTAAAAGAAAAATCAACGTCAATCTCTAATAATTCCGTCGCCAAAATCCAACCACAAGAAAAAGATTGTTCAAGTGCTTTTTCTGGATTTTGATCGTAAACTTTCCCTAATTTTGCCATGGCCGGCAAGCGAGTAAACCCCTCTCTAAATCGTTGTACTCTTCCACCCTCATGGTCGACTGCAATCAGTAAGTCTGGATTAAGAATATGTATCGCACCAATAAGTGTTTTAATTTGATGAATATTTTGATAATTACGCGTAAATAAAATCACACCACCAATACTCGGTTTGACCAGTTGAGTTTTTTCTGCTTCGGTCAGTGTAAAACCTGACACATCCATCATGATTGGGCCTAGTTTCATTATCTAATCAATATAAGGTTTGACTTTATATACTAGCCATAATACTGGCACACCAATTAACGTGGTAATCACAAAAAATTCACTATAGCCAAATTGCATGACTATCGTACCTGAATATCCGCCAAATATCTTAGGTAATAGCGTCATCAGCGATGAAAAAACTGCATATTGCACTGCAGTAAACTGAATATTTGTCAAACTAGACAAGAAAGCAATAAACGCAGCGCCAGCAAGGCCGGCAGAGACGTTATCCATGGTAATAGTCACGTAAAGCCAGGTAATATCATGACCTACATTCGCCAGTACAACAAATAAAAGATTGGTGAATGCAGAGAGTAATGCACCTAAAAAGAAAACCTTAAACACACCGATCCTCATTGCCATAACGCCACCCAAAAAACCACCTGCAATAGTCATGAACAAGCCAAATGTTTTTGAAACTGTAGCAATTTCAACTTTGGTAAAACCTATATCTTGGTAGAAAATATTCGCCATAACGCCTAAAACGATATCACTGACACGGTACAAACCAATCACCGCTAATAATAGCATCGCTACACTCGTGCCGTACCGATTAAAGAAGTCTTTTACCGGCTCAATATAAGTACTATTAACCATTTGTTGGTTAACAATTTTCAGTTTAATTAAGATCCTTGCAGTAATATAAGCGCCCAAGAGTGCTAAAACCATGCGGAGACTGCCAACAATAAAACCAGAGAGATGTTTGTTGGCAAAAGTATCAGTTAAAATCTCTTTAGCAGTTTTTACAAAATCTGCTGTTGCAATAAAAGTTAAAATAAAAGCTACAACAATTAATAAGAATAATAAGAAAAATCGCGAATAGTCTGTTGTGGAAAATTCTGTTTCTTTTCTTTCAGATTTAGGTTCATTAATAATCAATGTGGTAGCTACACCAATTAACATTACTCCCGCCATCATTAGATAAGTACCTGACCAAGCATCAAAACTATATAGCTCTTTGGTTGAGCCTAAATAACTGGCAATAAACAATCCACCAGCGCCAGCAACCAACATACCAATACGGTAGCCTGCAATATAAGTTGCTGAAAGCATCGACTGTAAATCCATATCGGCTGATTCAATACGATAAGCATCAATAACAATGTCTTGTGTAGCTGATGAAAATCCCAATAAAACCGCACCGTAGGCCATTATTGTAAGACTTTCAACACTGGCTTTTGGATCTACTGATGACATGAGTAAAATCGCACCCATAATAGCCAGTTGTGAAACCAGCATCCATGCACGACGGCGACCTAATGCCTTAGTTATAACTGGTAAAGGTAATCGATCAACCAGTGGTGCCCATACAAATTTAAAAGAGTAACCGAGTGCCGCCCAAGAAAAAAAAGTAATGGTTGATTTAACTACCCCTGCTTCATTCAACCAAAGACCAAGGGTGGAAAAAATAAGTAAAATGGGTACACCGGCAGAGAATCCTAAAAACAACATGGTCATCACTCGAGGATGAATGAATAATTTTATACTATTAAAGAGGCTCATAGGCTTTTTCCTTTCGGTATTGTGTTGCTCACTCATGACTTAATTATAACAACTTCTTCACCAGTGTGAATGCTTTCAAATAACTCAATCACATCATAATTGTGCATGCGAATACAGCCCTTTGATCCAGGCATTCCCATCTGCGTTTCATCAGGCGATCCATGAATATATATATAACGATTTTTTGTATTTCGATTATGTACCTCAACCCCATCTAACCAAAGTATTCGAGTAAGTATCCAATCCCTATCAGGATTTTTTTTGGTTAGATCAGCATTATATATCTCGCCCGTTGGTTCTCTGTCAACCAGTACAGAACCCAATTCAAGATTGGCTCCAATTTTTTCAGCAATTTTAAATTTTCCTGTTGGTGTACAGTAAGAATCCTCAACTTCACCTATACCATTTTTTGCTGTGCTAATAGAATAAGACTTTCCTTTATACTCAAGTGCTTGTTCGGAAATATTGATAGTAATCATTTGGTAAAAAATGAGCTAGATTGAATTTGTGCGGTTTTAGGTAACATATACATTTCGCCAGCTGGTGCAATTATTCACCCTAAACGCTTGTTTTTCAGTCCGCCTAAGACAATATGTCTAGACTACTATGTTCTTTTATCAATTACTATTATTGATAATAGCATTATTAATCTATATATAGTGTTATTGTGAACTGTATATTGCTATCAAGTATGACATCTTATTGACAGTGGTATAGACAATTTTTTTGGAATGAATTAAATGAAAATTCTTAAAAAACTTTCCCATCCAGGTTCTGGATGGGCTCTGGGGTTCAGATCAGAAAATAAATGGATCAAGACTTTCAATGGATTGATTAAATTTAATGGTCCAAAAGTTAAATCTGATACCCTCTTCGACCTTGCATCTCTGACGAAAGTTGTAGGGACCCTGCCTGCATGCTTTGTATTAATGAAAGAAGGGTCCTTAAAACTTGATAAAACCATCAATTATTATATCTCTAATGCTGGTTGGTTCAAAAATCCATCCCTTGGTGATGTTGAGATTCATAATCTTCTCACTCACTCAAGTGGACTACCAGCTTGGAAACCTCTTTTTGCCATTTCTAATGTACCAACAATACTTCATGCTAATGTTTTACAAACTGAAATTTCTAATCAGGGGAAACGACTTTACAGTGATCTCGGTTGGATAATTTTGGGACATCTCATTGAAAGAATATCAAATAGATCCCTTGATCAATTCATCTACGAAAATTTATTAAAACCTCTTGGAATGAAAAGGACTTTCTTTAATCCCATCTCACATAATGAGAAATTAAATTGTGCTGTAACAGAAGATTGTGGTTGGCGCAAAAAGATACTCCAGGGCATTGTACATGATGAAAACGCTTTTGCTTTTGGAGGTGTTGCTGGACATGCAGGTCTATTTTCAAACTTGGATGACATGATGATTTACATGGAATCATGGCTAAACAATTTAGAAACAATTGGATTACAAAATCAGGCAAGAACGGTAACTCATTATTTTCAAAGCTTTAATGGGCTCCCAGCATATGGCTTGGGATGGAGGGCATTCCCAAGTTTAGAATTCTCAGGAACTGGAAACATAGAAGGTTCACTCGGACATACTGGTTACACAGGAACAAGTCTTTGGATGAATATTGATAATCAACAGTCTATTATTTTACTTAACAATAGAGTTTATCCTTCACGTTTGGATACATGTAACTCTATAAATGAATTTCGGATAAAAATTCATCAGCTTTGTTTTGATCAAAAACTACCTAATTGAAAACTGAACAAGTTGATTTAAATACCCTAAGGGAAAAAAAGGCTCTTTATAATAGTTATGCTAATACATGAAGTTTATTGATGGTTAAATAAAATGTTGAAAAACGTGATTGGGCTAATGAGCGGAACATCTATGGATGGTGTGGACGCTGCCTACCTAAAAACAAACGGAATAGATTTCATTGAAACAGGTATGGCAATAACTTTACCCTACAGCGATAGTTTTAGAAATGAATTATCCGAAGTTGTTTCGAAGGGATTGTATTCAAAAAATGTTGAATACCAAATTACTAATATTCATGCTGATGCAGTCAAACATTTGATTGAAAAAAATGGAGATTCAAGAGATTTTGTTGACTTAATAGGTTTTAGTGGTCATACCATTTTTCATATTCCAGATGAAAAAAAGACCTTACAGATTGGTGATGGAGCAATGTTATCAGATTTAACAGGGATCGATGTAGTTTGTGATTTTCGAAGCAATGACTTGATAAATGGAGGACAAGGGGCCCCCCTTGCCCCAGTTTATCATCAAGTGCTTGCAACTAAATTAAAAAAACCAGTGGGGATTATAAATATAGGTGGAGTCGCCAACATTACATACATTGGTACTGAAGATGAGCTTATATCTTTCGATACCGGCCCAGGCAATGCTTTGATTGATGATTTCATTTTTTCCCGTTTAGGTTATAGACAAGATACTGGGGGAAAATTGGCTTTGTCTGGTAAACTGGATAAAAAAATACTTGAATCTTTAATGGACCATACATATTTTTCCTTAAATATTCCAAAATCATTAGACCGAAACCAGTTTGCACTCACTCCTACCAATGAATTGTCTGATGCAGATGGGGCGGCAACTTTAACTGCATTTACAGCCGAATCTATTGCCAGAAGTATAAATTTTCTACCTAAAACTCCTCTCTTATGGCTTGTAACTGGTGGTGGGCGTCATAATGAGGCAATATTACGTGAGTTGAGAAGCAGACTTGGTAAAAACGTAAAAACGGTTGAAGAAGTAGGTTGGAAAGGTGATGCAATTGAAGCCCAGGCTTTTGCTTATTTAGCGGTAAGAAGTGTTTTGGGCTTACCTTTATCATTTCCTTCAACTACTGGCGTCAGGTCTCCTGTAAGTGGAGGAAAACTATTTTTGTCCCCTTGAAAGCCAAAAAAATTAATCTTTGCCAAATAATATTCTTATTATTTAAATGCAAGACAAAAGATCAAATTCAAAATTTAATCATTTGCACAAAATGTCAATACTTGAAATTGTGCAAATGATGAATGAAGAGGATACAACAGTCGCAAGAACTGTAAAAAAATCTCTTCCTGAAATTACGAATGCAATAGAACTCATTGTTGATCAATTGAAAAATAACGGTCGCCTATTCTATGTTGGTGCTGGTAACAGTGGTCGTATTGGGGTAATGGACGCATGTGAATGTGTACCTACCTTTGGAACTCCACCTGAACTAGTCCAAAGTATAATTGCTGGAGGACAAAATGCTACAAATAAGTCCCATGAAAATGTAGAGGACCGAACTGAAGAAGGGAGGTTAGCGCTTAAACATGTTGCCATAAATAAACATGATGTCGTTGTTGGAATCTCTGCAAGTGGGACAACACCTTTTGTCTTAGCTGCCATAGATTATGCTAGAGAAAAGGACTCAGCAACAATTGGTTTTTCATGCAGTGTCCCATCCCCTTTGTTAGAAAATGTTAATGTTGCCATTGGTGTAAAAGTTGGACCTGAAATTTTGTCAGGTTCTACAAGATTGAAGGCTGGGACTGCTCAAAAAATGATTCTTAATATGATAAGCACAGCTGTAATGGTAAAGCTTGGAAAAGTTTACCAAAACATGATGGTGGATGTTCAGACAAACAACAATAAATTACTGCAAAGAGCCTGTAAGATTGTAATGGAACTAGGTGAAGTTAATAAGAAAGAAGCTTCTGAGTTACTAATAAAAACGGGTAATCAAATTAAAATAGCCATTTTGATGGCCAAATTTGGGCTAAATTTGGAGTCAGCGAATAAAAAACTTGAATCAGTTGGTGGTTTTTTAGACCAGATACTTGACGACTCATAATTATAAAAGTCTAAACAAAGTCCTTTCAAAATTTACACACCCTATGAATCCAATTTAGCTAGCGGTTGAATGTCAATTTAAAAAAGTTTAGATAATTCTTCACGTTACATTTTTAATCTTCCAAAACCTGCCGATCCACAGTTTTTATAAAATTATCCAGATGATCAAATCAATCTCTTGGAATCCAACCCTCCAGGTAATGGGAATATTTTTTATCCAGCCTGTCGTATTTGGAGTTTGGCTTGCCCTTATTCCAGAAGTCCAATCTGGTCTAAATCTTGACAAATCTCAACTAGCATTAGGACTGATGGGGACCCCAACAGGTATGTTATTTACGTTACCCCTTGCGGGAAAAGTGGCAAATACTTTTGGTATAAGAAAAATTTTGTATGTCGGATTCCCCGTCCTTTTTTTTTCCATTACTTTAATTGGTTTCGTTGATGGATTATACAGCCTGTTCCTAGTCCTCTTCCTAGTAGGTGTAAGTATGTCATTGCTTAAACTTACATTGAACGTTCACGCGGTCAGAGTAGAAAAACATACAAGGAGTGTGATCATGAATAGCTGCCATGGATTTTGGAGTCTAGGCATTATGACGGGAAGCCTTTTGGGAAGTGCATTTCATTCAGAAATAACAGTTTGGATGATCCTAATTATATATGCTTCAGCATTACTGCCATTGGCCTGGTTGCTTTGCCTTAGCCTCCCATCATATGAAAATATAACCTTTGATAAAGTTTCACCTGCTTTTGTGATTCCTCAATTCCCTGCAACATTGATCTGTATTTGTTTCTTTGCTTCCGGAATTGCCATGGTTGAAGGTGCAATGGCTGATTGGGCTTCAGTGTATGTAAAGGAGATGCTCGGGCCTGAGGCTCAAGGAACGGGTTACGGTTTTGGATTATTTGCAGCATTCATGGCATTAGGACGTTTTTTTGGTGACAATTTAAAGATCAAACTAGGCACAATAATAGTTGCAAGAATCTTTGTAATTTCAGCAATCCTAGGATTAATTATTTTAGTTACAGCTGATGATTTATGGCTGGCTTTGGTAGGATTTGCATTGACTGGTATGGGAGTTTCAGTCGGCTTCCCCTTGGCGGTTACATCTGCTGCTTCTATTGACGACAAAAGAGAGGCATCTTATGTAGCATTCCTTTCTTTAATTGCATTGATAGGATTTTT
>ENA-UPTF01001816-UPTF01001816.1-marine-metagenome-genome-assembly--contig:-NODE-1816-length-13013-cov-2.146645_pt1 | contig 13013 bp, 8 predicted proteins | sample MGYA00238166_ERZ767019 | MGnify/ENA primary metagenome ERZ767019 (study PRJEB28930, sample SAMN06266391) | marine metagenome | isolation source: Sea water from 250 m depth | place: Atlantic Ocean | study...
CCTTAATACACGGGTTCGCATCAACCGAAGTGGATGCCTTGATCGTTGCGAGCTCGGTCCGACGATGGTGATTTACCCAGAAGGCGTCTGGTACACCTACAGGACACGCGAGGATATCGATGAGATCCTGGATCGGCATGTCCTTCGAGGGGAGCGTGTTGAACGCTTGCTTTTAGAGCCTAGCTAGGTTGAGCCGAGACCGACGGCGGCAGAACCATAGAGACTTTTGTGATTGTTTTCGAGGACTAACCTATGACAGAGTTTTCTGATAAGCGGGTGGTTGTGTCGGGTGCGAGTCGCGGGATCGGTCTTGCGATTTCGAATAGATTGGCATCCAGGGGCGCAAGCATTGCGATTCTTGCCAAGACAGCTGAGCCCCACGCTAAACTGCCTGGAACAATTTATACCGCAGCAGAGGAAATCGAAGCGGCTGGTGGCCATGCACTACCGATCGTTACGGACATTCGCAACGAAGAACAGGTGCGGTCGGCGATTGCCCAGACTGTAGATGTATTTGGCGGGATTGATATTTGTATCAACAATGCCAGTGCTATTGCGTTGACGTCCACTGCGAACACGCCGATGAAGCGGTTTGACCTGATGTTCGACGTCAATGTCCGCGGGACTTTCTTGTTGGCGAAGGAGTGTATTCCGCATCTCGCTCGAGGAGAGAACCCGCACATCTTGAATATTTCACCGCCGCTTGATGTTAAGGCAAAGTGGTTTGCACCCCATGTGGCGTACACGATGTCGAAGTTCGGTATGAGTTTGTGTGTGTTGGGGATGGCGGAGGAACTGAAAAAACAGGGGATTGCGGTGAACGCATTGTGGCCGCATACGGTGATTGCGACAGCCGCGATTGCAAATGTGGTTGGCGGCGAAGTTGCGCTCGGTCATTGTAGAAAAGCGGACATCATGGGCGACGCGGCTGCTGCAATCTTGTCCAAGGATGCCCGAACGTTCAGTGGGAATTTCTGTATCGATGACCTGCTGCTGGCAGCAGAAGGCATTAAAGATTTCAGTAGTTACCGTGTCGATCCAGAAAAAGAGCTCTGGAGTGACTTTTTCGTCCCTGCAGATACACCGGAAGTGGAGGCATTGGTGATGCCAATGAGTCTCCACTGAACTGAATAAACTGAAATCTGTGGAGGCTATGTGTTGTGTTAAGGGTTCTGAAAGAAGATTATGGAACGAAGAGCCGTCAATCAGAAGGTGTCGTCTGGAAACTCCATCATGGTGTTAGATCCCGACATAATTGCTGCGAACAGGGCGCCTGTTTGAGGCAGAACGCGCTCCATAAAGAATCGCGCCGTGATGATCTTGGCTGCATAGAACGCCTTGTCATTCTCGCCTTGTTTTTTAATTGATATTTGTGCCATTCGAGCCCACAGGTAACCCAAAGCCACGAGGCCGAATAATCGTAGATACTCGCTGGCTGCAGCACCGCCTTCATCAGCATTGCGGAGTCCAGCTTGAGCAATATGTCCCGTCGCCAGTTGCAGGCGGCCGAAAGCTTTAGCCACTGGCAAGACAAAAGGTTGTAGCTCGGTGTCTGCGCTGTTTTCTTCTATCCAACTTTGTACCGGGTGAAAAAAGCTGCGTAGGTAGCGGCCAGTATGTGCAGGCATTTTTCGACCTACCAGATCAAGCGCTTGGATACCGTTCGCACCTTCATAAATTTGGGTAATGCGGGCATCTCGCACATACTGTTCGACCCCCGTTTCGTGTATGTAACCGTGACCTCCATGGATTTGTAACCCCATGTTGGTGACATCGAATCCGTAGTCGGTAAGAAATGACTTAACAATCGGTGTCATTAACTGCACGAAGTCGTCTGCTGCTTGGCGTGCTTCTTTGGTTTCCGCTTTATCTCGAAAATCGAGGTTTCGGGCGATCCAGCAGGTAAATGCACGGGCACCCTCCGTAAACGACCGCATTGTCAGCAAAATGCGCCGGATGTCTGGGTGAACGATTAAGGGATCTGCGGGTTTTTCGGGTTGTTTTGTGCCCGTGATCGCGCGACCCTGCAGTCGTTCCTTGGCGTAGGCGCCAGCGGCTTGATACGCGATCTCGGCAATTCCAAGGCCCTGCATGCCGACACCCAGTCGGGCATCGTTCATCATTGTGAACATGGCCTGCATGCCCTTATGTGGTTGTCCGACGAGCCAGCCCGTTGCTTCCTCGAAGTTCATCACGCAAGTGGCCGAAGCCTTGATCCCCATTTTGTGCTCAATGGACGCGCACGTGACGGAATTTCGCACGCCGAGCTCACCTCGCTCATTGGGTAAAAATTTCGGCACCAGAAATAGGCTGATTCCTTTGATGCCTGCTGGTGCGTCTGGCAGGCGGGCGAGTACCAGATGAATAATATTCTCGGTTAAGTCATGCTCGCCTGCGGTGATGAATATCTTTGTACCCGTGATGTGGTAGGTGTCTTCTTTGGTCGGTTCAGCTCGTGTGCGAAGCAAACCCAAATCGGTGCCACAATGAGACTCGGTCAGACACATGGTGCCGGACCATTGTCCGCTGACCAGCCGCGGTAAGTACAACTGTTTTATCGTTTCGTTACCGAAAGCGCGAAGTGCGCGGTAGACGCCCCGGGTTAGTCCCGGGTACGTCGAAAATGAGAGATTGGCTGAACACAGCATCTCTTCGAGCGCAATGTTTACAGAGTGGGGCATGCCTTGACCGCCGAATTCTGGCGCGCAACTGAGCCCGCCCCAGCCGCCTTCTCGGTATGTTGCATAAGCAGATCGAAAACCTTCCGGCGTGCGGACGTTGCCGTTATCGAAGTGGCAGCCTTCGTCATCCCCCGAGCGGTTCAGTGGAAAAAGCTCGTTTTGGCAAAGTTTTGCGCCTTCTTCAACTATCGCGTTCACGAGGTCAGGTGTCGCATCTTGATAATCTTGGAGTGCCGTAATTTCTCCCGCGTCGAATAATTCCTCGTAAACGAATCGCAGGTCCCGTAGGGGCGCGGTGTATGTGGCCATGATTTAAGCGGTTAGTTGCGAAGTGGCTTGCCCGTCTCGAGCATGTGTTCCATGCGAGCCAGGGTGGCGGTCGTTTTCATGAGGTCAACGATTGCCTTTCTCTCGAGTCCCAATACCTGATCCTCACTCAGCGTTTCCGTCATATCGGTATCACCGCCTGAGAGCACACGGGCAAGGGTTTTTCCTACCACCACGTCGTGCGCGGTGGCTCTGCCTGTTCGGTGCAGGTCGTTAACGGCCATGGTCAGTGCAACCTCGCCGGTTTTTCCTGGAAGATGAAATTCCGGCTTGTCTGGTGCTGAATAATTCTCGGCGAGGGCGAGCGCTCTTTCTTTGGCGTCTGCCAGCAGTCGGTCGCGATTCATGGTGATTCCATCGTCTGCATTCATGAAGAGGTGGGTTTTTGCTTCTTGGGCTGATTTGGCCACCACAGCGGTACCGATGGTCTCGAAGACCTTGGTAACGGCTGGCATCGGGCCTTTGGGGTGTTCCGAGGACTGACTCCAGCGACGCAGCAACTCTTTACAGCCGCCCCAGGCAGGCACCAGCCCTACACCTACTTCGACCAGCCCCGCGTAGGTTTCTGCGTGCGCCTGAACAGCGTCGCAGTGGAGCAGCAGCTCGCAGCCACCTCCAAGGGCCATACCGGACGGGGCCGCAACCACGGGAAATGGCGCGTATTTGAGGGCTTTGTAGATCCTTTGACCTTGTTGCACTGTCTTGGTGATCTCGGACCATGCCGCAATGTTGGCTGCAAATAATGCGAGACCCAGGTTGACGCCCACCGAAAAGTTTTCGCCTTCGTTGTAGATCACAAGCGCATGAAAACCTTTAAAGGGAATTTGCTGGATTGCTTTCTCGATGATCTCGAAAACCCCGGCGTCGAGGCTGTTCATCTTGGTGTGGCACTCGAGACACATCACGCCGTCACCTATATCCCAGAGGCTTGCGGAGCTATTTCCGTCGACTCGCTCGCTGTTGCGTTTGATGTCAGACAGCAACAATACGCCGCTTGGTCTTTCAACGCTGTGATAGGCACTGTCAGTGCCAAAGAACTGCAGCCGACTGTGATGGTCAGTACGGTAGAAGGTTTGATCTCCGACTTTCGAAAGGAGAGTGGGTATTTCTAGATGGCTCTCATCTAGACGATTGGCGAACCAGGCGGGCCCGAGCTGGTCGATCATCTCAAACGGCCCCCACTTCCAGGCATAGCCATTCCTCATGGCTTCATCAACTGCTTGAACACTGTTGGCAATTTCCGGTACCAGGGTAGCGGCATAACTCAGTGTGTGGGACAGTACCCGCCAGGCGTAAAGACCGCCCCGATCCGAGTGTTCGACTAGTGCTCGTAGCCCCTTTTTCCCAGCGGCGATACTCGCAAAATCGGGTTTGATAGTTGACCGGTAGGTCATGGTTTCAAGGTCGAGTGCTTCCTTTACTCTCGTGCCGTCTTTTTGGTTTAGTCTGTAAAAGCCACCTTTGCCTTTGCGACCGGTAAGGCCTTCCGCGATCATTTGGTCTACGAGTTCTGAGGGTTTATAAAGGTCTCGATAGAGGTCTTTGTCGGGTAGGAGTGCCAGCATCGAGCGTTGTACGTGAGGTTGCAGGTCAATACCCACCAAATCCATCAGCCCGAAAATGCCGGTTTTCGGTATTCCCATCGGTCGGCCAACGATCGCATCGGCCTCTTCGACAGTCAGCCCATCTTCGATCGCAAATCGAACAGCGCTTTCCATCCACAAGATACCGATTCGATTGGCAATGAATCCTGGCGTGTCCTTACAGTCGACCACGGTTTTTCCAAGGAGCTGATCACCAAATCGTCTTAAGGTTTCAACAACCTCAACACGGGTGTCGGCTCCGGCAACGAGCTCGAGTAAACGCATGTACCGCGGCGGGTTGAAAAAATGTGTGATTGCAAATTCACGCGCAAAGGAGGTGGGGAGTTTAGCGATCAGGTGTGCCAGCGGAATGGTTGAAGTGTTCGATGTGACGATCGAGTTCTTTTTCCGAGTTCGTTCGAGGCGCTGGTAAAGATCCTGTTTGACCTCAAGATTCTCAACCACGGCCTCGATGATGAGATCGCAATCTCCGGTTACGCTTAGGTCATCTTCGATGTTGCCCGGCGTGATTTTTTTGGCGTTCCTGCTGTGCATTAATGGCGCCGGGTTGGTCTTAAGCATTTTCTTTATGGCGGTCTCAGCAATCACATTGCGCGATTCTGCGCCCTCTGGAACGATATCAAGCAGCGAGACAGGCACTCCGGCGTTGGCCACTTGAGCAGCGATACCTGCTCCCATCACGCCGGCACCGATGACAGCTACCCGTTCGATATCGGCCACGCTCAGATAGCCTCCATGACCGTAGCGATACCTTGGCCACCACCGATGCATTGGGTCGATAGCGCAAAACGGCCACCCTCGCGGACGAGTATTTCTGCAGCCTTGCCCGTGATGCGTGCACCCGTGGCGCCAAGGGGATGTCCAATGGCAATCGCCCCCCCATCGATGTTGATTCGCGTCGGGTCGAGATTGAGGTCTCGGACGGAGGCAATGGACTGTGTGGCGAACGCCTCATTAATTTCCACGACATCCAGTGCTCTGGCTTCGATGCCAGCTCGAGCAAGGGCTTTTCGGGAGGCAAAAATCGGACCCAAGCCCATTGTCTCCGGCTCACAGCCGGCAACGGCTGTACTGCAAATTTTTACCATGGGTGTAAGTTTGTGCTTCTTGGCATAGTCTTCTGAACAGACGAGCACAGCGGCGGCGCCGTCAGTGAGTGGGGAGGACGTGCCCGCGGTGACCGTACCGTTCTCATCAAAAGCCAGTTTCAACTCAGCCAAGGCATCCAGAGTGGTGTCGGGTCGCAGGCAGCCATCCCGGTCGACACTCGAGCCAATCATCTTTATGGGCACAATTTCACCATCAAGGCGGCCGTCCTTTTGTGCAGCTGCCGCCTTATCCTGACTTGCCACTGCAAACTCCTCTTGTTCGGGGCGGGTAATTTGGTACTTGCGGCCAACATTCTCAGCAGTCTCGCCCATCGACATGTAGGCGCCTGGCATATGCCCATACAGCACTGGGTTTGGCATAGGATTGAATCCCGTCATAGGGACACGGCTCATTGACTCGACACCCGCGCAGATGAAGACTTCCCCAGCATTCATCTGAATGGCGCCTGCAGCAAAATGAATCGACTGCATGGATGAACCACAGAAGCGATTAATGGTCGTACCCGCGACAGTTATTGGCAGACCGGCGAGTAGCACGACCAAACGGGCCATATTGAATCCTTGTTCGGCTTCGGGAAAGGCGCATCCGAGGATAAGATCCTCAATGTCATCAGGGTCTACGCCGGTTCTCTCGACCAGGCCCTTGACTGCAGTCGCTGCAAGGTCATCCGGACGGACGCGCACCAGTTCACCCTTGTGTGCGAAGTGGAACGGTGTGCGCGTGTAACCGGCAATCACCACGTTTTTCATGAATCAACTCTCCTTTTGTTTGTTCATCAGGTTGATTGCGCGGACCTGGAAGTCCGCAATCGAAATTCCTTCACGGGGGAATTAGCCGTCGGATCGTTCTGCTATCTATCAGCCCTTCGAGTTCTCAATCTTGGCTAATTCCTCGGCTATTAGTTCCTTCTTAGACAATTTACCGATCAGAGTTTTTGGTAACTCGGATCGGAACTCAATAACCGATGGCATCTCTATTTTCGAAAGTTTGTCAGCCAGAAACTCGATTAGATCCATCTCATTTAGTGTGTCACCTTCCTTAAGCTTAACGAATGCTTTTGGCGCTTCTCCACGATATTCGTCGGCAATGCCAATGACCGTCACTTCGGCGACAGCCGAATGAAGATAAATCGCTTCTTCGATGTTTCGCGGATAGACGTTGTAGCCGGAACACAAGATCAAGTCTTTTAATCGGTCTACCAGGAAAAAGTGACCTTCCTCATCCATGTATCCGGTATCTCCTGTGCGCAACCAGCCGCCGGGTAGTGCTTTCTGGGTTTCCTCCTCGCGGCGCCAGTATCCTTTCATCACTTGCGGACCGCTAATCCAGACCTCTCCTCGGTCGTTAGGTCCCAAAATTTGTTCCGGATCGTCAATATCGTGGATCGAAAGTTCAGTCCCAGGGACCGGCAGACCAATTGAGCCTTCCTTGTTGATGCCTTGGAGGGCGTTACAGGTTGCAACCGGTGAGCATTCACTGAGTCCATATCCTTCTACCAATCGACAGCCGGTCAGCTGTTCAAATTGGTTTTTTACCTCGAGCGGCAGCGGGGCGCCACCTGATATGCAATAACGAATTGCGGAAAGATTGTATTTCGAAAGATTCGGGGCATTGTTGATGCTTGTATAGATGGTAGGCACTGCGGGAAACAGTGTGGGAGCCTTTTTGTTAATGGTTTTCAATGTTTGTTCGAGTTCGTAGCGGGGCAAGAGAATCATTTCGGCGCCCGTGGCAACCGCAAAATTCATGACGCCAGTCATTGCAAATACATGGAACAGAGGCAGTACACCAAGCACCTTCTCCTCGCCGGGCGCTAGGTTGGGAAACCACAGCTTTACTTGCGATACGTTGGCTGCCAGATTGGCGTGGGTCAGCATGGCCCCTTTGGGTTGCCCCGTGGTGCCTCCTGTGTACTGCAGCACCGCGATGTCTTCGTCTATATCAATATCTACGGTGTCTGGATGACCGTCGTTATTCATCAGTTGGTGATATGCAACCGCTTGGTTTTCTCTCACGGTTGCGATGTCCTTTCTCTTCAGGACTCGAAATAGCAAACCTTTAATTGGTGGCAGAATTTGCGACATGGGGCAGACCACGATCGTTTTTAGGCTCGGGGTTTGTGCCAGCATGGCTGCAATCTTGGGATAGATCACCTCAAGATCCATCGTGACCATGATCTCGGTTTCACTGTCGTCTATTTGGAACGCAATTTCCCGTTCCACATAAAGCGGGTTGAAATTGACCACGGTTGCGCCAATTTTCAAGGTGGCGAAGTAGAAGATCACCGAGTAGGGCGTATTCGGCAGGCATAGTCCGATGCGGGTGCCTTTGCTGGCGCCCAGCGCTTGCAATCCCTTCGCGGCTCGATTGACCAGGGCTTCAAGTTCAGCATAGGTTGTTTTTCGATCGAGAAAGTCGACCGCCGGACGGTCACCGAATTGCTTGGCCGATGACTCGATGTAATGGTGCAATGGGCATTGATCGAGCGGGGCAGACCACTCAATGCCCTCTGGATAATGTTCGGCCCAGGGACCGGTTGTGTTTGCCATCTTAAGGATGTCTCCCGGCAGCGTGTCAGACTGCCTCATCAGGATTTGTTGCGACTTACTGTCAACGCGGGTCGAAGCGTGTTCACGGTACTATACCGTCAGAATATTCTATTTGGGGATGACCGAAGTGTTCAGGAAGAGAGACCAATTGCAAATCACTGCTGGCTGGGGAATAAATTCCCCCTTTTTTCCAGGATTATGGGGTGCGAATAGTGGCCGTTGACCCCGTTGTGCCAGAGAAGAGTGAGAGCCATCAGTTGAGTTCGAAAGACGACGATTTTAACGGAGCATCCGTTGCGGAAATGGTGCTTCCATGTAACTCGCTGAAAGAGACACTCGACTTTTTTGTGAGTCGACTTGGCTTCGAGCTCGTCAGTATTTCCCCGGCGGATGACCCGACTCGGGCTGTCCTTTGGGGGTACGGTCTTCGTATTCGTCTCGAGCGCGACGCTTCGGGTACACCCGGTTCGTTGTGTCTTTACCTTAAGGATGCAGACGCAGTGGTGGGAAGCGATCGCAAGTTGTTGGCACCGAATGGAACGAAGATTGAGATCATCGGGCAAGCTGAAGACGGGCGGCGGTCGTTCCCGATACCATCGTTTTCATTGTGTCGGCATGTGGATAATTCTCTCTGGCGGCAGGGTCGCGCGGGGATGCGTTACCGCGATCTGATTCCGGAACGGCAGGGCGGACGTCTTATCGCATCGCACATCCAGATTCCAGAGGGTGGATCAGTAGCGGACTATGTCCATTTTCACGGCGTCGAATTCCAGGTGATCTACTGTTACAAGGGATGGGTGCGGGTTGTGTACGAAGACCAAGGCCCATCGTTTGTAATGAACGAGGGGGATTGCGTGCTGCAACCGCCTCAGATACGTCATCAGGTGCTGGAATGCGCGCCCGGGCTGGAAGTGGTCGAAATTACTTGCCCGGCAGAACATGAAACATACACAGCTGGTGACTTTGCTCTTCCAACTCCAGAACTAAATCCTGAGCGATCGTTTTTTGGTCAACGATTTATTCGCCACGAATCGAAACACGCAGTGTGGAAAACCTCATGGTTACCTGGGTTCGAATTTCGCGATTCGAGCATATCCGAAGGGTCAGCCAACTTCGCCCATGTGTGCGTCCTACGCCAAGTCAAGAAGTCTGAAGCTTTTCTACACAGTCACGGAGGACAGCTCAGTTTCTTCTTCTTACTTAAAGGAGCCATGACACTTCACGTAGCCGGGCAACATGATGCGCGCCTCGAGGAAGCCGATGCCTTCGTAATTCCTGCGGGGCTTAACTTTGCCTTCTTTGACTCGACTGACGGGCTCGAGTTGCTCGAGGTGACGGTGCCAGGCCAGACCCAATTCAAGCGCCATTCCTCCATGCCGTCACCGGTGTCCAGATGACCAACGTTTTCGCACTCGCTGATCAATTTGTCGAGGGGATAGCCGAGTTGCAACCGGTATTGGCAACCCAAATGGGGCTTGAGGACCACAATGGTCAGTGGGGTGACTTAAGCCCTGCTGGTTGGCAGGCCACTTTGTCATTTCTAGAGGACATTAGTGATCGACTGAACGACTTGCCTGGTACTGGTGATCACTGGGAGGCGTTGGGACGGCGGGTTCTACGTGAGCATTTATCCCTTGAGCAAGAGCGTATCTCACGTTCATATCCATTTTCGGACCTTAACAACATCGCATCGCCGCCCCAGGTGCTTCGAGATACGTTTGATTTGATGCCGAAGGAAACAGCCACGCAATGGACTCACATCGCGGCTCGCCTTGAAGGACTCGGCGCGGCGTTCCGCGGCTACATGGTAAGCCTAGAAGAGGGCCGCGCGAACAAGCGGCCAGTTGCGAAGCGACAGGTGGAAGCATGCCTTAAGCAATGCAACCAGCACGCTTCGGAACAATCTTTTTTTAACGATTTACCACGACAGGCGAGCGATGTGGGTGTCGCCACGGCGTTAATGGATCGCATCGTCGCAGGCATAGACGACGCGAAGATGGCGTACCGCCATCTTGGGGAATACCTGGAGACCGACTATCTTTCAAGTGCGGCCACAAAGGATGCTGTGGGGCTTGAACGTTACCAGTTCGAAGCACGGCGATTTCTTGGATCCGATATCGATCTTGAATCGACATATCTATGGGGCTGGGAGGAAGTGGGTCGGACACTTGAAGAGATGCGAAATGTTGGCCGTACGATCGACCTGACGCTCCAGATGTCCGAAGTTGTCACACTTTTGAAAACAGATTCGCGCTACGTGGTCCCATCCAAAGAAGCGTTTCTTGAAGTCATGCGTGAGCGACAACAAGATGCGCTGACGCGATTAGATGGTGAGGTTTTCGATATTCCACCTGAGATACGAGAGGTTGAAGTGCAGTTCGCACCATCAGGGGGTGCGTTGGGTGCGTACTACAACCCTCCGTCAGAGGATTTCTCGCGAAAAGGCACGGTATGGTACGTCAAGGAAGAAAGACCCATCTATCCGCTGTTTGATGAAATCACGACCGGATATCATGAGGGGTTCCCGGGCCATCATCTGCAGTGCGGTGTGCAACTTTGTCTTGGAGATCGATTGAACCGAGCGCACCGGCTGGCCATATGGAATGAAGGTTACGGGGAAGGATGGGCTCTATATGCCGAGCGACTGATGGGTGAACTCGGATTTTTGGATCGTCCCGAATATCGTTTTGGTCTTTTGGCCAGCCAGATGATGCGGGCTTGCCGGGTGGTTATAGATATCGGTATGCACCTTGATCTCGCGATCCCTTTGGATGCGTCGTTTCGCCCCGGTGAATCATGGACTTTCGAGGCAGCGGTGGCACTTCTCACGGATTATGCTTTACTCGATGAGGTGTATGCCCAATCTGAAGTGACGCGATACCTCGGATTTCCTGCACAGGCCATTACCTACAAAATAGGTGAGCAACGGATTCTAGATCTTCGTTCCGAGGCCGAACAGCAGGACGGGTTTAACTTGAAGCACTTTCATGCCCAAGTGTTGGGGTCCGGACCTGTCGGCCTGGATCATCTGCGTGAGTTGGTTCTGCGCCCACAAGGGTAATAAGCGTTCAGCTGCTAGGGGTTAGGTCTGCGCTACCCTGTGGATCTTCTTGCAATCATATCAATCTCAACTAAAGCATCCCGTGCCAGCGCCGTGACACCTATACATGTTCGGGCAGGTAGTCTATTTGGAGAAAAATAGGACTGGTAAGTGTTGTTCATCAATTCGTAGTCACGCTCAAATTCAGTCAGATAGACGCGGCACGAGAGCACGTGGTGGAGGTCAAGTCCCAGTTCTTGTAATACGATGATGAGGTTGTCCATGACCCTGCGGGTCTGGAGTTCTATGCCTGCTGCCAGTGGTTGATCATCATCGTTTGGGTCGGTCGGCATTTGTCCGGTTAACTGGATCCAGCCATCGCATTCGACGGCGTGGCTAAATGGCGCTACATGGGTTGGTGCGTTTTCAAAGTTGTGAAAAATCGGAGTTGTCATGATGGGCTCATCTAGGGTGTATGAGTAGAATTTGCAGATCTGCAACGTTGGTACCGGTTGCTCCCGTTATAAGAAGATCACCGGCATGATTTAGCGCATGATAGGCGTCATTGTTATCGAGGAGTAGCCTGGGGTCGTATCCGGCACTACGAATTCGGGCGATGGTGCCAGGATCAACAAGTCCACCAGCGGCATCGGTTGGTCCGTCGATTCCATCTGTGCCACCGCTCAAGAAGACCCAGCTGAGATTATTGAAACGCGAATCAGCGTCAAGAGCAAAAGCCAGTGCCATTTCCTGATTGCGTCCGCCGAGGCCTGAGCCACGAACGGTGACCGTAGTCTCTCCACCGGCGACATAGGCTGTTGGATGCTTAATGGGGGCTGAGATTTGTGTCACGAATTGTTCAGCAACGGATCTTGCTTCTCCCGTCAACATCTCGCTCACGAGTTTGACATCGTATCCAGCAGTTTTGGCGCTATGACAAATCGCATCAAGACTGATTCGATTACTACCAACGATCGTGTTGGATACATTTCGAAAAATTTCATCCTCTGGCAAGGGCGTTTCATCAATCAAGCCGTCGCAGCCACGGTTAAGGTAGGTTTTTATAGGGCTTGGAATCTGATCCCAGATGTCGCGTCGACAAAAGACATCCCTCGCATTAGAAAATGTTGTGAGATCTCCCGCAGTCGGCCCGCTCGCAATAGTGCCCGGGTCGTTATCCAGGACATCTGAAAGGATTAACGCGTGAAGAGGAGCGGGGTAGGCAAGGCGAGCCAAACCGCCACCCTTAAATTCGGAAAGATGCTTTCGAACGGTATTGATCTCGTGAATGTCTGCGCCGCTCGTGAGAAGCAATTGAGTGGCGTTGCGTTTGTCCTCAAGTGTGATTGATGGTGGCGGCATGGGCAGAAGCGCGGATGCGCCGCCACTGATTAAGGCAAGAATCAATTCATCTGCTTTTGCGGCACGAACAGTTTTTGCAATCTTTCTGGCTGCCTTTAGACCGTCTGCATTTGGTATCGGATGGCCAGCACCGAGTATCTGTATTTTGCCGTGTTGGATGACATTCTCATAACTTGTGACAGCCACAGGCGCCTCGATTAGGAGGTCTTCAGGAACACACTCGAGAGCCCCTTCGGTCATGGTTATCGCGGCCTTGCCGAATGCTACAACCCGTACTTTGCGCCGAGAGAATTCCTGCAGTTGGAAGCTCTGGGGTTTCGCGGTGCTCTGAATTTGGGAT
>ENA-UPTF01001817-UPTF01001817.1-marine-metagenome-genome-assembly--contig:-NODE-1817-length-13008-cov-8.261465_pt1 | contig 13008 bp, 12 predicted proteins | sample MGYA00238166_ERZ767019 | MGnify/ENA primary metagenome ERZ767019 (study PRJEB28930, sample SAMN06266391) | marine metagenome | isolation source: Sea water from 250 m depth | place: Atlantic Ocean...
TTGGTTTAGCTTTTCTTGTCTTTGGTTTAGCTTTTCTTGTCTTTGGTTTAGCTTTTCTTGTCTTTGGTTTAGCTTTTCTTGTCTTTGGTTTAGCTTTTGCTTTCTTTTTCATAATTTTAGATAACTCAGATGAAATTTTTACAAGTCTATTTTTAGTAGAGTTTTCACGAGATTTACTAGAATTAAATTTTTTTGCCGTTGTTTCTACCTTATTTTTACTAACATTAACCAGTTTAACCAGTGTTGGTTTTGAACTTAGATTTTTCTTGATTTTACTAGAAATTTTTGATTTTGATTTGTTATACTCGTCAATTGATTCCTGCAATTTTTTCTCCATTGATTTTCGTTGTTTTATTTCATTTTTGATATCATCAATAACATTTTGAATTACACTAAGTCTTGATGCAATAGAATTTTTTTCTTCTTCGGTGTTGGCAAATTCTGATTCACCCTCTAACTGTTCCTTATTTTGTGTCTCTAATCCTAATTTCTCAATAGCGGTGTTTTTCAGTCTTTGAACACTTTCTATCTGTGCCATTTTTTGATTAAGAACTTGGCCTAAATCTTCAGCCTGCTCCCTTGAAGAATTAACTCTTTTCTCTAATGAGGTTAAAGATGATGAGAATTTTCTGGATACTGCTTTTGCCTTCTTAAATTCCCTTTCACTTGAACGTCTAATTTTACCTAATTCTAATTTCTGCTTTGTAAGTTTTTTTGCTGTCGATACTAGTGTTGCCATAAAAAATTTATTTTTTCTACAGCCTTAAATTTATGTAAATGTTAGGTTTTGACTTTCATGTAAAGAATTTCAACGCAATTTATGAATTTTACAAAAAATATTAGTTAGATATATCAAAACATTATATGGATTTTCATCCAGCACAAATTCCAATTGCAAAGACATTTCATTTGAAAGATGAAAAAGATGCATCTGACGCTGCCCAAGAAATGGTTAAGATCGGTTTCTTTTCAGATAATAGGGGTTTCAAAGTATTAATGCCAAAAAATGACACAAAGATCGCTAAACGTATTGGATATACTGTAACAACTAGTGTAACTTTTGAATTACGGAAAACAGGTCAGGATAGAAATATTAGATATTGGACTTACCATGAAGATAAGGAAAACTACGCAATAGTTTTTGTAAGTCTAAATGTCTTAGAAAATTTAGGATTTAACTGATCTAAATATTTGATCTAGTTTCAGCTTATTAGAAACAATTCCTGCTAGAAATATTCCCAGAATTATACCACCTATTACATCAAGTGGATAATGCTGAAGGATGTAGACTCTACTAAATGAAATCAATATGGGATATAACCAAATTAGATGCACCCATCTTGGGAATCTATCAGAAAGGACATAGGTTAGAACGAATGCAAACATTGCAGCCCTAGCTGCGTGTCCAGATGGAAATCCAGCAGTCCAACTTTTGCCGTCACAAAATAATGAAAAACTGTCAGGTTCTATACTAATAGGAAATTCAGTACCCTCCCAGGTAAGAAAAGGTCTGTCCCTATCAACACCACATTTTATGTATCCAGTGAGAATTGTAGAAATTACTATTAGAATTAAAAGTGTCATACCAATTCTCCGAGTTCTTCGAATTATTAGTAATACAATACTAAATGGAAGCATTACAAAGACATTACCTGATTCAGTGATAAGCCAAATTCCCATATCTACAATAGAGTTTCCAGAAGAATCTTGAACCAATTCCATGAAGTTTTTCTCAGACTCAAAGGTGGCTTCTGATAATGCAATTATTGTGCATATAAGAAATGCAGCGAGCAATAGAAAAAATGGTCTGGAACGAATGCCAAATAACATATTTTGCAATTTAGTATCTAAATTAATTATAACCTCTCTTATATTATATGAACTGCCAAATCAAAAAGTAACAATACAAATTAAAATTTGATCGGATAAAGGAATTTTAACTAGATAGAAAGACAAAAACTGTGAAGATTAGAACATTAGATGATTTTGATGTAAAAGGAAAAACGGTTCTACTAAGAGTTGACATGAATGTTCCAATAGATCCTGACACTAAACAAATTACAGGTAATAAAAGAATTGAAGAAGTTGCTATTACAACTAAAGCACTTGATGGTGCCAAGATTGTAATTATATCACATCAAGGTAGAGTTGGTAGAGATGATTTTGTTGGAATGGAAAATCATGCAAAGGAATTAGAAAAATTTTGTGGTAAAAAAGTAAAGTATGTTTCTGATGTAATAGGAACTCATGCACAAAATGAAATTAAAAATATGAATGATAATGAAATTATTTTGTTAGATAATCTACGATTATGTGCAGAAGAAAATTACGAATTTTCGTTGGAAGAAAGTGCAAAAACATTAATGGTTCAGCGATTAAAAGACCTATTTGATTTATTTGTGCTTGATTCATTTCCTAGTGCACATAGAACACATCCATCATTAGTTGGATTTGCACAAGTTCTACCAACATGTGCAGGCAAATTAGTTGAAAGAGAAGTAAAACAACTAGAGAATATTCTAACTGTTGCTAAATCACCATTTGTAATAATTCTGGGTGGCTCAAAAGTTGATGATAGATTAAATGCACTCAAAATGATGATAAAAAAGGAAAGAGCAGATCACGTTTTACTAACTGGATTGATAGGAAACGTATTTCTTCGTGCACAAGGAAGAATCAAATTTCCATTAAATATAAAAAATGAGGATGAATTAGTTTCAGAGGCTCATACACTAATTGGTGAATATCCAGACGTCTTTTCAACTCCTGTTGATATTGCAATAAACAAAGATGGGGAAAGATTAGAGATTGATGTACGTGATCTAAACAAAGATGATCAGATTTTTGATGTTGGTCAAAAAACATTAGATTATTATTCAAAAATGATTAGTGGTGCTGGAACAATATTCATTAGTGGTCCAGCTGGTTTTTTTGAGAAAGAAAATTTCCAATTTGGAACAAAATCACTACTAGAATCAGTAGCAAATTCAATGGCAACTTCAATTGTAAGTGGTGGGCACCTAACTTTTGCACTAAAAAAATATGAATTAAATGAAAAAGTAAATCATACTAGTACTGCAGGAGGCGCACTAGTTAGATATCTAACAGGTCAAAAGTTGCCGATGATAAAGTGTCTTGAAGATGCTGCAAATGGTAATAATTCTAAAGTGTAGCACCACATTCATTATTAGGACAAACTGGTGATTCACCATTACCCAAAAAGACATCACTATTACATGAATTACAAGTAAATTTCTTCATACTATCATAAAGTTTGAACCACTTTGTTGTGAAATTTTGTGCAATGCATCGAACTAATCCATCATCTTCAATTTTTTTAAAATGTGATTCTAGTTCATCAATTGTAATTGATTTATCAAAACTCTGATCTTTTCTTAATAATTCAAGTATTTGATCGTTGTTAAATCTGACATCTTCATCGTTAAAATTGTCAAAGATGGCTTTTCTAATCTGTGTTAAAATCAAATTGTGAGTACTCAATATAGATTTGCAGCCTCTTCTTTCAAGTTTCCAGCAGATTCAACATCATTCATTTTCTCTGCAAAATAAGAGTAGATTCCATATTTAAGAGCCTTTAGTGACAATAAAGCACATTTTATCCTTACAGGGCTTGTCTTAATCAAATGTTCAAGACCTAATTCTGAAAGTAGTTCGTCTTTTTCAAATTTCTTTACATCTTCAAGACTTTTTCCTTTTATCATTTCAGTGAGAACAGACGAACATGCCATACAAATAGCACAGCCTTTTCCGTCAAATTTTACATCCGATATTTTCTTGTCATCAATATTGAGATAGAGATCTATACTATCACCGCATAAAGGATTGCTATCATGCCTTGTGATATGGGCATCTTCAATCTTGCCATAATTGGATGGATTTCTAGAATATTCTATGATCATCTCAGTGTAGATTGGGTCTCCACTCATAATTTGAACACCTCTGCAACTTGCTCAAGGGAGTCAATTAAAGTGTCAACTTCTTCCTTTGTAGTATAAATATAGAAACTGGCACGATTAGTAGCGGCAACATTTAGTTTTTCCATCAAAACTTGTGCACAGTGGTGACCAGAGCGAATCGCAACACCATTTTTATCAATAATTGTTGCAACGTCGTGTGGATGAACATCATTAAAGTTGAAAGATATCACACCACTAGCCTTCTGAGGATCTTTTGGACCATATATTGTTAAACCCTTAACTTTGGACATTTTTTCTAATGCATATTTGGTCAACTCAGTTTCATGACTTCTAACATTGTCCATACCTATTTTTGTAAGATAATCAATTGCCGCTGCAAAACAAATTACATCTGCAACATTAGGTGTACCTGCTTCAAACTTGTATGGAAGATCATTCCAAGTAGTTTCATGCTTGTGAACTTCTCTTATCATATCTCCTCCACCTTGAAATGGTCTCATATTTTCTAGTAGTTCCTTACGTGCCCATAAAACACCAACACCTGTTGGACCTAGCATCTTGTGAGCTGAGAAAGCATAGAAATCACATCCAAGACTAGAAACATCTACTTTCATGTGTGGTACTGCTTGAGCACCATCAACTAGAACTTTTGCTCCAACATTTTTGCATTTCTTTATTACATTATGAATATCAGTTATTGTTCCAAGAACATTTGAAACATGACTAATAGCAACTAATTTGACCTTACCTGTTGCCAAGTATTCGTCTAGTTGTTCAAGAATTAATTCACCATTATCATCAATATCGATGTATTTCAGTTCTGCACCTGTTTCCTGTGTGAGTAACTGCCATGGAACTATGTTTGAATGATGTTCATATTCTGTTGTAACCACTATGTCACCTTTTTGGACATTATCCCTTCCCCATGAATATGCAACTAAATTGATAGCCTCTGTTGTACCTTTAACAAAAACAATCTCTTCACGATTTTGAATGTTAAGAAACTTGGCAATTTTATCTCTGGTAACCTCAAATGCCTCAGTTGATTCTTCAGCAAGTGCATGAACAGCTCTATGTATGTTGGAATTATGATTCTGATAGTAATCAGTAATTGCATCAATTACCTGATTGGGTTTTTGTGTAGTTGCTGCATTATCAAGATAAACCAATTTTTTATCATCACGTACACGTCTGTTAAGAACTGGAAAATCATTTCTTATTTCTTCTAAGGAATAGGTATTTGCTTGTATCTTAATCACCTATACTTGTAATGCTGTTCAATTTCTGCATGTTCGTTATATCTTGTCTCTTCTACTTCGACTAATGCCTTTAATTGTTCATCATTGTTGATTGATAGTTCTTTACCTTCCCATTTTGATTCTATGAGGTAGGCAATCCATGCACGTACCTGATATGACATTGAACGTGATAGTGGTTCCAAGAAGCCTTCAACAATTATTCTTTCAGCTTCTGCTCGACTCAAACAGCGTGAGCCTAGATAGAAGATTTGTTCTTCGTCAATTTGTGCAACTGATGCAGAATGAGTTGCTTTAACATCATTTGTTAAAATTTCAAGTCCTGGTATTGCATCAGACTTTGCGCCTTTGTCTAATAATATTGAACGACCTGACAAGAATGAGTTAGAATGTGCCGCATTTTCATTTATTCTAATCATCCCCTTGAATAGAGATTTTGACTTGTCCTTTAGAATTGATTTCTCAACAACTTTTCCTTCCGTTGATTCTTTATTATGATTAACAATTGTATTAAGATCAAATGATTGTTCACCATTTCCAAAAACAACTTCAGAATCATTAACCATTGCACCGGTTCCATTTAGATGATAATCAATTCTATATCTAGATAGCATTGCACCAAATAATCCAAGATACCAATTTATCTTTGAATCTTGTGCTAGTTGTGAATTTCTTGTGGAGAAGTTAATTGATGACTGATCCATCATTTGAAGTGTAGTTACATCAAGATTGCTATTTGCACCAATACTTGTATTCATTAATTCAAGATATGCTTGCTGCTCATTTTTAGGTGAGTATAATTCTTGAACAATGTTTGCTTTTGCATTGTCTTCAACAATTATGACATTTCTAGTTATGGTGGATATGCCATCTTCAGAAAGACATGAAAGAAAATGAATTGGTTCATCGATAATCTGATTTTTTGGTATGTAAACAAAAATACCTGAATTAAAGGCAGCATTGTTTAATGCAGTATATTTATCTTCATTTGAGTTAGATGATTTGATTACTTTTTCAATTATGTCATGATGTTGTTTTAATGCATCATCTATTGAGGAAAGAATTACTCCTTTAGTCTTTAACTCCTCAGAAAGATTAGTGGATAATATGTTAGAACCAATTTGGATAACTCCAGTTTCAGTCTTTAACGCTTCTACACGTTCTGAAAGAAAATTAGGTATCTTTGAATCAGAGTTTATGGATAATGAAATTTTTTTAGGATTCATACGCTTTGCGTCAGTGTATTTATTGTACAATGGGGAAACTTCAACTGGTAATTCTTCATAGATGCTAAGCGAACTTTTTCTGTATTCTTTTAGCCAATTTGGCTCATTTTTTGATGAAGAGATTTCATCTATTAGTGAACTTTTAAGTGCTGATAATGCTATTTGTTCCATAATTTATCAAATGGTAAGATTCTAACCGACTGAATTATCCATTTCTAGTTTGATAAGTCTATTCAGTTCCACGGCATATTCCATTGGAAGCTCTTTTGTAAATGGCTCCATGAATCCATTAACAATTAATGTTAATGCTTCTTCTTCAGAGAATCCACGAGTCATCAGATAGAAGATTTGTTCATCACCTATTTTTCCAACAGTTGCTTCATGAGTGATTGTTGCATCTTCTTGGTTAATTTTCATATATGGATATGTGTCTGTTTTTGATGTATCATCTAATAGTAATGCATCACATCTTACAGTTGATTTGACATTTGTTGCACCTTTTGCTACATTTAGTAAACCTCTGTATGTTGAGCGACCGTCTGCACGACTAACAGATTTTGATGTAATTTTTGATGTTGTGTCAGGTGCTAGATGAACCATTTTTGCACCTGTGTCCTGATGTTGACCTTTTCCTGCAAATGCAATGGAAAGTGTTTCACCATAAGCTTTTGGTCCCATTAAGTAAATTCCAGGATATTTCATTGTAATTTTACTTCCAATGTTACCATCAATCCATTCAACTGTTGCACCCTCATATGCATAAGCACGTTTTGTAACTAGATTGTAAACATCATTACTCCAATTTTGTATTGTAGTATATCGTAACTTTGCATCTTTGTGTGCAACTAATTCTACAACTGCAGAGTGCAATGATTCTGAAGAATATACTGGTGCAGTACAACCCTCAATGTAATGAACTTCGGAACCTTCATCTGCGATAATTAATGTTCTTTCAAATTGACCAATATTTTCAGCATTAATTCTAAAATATGCCTGTAATGGCATGTCTACTTTTACTCCCGGTGGAATATAGATAAATGAACCACCACTCCATACTGCACTGTTAAGTGCGGCGAATTTGTTATCTTCTGGAGGAATCATTTTTCCAAAATATTTTTTGAAAATTTCAGGCTGTTCTTTTAGAGCACTATCTGTATCTAAAAATAGAACGCCTTGTTTTGCTAAATCTTCTCGTAGATTATGATAAACTACTTCTGATTCATATTGTGCACCTACACCTGCTAAGAATTTTTTCTCAGCCTCAGGGATACCAAGCTTATCAAATGTGTTTTTGACATCTTCAGGAACATCGTCCCAATTTTTTTCTGTTTTTTCTGAAGCCTTTGCATAATAGTAAATATTTTGAAAATCAATATGACTTAGATCAGCCCCCCATGTTGGCATTGGTTTTTTCATAAATGCTTCATAAGAACGAAGTCTAAAATCAAGCATCCATTGTGGCTCGTCTTTCATTTTACTTATTCCAATTACAGTATCCTTTGATAGGCCCTTCTTACTCAAATGAACGTACATTTCAGTTGAATCTTTGAAATCATACTTCGAGTAATCCATGTCAAGGTTTTCAGTTGCCATGTGTTAATTACAACACTGTTATTATAAAAATGCCAGTAAAATTAGGTTCTACTAAATAGGTTAAGCTAATGAAAATGCTTCCATAACTGCATCAACGGAGCCCTTCACTGTATGAACATCAGCGATAATATTTGTGACATTAAATTTTTTCAATTCATCAGCAGTGAAAGGACCAATTGCGATCACTTTGGTGTTACCCAACAATTGGGCTAATTGCAGTTGATCATAATCATTAATCATAATTTCAAAGAATGCCCTTACTGATGATGCACTAGTAAAAATTATGCTATCAATTTTATTCTGAGAAAACAGTTCCCTGAAATCATTCCATTCAGTTGGATCCCGGAAAGCACAAACATCATAAAGATAAAGTTCGACAACATTGATTCCAATTTTCTCTAATAAATCCTTCAAAAATGGAGTTGATGCACCACTTCTTGGAATAATAGCTTTTTTTCCAACTGCATTGAGTTTAGTGAACACCTCACCTATGCCGACAGATGAATATCGCTCAGGCATGTATGCAACTTTGATATTTTCCTGTTCTAACGCATCTTTGGTTTTTGGACCAACCGCTAAAACAATTGTATTTGCAATAGCTAGTTGAAGTTCTTCAAATTTTGAAATTTTTTTTGCAGTATCAATTAACAGAGTAACAGCTTTTGAACTCATAAATACAGAATAATCTGGTTTCTCACTTTGTAGTGATTTCAGAAATTCATCAACAATTTTCTCCCCCTTACTGACTAATTCGATAGTAGGAAGTGTAATTGGATTTGCATTTTGTTCTGAAACAAGTTCTACAAACTCTTCTGCATCCTCTTTTGAACGAGTAATTGCAATAGTTTTTCCATTAATCATTTTTTCCACCCAATTGTATCTGAAAGATCAACTACACGACCTATTATAATATTAGTTGGAGGTTTAATGTTATTTTTTTTAATTTTATTGGAAATATTAGAAACAGTTCCCTTGATCATTCTTTGTTTTGATGTGGTGCCATTTTGAATCACTGCAACTGGCATGGATTTATCCATACCACCTTCGATTAATTTTTTTGTGATTATTCCAATTCTTGAAAGACCCATCATAATCACAATTGTATCTACAGATTTTGCTAGTTTCTTCCATTTAACAGTCTCACTTTTCTTTTCTGGATCCTCATGACCTGTTACAAACACGACAGATGATGCAAACTGTCTGTGTGTTAATGGTATACCTGCATATGTTGCAGAGCCTATTCCAGAAGTAATTCCAGGAATTATCTCATACTTGATATTATATGATTTTAGAAGCTCTGCTTCTTCTCCACCACGACCAAAAATTATTGGGTCGCCACCTTTTAATCTAACAACAGTTTTTTTTAGTTTTGCAAATTTTACCATTAGTTCGTTAGTATTATCTTGATGTGATGTATCATCACCGACAGCCCTTCCTACATAGATAGACTCAGCACGTTTGGGAATCATGTTGAGAATTTTCTTACTAACTAATCTATCATATAGAACTACATCAGCTTTTTTGATTACCTCAATTGCTCTTAGTGTAATTAGATTAGGATCTCCTGGTCCTGCACCAACTAGATAGACTTTACCTGTCATTGCTTATTCCACTCTTCCAACTCTTCTCTCCAATTAGAAGCAATCTCTTTAACGCCTCTGTCTCTCAATTCATCACCAAGTAATCTTCCCAATGCATGTGGTTCTTCAATACTTCCAGTTTTTTCTAGAATAATTGATTTTTTGCCATCCATGGAATATACTGCAACCTTTAATGTTAATGAATTTGCATCAGATGTTGCAACTGCACCTACAGGAAATCTACATCCAGAATCAACCGAGTCTGATAATGCACGTTCTGCTTCAATTTCCATTCTGGATCTATAATCTTCAATTTTTTTTAACATTTCCAAAGTACTAGAATTATCTTTTCTCGATACAATTGCAAGTGCACCTTGACCTGGAGATGGCAGAAAATCATTTATTGGCAATTTTGAAATCTTGGTGTCAGTTCCAAGTCTTGTAATTCCCGCCTGTGCCAAAACAATTCCGTCAAATTTCCCTTCTTCAACCTTCTTGATTCGTGTTTCAATATTACCTCTAACAGGCTTTACAATCACATCTGGGCGTTTACGAGTTACTTGCACTGCACGCCTTAAACTACTACTGCCTATCACAGAACCAGATGGAATTTCTTCAATATCAAATCCATCTCTAGTTATTAGTACATCATTTACTGCTTCACGTTTTGGAATACAAGAAATTATCAGATTGGGATCTAGTTGTGATGGTACATCTTTTAGACTGTGAACAGCAAAATCAACTTCCTTTTCAAACACTGCCCTGTCTATCTCTTTTTCAAATATGCCTTTTTGTTCCATTGCAAATAGGGGTCTTGTATCAGTATCACCTTTAGTGGTAATCGGCTTAATATCAAATGATAAAGATGAGTCTGTCTTTTGTAATTCAGAAATAACCCAATCTGTTTGTGCTATTGATAACTTGCTTCCACGAGCCCCTACTGTAAAATTCAATTTTTCACCTGTTTTAGAGATAAACCATAGGCACCTAATGTTTTAGTTATATCAGAATCTGTATGCGCGTCTGATAGAAAAACAGTCTCATACTGTGATGGCGCAATAAAAGTTCCATTTTTTAGAAGATTTGAAAAAAGTTTCTGGAATTTTTTTGTGTTTGATTTTTTTGCTGTTTTATAATCAATAACCTTTTGATTTGTAAAGAAAATTTGGAACATAGATGATATTGAGTTTATTGTGTGTGGTATGTGATAATCAGTAGCCAAATCATCAATCTCATCAACCATAATTTTACAATAACGTTCAAGTTTTGGATATAATCTATTTTTGATTTTATTGATTGTTTTGATAGAACTTATTGCAGCAGTAACTGAGATTGGATTTCCTGCAAATGTACTTGCCTGATAGACTTTGCCATCTGGTGATAATTTATTCATAATTTCTTTTTTGCCGCCTACTGCTGCAATTGTGAATCCATTACCTAATGCCTTGCCTAGTGTAGTAATATCAGGTTCAATATGAAATAATTTCTGTGCTCCACCCTCAGAAATTCTAAATCCATTTACCACTTCATCAAAAATTAATGGAACGTCATACTGCTTTGTGATTTTTCTTACATCAGAAAGAAAATTCTTTTCTGGTAATACAAGACCCATGTTTGCAAGAACAGGCTCTATAATAAGACCTGCAACATCTTTATTTTTTGTTAAAGTTTTTTCTAATTCGTTGATATCGTTATATGGTACAACAAGTGTATTTTTTGAGACTTCATCTAATCCTCCATCTGATATTGATATACCGTTGTGTGCAGAACCTGAACCAGCCTGTACTAGAACGGTGTCATATGCACCGTGATAACACCCTTCAAATTTTATTATCTTTTTCTTCTTTGTAAAACCTCTAGCAAGTCTAATTGCTGTCATAGTTGCCTCTGCTCCTGTATTTACTGTTCTAACTTTTTTAATAGATGGAAAATTTTTGATGATGAGTTTGGATAATTCAATTTCTAATGAAGTTGGTGTTGTGTACAATGTACCTTTTTTTAATTGTGAAGATACAGCAGAAATAATTTCCTTTCTGGTATGGCCTAATAGTAAAGCACCATAACCGTTACAAAAATCTGTATACCTGTTCCCGTCCTCATCCCATAAGGAACTTCCTGCTGAGCGTTTTACAAAAAATGGATATGGCTCAATGTATCTTACAGGACTGTTTACGCCTGATGGAATAACCTTCTTTGCATCTGAAAATAGTTTTCTAGATTTTGCCAATACGCCTAATTTGTTTACAGGTATTATATTCTAAACTTACTCTGTTGTCTCACAATTCAAGACTAAATCACTATTTAGTTCATCAACAGTCTTGTACACATCAAGATCATCTCCGCCGTTAACAATATCAAGCCCAAGTCCACCTTTCAAAATATCCTCGCCAGACTGACCTTTGATTATGTCACTGCCTGAACCACCAGAAATGTTGTCATTTCCTTCATCTCCAAATATTATATCATCACCATCACCGGCTAAAATACAATCATTTCCTTTGTCACCAGAAATAATGTCGTCACCAGAAAATGAAAATATCAAATCAGGTAAATTGGTGCCAATTAGAATATCATCATCAGGAGTTCCTAAAATCTGATTATAGTAAGATTCTGATTTACCACATGCTTGAACAGAAATATTTTGAATTAATGAAGATGTATTTCCTGATGTATCAGTAACGGTCCATGTTACTATGGTTTCGCCAAGTGGGAAGAACTCGGGTGCATTATTTGATACAGTAGGACTTGCATCCACAATATCAGTTGCAGTGGCAGTTCCAATTTCTAATATATTTTCTAATGATGTTGCATCTAAGATGATATCATTTGGAACTTCTAAAACAGGTGCGGTTTCATCAACAATAGTAACTTTTTGTGTAATACTAGATGAATTTCCTGATTCATCAGTGGCTGTCCATGTGACTGTTGTTTCGCCAAGTGTGAATGAATTATTTGTATTATTATCTAATCTAACATCACTAACAGAATCTAATACCCCTGGAGGTAATAGTTCAACTTGTGTACTTGTTGCTGATGTTGCATCAACAATAATATCCGTGGGTTGGGAAATTATTGGTGCAGTTGTATCAATAATAGTTACTAATTGAGTAGCACTAGCAGTGTTTCCTGATGTGTCAGTAACGGTCCATGTGACTGTTGTCTCACCAAGTGGGAAGAACTCAGGTGCATTATTTGATACAATTTCTATTGATACAGAATCAAATGTTTCTGGAATTCCTATACTTACGATATTTCTGTCAAATGATTCTGCCTCAGTTTTAATATCTGATGGTGATGCTATAACAGGTAGAATAGTATCAGAAACAATAACTTGCTGGGTAATACTAGATGAATTTCCTGATTCATCAGTGGCTGTCCATGTGACTGTTGTTTCGCCAAGTGTGAATGAATTATT
>ENA-UPTF01001818-UPTF01001818.1-marine-metagenome-genome-assembly--contig:-NODE-1818-length-13005-cov-3.454517_pt1 | contig 13005 bp, 14 predicted proteins | sample MGYA00238166_ERZ767019 | MGnify/ENA primary metagenome ERZ767019 (study PRJEB28930, sample SAMN06266391) | marine metagenome | isolation source: Sea water from 250 m depth | place: Atlantic Ocean...
CCCACCAAGAGTCAATTTTTTAATCTTATTAGACTTAATATTATAAATTACGTTTAAAATACTTTTTCCTCTTGGCGCGTAGTATCTGTTACTAATTAATTTTAAAATTGAAGCAATACTTCTAAAAATTACTTCTTCAGATTGATTGAAAAAAAATTTATTCAAAATATAAATATTTTTTTGTTTAATAAATTTTGCATTATCTTGAATATTTTTTTCTACATAAAAATTTATAGCATTATTTGCAGATTTAAGATTTTTAATTGTTAAGTATAATTTTTTTTTATCAAACCCTTCTTTGTTTAACTCTAAAATAAGTTTTCTTATTCTAATTCTTTGAAAAAGAAAATTTTTATTAGATGGATCTTCAATAAAAAATTGAAAAACGTTTTTAGAAATATAAATTAAATCTTTTTTTTCAAAATCAATCAATGGTCTTAAAATTAAAATATTATTTTCTTTTTCTTTAATAATTTCGCCGAAAGATGAAAGTCCTTTTAATCCACTGCCTCTTAAAAGTCTTATAAAAAAATTTTCATATAAATCGTCGATATGATGCCCTATTAAAAGTTGATTAATATTATTTTTTTTACAAGCATTTTTTAAAAGATCATACCTATTATTTCTAGCAATTCCCTGAATATTGGAATGAGGTTTCTTGCCTTCCCACTTTAAAATCTTACAATCAATATCGAATTTTCTTAAAAATAATTTAACTAATTTAGCTTCTTTTGAAGAATTTTTTCTTAGCTTATGATCTACAATAAAAAATTTAGCATCTAATTTATTTATTAATGAATAACATTTTGTTAAAAATGCCAAAGCTAGACTGTCTGGACCTCCTGAAACAGCTACGCCAATTTTAATTTTTTTCTTACCATTTTTTTCTAAATAATTTTTAAATTTCTTAAAAATTTTATTAATCTTTTTATTTTTTAAATGATTAAGAAGTAATTTATGTATTATCTTTTTTGCACTCAAACTTTTTTTCTTCATATTTTGCTTTTTGAAGAACAGATTGATTTGCTTGTGGATATTGCTCTTTAACACCAGAGATCATTAAGCAACCTTGATCTTTTTCTCCTATTTGAACTAATGATACACCAAGTTTTAATAAATTTATAGGAGCCTTATTGCTCTTTGGATATTTTTGATATCCTTCCAAATAAGCTGAGGCAGCGTCTGTATAGAGTTGCCTAATTCTAAAAGTTTCTGCATACCAGTATTGAGCACTTCCTGCTAATTCATGATCCGAATTAGTGATGACAAATTCTCTAAAAGCTCTTTCTGCAGTATTATAATCACCTACTTTCAAAAAACTTGTTGCAAATTCATATTGCTTTTCTGGTGTTTCATTTGGTAAAATTTTTTCTTCTGTTTGAACAACTTCGCTCACAACTGTACTTGTTGTATCCACTGATTGAGTTTGTTGTGTTGTTTCATTTGTAGCTGTATCTTTATAAGAAATTGAACCTAAGTCTTGTGGTTCTGAAGATCCTGGCAAAGTTTTGTTTTCACTTTCTTTTGGTTTTGAAACCAATTCTTTGGAATCTTCTAATTGTTGAAACCTCATTTGATTATCAGCTTGAACTTTTGATAATCTACTTGATAGTTTATCTAATTTAAAATTAATTGATTCAAACTTATTAGTTAATTCTTTAAATTGACCTTCAATCTCAGATAATTTTAGTAAATGCCGTGTTAAAACATCTTCGGCATTTTGATCAAATTCTATTGTGGAGTTTGAAATAACAGAATTAGAATCAGAATAAACAGCTTTTTCAAGAGTTTTTAAATCTTTTTGAATTATTTCAAGAATTTCCAAAACATTTTGATCTTCTGAAAAAGAGTTTTGAGTAAATAATAAGAAAAATAAAAAAAATGTAATTGTTATTTTTTTTTTAAAACTAATCATTCAAATACTTCTAATGATAATGATGGCAAAAAAAAGACCCTCAGCACTTTCATGCTAGGGTCTTTTGTAATATTTTAATTTAATTAGCTTTAACTGTAACTGATCTTCTGTTTTTTGACCAAGACAATGGATTTGATCCTGAATCAACAGGTCTTTCTTTTCCATAGCTAATTACTGAAATTCTACTAGAAGAAACTCCATACGTCATTAGATAGTCTTTTGCTGCATTAGCTCTTCTCTCACCTAATGCTAAGTTATATTCTCTAGTTCCTCGTTCGTCTGCATGGCCTTCTAGCACAACACTTATTCCTGAATTTTCTCTTAACCAAGTTGCCTGTTTTCTAAGGGTTTCTCTTGAACGAGTTGTTAAGATTGATTCATTTGTTGCAAAGAAAACTCTGTCTGGAACACCTGAGGCTAAGTATTCAACTGTATCTGTCCCAGTATAAACATCACCTTGCATCTGTCCTGTTGTTGTCTCAACTTTTTTTGTAGTAGCACAGGCTGTTAAAATTACACCTGCCATAAGTACTAAAAAAATATTTTTGAAAATTTTGTTCAAATTCATTAATGCTCCTTAAGTTGAATAATGTAATTTATTCATAACTAAATAGATGTTTCAAGATAAAAAATCAACTTATTTGATTATTTAAGCATTAATTGCTCAATAAAGATGACCAAGATGGGTCTGAAGCATCAGTTTTTGTAGGAACTTGCCTCTCATTATAGCCTGTTAAATCAATAGACCATAATTTTGCTGAAAATCCTTCTCCTTTTTCGTCTGTTTTAGTCTCCCTATAAAAAACCAAAACTCTTCCATTTGGTGACCATGAAGGAGCTTCTTGATAAAAATTTTCAGTTAATAATCTTTCTCCCGAGCCATCGATTCTCATAACTCCTATGTAAAATTTTCCTTTATGTAATTTTGTAAAAGCAATTAGATCACCTCTAGGAGACCATACTGGTGTTCCATATAAACCTCTACCAAATGAAATTCTTTTAACGTTAGAGCCATCACTTTTCATAACATAAATCTGCTGGTAACCACTTCTATCTGAATTAAAACAAATATATCTTCCATTTGGCGAATAAGAAGGCGAAGTATCAATGGATGGATGATTTGTAATACGTTCAACAATTCTATTTTCTAAATCCATTGTGTAAATGTCAGAGTTTCCATCTGAAGCAAAACTCATAATTATTTTTTTTCCATCTGGTGAAAATCTTGGAGCAAACGTCATTCCTGGAAAATCTCCTACAACTTCTTGAACACCTGTTTCAATATCTAAAAGATAAACTCTTGGTAAATTTCTAAAATAAGATAAATAAGTTACCATTTGATTGGTAGGATTAAATCTTGGAGTTAAAACTAATTCATTTCCAAGCGTTAAATATTTTACATTAAAACCATCTTGATCCATTATTGCTAATTTTTTTATTCTTTTTGTTTTGGGTCCTTCTTCTGCAACATATATAATTCTTGTATCAAAATAACCTTTTTCACCAGTTAAGCGTTCATAAACTTTATCAGTAATAATATGTCCTACTCTTCTCCAATTTGTTGGCACCGTCGTAAATGCAATTGCAAGCATTTCTTTTGCTGCCAAAACATCCCACAATCTAAATTCAACTCTTAAATTTTCATTAATAATTTCTACTTTTCCTGTGATTAAAGCTTGTGCCTTTATTAATTTCCAATCTTCAAATCTTGGTTTAAAATGAGCAATGTCAGGTTTTTGTAAAAATGCATCTTTTGCAAGTGGATTAAAAAGTCCTGTTTGTTTTAAATTATTTTCAACTACTAATGATATTTCTGATCCGATGTCTTTTATTTTTAAAATTTTTTCAACTTCGGCCAGTGATTTTTTATCTGATGCTAATGGAGAGACAGCAACTGGAAGAGGACTTAAATTTCCTCTAGTAATATCTACTTCTATTAAAGCATAAGCTTTAAATTGAATTAATAATAGTATTATTAAAGTTCTTAAAAATTTCAAATTTTTATCCTTCCAACATTTCTCTTGCATCAAAATTTAACTGTAAATCTTTCCATCTTTCATAACCTGTAGTTGGCACTCTTAATGGTTGACACAGTCTAACTGCTCTTAATGCGCTCTCAGCTAACACTTTATAAAAACTTTGTCCAGGTTTATTCATTCTTACATGATCTAATATTTCAGATTTTATTACTGATCCATCTGGTTTTAATTTAAGTTTAATACGAACTAGTAAATTTTCATTATAAGGCAATCCTAGTGGAATACTCCAACATCCAAAAATTTGTGCTTTTAATGCATCTTCTTCACTTAATGAAAGTCCTGTTCTTTCAACATTTCTATCCTGAGATTGTGTAACTTTGTCTGTTGTTTGAATTGTTTTTGCAACTTCTTCTTTAGATTTATCAATTAATGCAGCTATATTATTTGGATCAAATAATTCTTTTTTTTCAAATTCAGAAACTTGCTTAACCTCTGTTTCAATTTTTTCTGGATTTTGTTTTTTTTCTTCTATTTTTTTCACTTTTTGAATTTTTTCATTTGGAAGAGGTACGGCTTCAGGTTTTTCTTTTTTTATTTTTTTTGGTGGAGCTTGTTCCGAAACTATTCTCTCTTTTTCTTTTTTTTTAATTTTTTCAATAATTTTTTTTGCCTTTGGGGCAAATGGAATGTTTGTTTTTTCGGTAATTTGAATTAACTCAATAGAGATAATTGGAGGAAGATCAATGGGTGTTTTTGCTAAAAAAGGCAAGCTTAATGTTGCAATTATAATTATTATTAAGTGAAAACCAGATGAAATAATAATATTTCTAGTCACTTTTATTATCTTTCTTTATAAGGCTCAGAAATTAATGCAACTTTTGTAAATCCTGAACCAGATAGCATGCCCATTATTTCCAAAACCCTTCCATAATTAATTGTTTTATCTCCTCTTACATAAATTCTTGTATCGGTTCTATTTTTTGAAACTGCTAATATTTTTGCAATAATTTTTTCATAATCCACTTTGGATTCTTGTATAAAAATTTCACCTTTTGAATTAATGGTAAGAGTTAAAGGTTCCTGCTCTTCTGGAAGAGAATCTGCTGAACTTTCAGGTAAATCTACTTGCACTCCTACTGTTAATAATGGAGCTGTTACCATAAATATTATTAATAAAACTAACATAACATCAACAAAGGGTGTTACATTAATTTCGCTCATTGGTTCTCTTGATGAACGTTTTAATTTAAAAGTCATTACTAAATAATTGATAAAAATCTTTTCGAAAAATTTTCTAATTTTTGAGAATATTTTTTTGAATCACTGGTAAATTTATTAAATGCAACAACTGCTGGAATTGCAGCTAAAAGACCTAATGCTGTTGCAAACAATGCTTCAGCAATTCCTGGCGCAACGATTGCTAAACTTGTATTCCTTGAAATTGCTATTGATTGAAAAGAATTCATGATTCCCCATACCGTTCCAAATAATCCAATAAAAGGTGCTGTCGATCCTACTGTTGCAAGAAATGTATATTTTTTCTCAATTTTTTCCATTTGTTGTTCAATATTGATTTCTAACATAGTGGACACTTTTTCATCAAGCGTAGAACTTCTTTTAGATTTTAGTAGTACTTGCATTGAATTTTTAAATACATTTGTCATTGGATCTTCAACATTTGCTGGCAGATTGTTGTAAAAAGATTCTGCTGATTTAGATTTCCAAAACTTATTTTCAAAATCTTGACTACTTGAATTAATTTTCTTAAATAATTTTATTTTTTCAAAAATAATTGCCCATGAATAAATTGAACTTACAATTAAAATAATTATTACACTTTTAACTATAATGTCCGCTCTAATAAACAGTTGTAATATAGAAAAATCTGTACTGCTGGCTAAACCAACTGCTTGTGAAGTAATATCTGCTTCCATTATGGATGATTCACATTAAAATGTGTCATGAATTTGTCTTTTTTTAACTGACTATTGTTCAGATTTATAAGTTTCATAGAAAAAACTGGAAATTAAGATGGCATCAGCTTTGTTTGAATCTTTTTTTCTAGATAATTGTGCTGAAAAATGTGGAAATATCTCTATTGCTTTAGTTCTACTTGCATCTTTTTCAGAGTTTATAAGATTAAAATATTTTTTCCATTTAGCTGGTCTTACAAAATACATTGGTATTTGCATAGCAGCACATATACCTTTTAAAACTCCAAATGATTGTCCAAAATTAAACATACTAGTTACACCTTGGCCTGGCATTGCTGCAACTTGTTCTATAATTACTTTAATATCTTTTTTTTCAAGATTTTTTATTCTTTTATAAATTTCATGATAAATTTGAGCACCATTAACTTGTCTTTTGTTTTTTTTTCCTTCTGCCATATTAGGCATTTCTACAACATCAATAATTTTTCCATCTTCAAAAAAACATATTGAGCCTGTGATTCCTGGATCAATTCCAATAATAAGCATTAATTACTTCCAAATTTTAAGTTTGTATAAACATGCTGAACATCATCATCATCCTCTAGTATTTCCAAAAATTGTGTAGCATTTTCTATTTGTTCTCCATTAACTTCAACATTATTAATCGGTATCCATTCTATTTCTGTAGAAATAAAATTTTGGATTTTCGACTCTAATTTATTTTTTATATTGTATATTTCGCTCTTTTCACAATGAATTTCATGAAAATTCTCATTTGAAATGCATTCGTTTGCACCAGCTTCTATTGCAAGTTCAAAAACTTTTTCGTCTGATATTTCTTTTTTATCTATTTTAATAACACCCAGCTGATTAAAATTATGAGACGCTGAGCCTTGTGTCCCTAAATTTCCTCCACTTTTTTGAAAAATAGTTCTTATGTTTGATGCTGTTCTATTTTTATTATCTGTTAAAGATTCAACAATGACTGCTATCTTATTTGGACCAAATCCTTCGTATCTTAAACTTTCAAAATTCGCTTCTGCGCTAACTGATGATTTATCGATAGCTCTTTCTATATTATCTCTTGGCATATTTTCTGCTCTTGCCGCCTGAATAGCAGATCTTAATCTTGAATTCATATCGGGATCCTTATCGCCTAATTTTGCAGCAACAGTAATTTCTCTTGATAGTTTAGAAAAAATTTTTGATTTTTGTTTATCAGCTTTACCCTTTTTGTGTTTAATTCCTGCCCAATGAGAATGTCCTGCCATATTTAATGTGAATTTTTTAAATCACCTCCAAATATAAATTGATTTATATTTGTTGCAAGACCAGTTTCTACGTTGCATTCAATAATCGATCCACACAAACTCGCTTCTCCAGTTGCCGGGAAATGTTTAAGAGAGCTTTTTTTTAAAAATCTATTTATTGAATTCTCCTTATTCATTCCTATTACTGAATTATAATCACCACACATGCCAGCGTCTGTTTGATAGGCTGTACCTTTTTTTAAAATCATTGTATCTGAAGTTGGTACATGTGTATGAGTTCCAATCACTAAAGTAGCTTCACCATCAAATAAATGTCCCATTGCCATTTTTTCACTTGTTATTTCTCCATGAAAATCAACAACTAAAAAATCGTAATCTTTTTTTAATTTATTATTTGAAATAAATTTTTGTGCAGTTTCAAAAACGTCATCAGATTTTTTCATAAAAATATTACCCATTAAATTGAGCACACCAACTTTCAATCCATTTTTTGTTTTGTAAATTCCAAAACCTTTGCCTGGAGAAACCTGTGTCAAATTTTCAGGTCTTAAAAGTCTATTTTCTTTTTCAATATGTTTGCTAGTTTCTTTTTGATCCCACACATGGTTGCCTGTTGTGATCACATTAACTCCACAATCAAATAAATTATTAGTAATTTCTTCAGTAATACCTACTCCTTCTTTGGCTGCATTTTCTCCATTAACAATAACAAAATCAATTTTATTTTGTTTAATTTTTTCTGGTAAATATTTTTTAACAGCATTGCAACCAGTCTCGCCCACTATGTCGCCTAAAAAAAGAATTTTCATTGTAAAATATTTTTATTTGTTATTATGTAATCTAATTTTTGATCATACTTTGAAACTGGTATAGAAAATAATTCTTGAAAATCAAAAGCCAATCCTATTGTTATGATTTTTTTCTTTTTTTTTAAAGACTGTATAAGTCGATCATAATATCCAGCACCATAACCCAATCGATTTAATTTTTTATCAAAAGCTACTAATGGAACTAGTATAATATCTGGATAAACAATTTTCCCCATACTTGGCTCTGGTATTCCATATTGATTAACAACGAAAGGCTCATTTAGCGAACATTTAATAAAGTTCATTTTAAAATTATCCTTAATAGCTGGTAATGAGATCTTAATTTTTTTTTTCTCAAATTGTCTAAGAATATCTAAATCACCTATCTCATGATTTACTGGATAGTAGCCTCCAATAATTTTTTTTCTTAAATCAGTTATTTTGTTTAATAACTTGTAAACATTGTTAAATTTAATCTGAATATTGTTTGTATTTCTATTTTTTCTAATTTTTATAATTTTTTTTCTGATTTTAGATTTTAACACAACTTATTACTGAATTTGATTGTTTAAATTTGCTTTTTGAATGAAATTTTCAATCTTATCAGCTGCGTCATCAATTATTTTTTCGTAAACTTCTTTATTCTTTTCTATTTCTTCTTTAAAGTTTGTTTGATTATCCGTTAAAACTTTAATTTCCTTTTCTTTGATATCTTTGTATTCATAAACTAAAGATTTTAACTCCTTAAATTTATTAGACAAATCATTTAACTCTTTTTTTTTTTCATCAATTTTTTTCTTTGTTTCAAAATATTCATCCATTATCTTAATAGAGGTAATAAGTAACAATTTATTCTCACCAATATTACCTAATTCAGATTTTAAATGAGAAAATTTTTTATTTAGATGTTCTGATAATTCTCCAAGATGTTCTTCTTGTCCATCATCGCAAGATAAAAGGAATTCTTTTCCATTAAAATTAATATTTACATTTGCCATTTATCAATTTCCTCAAGCAGAGTATCTGTTTCCTGATTTAATTCATCTATTTTCTCAGAAAACTCGTTTGCTTTTGATTGTTCATTATTTTTTCGTTTTTTATAGTTATCTAGCTCTTGTTTAATTTTTTCATGTTCCTTAATAAGTTCTTCGTATTTATTTATTATTTCTTTCTTTTCAATTTCTAATTGATTTTTTTGATGATTTAAATGTTGTAAATTTTCTTTAAGATTTGTGTTTAAGTTTAAACTTATTAATTTGTTTAATACCGTATCAAGTTTTTTTTCTTTTTCACTCTGAGTTTTCATATATATATACTTATATTATAAAATAGAATCTTCTTAGTCTAGATAGGATAGTATTTGAACAAGCAAAATAGAGATTTAGCGAACGCAATTAGATTTTTATCAATTGATGCAGTTGAAAAGGCTAACTCTGGTCATCCTGGTATGCCAATGGGAATGGCTGATGTTGCCACGATACTATTTAAATACTACCTTAAGTTTAATCCAAAAAATCCAAACTGGATGAATAGAGATAGGTTCGTTTTGTCAGCAGGTCATGGATCAATGCTTCTTTACTCACTGTTGTATTTAACCGGCTACGAAAGCATATCTTTAAATGATATTAAGAATTTTCGACAATTAAATTCTATTTGTGCCGGACATCCAGAATATGAAAAAAATACTGGAATTGAAACTACTACTGGTCCATTAGGGCAAGGTATTGCAAATGCAGTTGGTTTTGCTTTGGCAGAAGAAATTTTAAAAAAAAGATTTGGCAAAAATGTTTTTGATCATAAAACTTATGTTGTAGCAGGAGATGGTTGTTTAATGGAAGGCATTAGTCATGAAGCTCTAAGTCTTGCAGGACACTTAAAACTAAAAAATTTAGTAATGCTATTTGATAATAATTCTATTTCAATTGATGGTCCTACTAGTCTAGCAGTATCTGACAATTTTAAAAAAAGATTTGAAAGTTATGGATGGAATTATATTGAAATTAATGGTCACAACGAAAAACAAATATTTAGAACGCTTAAAAAAGTCCAAAAGGCAAAAAAACCTACGGTTATATCTTGTAAAACTACAATAGGTTACGGGTCACCAAATAAATCTGGAACTGCTTCTGCTCACGGAAGTCCTTTAGGTAAAGAAGAAATAAATTTAGTTAGAAAAAAATTAAAATGGGAACATGAACCTTTTAAAATACCTGAAAAAATTTTAAAGGAATGGAGAGAGGTTGGCACCAAAGGCTTAAAAGAAGAAATGAAGTGGAAAAGAAATTATAATAAAAAAAAAAATGTTATAGAAAAAACTTTTTCAAATAAATTTAAAAACATTTTCGAAATTGAAAAACAAAAGGTAATTAAAAATTTAGAAACGCTTGCAACAAGAAAATCTTCAGAAAAAATTTTAACTATTTTGACTGAAGCAAATAACAATATTATTGGGGGTTCTGCGGATCTGTCAGGTTCAAACAATACCAAAACAAATAATCACAAAATAATTAAACCTGGTGACTTTAAAGGTAATTATATTCATTATGGAGTAAGAGAACATGCAATGTGTGGCATAATGAATGGTCTGGCCCTGCATAGTAGTTTAATACCTTATGGCGGAACTTTTCTTATTTTTAGTGATTATAGCAAACCCTCTATGCGTCTAGCTGCATTTATGGAACAAAGAGTCGTATATGTGATGTCTCATGACTCAATTGGTCTTGGCGAAGATGGCCCTACTCACCAACCTGTAGAACAATTATCTCATTTAAGATCTATTCCTAATTTAAATGTTTTTAGACCCGCCGACACAACAGAAACTTTAGAGTGTTGGCAAATAGCTTTGGATAGTTTAAATTCTCCAAGTGTCCTTGCTTTAACCAGGCAAAAAATTAATCCTATCAGGAAAGAATTTATAAAAGAAAATAAATGTTCTTTTGGAGCTTATGAACTATCAAGAACAAATCAAGAAGTTGAAATAACTATATTTGCCAGTGGTTCCGAAGTTAATTTAGCTCTTGAAGTTAGTCATAAATTAGCCACAGAAAATATCTATTCAAAGGTTATATCTGTGCCTTGCCAAGAGTTATTCGAAAAACAATTGACAAATTATAAAGAAAAAATTTTAAATGAAACAAAATTTAAAATATCAATTGAAGCTGGATCAACAGTTTGCTGGAAAAAATATGTTGGAGAAAAAGGATTGACATTTGGAATTAATGATTTTGGTAAAAGTGCTCCTTATAAGGAGGTATATAAACATTTTGGATTAACAAGTGAAATTATTGCCCAAAAAACAAAAGAAATGATAAAAAAATAAATATGGCTATAAAAATTGGAATTAATGGTTTGGGCAGAATTGGCAGAATGGTCATTAGATCTCTTGTTGAAAATAAAAATAAAAACATAGAAATTAAACATATAAACAATAGAACTAATTCTGAAACTAGTAGCCTGTTATTAAAATATGACTCTGTTCATGGAAAGTTTAATTCAAATATTAATTACAATAAAAATAATTTAATAATAAATAAAAAAAAAATATCATTTTCTCAAGAAACTGAGTTAAGCAAAATTAATTGGAAAAAATATGGTGTAGATATAGTTCTTGAGTGTACTGGAAAATATAATTCAAAAGAAAAATGTATCCAGCATATAAAAAATGGAGCAAAAAAAGTGATTGTTTCGGCTCCTTGTAAAAATGCTGATAAAACTATTGTTTATGGCGTAAACCATAAAACCATAAATAAAAACGATTTAATAATTTCTGCAGCTTCTTGCACTACAAATTGCTTTGCGCCAGTTGCATTTGTAATTAACAAAGAATTCAAAATAGAAAAAGGTTTTATGTCCACTATTCATTCTTATACATCTGACCAAAGATTATTAGATAATTCTCACAAAGATCCAAGACGTGCTAGATCTGCTGGACAATCAATTGTTCCAACTTCTACTGGTGCATCAAAAGCACTTGGGGAAATTATTCCAGAATTAAAAGGGAAACTTGACGGTCTTGCAATTAGAGTTCCAACACCAAATGTTTCATTGGTAGATTTTGTTTTCAATTCTAAAAATAAATTATCTGTTAAAAAAATTAATGACTCTTTTATAAAAGCATCAAATAAAGAATTAAAAAATGTTCTTGATACAACTAACGAAAGATTGGTCTCGGTTGATTTTAACCATAACCCCAATTCAGCTATCGTAGATTTATCTCTAACTAGCGTTGTGGGTCATAATATGGGTAAAGTTTCTGCTTGGTACGACAATGAGTGGGGTTTTGCTTCAAGAATGAATGATTTAGTTGAATATATTCATAAAGTTTAAATTTTAATGAATAAAATCTCAGATCAAAATTTAATATTGCAAGGTAAAAAAGTATTGCTAAGAGTTGATTTGAACGTTCCAATGAAAAATGGAGCGATAACAGAAACCTCAAGAATAGAAAAAATATTACCAACAATAAAACTATTAATAAAAAAACAGGCAAAAATAATAGTTTTATCTCACATTGGCAGACCAAAAGGAAAGATCGTTGAAGAAATGTCTTTGGAGCCTATTTCAAAAAAATTAGCTTTTTTATTAAATAAAGAAGTTTTGTTTAACAAAAATATAATAAACGAAAACACTCTTTCTGAAGTAAACAAAATTCCAAGTGGCTCGATAATGATGTTAGAAAATATTCGCTTTAACGAAGGAGAAGAATCAAATGACAGTAAATTTTCAAAAAAACTATCAAATTTGGGAGATATATATGTCAACGATGCTTTTTCTTGTTCTCACAGAGCTCACGCTTCTATTGAAGGAATTACAAAATATATTCCTTCATATTTTGGCTTACAAATTACTGAAGAAATTAATGCACTGAAAAAAATAACTTCTGAAATAAAAAGACCAGTTACACTTATCATCGGAGGTTCAAAAATTTCTACAAAAATTAAAATTATTAATAATTTAATAAAAAAATTTAATAATGTAATTATTGTTGGTGGTATGGCCAACACAATGTTAAAACATACTGGCTCAAAAGTAGGAAAATCAATATGTGAAAATGATTGTGGAGCTTTAATAAAAGAAATTTTAGAAAATTCTAATAAA
>ENA-UPTF01001819-UPTF01001819.1-marine-metagenome-genome-assembly--contig:-NODE-1819-length-13002-cov-8.859033_pt1 | contig 13002 bp, 13 predicted proteins | sample MGYA00238166_ERZ767019 | MGnify/ENA primary metagenome ERZ767019 (study PRJEB28930, sample SAMN06266391) | marine metagenome | isolation source: Sea water from 250 m depth | place: Atlantic Ocean...
CCATAAAGTCATCAGTAGTCCCCTCAAAAGTTGACACAACACATATATTCATAAATTCTCCTTATTTTTTAAATAATTTTAATAGTTTTGTATCGAAATTATATTAAATGAATTAAATGCACAAGGCAACAGAACGCCCGCCACTAATTGTTATTTATATGACAGAAAATAATTAGGATATGATGAAGCTTACTCATTAAAAATCCCGCTACTTGGCGGGGCTATTTGAGCCAGAGGCATTTCATTTAGTTATTTTGGCAAATTTGATGCACCAGTCTCAACCGTGTATATTTTTCCATCCTTATAAGTGTAAAATGCTAAGACTGCTTGTTTATTTCCATCATCAAACGATACAAAAGCATGTTCTACACCAACGTCGTCATTTTCGAAAAGAATTCTGACTTTTTTTCTATTGACGTCTCCACTCATCCCCCAACTGACAACTTCAGATTTGGACAGAATTTTCCCGGCAGCATGCAATGTAAATTTGCAATCATCGTGTAAACAGTCATTCAAACCCGCTTCATCACGCGAATCGAGTGCCATTCCCATTTTTTCTAGTATGGACATTATTTTTCCCCTTTATTTGAACAAAAGTCGTTTCATTTAATAAGGTTTACATTTTTCAACTATATCATAATAATTAGTGCCATCCCAACCACCTATAACGTAAATCCAATCACCATTTCTTACAACTGCTGCATGTCTTCTTCCTGTGAAATTTGTTGACAGTTTAGTCCATGAATCAGCATCTGCAATATACATATTAACTTCATCAATGCGATCATCGTAATCACCAAAAAGAAATACAAAATGGTCAAATGCAGCTAAATGATAAGCACTCAAATCATACGGCATATCATTTGCGTTTAACCAAGAATCATTTTCAATATCATAAATTTCTACCTTTGTTAATCCGCTTGAACCGTCGTAACCACCAAACGCATATATTTTATCTTCTATGAGTGCAATATCGCATTCTCTTGCTGTTGGCATTGAAGAAAGGGTGGTCCATGAATTAGATGATGGGTCATAAACTTCTACTACACCTGTCCTCGCGCTTGTGTTTTCTAATTGACCACCAATGACATAAATTTTATTATCATAGACAACAGAATTCAATTGTACCCGCTTGGTAGGAAGAGAAGCAACTGTTGTTATTGTACTATTTGAAATATTGTAAGCCTGAACAGTATCAACAAAACTATAATCCTGAGTACTACCTCCAATGATGTAAATAACACCATCTACAACTTCTGTAGTTAAATACCTTCTTCCAATAACTTGGTTATTTAATTCTATCCATTGATTATTGGTTTCATCTAATCTTTCAATGGTTGTATAGTATGTTGACTCATGTGCTCCACCAATTAAATATATCTCATTTTCATATGAAACAGCAGAAGAGCCATAAAGATAATTATTGCAAGGAGTAGATTGAACAAAAGTCAATGATGAGATTTCTGGTAAACCATCATTATCGCCAGAGCTTTCTTTGTCATCACAACCAAGAATTATAATTAAACTAAACAAAACCTGTAGTTTTTTCATTTATAAATCCTTTATATTTATCTAAATATAACTATAATCATCTCCTTAACCAAAAAAACCCACGCTTGGCAGGGCTATAATAGAGAGTCTTATTTATCCTGTCCAGTTAACTTCCAACCAAACCAACCCATAGGTATATAAGCCAAGGAAAGGTCTGCTACAATAAACCAAACTGGAGCAGGTATCATAAATACCATTGAAATACCTCCAATTAAGAAAAATACCCCAATCCCCAAGGCAAAATACATTTTATGACTTGCTGCAATTCTTACAGACAAATAAGCACCAACCAAAGTACCAATAGCATGTGCTAAAAATGGAAAAATAAAATGTTTAGGTTCAAATAAATGCATGGATGATTGTAAGCTTTCCGGGTTAGTAACATCAACTCCTTCTGGTAAAGCAATAAAAGAGTCTTGTACGTTAATAATTCCCATATTCACTACGCTTCCAATGACTATACCCGTAATTGCAGCTAAAATATTTCTTACGATTTTATTCATCAATTAATAGTGTCATTTTACATATTTATTATACCATCCAACCAGACGCTCGATATAGTCTAGTTGATGAGCACGTTCTGTAAGACCGTGGGGTTCCCTGGGATAGAGAACCAATTCCGTGTCCACTCCTTTAATCTTAAGTGCCTGGTAAAGTTCTAAGCCTTGTTCAGGATGCACTCTATCATCTTTCATTCCATGTATGACCAAGGTAGGGGTCTTGGCCTTATTTATGTGTGCGAGTGGTGAACGATCCCAGTGGAGTTCCATTTCATTGAACCACCATGAATTCCAATGTACAATGGACATCTCATACGGAATATCGGTTGTACCCATAAAGCTGATCATGTTCGTAAGACCTGCACCAACCATGGATGCCTTGAAACGATGGCTATAGGTGGTAGCACCTAATGCAGAAAAATATCCTCCATAGGACCATCCTCCTGTACCGATTTTATCGGGGTGTACTACACCATTATTTATCAGATGGTCTATCCCATGTAAGACATCCTGGTATTCCATACCACCTAAGTCATTATGGTCACCTTTTGAAAAATCAACACCGCTTGATCCACTACCACGGTAATTGGGTTGTAACACTACATATCCTTCTGAAGCAAGGAGCTGAACTGGATATCCTGTACTTGTGTTCCAACCATCAAGGGTCACACCCTCAGGACCTCCATGTATCTGAAGGATAAGTGGATACCTTGCACTTTTACTATATCTGGTGGGATAAGTCACCACACCTTGTATTTCCATACCATCCAAGGAATTCCAACTAATGGTCTCCTGATTTGCTAATTTCAAATCACTTAAAAAGGGATTCGATCTTGTGATTTGGATAAGGTTGTCCTTTAAAAGATCTTTCACAAACAATTCGTTTGGATGTTGTTTTGAGTTACCGACAATAAGTAACTGGTTTGATTTATGATGTAATGTTGCAGAAGAAACGATATAATCTGGGGAGTAGATATCTTTTTGGAATAGAGTTTCATTATTGTCTCTATTCCTGTACTTGACTAAAGATAATACTGTCTTTGTACCACGTACAGATCGTGCAAGGATGGTTTGATCATCCACCCACTGTAGATCATAAAATGATTCATTTTTTCCCAGATGGGAAGATATCATCGTCGGATTTTTGAATGGAACTGTAAATATGGTTTGTGGGAGAGGGTCATTACGAGTAACAGCTCCTAAAAAGGCCAATTTTTTTCCATCTGGTGATATATCCATGGGTCCCAGTTTTCCTGGTGTATCCAAGATCTTTCTGGGGAGATTTTTTGGGATGTTCACCCTGTACAATATACGATCCATTAGTGATGGGTCAGCACCTGGTGTCCCTGTTCCTTGAAAAACAATGGTCTTGCTGTCATCAGACCAGATAAAATCGTGTACATGTATATCGTTCTTAAAAATCAACTCTGTTTTTCCAGTACTAATATTGTAGAGCCATAATCTTTGGTAAAGATGGTCCTTATCCTTGACCAGCATATCGTAACCTTTTTCCATGGTCTTTTTCTTTTCAGCTGAGAGGGTATCAGTCGATAAAAAGGCTAACCATTGACCATCAGGAGACCAACGGTAAAAACCAATACCAGCTGAATGCTCAAGAAATAAGCTGGCCTCTCCTCCATCTATAGGTATGCGAAACAACTGTGTGTGTTCAGATAATTCTTTGCGTTTTGATAAAAAAGTGATTCCTGTACCATCACTAGTCCATTGTGGAAAATAGGAATCATATGCGGAAGAAGTAAATTGTACTGGACCTTGATCAGTGGCTCTTTTAACCCATATCTGGGAATGACGAGGACCTGGTTTTTCCTCGTCCATACGAGGTACTGACAAAACATAGCAAACGTTGTCGCCTTTTGGACCCATGGCTGGCGATGAAACATATCGGAGGTTCACAATATCTTCTTTGGTTATAGAACGCCCTCCCTGTAAAGTGATGTTGATTATGAAAAGTAAGCAGATAAGATAGTTTCTTTTTTTCATGATTGTTTTCCCTATAATCTTAAACGATTAAAAAAGTTAATTATGAATAATAACGTTAGGAATCGCTTCATAATAGCAATATTACATACCGCCAGTCCTAAATGTCTAGAAACAAAAAACCCCACGAATGTGGGGCTAAATGTTGTGAATTATTCCTCATCATCAGATAAAAATAATTCTTCCTTATCAAGAGTATTATAAATCCAAATACTAACTCCACCAATAATCGTCCCGATAATAATTGGAGGTAGTGGGGGTTACTAACAGGAAATGGAGTTGGTCTTGGGGAAAAATCTTCCGACAGTACAGAGCTATATTAGCTCAGCTTCATACGTGACCAGAAACTAAGTACTGCGATTGTTCCTGTGGCAATCATTGGCGGTATACTCAAAGGGATACCACGAAATACTGGCATAGAAATTATGACAGCACACATCACAGAGAGACCGATTGCTGCACCCAAAAGAATTTCTTTTTGGTTATCCACTTTCTCAACGTTTCTAGATAGAAATGCAATACACACAACCATAAATAACATACCAGCCATAATGTATCGATGAGTTATTCCTATTTCCAAAGCTAACCCTTCGGCACTAGGGTAGGACTGTAAAACAAAAAACTCTGGAACAGCAATAAAAGCAATCAAAAAAATTAGAGGCACTGTTGCATTTATAGACATCATTATTTTATATGGCATATAAACTCCTTAATAATTGTTGAGATTATCAATTCAAAAACTTTTGATGCGTATATTACTCTTATTTTACAATCCAATTCTACAAATAATTACCCTACAATGTGTGGGAGGCTATAAACATAAAACCCCGCTACTTGGCGGGGTTTTATATCACAAACTCACATAAAATAATTACTTTGTTTCAGTTTCTTCTTCTGAAGTAATTACACTATTGTCTTGTTTGCTATATACATAAAACAAAATAGCAAATACAATCCATACACCAGATTCTACAAATTGGGCGGTTGATGCTGGTAACGCACCGGTAGCCACGTGGTATATATTCATAATTACCGGAAGTAATGCAATTATGACATAGGCTAATCCGGCCTTGGAAAGGTCATCACCCAGCCAAGCAGGCAGCATCCAGGTCAAAATGAGCATAGATGTATATGCCACAACCATAAACTGCACAAACAGTTTAATTTCATCAGTAAGTGTCATGCCATAGCCTTCCAACATAGCTGCAGGTGAAACCAACATCATCGCCGTCATTAACGCACCGAAACCGAAATAAATACGAAATACGAGTTTAAGATTCATTTAATCCTCCTTATTACTTAACTAAATCTACTAAAAATAGCATTACAATGCCTGCATCTGTTTCTTTCCAGCCCCCCTACCCCATGCTTTGTCCGCTGTACAGTAAAACTTTAGTTAAAAAGCCAGTAGTCATACATGTCTATAAACAAAAAACCCCACGAATGTGAGGTTTTTTTAAGTTCTTTAGATAAAGATTTATCTAGACCATTCCCATAAAACATCGCCATTTTCTATTTCAGGTGCTCCAGATAATAATTTTACTGCACCAGCTAGTACTTTTTGCTGAACTGGGTTAGCATTTATCATTTTTTCTTCACTTTCATACTGTGAAAGCCCAAGAGTCTCTGTTTTACTAACACTTATGAGAGTAATGCTAAGAAGACCATCTATGGATACTATTTCATCAGTAACTGATTCTAAATATGCTTTAACTCCCGATTGATTTTTTTCACTATGGTGTAATCTTGTAATTCTATAATGCATTATTGCTCCAATTTTTATTATTCAGCCGGTTTCAGTTTTTTATGTTCAACAATGAGGACCTGTGCAGTATCTTCACCAACGTTTTGCATTTGATGCTTGACTATGGTATTTCCATGACCAACGAATCCATCAGGCACTTCCATTTCCTTTACGGTACCATCAGATAACGTATTCTTTAATTTTCCGCCTCTGATAGTATAATAGGTTATGACACCATGTTCATGCATATTATCACTTTGCCCAGGTGCAAAGGTTACCATTAAAACCTTTACGTCATCACTCTCAAAGATAACCTGATAAACATCCGGCGAAACTTCTTCAGGGAGAATTAGTTTTCTCTCTGTCTCAGTTAAAGTGTGGGTGGTTTTACGTTCAACAAGTATTATTTTGATGGTATTATCACCAATATTCTTTACCTGGTGCCGTGGTCTTTCTGGGTTGTGGACTATAAGCCCGGTAGGAGGTTCTATCTCATTTACAGTCCCGTCTGGAAGAGTGGCTTGTAACTTTCCACCTTGAAGAATATAGATAGTGGCTGGATAATGTTCGTGCATGTTGTCACTTTGGCCCGGTTCAAAAGTCACTTCTAAAACTTTTACATCATCATTCTCCAATAATACTTTATAAACATCCGGTGATACTACTTCAGGAAGTAAGGATTTTTCTTTTGTTCCGGAACATGAAACGATTAACACTAATAATGTAGGAATGATTATTTTTATCATTGAGGCACCTTTTATATACATTTATTACAAAATTGATGTACCAATTATAATCATAAATCCAGCAAACAAAAAACCCCACGAATGTGAGGATTGGTGGTTTACTAATTAGATAATCTATTTATCATCTATATTTTGAATTTATATTAAAAAATCTTCCTTAATAGCTTCGGAGCTTTTATTCCACAATAAATCTTTTGTCTCTTTATTATTGTAATATTCCTCAAGACCAAATTTTATCACATTGCCTTTCATTGCCATTTTCCCGGATCCTGGACCATAAAAATCTCCAGACATCGCATCAGTATCAGCAATACATTTTATTATACCAATTGCGCCATCTTCCATTGTTTGTCCTCCTCCCATCATTTTCCCTGTCATATAACTTCCCATTCCACCATCTTTAACTGTTGTACTTTGGAGATCAGTCAGAGCAAGGCCAGGATGAGCAATAAGTGCTTTGATTTTTGAGTTTTTGGTTTTCAATTTTTCGTGTAAACAAGCTGTAAAAGCTGCATTCGCAAGTTTTGTCTGTGAATATCTATACCATCGTGGATTTACTAGCATCATCCCTAATAAAATATTATTTAATATCTTTGATCCATCCCCACCTAAATCTCCACCTTTTTTTTCAAAATATTTTGACTCCAGATTCTTAACACCAAATCTGGATATACTAGTGTGATTTACTATTCTAGCTTCGCCTCTTTTTTGTTCTGCTATTTGAAGTGATGGAAATAATCTCTTTGTAAGCAAAAAGTGTGATAGATGATTTGTCTGCATTTGAATGTCAAAACCATCTTTTGTTGCTTGATCCTTAAGAGCCATCACTCCAGCATTATTGCAAAGTACATCAAGACCATCTTTACATAAATCAATGACTACATCTGCTGCATTTTTTACTGATTCGAAACTTTGCAAATCACATTCCACATTAAGAATATTTGCTCCAGGACAGGCCTCTTTTATTTGATCAAACGAACTCTCTGAACGATTAGACTTTCTATTTAACAATAGTGTTTGAGCACCTTTATTTGCTACTGTCTTTGCTGCAATGAAACCAGTGCCTGATGTTGTACCCGTAATTGCAATAGTTTTTCCATTAAGCGATGGAATTGCTTCAATTTCCTTATCATAGTATAAACTTTTTAAATCTGGTTTTTTATATCCATTATCCATAATTATTTTTTCCTAAATATTATTATATTATATAATAAATTTAAATTAATCTAACCATCATCCCACAAACAAAAAACCCCGCTTAGCATCAATAAAGATCCAATCAGGTTATGAGCCTCACGCAGTTTCTTCTATTTTTAATTAGCTGGAAGACGAATGGGCATCGATTAATTATACCAAAAAACTTAAGTTAGTTTGACTAGGTTAGCTAGTTTTCCTAAAATAACCCCTGGATATATTATAAAATTTTCTAGCTTGTAAATGATAAAGTCTTTTTTTCTCTACACTTCCTATACTTTAGTCACTTTAGCAATAGTAGTGGTTTCTTTTGTGAATCTAGCTCCTCAATTTGGTTCTAATCCTACATCTGAACAGATAAAATATTATGGGACTTTTCCAAATTACAGAGATGGTGGCTTTGAAAGTTTAGAGAAAACCCCAATGATGACAGGTGAGGTTTCAACCTGGGAATTTTTTAAGAATGATACAAATAGGAAACCTAAGAGTGAAATTATACCCAAGAATATTAATTACTCTCAATTCAGTAAAATAAATGAAAAAGATTACAAAATAGCTTGGCTGGGACATTCCGCATTCATCATAAACCTATCTGGGAAGATCATCTTATTAGACCCAATGCTTGGAAGTCATGCCGCACCAGTTCCAATTCCGAGCTTAAAAAGATATAATGAAATACTTCCGATAAATCCAGACTCTTTAAATAATATTGATGTTGTAGTCATCTCACATGATCACTATGACCATCTAGACCACTCAACGATTAAACGCATTAAAGATAATGTAAATATTTTTGTGGTACCTCATGGAGTTGGTAATCACTTAAGAAAATGGGAAGTTAAAGAAGAAAATATTATTGAATTGAATTGGAATGAATCATTTGAAAAAGATAATATTGAATTCACTTGCCTTCCTGCCAGGCATTTTTCAGGCAGAGGACCACTAAATAGGAATAGTACCCTTTGGTGCTCTTGGGCAATAAAATCACCATTTGTAAAAATTTATTTTAGTGGAGACAGCGGTTATGGTAAACATTTCAAGAAAATTGGTGATGAGCATGGACCTTTTAATATCTCATTACTGGACTGCGGACAGTACAACAAAGCATGGAAATATTCACATATGGTACCATCTGAAGCAGTATTAGCTGCAAAAGATCTAGGTGCTGAATTTTTCATGCCAATTCACTGGGGAGGGTTCACCTTGGCCATGCATCCGTGGGATGAACCAGTGGAGGAATCCATAAAATTTGCAGATAAAGTGGGGTTAAGTTATTTAACCCCTGAAATTGGCGAGATTGTTTCAAAAAATAAATTAAATAGGCGATTCACTCCATGGTGGGAAAGATATTAAAACCAACTTCCTAACCACAATCTGTAATCTTATCTTTATCCAAATCTACCCATCATCCCACAAACAAAAAACCCCACGAATGTGGGGCTTGATGATATTCTATTGGTTATGAACCTGGGGGTACCATTTCTGTAATTGTATAAATCTCCTGTTTCAGTATATGCTCTTCCATTATAGGTTTAAGTGGGGAATTCGGATCACTCATCATTTTTGCCATTTTTGGCATATCAACATCAAATAATTGAACCATTGCCAAATTATCATCTACCTTACCGACTCTTGTACGAGTCTCATCAACGAACGAATTTCTATCCCCTGGATCCTCATCAAAAATTGCTTTCCATTTATCATATGTACTTTTTATATGAACTACTATACATAAATCCATTGCTTTACTCCTTTTTTATTTTTTCTTAATGATGACTAAATGTACAAATAATTACCCTACAATGGTATTAACCAGTAGTCCTAAATGTCTATAAACAAAAAACCCCGCTAATGGGCGGGGCTTGATGTTTACTTTCTTAAACTAAATATTAAATAATAATGAAACTAACATTGTAATGTTCTTTGATCTATTGAGCAGTAGAGTTTGAGAACGAAAGACGGGTAATGTTTGCACCACCACCATAGCCACCATCAAGAAAAGCACCACTACCACCTATGACTATGTCACCATTATCTAACTCAATGACCGATAGGTTTGCATCCTGAACATTATGAGTAAAAATAACCTCTCCCTGATCATCCAGTTTCGTCAAGTAGCTTCTCTCATCTATGAGATAGTATCCTCCACCGATGGCAGGAGTAATATCATAGAAACCCGAGACATTCATTTCACCTATGATACAACTGTTCCAATTTCCACTACCTTGATTTGGGTTTCTCTCAATGACAAAATTGCTTCTCCAACTATTGCAAAAACCAGCGGCTACATATCCACCATTTGGTGATTCACATATGGCATATAGGATCGCATCACCTACAGAAGCTGCTTTTTTCTTCCATATTTGGTCTCCATCCGCGTTGGTTTTGACCATGAAATGTTTATACGCACCATGCTGGGTTCCAGAGTATCCTGCGAAGACCAGATCACCATCACCAGTCTCTAAAAGTTCATAGGCCTCATTCGCATCAGAGCTGCTATAGTTATATGCCCACATCAACTCACCACTTGTATCGTATTTTCTCAATGCAGCTTTTGAATACCAACCATCATCATTCCACGTACCAGTTACAACAAAATTACCGTCTTGAGTCTGTATGGCGTCCCTAGCCCAATCGTTATTGTTATCATTAGAGGCATCGACGCTGGACCACTCTTCATTACCATCTGCGTCTGTCTTAAGAATAAACATATCAGGGTAGCATGACGCACTTGTTACACATTCATAGTATCCTGCGGCAATAAAGCCACCATCTGAGGTCTCCCGAGCAGAATATATTCCAGTGGAATTCTCGTACATCTTCTGCCACATTAGATCACCATGATTATCTAACCTGATCAATTGTCCGTAGTACTCGCAACCATATCCTACACAATCACCCGCGTTGCCAAGGGCCATGATAAAACCGCCATCTGAGACCGGTCTTATGGACCACATCTCACCACCTATTTCCGTATATGACTTCGACCATACGACATTTAGCTCTCCAGTATAGTACTGACAAGTTCCATCATCCAAGGTTGCCAAGGGGTCATAGTTGATAGCATCAATATCCATACAACCACAGATATCTTCACCTTCCTCCACACAAGCATTATCCTGTTGATCAGACTCATCGTCACTACATGAAAACATAAGAAAAAGAATATTAAAAATAAGAATAGATAAATTTTTCATACCCAAATCTACCCATCATTATCTTTACAAACAAAAAACCCCACGAATGTGGGGTATGAGGTATAGTTTAATTTGAATAATCTAAAGAGTAGATTACCCCAAATTCAGGAATTATAAATTCACCATTAAAGTTTTCATCACTAGAAATATTATCTTTTATTTTTTGTGCAGGCTCAAGAATTGGCTCAGTTGTTAGAATAAATGTACCAAAATGCATTCCGATACTCTTTTTTGATTTAATATCCTTATGAATAAATATTGATTCTTCAGGATTTACATGAAAATTTTTCATGAACCATCTAGGTTCATATGCTCCGATCGGAATTGCCGCCAAATCAAATGGACCGTAACGATCGCCTATTTGTTTAAATTGTATTTCATTATACCCTGTATCTCCTGCGAACCAAAATTTGTAGTTACCAATTTTAATGAACCATGATGACCACAGTGTATCAAAACTTTTAAATAGACTTCTCTTTGACCAATGTTGTGAGGGTAAACAAACTATGTCAACATTACCATCGCTGTGTTCATCAAACCAATCTAGTTCATTCACATTTTTTATACCGAATTCCTCAAACCAATACTTTAATCCAAGTGGGACATACCAAACGGTTGAGGTATCTTTACTGAGTATTTTAACTGAATTTTTATCTAGATGATCATAATGGTTATGGCTAATGACTACTAAATCAATTTTTGGCAATAATTTTATATTAATTGATGGAGATGCATACCTTTTTGGACCCGCAAATTGAACGGGAGAACACCTATCTGAAAATATTGGGTCTGTTAAAATAGTTTTACCATCAATATGTAACAACATAGTTGAGTGACCTACCCATGTTATAAAATTCTGATTTCTATTAATACTTTGTAGTAGCTTATCTAAATTTAATTTTTCTATGACTTTATATTTTGGTGTTGGACGTTTTGTATTCATCATCTTGATAAGATCACTAAAACTTTTGTTCTGGCTCTCTGAATTCAAATATGGATTTTTGAAACCAGTTTTGGTATGATGAACCTTATCAGGATCAAAATAAGGATTATGATTTTTTAATTTTGACATTAATCCTACTACGCCAATGACAATTAATAATACTATACTCAACTTCATTACTATAAAATCTACCCATCATCCCACAAACAAAAAACCCCGCTACTTGGCGGGGATAGTTATTAAATACGAGTGATAACTACACTTCCATGTCCGGTGTTATTTCCTGCTGTGTTAGTAGTATTTGAACCTGAATTGTAGGACCCACCTCCACCTCCGTAGGATCCTCCACCAGCACCACCTGAATAGCCACCGCCACCTGCGGTCCAATTAGAAGGTCCTCATGTCATACCTCCGCCGCCACCAAATCCACCGATTACACTACTGATACCAGATCCTCCGGTTAGGCCATTCAGAAAAGATTTACCATGGGCTCCATTACTATTACTTGCACTATTAACATTTCCATCGGTCAGAAAGCCGCCGCCGCCGCCAATGCAGCCTTGGTTTTTACCACCACTCCCAGATGATACAGCAGTTTGGTGGGATGATTGACCACCAGAATTACCGCTCTGTCCTGACGTATACGTAGAATTTGATGTTCCACCACCACCACCACCTGCAATTATCAATATAGAACTATTCGAATTGTAGGGTGATTTCACTACAAAGGAACCTCCTCCTCCAGATTTACCAGCGGTACCTGAACCTTCTTGGCCTACTGCAATTTTAAGCACCATCCCTTGAGTGAGGCTAAAATCACCAATTATTTTAGCTCCCTTACCAGAACTACTACTTGCCTGTGCTCCATAAGCTGTAATACGATAGTCTCCATCAGCTGGCACTGTCCATTCCTGTATACCCTGCGTTTGTACATTAAAAAAGCCTGTATTGTCTTCCCAAGAAACATCATAAGAACTTTTACAGTTTGCTAGAGTTGGTCCATTTTTACCAGTCGCCCCACAGTTGGTGAAAGTATGGGAACTAAAAGAGGAAGCATAATGTGCCCCTTGAAACGTAGGCAATGCCACCTGGCCGTTTAATTCCCAGGAAATGAAGATTAGTCCAGTAA
>ENA-UPTF01001821-UPTF01001821.1-marine-metagenome-genome-assembly--contig:-NODE-1821-length-12995-cov-3.178898_pt1 | contig 12995 bp, 12 predicted proteins | sample MGYA00238166_ERZ767019 | MGnify/ENA primary metagenome ERZ767019 (study PRJEB28930, sample SAMN06266391) | marine metagenome | isolation source: Sea water from 250 m depth | place: Atlantic Ocean...
TCACGAAGACTTTGATTATTGGAAGCTAACTTCAGCCTTGCAGGCAGTTGATGCAGGAGCACGCCTACTTGCCACCAATGATGATCTTACTTACCCTTCACATGACGGGATAAGGCCTGGCGCCGGATCCATTCTCGCATCTTTAGTTGCAGCCACAGGAGCAGTTCCATTAATAGCAGGGAAACCTTACAAACCCATGTGTGACTTACTGAATAAATTAAGCGGAGGAAGTGGAATAATGGTCGGAGACCGACCTGATACTGATGGAAGGTTTGCTAAAAATATGGGCTGGGAGTTTGGGCTAGTTTTGAGCGGGGTGACTAAAGAGTCAGATCTCCCTGTTGATCCACCTCACGACCAATTAGCCAATGATTTATCCGACATGGTTGAACAAATTTTTTCCTAATGGCACGTCGGCGGCTAGATCTTGAAATGGTAAGACGAGGTTTGGTTGAGTCACGAGAAATTGCACAGTCGCTTATTAAGTCAGGAAAGGTGCTTGTTTCAGGATCATCAGCTTTAAAGCCATCGAGACTCGTCGAAGCAAGTCAACCATTGCAGGTAATTGACCCTCCGCCTAAGTATGTGAGTAGAGCGGGTAGAAAATTAGAAGCTGCTCTAGAAACTTTCGAAGTTGAAGTTAATTCAAGCAGGTGTATCGATATAGGAGCAAGCACAGGTGGATTTACAGATTGCCTATTACAAAACGGAGCTGAGTCAGTTTTAGCTGTCGATGTTGGTCGAGCTCAGATCCATGAACGTCTAGTCGCTAATCAAAGAGTAGAAGTTCTTGAACAGACTGATGTCAGGGCACTCGTACCAGAAGAAGTAGGTGCCCCTTTCAAAGTGTTGACAGCCGATTTGGCTTTCATCTCACTACGTACAGTGATGGGAAATCTTTTTCCTTTAGTTAAAAAGGGAAGCGACATGTTGCTTTTAGTTAAACCGCAGTTTGAAGCAGGTAAAAAAGCGGTTGATGCAGGTAGAGGAGTAATTCGCGACCCTGAAATATGGGAAGAAGTTCTTAAGAATGTGCAGGGTTCAGTTAATGCCCATGATGGTGCCATAATGAAATGTATGCCATCACCAATTAAAGGCTCAGAAGGTAACGTTGAATTCTTCTTGCATGTCATGCCAGAAGTGAAACAAAGGCAACTCGAGATCTCAAAAGTGGTTTCCTTAGCTATTGAACAGGGAGAAGATTGATGGCAGAAATCGGACTTTACGTTCATGAATTTCGACCTGAAGCTATATCAAATTCAGTTGAGCTGACTGAACTACTTCAGAAAAAAGGGCACAACGTAAGAAAGTCAAGCGATCTGAAAGAAAATCCTTCAGGATTCGTTGATGATCTTGACCTTCTTGTGAGCATGGGAGGAGATGGCTCTATCCTCAGAGCAATAAATCTTCTAGACGGTCAACCCACCCCTGTACTAGGAATAAATTTTGGCCAACTGGGATACCTGACAGCTGCAGAGCCTTCAGAGGCTTTTGATGCAGTAATTAGAACTCTTGAAGGTAATTACGATATTGAAGAGAGGATGATGCTCAAGGTTTCTGTCGAAAGAGAACAGGCCGAATCTGCGACCGAAGATCACGCTTTGAATGAAGTAGTAGTCGAAAGGACAGCAGCTAGTCATACAGTTCGAATGAACGTATCCATGGACGGTTCTTTTTTTACTTCCTATGCAGCCGACGGATTGATAATTTCTACACCTACAGGTTCGACAGCGTATGCTTTTTCTGCTCGGGGACCGATAGTAGATGCCAGCCATCAATCCATTCAGGTAACACCTGTATCTCCGCACATGTTGTTTGATAGAACTTTGGTTTTAGCACCATCGACTCAATTAGAACTGCAAGTTTTAGGTGACCGTACAGCCACTTGCACTGTTGATGGAAGAGAAATGGGAGTCTTAGAAGAAAAAGATAGTGTGGTCTGCACAAGGTCAGATCGAATTGCAAAACTTGTTACGTTCGGAAAACGTGATTTTCTACATCCCCTTAAGACAAAATTCGGCTTAGAAGATAGGTAGATGCCAAACCTAAAGTAGAGACTTTTATCTTTAATCTGAAATATGGGACTAATTTTAAATCTGCAAGCAGTGAAGTCATTTTGCCTGTAAGGTGAACTTCCGTGACGAAACACATCTTCGTTACGGGAGGGGTTGCGAGCTCGCTCGGAAAAGGGCTAACAGCAGCGTCTCTCGGAAGGCTTTTAAAGCAGCGTGGGCTTAAGGTAGTAATTCAGAAACTCGACCCCTATATCAACGTCGACCCTGGCACCATGAATCCATTCGAGCATGGAGAAGTTTTTGTTACAGACGATGGTGGTGAAACGGATCTCGATTTAGGCCACTATGAAAGATTTATTGATGAAAATCTGACTACAGAATCAAATGCAACAACAGGATCGATTTACTCTGCTGTAATAGCTGCTGAAAGACATGGCGAATATTTAGGTAAAACTGTTCAAGTTATTCCCCATATCACTGATGAAATTAAAAGAAGAATTAAGGTACTCGCTACTGAAGATACCGACGTGCTGATCACAGAGGTAGGGGGAACAGTGGGCGATATTGAGATATTGCCTTTCTTGGAAGCGATTAGACAGTTTCGACTTGATGTAGGAGAAAACAATATTTGCTATGTCCATGTCACTTTGGTTCCCTATATCGGACCGTCAGGTGAGCATAAAACCAAACCTACACAGCACTCAGTAACTGAACTTCGTTCAGCAGGCATACAGCCACATGCAATAGTTTGTCGAAGCAACGAACCTATAAGCGATGATCTTGAGAGGAAAATCTCCCGTCTTTCGAATGTCCCTTTTGAAGGTGTCGTAAACGCACCAGATGCCAGCAGTCTCTACGAGATACCTTTGCTGTTGAATGAAGAAGGCTTAGATAGTTATATTTGCGACTCATTAGGACTTGATAATCCAGAGCCTGACCTAGACGATTGGAGAGCATTGGTCAGCCGTGTCGTATCAGCAACGGCAAGAGTAAGAATTGGACTTATCGGTAAATATGTAAGTCTGGTTGATGCATATCTTTCAGTAGTTGAGGCACTAAATCATGCCGGCGCACACCATGGAGTTCAGGTAGAAATTGACTGGATTCAAGCTGAAGAAGTAGAGGGAATGCTCAGCGAAGGGCGTTTAAAAGACTTAGACGGAATTGTAATTCCTGGGGGCTTCGGTGAGAGAGGCATAGAAGGCAAGATTGCAGCAGCAGGTTTTACTAGAGAGAACGACATTCCTTGCCTGGGGCTGTGCTTAGGGTTGCAATGTATGACTATAGATTTTGCACGTAATGTATTAGAGCTGGAGAGAGCTCATTCAAGTGAATTTGATCCATCTTCACCTCACCCAGTAATAGATTTGATGGAATCTCAACGCGACGTATCAGATATGGGTGGAACGATGCGTCTTGGAACCTATGTAGCGCAATTAAAACCCGAGTCTCAGGTGTCGGCAATATATGGTGAAGATGTTGTTTCAGAGCGACACCGACACAGATATGAATTCAATTCGCGTTACAGGGCGAAGTTTGAAGACACGAATTTTGTTTGTTCAGGCGAGTCTCCTGATGGCCGTTTGGTTGAGTTCATTGAGTTGAAAGATCATCCTTTCTGGGTGGCGACTCAAGCACATCCAGAGTTCAAAAGCAGGCCAGATCGACCCGCCCCATTGTTTAGAGCATTTGTAGAAGCTGCCTTGCATCGAGCAGAGGGACGTAACCCACAGTTGCTTCAAATGGAAGAAGAATTTTCCAACTGAATGAACGCTGAATCTTTCAAAGAATTTAAGAAGGTTTCTGAGGAACTGATTCATAGTGAAGATTGGTTTTCTTTCGCAGTGGCGGAGTTCGAAGGCCCAGTTGGAGAAAGAATCAATAGATACATTTTCCATCATCCGGGTGCAGTTGGGGTGGTGCCAATAGAGGATGGAAAGATAGTCCTAGTTCGCCAGTACCGACCAGCACTTGAAATGGAAATGTTAGAAATTCCAGCAGGCAAATTAGATATTGAAGGAGAGGAACCTGAAAAAGCTGCGCATCGAGAATTAATTGAAGAAGCAGGATTGGATGCCTCAAGGCTCGAAGAGTTATGCAGTTTTTACAATTCAGCTGGTTTCTCCGATGAGAAAACAGTGATTTATTTAGCTACTGAAATGACACGGGTTGATAAAATTGCAGCAAGCGTTGAAGAGCAGTACATGACAACCGAGAGAGTTCCCTTAGAGGATGTATATGAACTGATTGATTCCGGTTACATCACTGATGCAAAAACCATAATTGGTATTTATTCAGCGATGCGTTTTATAGGTAGATGAGTTGCAGTTGTTTCCAAATTTTTTTCATCTCACCAAAAGGTTTTGGTTCTCGCTAAACCCACGGAAATTATCAGAAGAGAATCTTGATTGGGTCAGATCGCATCTTTCCGAAAACGAATTCGATTATTGGAAAAAGTTTTCCACGGCTGACAAACAGCACTCGTTTAAGGTGGCTAGACAGGCAGCATCTGAAATTGGTGAAGAGGGAAAAGAATTCTTGGCAGCAGCTCTTCTGCATGACATAGGGAAACTAGAAAGTGGATTTACTATTTTTGGAAGAGTTTTTGCAACTTTGTGTTGCTCACTTTTTCCACTGAGAAAAATGGAAAAATGGGCACAAAAAAATAAAGGTATACGACGACGATTGATTGACTATGCGAAACATCCAGAACTTGGAGCGAAATTACTAAGACGAATTGGCAGTAAAGAACAGACAATTACATGGGTTTTAGAACATCATTCAGAAAGTGAAAAATGGGAGACCCCAAGAGAGATAGCAGAGATTTTATCTAGTTCAGACAATGACTAACGGTGGTCACTGGTTAAGCAGTCCGATATTCTGTCGTGCTCTAGACAATGTGGTTGAAGCTATCTCCCTGGCTTTTTCAGCCCCTTTAGCTATCAAGCGGCTTGTCTCTCCAGGGTCATCAGCGAGTGTGTAGTATTTCTCCTGAACAGGTCTGAGAAGCTCTATCACTGCTTCGGCTGTTGCATTTTTTAGATCTCCGTAACGAGTTATACCATCGCAAGCCTCTTTAGGCGTTTTTCCTATCGCTGCGCCAAGAATAGAAAGCAAATTCGAAACGCCTGGTTTTTTTTCGACATCAAAAAATACTTCATCATCACTGTCAGTAACCGCTCGTTTGACTTTCTTTTCGATCACTTCAGGGGGATCTAAAATCAAAATAGTTCCCTGAGGGCTTTCCTCAGATTTTGACATTTTTCTATCTGGGTGCTGAAGATCCATCACTCTTGCTCCAGAAGGTGGAATTACTGCTTCAGGCACAGTGAAAGTATCACCGAATCGACTGTTGAAGCGTATAGCTATGTCTCTTGTCAACTCAATATGTTGCCTCTGGTCCTCGCCAACGGGAACCTGATTGGTGTCATAGAGTAAAATGTCAGCTGCCTGAAGGGCAGGATAGGTGAAAAGACCAGCAGAAACGAATTCGTTACCAGTTGACTTATCCTTGAATTGGGTCATTCTTCTGAGTTCACCAAAAGCAGCTGTGCACTCCATAAGCCAGGCACACTCGGCGTGTTCTTGAACATGACTCTGGACAAACAGTATGCAACGCTCAGGGTCAAGGCCCGCCGCCATAAGCATTTGGGCTAAAGAAAGAGTGGAAGATCTAAGCTCGTCTGCATCATGTGGGACGGTAAGAGCATGAAGATCAACGACGCAATAAACGGCGTCTGACTCATCTTGCATTGAAACCCAGTTCTGTAAAGCACCGAGATAGTTTCCTAACTGAACTTCCCCCGAAGGCTTAATCCCTGAAAAAACTCTGTTCACGTTCCAAAGGTACTTGTGCAGAACTGATGTTGCTGTTTATTTAAAAAAAATAGACAACTAATATTAGTTTTTACCTCTAAGCAATTGAACAGGCCATGTCTGCACCGCAGCACAGAGGAGATTTAATTTTTTTGGTTTCATTTTCGCACTCAGGAACTTGACACTGAGAAATTTGAACAGTGGAGCCGTCATCTTTTGTCAATGTTGTATTCGTTAAAGCAGTGTTACAGGCAGCGCAAGTGGCGTTAACACTCATGCCGCACGAATTACAGGTGTACGTAGCCATAAAAATGTTTCCTAACTTTCGGTGATTAGATTTTCCCATTTTTTTCAAACAATTGGTGTTTTCAAAGGCTTTTATTTAGATTTTTTAGGAAATCTGGTCATTAATCAAAAACTAATAAACAGAAGGTGGGAAACATTCTCATTTTTTCAAGCAATTGGTATTTTCACAGGTTTTTATTTCGATTTTTTACTAAATCTGTTCATTAATTGCCCATATGTATGCTTCGCTAGCATCTATGGTCATAGTTTATGGGAGTAAATGTAACCACGCCTGTGTACGAGGGGCCTTTTGATCTTCTTCTAGATCTTATTTTGCGCGAAGAAGTTGAACTCTATGAAGTTTCCCTTCTAACCATTGTTGATGCATATTTGGAAGAACTTGAAAATATGCAGGAATATGATTTGGAACTGGCTACCGAATTTCTTTTGATCGCAGCCATTCTGGTTGAACTGAAAGCGCGACGCTTGTTGCCATCAAGTAACAAAATAGATCCTGATGATGAGTATGGGCTTTGGGAAGAGAGAGATCTTCTTTTAGCGAAACTTGTTGAATGTAAGACTTTCAAAGAAGCTGCATCGCAGCTAAGAGCGCTATCTCAGCAGGCTTCACTCTCGTGGCCGCGACGAACTGGTCTTGAGGACGCTTTTCTTTCCTTGACCCCTGACTTGCTTCAAGGAGTAACCAAGGAACATTTACGAGAAGCCTGTTTGAAGGCGATGGCTCCGCGGCCATCAATCCATGTGGATATCGAACATATAGCACCTATAAAAGCGACAGTTGTTGAAGCAGTGCAAAAACTCATGGAGGAAGTGCCTAAAACTGGGATGGTGAGTTTCAAACAGTTGACAAAAGGTTTGACGGATCGTATTGAAATAGTCGTAAGGTTTTTGGCAATTTTGGAACTTTACAAACAAGGGGTTTTAGAAATAGATCAAATTGATTCTTTTGGTGAAATAAGTGTTTCTTGGTGTCCGGATGCAGAACTTTCAGACATGGAATTATTAGACATTTACGAAGGCTAGGGATACAAGTGTCAGAAGAAAAATCTAAATTGCAAAAGGTAACTGATGCGGATGCTGAAGCTGATGCAAGGCGAGCGATCGAAGCGATTTTGATGGTTGCTATTGACCCAGTTTCTCCAGGAATTCTCGCTCAACTTTTTGAATTGCCAGTCGGGGAGATAGAACGCATTTGCGATTCAATGGTTGATCAATATAAAGAAGAGGAATCAGGCTTTCTTCTTGTCCGTATAGGCGGGGGATACAGATTCCAAAGCAATCCTGAACAAGCTCAGTGGGTGGAGCGTTTTGTTTTAGAAGGTCAGAGCCGAAGATTAACTGCAGCAGCTATGGAGACTTTAGCGATAGTGGCGTATAAGCAACCCATTTCCAGGGCTCAAGTTTCTGCCATAAGGGGAGTGGATGTAGAGGGAGTAATGAGGAATCTGCAACAAAGGGGTCTGATAGATGAAGTCTCTAGGGATGTTGGACCCGGAAATGCTGTTCTTTATGGAACCACGCAAGAATTTCTTGAGCGTATGGGAATAAATTCTGCAACTGATCTGCCTTCATTGGGTGAATTCGTTCCTGGGCCTGAAGTCGTTGAAGCTTTAGAGAGAAGCCTGAGAGTAGTTTCTGACGAGGTAACGATTCCTTCAAATGAAGAGGGCTGATTGGTGTCAGGCTCAGAATTTGAGCAAGAACCTCCACAATTTGAACGACTTCAGAAAGTTTTAGCTAGAGCCGGCATAGGAAGCAGACGGGTTTGTGAGAAATTAATCGTCGAACAGAGAGTTACTGTTGACGGAGAGTTCGCTGAATTAGGTAAAAAGGTTGATCCGGAAACATCACAGGTTGAGGTCGATGGGTTAAAAATCGGTATCAGGCAAGATCTCGTTTATTACTTACTCAATAAGCCGGTTGGAGTTATTACTACTTCAAAGGACCCTCAGGAAAGATCCACAGTTGTCGACCTTGTTCCAACACATCCGAGAGTTTTCCCAGTGGGGCGCCTTGACGCTGATACAGAAGGATTGATTTTGTTGACAAATGATGGTGATCTCACACATTATCTAACTCACCCATCTTTTGGAATTGAAAAAGAGTATCTGGTTCAAGTAGAGGTAAAACCTTCTCGTAACGCAATACGTGAACTACGTCAAGGAGTGGAATTAGATGACGGGATTACATCACCTGCAAAGGTTTCTTTAGTGGATGAGAAACTACTCAAGATAGTGATACATGAGGGTCGTAACAGGCAGATAAGAAGAATGTGCGAATCTGTAGGCCATCCTGTGAAAAGACTAATTCGCTCACGCATAGGCCCTATCGTGGACCGGTCTCTTCGCCCGGGGTCTTTTAGGGAGTTGACTAATCAGGAATTAAAGTCCATGCGTAAAATTCTTTTGAAAGATTTTTCTAACTGACTTTTAAATCACTCCTTTTGATCAACGCCTAGGCTGTAAAATTGATTTCAAGCCAAAACAGAGAGATATGGAGATACTGATGAGCCACCGGGCGATGATTGCAGGAGTGGGTCTAATTGGTGGTTCAATTGGCATGGCATTACGTGAACAGGGTTGGCACGTAAGTGGGGTAGACGAAGATGAAAAGCGTTTAACAGAAGCCAAGGAATTAGGAGCGATAGATTCCACAGGATGGGATGAAGAAGCTGAAATAACTTTTGTAGCCGCACCTGTGCGAGATATACCAGATTTGGTAAAAGAAGCATTAGCAGTTGCCCCCAAAGGTTTTGTTACCGATGTAGGGAGTGTCAAAGCATCAATATCAAAAGAAATTAAAGATCCCAGATTCGTAGGTGGTCATCCAATGGCGGGATCAGAGCAGGAAGGCTTATTGGGGGCAGATTCTACAATGTTCTCAGATGCTAACTGGGTTCTCACTCCCACGGAAGATACAGATGACGAAGCATTTAAACGCGTCAGAGAGGTGGTTATCTCGCTTGGAGCTGAAATAGTTACCTTGAGCCCCAGTCGTCACGATTCTTTAGTAGCCATGGTTTCCCACGTACCACACCTAGCGGCCGCCACATTGATGGGATTAGCAGCCAATAGGTCAGAAGAACATTTTGCAGTTCTGAGGCTGGCAGCTGGTGGTTTTCGTGACATGACCAGAATCGCGGCTGGCAATCCGACAATTTGGCCAGATATTTGTGCGGAAAACCACGAAGCGATTACTGAAGTGATAGATGAATTTATTTCAGCTCTAACAGAAGTGCGAAATGAGGTTAATGGTGGTGATAACGAGTCTTTATTGAAGCGTTTAGAGACTTCAAGAGATGCAAGGATAAATCTGCCAACCGGTGCTCCTAGACCTTCTGAATTGATTGAAGTGCGTGTACCGATTATGGACAAGCCAGGAGAGTTGGCAACAATAGCTTCTTTAGCGACTGAGCTAGATGTCAATATTTTTGATTTAGAAATGACGCATTCTTCTGAAGGGGACCGAGGTGTGGTGGTGTTGCTCGTGGAGAAGAATTTGGCGGAAAGACTTTCTGGAGGTTTGATGACACATGGATACAGGCCAGCGTTGAGACCTTTATTGTGAAGTCAGAGATAATAGAACCCACGGGATGCCTTACTGGGGGAATTGAGGTGCCTGGTGATAAGTCGATTTCTCATCGGGTTCTAATGTTGGCTTCTTTGGCGGATGGTGAGTCAAGGATTCATGGGTTGAGCAAAGGTCAAGACGTGAAACACACAATGGAAATTCTTAGTTCTCTGGGAGTGCAACTGGACGAAATCGAATCAGATGTTTTACATATTCAAGGTGGTGCGCTGAAAGAACCTAGTGAGAGGTTGTATGTAGGTAATTCAGGAACGAGTATCCGTTTAATGTCAGGGATACTTGCTGGTCTGCCGTTTTCGGCAACTCTTGATGGGGATGGGTCGATTAGGAAAAGACCAATGGAAAGAATAATAGAACCATTGGAAAGAATGGGAGCTACGATTTCATGCCTCGATACCCCAGGTGTGGCTCCGTTCAGGATCGATGGAGGTGGTTTAAAAGGTATCGAATATCAGATGGAAGTGCCCAGCGCCCAAGTAAAGGGATGCTTGATGTTCGCAGGTCTGTTTGCGACAGGTGACACAACTGTTATTGAAATTACCCCTACAAGAGCTCACACAGAGGAACTATTTGAAGAAGTTGGTCTTGATGTTGATGCAACTTCTACTTCTGTAACCGTTAAACCAGGACAGCCAAAACCCTTCATTCATAAAGTGAAAGGTGATCCTTCTCAAGCAGCCTTCTGGGTAGTTGGAGCGACAATTCTCAAAGGTTCAGAAGTGTCCATAAAAAATGTTTACACAGGTCATGCAAGAGATGGATTTATTGATGTCCTCTTAAGAATGGGAGCTGACATAATACGAGATCCTGTTACTAATGATTTAAATGTTGCATCTAGTGAACTTGTCGGAACGGTTGTAGAAGAAGCAGAAATTCCAGGCTTAATCGATGAGGTTCCTATATTGGCAGTTGCAGCGGCTTGCGCTGACGGCGAGACTTATTTCAAGGGTCTTGGCGAACTCAGGTTCAAAGAAAGCAACAGGCTTGAGACGATAGTTTCAGAAATAGGCTCAATGGGAATGAAAGCAGAGATTTCAGGTGATGATCTGGTTATACAAGGAGGGAAACTAACTGGAGGCCAAGTTGATTCGCATGGAGATCACAGGATCGCTATGAGTTGCGCTATTGCCGCGTTGGTTTCAACTAACCCGACAGAAATTTCTGGATGGGAGGCTGTGTCAACTAGTTACCCCGATTTTATTGCTGATTTGGATGCATTAAGAAAATGAGTGATTCAACTAACGAAAAAATTATTGCAATCGACGGTCCGGCAGGATCAGGAAAATCTACGATTGCAAAAGCTTTGTCAAAAAGATTAAATCTCGAATATTTAGATACGGGGGCGATGTATAGGGCGGTGGCTTTAGTCTCGATTCAGCAGAAAGTTGAAATTGAAGACGAGAAACAGGTTTTAGCAATCGCTAAAGAAATGAATTTCAACTTTGAAAATGGACTCTGTGTGGTTAATGGATTTGACGCAACTAAAGAAATAAGAGGATCTGAAGCATCACAATCAACGCTATTCTGAGTTCCATCACAGTCAGTATCTAGAATTATCTCCCCACAACTCTCTCCCAAGGGATATGATCCCTGATTGAAATAACCATTATGCCAATCACCCCCTCCGAAAGTACCTGAACCATCACCACATTCAAATTCATCATCAGCACAGCCAACAGCACAATCAGCTTCATCTGCACCATTAGAACAGTCAGACCAGCCATCACAGGCCCAAGAAGCAGCAATACAACTTCCATCACCACAGTCATCACTTGTTGACCAGCCTGCTGCTGTCGCTGCTGCTTCATTAGCATAGCTTTCAAAATCATCTGAACTGTCGTATGTTTCCAATCCCATAGGTCCTAACTGCAATCTTACAGTTGCTGCACCTGAGGTTTGGTCATTGATACCTGCATTGATTACAGTAGCCTCTACAGGAACTGTAGCATCAACACCCAGTGGATCTGGTAATTCAAAACCAGTTAGACCTATGTTATCATTGTACACAAGTCCTGTAACTGCTATATCATCGAAACGGAAGAATGATTCGAAATATGCTGGACCTGTAGACAAGGTTGACCAACCTGTTACGATTCGGAGTCTTACATCATCGTTTCCACAGTATGGAGTCAAATCAAATGTAGCTTTGAGCCATCCCTGAGGATCTGGTGTATAAGTGAATCCAGTTGATGATCCATAGTATGCATAACCTTTCTGACCACGTAGTGGATTAGCATAGTATGCATAGTTGTAAATTGTTGTATACTGTCTTGCATCATCTGCCTTAGGCTCTATCGTAGCCCACGAATCTCCGCCGTCATCTGATACTTGAACTTGATATCCATCGTACGTGTAGTACGCATAGAAAGACATCATCATTTGCATTTCAGCTTCGACTGGAAGAGTCAAATCCAAATCTGGTGTTGATACGTAGTTATCTGCAGGTACTGCATTGGTCCTTCTATAGTCACTATCCATTGAATATGAACCACCATTGGCATCACGGTCACGTACGTCCCAAGAATCTCCTGAGCCGTATTTGATTTTGCCTGTTTCCCAATTATCTATAGTTCCATCTTCAAAGTTATCTGCGAAAATAACATATTTTACTTCTCTGAAACTAACCATCTGATTATTGGACATATCTTGATCGCCACCATTGTCAGCCACTTTGACAGTTATAGCCAATTTGTCGCCAACCTTCAGACCTTCTGCTGATGGTTTGAACTCATTTCCTGCAGTTGTAAAGAAATCAACTGAAGCTGTTTCCTTAAAGCCTAAGGATGCTATTGTTTGAGTTTCAGTAGCATATGTTGTATCAGCTTCTTTTACAGTAGTTGTTACATCATCCACTCTGAAGTAAGAGTCGTAGTAGTATGTATTGTCATACTGATTGAAACCTACTAACCAACGTAATCTGAGATCACTGTGACCAATATAGGAATCCAAATTAACTGTTTGAGATTTCCATGGTGCAGTATTGGTATTGTAAGTGTATGCATCATTTGTGTTATAATATGTCCATGAATCTTTAGTAGTTGACATTGGGTTGGCATAGTAATTAAACATATTACCACCATAATAACCACCTCTCTCGAAAGCATCTCCATTTACATATTCCCAAGTACTACCGCCATCAGTTGAAGCTTCTAAGTATGCTCCTTCATATCTGTAATAAAACTGATATGAAATCTTGAAGTCCATAGTCATACCTATTGCATCTGAAGTATCAATTGCTGGAGTGCTTAGATAACTCATACTAGCTGGATT
>ENA-UPTF01001823-UPTF01001823.1-marine-metagenome-genome-assembly--contig:-NODE-1823-length-12991-cov-2.920319_pt1 | contig 12991 bp, 26 predicted proteins | sample MGYA00238166_ERZ767019 | MGnify/ENA primary metagenome ERZ767019 (study PRJEB28930, sample SAMN06266391) | marine metagenome | isolation source: Sea water from 250 m depth | place: Atlantic Ocean...
GTTTACATCGGTAAGCATACAGGCTTTCTGATAATGCCGTTCGCCCCATTTGGTTCCACGCCAATGCCTGTTCCCAGTCTTTGGATCGTACATATCCTCAATCCATCCTTGTGTCGCCAATCTGCTAGCAAGTATCTTCCACTCCTCATTACTTAGTTTTGGACTTCGCATGACGTTTTACTCGCCTCTTCCTACGCTTTTTTTTGGTCTTCTGCTGGCTCGGTGCTGACCATGTTGGTGGTGCAAGATCAAACTTCATAGGTTTGCCATCAAATTCACCCTGCTGAAAACTTGTAAGCTTCGGTTTGCCACCAGTCTGCTTGTCAATACTCTGACCAAACTTGGCAATGCCTTCCATAACATCAATTGTTTTATTCATATACTTGTTAATTGTGGCTTTGCTTGTATTCTTGATTACCTTATCTGGTGCGTTCTTGTTTACCTTTGCAGCCACCTTGTCAAAACTAATACCACTAAACCTACTCTTTTTCGGAACTGCAAATAGTGACGCTAAAGTCCTATACCAATCTGCCCCTTTTGGAGTTAGAGCAAAGCTGTTTTTGTTTGCTTGCGGATCATAAACTTTTGTTATAAGATTATGCTTCAGTAGATCGTTAAATATTGGATCTTCCTTACTCATTGTTGACCTTCATTTTCTTGCTCTGCATCATATCCTTCTGGTGGTTGCTGTAAGTCCTCTTCAACTTTTGACGGTTCCTCTGCTTCCTGTGAGAGCTGACCATACGCCCTTTTCATTGAATCAACTGCAATAAGTTCCTGCTTTAACTTGTCCTGTTTTTCCTTTGACTGGACAAGTATTTGCTGTGCCGATTCCATGTTTGCTTTGACCTTATCAAGCTCATTCTTTAGGCGTTCCAGTTCCTCTTCAATATGTCCCAGAAATTTCTCATTTCCCAATCACTTCACCTCGTTGTTTTTCATTAGTAGAATTAAATAAAGATTTCATTCCAATACCTCAAATGTAGTTATACCATGCTCACTTGTTGCCTGATACTTGTCATCGGAAAGCTGTTCCCATTTCATTTCATTATGATCGCTTAATCCGAATCTTGGCATTGAAATATGTCCTGTCGTAATACCAGTATGTGCATTGTGGGTCTTGTAGGGATTAGCGTAAAACTTGTCTGCCGTATAACTGAACGTATGGTTACTTGACTTGTCATCGTAGTTTGTATGATCTTTTCCCATCTTCCATGTATACTTTACACGCTTATGATGTGTAGCCTGTTTAAACTTGTTGAAACTAATTACCTCACTCATAAAACTTCACTAGAATGACTGTAAAAGAAAAAATCTAATTCTCTAATCTTTCGTCAGCAGATTCTTCTAATATATGATTTATTAATACACCCATGTTTGGTTTATCAAATCCAATTTTTTCTATATCTTCCAAATCCATTTTAGATCTTTCTCTTATGTGTGCATCTGAAAAAGTTGATCCCTCTTGATTCAATATTCGCTCTTTATCTTTTATTGACATACCGTTCCAAGTGTTCTCTGCTATCTCTCTCATTGTAGAAAAACTAAGCCATGTCATTAGTATGGTTTCACCACAAACACCTTATAACAACTGCGACAATGATAATGTCTTAACCTACCATCTTCTCCACTTGCCTTTCCTAATTGTATATGCTTACATTTAGTTTTACTCATTTTGATCTCTCCACTTCTTCACGGCTTCAATATGCTTGCACGACCTATTCTCTTTCTCGCCACCACAAAACTGCCAGCCTACGCATAATTTTCTATTGTCATCCTGATCTATCTTTTCGCATAGGAATCCTGCACCCTCAACTGTGATGCTGTATGAGTCCCTAGTACCTTGTACGCTCCATTCCTCATCCTTTGTGACCTCGACTACGCCACCATTATCCACAATCTTTTGTGCCTTTAACAATGTGGACTGACTAACGCTCATTTCGATTCCTCAACATCATTCAGGTGCTTTAGTTCAGGACAGTTAAACACCTCTACATAAGGATGTTTTTGATTTATTCCTGCCTGATCAACTTCATCTTGCATTGTTCCAAGTGTGCTGTAAATAATATCCCTAAATGTTTCTTGTCTATTATTCCATAATGCTTCAAGTGCTTCTTCGATATTTTCTTTATAGCTACGCACATCGTAAATACCACTCATACTTCAATCTCCTCCTCTCGCTCTTTTGCTTTTGCTTCATTTTCTCTTTTTACTTCATCAATCAAACTAGAAGCGTTCCACTGACATTGCCTGCATAAGTATGGATGTCCTATTTCCTGCCAACAGGCAATACAAATATCCAAATCTTGCTCTCCATGATTTCTATTATCACTGCAACCCATCCAGCACATATACTCACCTGTTATGTTATCATAATGTGATCCACTATGCCAAAACTTGTGACCTAAATTCCTAGACCAACCGTATTTCTCTGCTATATAATGTCCAATCTCATTCACAAGTATTATGTGACAATCATGTTTATCCAATTTATTCACACCAAGTAATACGGCAAAAGTCAATTCTTTCAGTCTGTCATATGATTCCCTTAATCTTAATTTTCCCTTTTGATCATAAATATAACATTCATCAATTGCCTTGCTTAATGGTTCAGGTATATACTGTTTCTGTCTTTCTTTTTCAAATTCTTTGTTATTCTCATCATTTGGATTTGACCCTTTTGGAAATTGTACATCATCATTTGGTATTGTTCGATCCAATGTCTTTAAGATGTCTTCTACAACCCAATCTTTTAACTTGGCTGTACGACTTGAGTAATGTTCCATTTTATCTCACATACTCAATGGAAGCCTTACCATCTTCTGCATCCTCTAATACTTCTATAAGTTCTTCAAGCTTGTACTTTTGCATATCCGAATGTTCTCCTTCAACATACAATTCATGGTACAACTCTTTGGCTATTTCTAATGGAACTTGCAACATTGTATGCACTTGTTTTCCAGTTCGTTCTACTATGTTTCTAGTCATTACGCTCACTCAACAATTTATCCAGTTTTCCTTCAATAACCTTTAGCTTATTCATTAGATCAATAAATGGTGCTGGTATCTCCGACTTGTCTTTAGCCCAACAAACATCAGTCATTCTTACTCACTCCAATATCTCCGTCAAGTTTAACATCAATACTATCTGAACTGGCATCACCAAAGCAACCTAAGTTATCTATTACTGAACTAATACCACCCATTTCAACAGCCAATGTATCTATCTTATTAGCAATACTGTCAAGTGATGCTGAAATATTATCTCCTGATTTCAATATTGCATCGGCTAATCCTTTTTCCATTGCTTCGGCTAATTCGGAAAGACCCTCTGCTATTATTTCACCATCAGATTTTTTGACCATCAATAGCCTGTCATCCTCTTGCCATATGCACTAAAGTTATAATCAGATTTCTTTATAGGTGAATCAAGACCGTGTTCATACGAAACACTCTTTGTCTTTTTGATGTACTTTTTCTTATACTTTTTCTTATACTTTTTGTATTTCTTTGAAGTATTATCATCAATTGTTATTCTCATAAACGATCACTAAATTGAACATAAAAGAAAAAATTACTATTTAACTATCTTGTTGATACTATTGATACCTTTTTGATATTTTCTTTTCTAGCACTTCAAGTCTATCCAGAATTGCCGATATGTTCTCGCCTACCTTGTCAAGCCTATTATGTGCATTGGAAATTGATGAATGGAGAGTAGTGGCTTCATCCTCTGATTCGCAAGCGTGTTCAGTCTGTGCTACTATTTTCATTGCATTGTTCAACTCATCAATACTGCCAGTATGCTTGTTTAGTATGACAATGGCATCTTCTATCTTTGCAGTTAGATTGGTTTCGATTTCCGTAGCCTTTTGGTACAACTTCTGAATATCATCGTCTGTTTGCTTGTTAAAATTCTTATAACAGGAAAAGCATTGTTGCTTCCATCTAAAGTAATCTTGCCGATCATTAAAAGAGTATCCCAATTCAGTATTAGCCAATGCACCTATATATCGACCACATGATCTGCATTGGTATATCTCATATTGGCTATGTAGTTGGTGCTGATATAATTGTCCAGTACAATTACAATCGTTTGGTGGGTTCTTCAATTTGCTATGACAGGTGTGAGTGTGTATATTCTCAAACCCTGCTTCTTCAAAATCATCAGGTTTTAATTTGATATAAAAACGTCCCACTCCAATATTATCTGGTAATTCTTTCCACTTCTTTTCAAGAAGCTCCCTCAGCTTCACTGTTCTCTCTTGGACTTCCAAGTCCTTCTTAAGATCAGTGGTGCTCTTGGTCATTTCTTACGACCCTGATTTAATTGAAGTTCATCTCTGAATGTATTGACATTGCCATCTATGATAGCGATTGTATCGCCAACTTTGGCTTTCGTTGCCTTACTGCCCCAGAGTGTGAACTTTATCTCACCAGAATCATCTTTAAGAAATACCGTTCGGACGCTAGTTTCACCAAACTTTGTAGTGACTTCCCTAACTTCCTCCAAGCGACTTATGTCTGCCATAAGATTTACACCTGTATCGCCATCCTTAAGTTCATTTATTTTGTTCATTGTAATTATTTTTCCTCCAATAATGCTATTATATATTTCAACGCAATTATCATTCCTTGCTGTTTTTCAATTTCTGTTACTTCATTTAATGTTGTAAGCGTTGACATATACTCATCAAGCATACTATTTGCCACGCCAATGTTTACACCTGATGGTCTACCCACTGCAGACCTATAAACATCATTCATACCCTGAGCTTTATGATACTCCTTTGGGTTTTCTCTAACGTCATTTTGTGATAATATTTTTGCTGTTTCATTATATTTTCCATCAATTTTTGCTAACACATTATTCAATTGCATATATCTCACTAAAAAGGACATAAAAGAAAAAAATTTTCCTGAAAATTAACAGTCATATCATAAAATTAGATTGACAGAGGACATTGATGATTAATCATCCATGTCTTTCTTTAATCTGTCTAATTCTGAATCTACACTGGTTTCGGTTTCCGTTCTTGGTCGTTCACTACTTGGCTTTGACTGTGTCTCACTTTTTGCTGGTTCTTCTGCAGCCTGAGTACGTCTTCGCTTTTTGTTTGCCATCTTATTTCTTACTGCCATTACTGCTCCAATAGCAACAATGGAAATAATTATCAGCATTGCTGACATCGATCCGAGTCCAGATGCAATATCATCCATAGTCATTTTTTACATTACACCTCTATGATTATCACTCATCACTAAAAAGGAGAGAAAAATAAAGAAGCTGTTTTCAGTGGTAATGATAAACAACCTCCATACTACTCCAACATTCTCTACAATCAAGGCACTTATGCCTGATTGTTGTTGCTGGACAGGAAGCAAGCTTCCTATCCTTAGTTACCCAACTTACGCCCAATGCGTTTTTTACACCTGAGTACATATTTAACTTTTTAGCGACACGCCTAACTGCGTGTGGCTCATCAATATACTCAGCACTAAGCATAATATGCAAATTCTTGGGAATGACTCCGCCACCTTTCAGGTAGTCTTCCACAATATCATATTCAATTGTAGGAAGCCAAAACCTTACCTTTGGACTTAATACTGCTACCTTTGCTATATTAGCAAGATGCCATACTCCCTGAAGATCTCCACTGTCATGCCAACGGAATACATCCTTTGATTCTATTTTATTAATAATGAAAGCCATTGCTTCAACCCATTGTGGATTTCTTAATGAGCATAGGCGTTCCTGCATCTTTGAAACAACATTTGCAATTCCATAATTTCCTTTACAGGCATAACACCTTGAACATATTGTTCCAGCAATCTGTCTCAGTTTCCAGCCCTTTTGGCACGCTTCAGTTGGCAGTGCGTATGCCCTGCATGGCATCTTCGCTGGCTCAGACAGACCACCAGTCAATGCCATTGCCAGTTCCAACGTCATTTGGAATTTAATGAACTTGTCAATCCATGTCGAATTGGACTTTTGTAATACTTGCATTATGGACACCTATATCCTGAGTTTGTTTTTTTCCATCTCCCACTATACTTCCTAAAGTCTTCTGGCTTTAATCCCAAATCCTTAAGAATCCAATTTGCAGATTTTCTAATTGATGGTTCCACCATACCAGACGCCATTGCCAACTCTCTAAGGGTTAATTCATGCTCGCTTGCAATATACAATGCTCCTGCAGCCACTCCAAACGGATTAGCACCAGTACTTCCTGTAACCCTGTTAAGCAGTTCAACTGCTGACCGTCTGACTTTCTCAGATACATTGAGCTTTGATGCTATATTGCCGACCTTATCCACAGCCCTGTCTAATGGCAGTGGTTTGCCAAGTACCTCATAAATTTCCCTGTATAATGGAGTAAAGCATATTGCCCAAGCCTGTTTATCTTTTTTCTGCTTTGTATGACTGTTTGCAATCTCAAATGTTTTCTCGGCAATTTCATCAATAGAAATTGGAATATTATGCTCTCTAAACGCATATAGAATACAAGCCACAGTACATGGTTCTACTTCCCATCTTCTGTACTTTCTTATCTCTGCAAAAGTCTTTTGTGCTGTCGTTATTGGTGCCGACTGTCCTGTAAACATTCGTACATATTTTTCAATCCATATCTTACCTTTGAGAAGGTTCTTGTCTGTCTTCTCAACAGCGAAACGACCACGAAGATTCTTTGAGATAAGATTTCTCTCTTTAATATTCTTTCCAATATAACTGCCAAGTTTCCACTTCACATCAGGATGATTTTTTGCTTCAGGTCTTAATTCATAATTAATGTCTAGTACTGGTGTCATGCCCAATACAACTCCACATCTCTGACATAGAATCTCGCCACTCTCTTCGTCAGTGACCTTACTGTGTTTACTACAACTCATCATTGGTTATCCCACGTTGTCTTTTAACTTCAGCCATCTCTGTCTTGATCTGTTCGTCAGTTAAATCCTTGCCATAGGCATCGCAGAATTTAGTCCAAGTGAATTGTTTGCAGTCACATTCGTTGCACTGTCCGTGTCCGTCCTGAAAGGTATTCTTGTGTAAACTATTTGGGGATGCTCCACCAAAGTGTCCACAATCACATAGCTCATACATAATAATTCACCAAATTGATTAGGAAAAATAAAGGGGGATTGGAATGATTACTAATCATTTCCATTCTATGCTTCCTCCTTTTTTCGTTGCGAAACAATATACTTGTAGTTCTCTTTGTCCTCATCAGATGATTCGTAACCACGATCCTCGATTGAGCCGTTTCTATTCAGATCATCTATTCTGTTTTGTTCCTCCTCACCAGCATCTTGTAACGGTATATCATACTTCTCCATATCCATGATTTGCTTATTTCTAGGATCTAATATTTCCCATACTCTCGTTTTAGGATTGAGTGTGTAATTCAATTTTGGTAACACTTCATCATAATCTTCTCCCTTAACGTTATCGGTTATCCAACTTATCAAGTCGTCATAACTGAGGGTTTCGATGTCCTCATCTGTTGTATATCCATTGACTGTATGTAATATCAAATCACCGACTTGGGAGTCAATACATATTTCTCCATCTTTTCCAAGAACTGATGGGTATGTGTTATGTGTCAGTAATAGTTTTGTATTATCACCATTTGCATCTACATTTTCGTGTACTACTATCATCGTTTCTGTATCATATATTATTTCATCAATTATTTTTTTCATTAGTTCACCCCCTCACTGCATTTGCCGTTTTTGTTTGAACGGCTTAACAATAATATCGTAATTCATTTCTTTGATTTCTTTACTAATGGTTCGTTTAAACGAAGTTCCTCATCCTCTTTCCAAACATCTTCGTTCTCCTCAATCTGTATCTTGAACAATTCTTGCTCTATGAAATCTACTGCTTTATCGAGTTTATCTTGATTAAAGAATGTTGCATTTTCACGATACCTACGTTCAGATTTAAAGATGTAATGTGGATTAAGCTGATCAGTATCAAAGTCACTGTTAAGTCCAACATAGACTACAAGAGCATCGGAACTTCTATGTTCCGAAAATATAACAATTTTACTATCTGCCCTCTCCTCAATTTTTGAGCCATGAATCTTTCCACCAGAAACTTCAATGGCAAATCCTGTTTCACGACCATTCAAATATGGTCTAATTACATAGTAAGGATTTGTGTATACCCATCTACGACTTGTCAATGGTATTCCCTTATGGTTTGCAATACGAGCATCATTCCAGTTCATTGAATAATTATCTTTAATCATATTCAATACTTTAATTGCTAATGTCATAGTCATTATTAATAATCACCAAATTGACTAAGAAATAAAATGCTCATGTCCAAGATTACAAGTCTGCATATGTTTAGCAGTCTCGTTATCTCTTGTCCATGATCCTTTTTTGTTAGGATCAAGTTTCAAGGTTTCAAGGTATTCAGTTATCAGATCATCAACTCTCTCTTGTATAGGATTATGATTCCACTTTGTATTACCAAAGTCATGGTTTATCTCTGTGTAGATGTCTGTTTCAACGATCATTGCAGGATCGAATCCACCTAATGACATTAAATTATTTTTGTATATATCTTGATTATCCATAGCATCAGCCTTTAACATTTGTTTATGATATTTCGTTAGTTTTCTTTTGGTGTATCTATTACCAGTTGATCCTTTCTTCATGGCTTTCCAAGCTCCAATATTTCAACCAGTGATGGATGTCGTGGTGCCAAGTAATGTCCGTCACGCCCTCTCATCTTCATGTATTTTATGATTGCCGTCATGCCAATTACTTTCTCCTTTGCTTCCTCTGTCTGTGGATAATTAATATACTTGCAGTCAAATGTCATTCCCTTATCAACGTGCTTGCCTTTCACATCTTCAAGTTTCAATTTGGAAATAAACCAACCTCTGTCCTTTCCTTCCTGCGTTAGTTCAGTATCAATAATCTTAAAGTCATCTTCATCCCAGTTCTTTAACTTAACCTGTTCTGCAGCCCTTTCAGGATTCTTTACTACAATGCCTTCCATTTCATGTTTCTTTACAAACTCTTTCCAATCCTTTTGTGGTTTCAAATTTGCCACTGCTACAATTCTGAAAGCATTATCCAAGTCATAAGGATCTTTATATCTGAAATCTAACTCAGTCCATTTGTAAGACGCTTTATCATCAAGTACTGGCAAAACATCTTCCAATATTTTGTACCTTTCCTTATACGGTTTCTTATCCAAGTTCTCGCCTTTGTATTCCTCAATATCAAATGCCACAAATGTAGCCAGCTTGTCTTTCATCGCAAGCTTTTGCTTTACCTTGTTCTGCGTATTCATTCTTAGTTGTATATGTGGAAAGCTTGCCACCAATTCATTTAACAGTATGCAAACTTCTCCAACTAAAACCATGTCAGGTAGTTTTAATTTTTCTGCATACTCTATAATCTCTGGATAAAATAATGTCTTGTTACGTCCTTCAAATCTTTGAAGATTTGCCTTCCCATTCTTGATAATTAACTTGTTACACTCGCCATCATACTTTGGCTGTACCATCCAATCCTTTGGAATTTCAGCCCATGTTATTTGCTTTGGTTTAATTTCCATGATTATAACGAAAGATATACTCCACTGTTTCCTATTCGACCGTCCTTTCCGATAACGCCAAATGCTTTATCATCTTCAAGGACAGATTCATCGAATAGATGTTTATGCAAATCATCATAATTAAGATGATAAAGTTGTTGTGCACATAGTTTAATGGCATCATTCCATGATCCGTCAATCTCATAATACACTCCCTCATCATTAGTCCAGTCCTTACCATCACTGCTAATCTCAATCATATTTCCAAGATGATACTTTAGAATAACTAACAGACAGCATACAACAATATCATATGGCTTGCGTGCAGTTTTACAAAAGTCAAAGATATAATTCCTATCCAATCGTTCAGCATATTCTTCAAGTCTTTTATCTGACATTCTTTGTAGTGAGAATGTTTCATGTCCTCTATCGCCTTCCTCTCTACCGTTAAATCGAATTTCATTATCTGTTATCACTAATCTTTGATCCGAATCTGGTTCCAAGATACTTCGCAATCTTGTCAATCCTTCTGTTCCAGAATAAAGATCGTTATTAGGAATATCAACCTCAACGTCAAGTATCTTATTAAAGTCATCAACAATTTCTTTCCACTTTAGGCTACTAATCTTGTAGTTCGTATTGAACTTCCAGTAATGTGTATAACCCATTATGATTCCTCCTCAACAATACCTATAACGTCAAGATCAATATTATCATAATCTCTATCCTCATCCCACTTTACTTTATCAGAACCAAACGCTTCCTCCTCAGCCCACTCTCTTGCTTTATCCTCACTCTCTGCTTCGATGACTACTTCACCATTAAGTGAATAAGAACCAGTTTCCTGCACTTCTATTCTAAACTTCTTCATGATTCAATCTCCTCAATCACTTTCTCTGCTTTATCCGTGCTAATTACATTTCTTAATTCAGCCCTGTATTTATCCAAGTCATTATCATCAAGTATTGCATCCAATACATCCTGTGGATCAGGTTGATCGTAATCATTTGAATTTATTGATTCGTAAAAATCATCTACTTCCTGTTGCAAACCGTTTAGTGCTATGCAAATGTGAACCATATGACTGCCCTCTTTTTGTTTGTACTTGTTAGTAGCAGTTAAATCACCCAATAATCTTGAGGTTTTCTCTAACTCTTCCTGACTTATCTCAGGCACTTACAATCCACCAAACATTGACTGTGACTGTGTTGTCTTACCAAAACATTTGTTGCATAATTTTCCCTCAAAATCATAACTTGAGAACTGATTAAACTTCTCTCCACAATCACTGCATTTCTTTCCATTTCCATCCATATCCATATCTATCACCTCATTTTGCTTTCGCTGGTTTCTCTTTCTTTGACGAAATATCTTTAACTATATTCTCTGCCTTGTCTGCTTTTGTTGTACCTGTTGTTGCTATGCCTGTTGCAAACATATCTTCGACAGACTTTTCAACTTTCTCGGATTTTGTTGCCACAGTTATTTCTTCACCATCAATCAATCTCTCATAGTTTTCATTTCTCTTTGATGATACTGTTGCAAAGTCAAACGCAGGCAAACTATCAATCCAATCTGCACCCATCTTGGCATACTTTTCATTTGCATCCAATTCAAACGTTGTATTCAATGGTTTTATTTGCTCATCAAATGCAACATCAAACATCACAATATTTCCATTATCAATTCCTATGGCTCCCAGCCTTTCAATCTTTGATCGTGCATCACTGACTATCAACATCTTACCATCAGTTCTCTTTGAATGTTCTAACAATCCTTGAACCAGAACTTGAAACGCAACATCTGATCCTTTCTCTTTTGGATTTGGAACAAGATAATGACAGCCTAATATTCTACTCTTTGGAAAATCTTTTGGTTCAGAACCTAATACTTCAAAGACTTTACTTGCTTCATTATCACAAGCATCAATCTTTTCCTTATCATAAGCAGTCTTATAATCAAGAGTTCTTAGTTTGTCATATTTTTCTTTAGCAATCTCGTTATGGTTCTCACAGTCTGCATTTTTACAAAACTTCCTCAAGCCTACCTTTGCGTAGTTACCCTCAGTTGCACAATCAGGACAAGTCAAATGCCAGCTATATGATGACTTTAGATCTTCCTGCATTGACTGTACTATTACAGGCACGATTACTTCGTGACCGAAATCGCCATACTTTATTGTAACTTTAGTTGATAAACCCATTTTACTTAAACCTCACTAGAGAGGTTAGAAAAAAAAAGAATTGGATGGTTATTGTGCAACTGCCTGTTGCTGACCGAAATTGAAAACTTCTACTAACTTCTTATGCTTGTTAAGATGTGCTGGTAGTGTTGTACTTGCTGTTGGATCATGTGTTAAAACATCTGTATAGTTGTTGAACAACTCATAATTTGTTTTGTTTGTGTTCTTTATGGTCGTAACATTGACCATCTTCTCTTCAGTACCAACTGTCTCTTTCCTACGTTCTACATCAATGACCGCATCGTTCAAATCAGACAGTCTTTCGTTCAAGCCTACTGGCATTGCATTAACTATCTGCTCAACACTATTTTGCTTCAATGGCTGTTTTGCCAGTTCTACAAAGTCGTTCAAGTAGCCTTTTGCAAACTCCAACTGAACTGCAATCGTATTTGCTAATGCCTGCTCTTCGATTTTCTTTGTGTGTAGAAACCTACCTCTATGTAATTGCTCTAGGAAAATTCCTGCTGTCCCATATCTATCCTGTAATTTCAGGTTATGGTTCCAAGCATTAATTGCCTTTTCTGCAATCTGTTTTGCATAAACACTTCCATAATCTCCTTGCCAGCCTGCTACCTTGTGCAAGAACATATGAAACTGATTCATACACCAAAGTCTTAACGAGAATGGCGTAACATGAACTGCTGTTGTACCATCAAGCGTATTGACTATTGTTATGCCAGATTGTATCTTGTCTGTTCTTCCACCTCGTACTTCACTAACATCCACACTTCCCATCTGACTTTCATCTTCAGGCATATACGATGCGAGCATATATCTTCCATCATTTGAGATGACTGCCCCTGCTTCGTTATACTTGAAGTAGCTCTTACGACCACTGTAAGGATCAGATGCCTGTGGACGACCATTAGAGTCCCTCATGGCAGAATGTTCTACCATATTCAACTTAATGCCTATCTCATCAGCCACTGTATCCACTAGCTTATTCAAAGCTCCATGTGGTACTACCTGATATTGCTGTGAACAATTCCATATTCCACCATTTGCCAAATCATGCACTAGGCACATACTTTTCTTGGCTGTTGTTAGAGTACCATTGTCACAGTAAAGTTGTGTTGTTAGGATTTTATGTTCTGGAAAGGTGTTATTTGGAACTAAGTGCCACTCCTTGTTTTCGGCTTTACGGATTTCCTCATCAGTAAAACCAGCTCTCAATTCGGATTCGTCTTCGT
>ENA-UPTF01001825-UPTF01001825.1-marine-metagenome-genome-assembly--contig:-NODE-1825-length-12970-cov-2.886993_pt1 | contig 12970 bp, 8 predicted proteins | sample MGYA00238166_ERZ767019 | MGnify/ENA primary metagenome ERZ767019 (study PRJEB28930, sample SAMN06266391) | marine metagenome | isolation source: Sea water from 250 m depth | place: Atlantic Ocean | study...
CGGGGGGCGTCGGTTGGTGTTGGCCCATGCGGGAAAGCTTAAGCCAAGCGATTTGAACCGGCAGTTGCTTATGCGGCACGACGCGCTTGGCCAAGCGCGAATCGACACGGCCGTCGAGTCGCTGAAGGCACTGAACCCAAGGCTTGAGATTGTTGCCGTGCCAGGGAACGTCACCGAGGCCAACGCCGCCAAACTCGTCGGGCAGGCGGACGTGGTGGTGGATTGCGCGCCGTTGTTCGAGGAGCGCTTTGCGATGAATGCAGCTTGTGTGCGCCTAGCCAAGCCGATGGTCGAGTGTGCGATGTACGAGACGGAGGCGCACATTACCAGTTTTGCTCCAGGTAGAACCGGCTGTCTTCGGTGCCTGTATCCGGAGGAGCCGGGCGATTGGAAGCGGCGCTTCCCGGTGATCGGCGCAGTGTCGGGTGCGGTCGGTTGTTTCGGTGCGATGGAGGCAATTAAGATCATCACCGGGTTGGGCGAACCTCTTTTTAATCGACTCGTCACCTGTGATTTACGGGCAATGACTTTCAACTCGGTGCGGTTACAACAGAGGTCGGATTGTCCGATTTGTGGCAAATAGTGCCAATTTTTTAGCCAAAAACATTGGTAATTTGTCGGAGCTGAGTCTAATTTTTCCGACGCGAAGGAATGAATACGTTAATATCTCCGCAAAAAAAACGAGGCTTCACTCTGATCGAATTATTGGTTGTGATCGCTATCATCGCGATTTTGGCTGCGTTATTGATGCCGGCCCTGGCCAGTGCGAAGGAAAGTGGACGCGCGATTAAGTGCCTCAGTAATATGCGGCAGGTCGGCCTCGGCATCTACATGTACAAGGATGATTATGGTGGGTTTTTACCCTTCGCTGGTTCGACCGACCGAAACTGGTATGAGGACTGGGTATGGGGCGGCCCGGGCGATGCAGTGCTGCAACGGAACAGGGACTGGAACAGGTATGACCCAAACATACCCTTCCATGCCGAGGCGGGATCGATATTCACCCATGTGACCGGTCAGGACATTATCCGCAAAAACAGGATGCCCAATACCCGCAACAAGACGGTTTACGGTGTTTATCGCTGTCCGAGCACGGGGGCGATCGGCCTGGCGCTGCGTGTCAATTTCAGCATGACGAGTTTTATGAACGGTCAGACCAGTGGCGTGAATCCTGGTATCAAGTACACGGCTGTCAAGAGTCCGTCTGACAAGTTCCTGCTGCTCAACGAGGATCCGCACTCGATGCGCAACGCCAGTTTTCACCCGCATGGGACTGCTTTTGGAAACCGAGCAGGCCAGGCAGAGGGAGTCAATGCAATGGGAGAGAAAATTCACACCATGCACAAGACCGGCATCAACGCCGCCTACTTTGACGGCCACGCCGAGAGCATTCGGCATGAACGGATCATGGAAATACAGAATAGCCCGCAATTGATCGACAAGTATTTCAACCCGTTCAAGTGAGGGTCGCTTTGAATCAATATTTTTGGCAAAAAGGGCCGGGCTGAGACCCGGCTCTTTTTTTTTGGACAAACCCGAACAACCGAAATGAAACAAATTACTGAAGCGTTTTCAGGGAAAAAAAATTGTGTTACGCCAGCGAGCGTGATCCGCCGTTTCTTGGTCGTATGCATGGCTTTTAATCTTTCCGTTGCTCCGGCATTTGCGCAGGAGTTAGCGAAGGAAGGTGGAATGTTCGATCAGGTGGATGCCATAGCCGGAACACTGGTGGGCTGGATCGCCTCAGCATTTTTCTTTCCCATTTACACTTCGTCCTCAGGCACGGAAATTCCGCTGGTGGTTGCTTGGCTGGTCGTGGGGGCCATCTTCTTCACTATCCGGATGGGGTTCATAAACTTTCGCGGTTTCAAGCATGCGATCGATGTCGTCCGTGGCAAATACGACAACACCGACGACGAGGGCGAGGTCAGCCATTTTCAAGCGCTCTCCTCTGCGCTTTCGGCGACGGTTGGCCTGGGTAACATCGCCGGCGTGGCCATCGCCGTCAGCCTAGGTGGGCCGGGTGCGATTTTCTGGATGATCATCGCCGGCTTCCTCGGCATGTCGTCGAAGTTCACCGAGTGTACGCTCGGCCAAAAGTACCGTGAGACAAGGCCAGACGGCCGCGTCATGGGCGGGGCGATGTTTTATCTTACCAAGGGCATGGCTGAAAAGGGGTTTGGTGGGTTCGGCAAGGTACTCGCCGTCCTGTTTGCCATCCTATGCATTGGCGGCTCGTTTGGCGGTGGCAACACGTTTCAGGTCAACCAGTCGCTGAATGCGGTGCAGGAGACGCTACCTTGGCTGGCGGATCACCGCTGGGTCTTTGGGCTGGTCATGGCGGTGCTCACCGGCCTGGTCATTATTGGTGGCATAAAGCGCATTGCGCTGACTGCCGAGAAGATTGTGCCGGCCATGTGCGGCATTTACCTGCTGACCTGCTTGGTGGTGTTGTTAAAGCACACTTCAGAAATTCCCGCTGCGTTTGCGACGATCATCGACAGTGCCTTCAACCCGGGAGCGGCCTGGGGCGGCTTCATCGGCGTGCTGGTGATAGGGTTCAAGCGGGCGGCGTTTTCCAATGAGGCCGGTGTTGGCTCGGCGGCGATTGCCCATTCGGCGGCCAGGACAAAGCACCCTGTCCGCGAGGGTATTGTGGCGCTGCTCGAGCCATTCATCGACACGATCATCGTCTGCACCATGACCGGCCTGGTGATCGTCATCACCGGGCACTACGAGGGCGGCTCGGCGGCTGAGGTGGCCAAGCCGTTTGCCGAGGCCAACAACGGTGCCGGCCTGACTTCGACCGTCTTCAAGTCTGAGATTACTTGGTTCCCCTATATCCTTTCGGCAGCCGTGGTTTTGTTCGCCTTCAGCACGATGATATCGTGGTCGTATTACGGCGAGCGTTGTTGGGCCTGGCTGTTTGGCGACGGTTCTTCGATGGTCTATCGGTGGCTGTTCCTGCTGATGGTTTTCCTTGGGTCGATCATTACCTCGACCAACGTCCTTGACTTCGGTGACCTAATGATACTTGGCATGGCATTTCCGAATGTGCTTGGCCTCTACTTCCTTGCCGGTGGCGTGAAGTCCGACTTGAACGACTACCTCGACAAGCTGAAAAAAGGCGAGTTTGAAAAAACACAGTAGGGCTTGGCCAAGTGCTGCCGGTTCACGGGTTGGCTTCAAACTTGAGACCGATAACTTGAAACTCCCAAGGTGAATCCCTTTCCCATCGTTGGTCGTGAGTTGCTGGTGGCTTCCCGCAGGCGAGAAACCCAGCTCATTCGTTTTATCACGGCGCTCACTGCCATTGTGGTTCTTGCTTGGATGTTAATTGTCATGCGGATGGATAACGCGCCGCCGCATCAATTCAGTCAGATTATTTTCGGCGTGATTGCCGGCTTTGCCTTTTTCTTCTGCAACCTGGCCGGCGTGCGGTTGACGGCCGACACGCTCAGCGAGGAGAAGCGCAATGGTACGCTCGGTCTACTGTTCCTCACGAATCTGCGCGGGCTCGACGTGGTGCTGGGCAAAATGAGTGCCTGCTCGTTGCAGGCGGTGTTTGGCCTGATGGCGGTTGCACCGGTGCTAATGGTGCCGCTGCTGATGGGTGGCGTGGATCCGGCGGAGGTGTGCAGGATGGTCGGGGTATTGTTTGCGGCGCTGTTCATGTCACTCTCGGTGGGTATGGCCTGCTCGGCACAGTTCAAGGTGACCAGGGCGGCGATCGGTATGACGCTTCTTATCATCCTCCTGCTCAACTTTGGGTTGCCGATCATCAGTATCGTGTTGGAAGCGTACAACCATATCGACAGTTCAGCGTCTCAGTTTTTGGCCTGTTTCAGTTCGGGGGCTATGTTCCCGCTCGCATTCAGTGGTAACTTCTCTGGAAACCCCCATTTTTTTTATCAGTCGCTCACGATAGCACTGGGCGTTGGCTTGGTGTCGCTTGGGTTTTCGGTTTGGCGGACGCCGCGTGCCTGGCAGGATCGGGAGACGAAGCCAAGCGCTGTCGACAAGCTGCGCCCGCCCGAGGCGATTTCACGCCGAACCAAGCTACTCAACGATAACCCGGCTTATTGGCTGGGAGCGCGGTGGCGTTTGCGGCCCTTGCTGGTTTGGGCGGCTTTGTTTGCTGGGTTTATGTTGTGGTTATGGGGATTGCTGGAAAATGGCAGATGGTGGCTGGATGACGGAGTGCACCTCACCACGCTATGGTGCACGTTTGCCTGTTTCAAATGTTGGATCGCCTTAGCGGTGTGTGATCGTTTCCGGGAGGATCGACAGCAGAGTTCGTTGGAACTGCTGCTGGCAACCCCGCTGAACTTTAGCGATTTCTCACTTGGTCAGGCGCGGCGACTTTTGTGGCAGTTCGGCTTACAGCTTGGCCTCGTGCTGGCCACCGTCCCGTTCATGATGTTTGACTCGGATAGGGACACTTGGCCCTACTATATCGTCGGACTGACGATATTGGCGATGGACATATGGGCAATGCACTTTGTTGGCATGCAGCTCAGTTTGACTTCCCGCAAACCATCCTTCAGTGCGAGTGGAGTGGCTTTACGCATCCTGTTCCTGCCATGGATTATATGGGCAGGAATGATGCTGTTCCTTGCTTTTGCTCTCTTTGGACCTGCTCAAACCGGACCGGATGAAGAATTTGTATTGGGACTCTGGTTTTTTATTTGCCTTGGCAACAATCTTTTTTGGGGGATGCGTGCCATGAACAATTTGAAAGCCAATTTTCGCCAAATGGCCGCTCGGGCCGCCGGTGCCTAGCTTGGAACCCGAGACATGATTAGCCTACCCATCGTTGAGCGCGAACTTGGGATTGCCTCCCGTAACCTTGGCTCGTGGTTGTCGCGCTGGATCATCGCTATCGTGGCGGTGTGCTTCGGTGGTCTCTGGCTCGGAATGGCGTATTCGGTGGGCGGCATGATGAAGGGCGATGTGTTCTTCGCGATCCTCGCCTGGGCCTGTTTCGTTTACTGCCTGCTGGCCGGCCTGTGGACGACCTCTGACACGCTCACGCGCGAGAAAACCGATGGTACGCTTGGCCTACTGTTCCTGACCGACCTACGCGGGTACGATGTGGTGCTGGGCAAGATGATCACCGCGTCGCTCAAGTCGTTTTACGGCGTGCTGGCGGTGCTGCCGGTACTGGCGTTGCCACTGCTGATGGGTGGCGTGACGAACGATCAGTTCTGGCGGACGGCAGGCGCGCTACTGAACATCCTCATTTTTTCGCTTTCAATGGGGATGTTTTTCTCGGCGCTCAGTTTGAGTAGTGGCCGGGCGGTTTTCTGGACGTTCTTCTCTCTGTTCAGCGTGACGATGCTGCCGTTGATTCACCTGTGGTTGGGTGGCACTGCGAGCGCCTTGAATTTTGTCAGCCCCGGATTCGCCATGGCCAACGCCTCCGCCCCGGTGATAGGGACGCCCGCGGCTGGTTTCAGTGGGCATTGGGCTTGGTTGGGCAGCGGCCTGGCCGTCTCTGGAATGCTGCTCGTCTTGGCCTCATGGACTATCTCGTATCGCTGGCGCGAGACTAAGCTAAGACCACAGACCCCCAGCTTGGGCGAACGGACCGACGGTGACCGTTTACAGTCAAGTGCCGAGAGGCAGTCAGCGATACTGAACGCCAACCCGGTCGGCTGGTTGGTGTGGCGCGTGCGCTCCTTTCGCACCTCTCGACGGTTGCTGATGGCTTTGATGATCACAATTGGATTGGTGTTGCCGGGTTTCGTGGTCTTGGCTGGAGCCGGAATTGACGACTTGTGGATATTTATGGGCTCGTTGGTTTGGGTGGGCTCGTTTTGGATTCGGCTCGAGGTGGCACGCCACGCGGTGACGACCATCCACGAGGCCAAGGCCAGCGGCGCGCTTGAGCAGATTCTCGTGACACCGGTGGATGAGAAGGAGTTCCGGCGCGGTCACTTCGCCGCGATGGTGCGGTTTTGGATGTGGCCAGTGATCCTGCTGGCATCGCTCCCTATCGTGGCGGCTTTGTTTAGCATGTTTATGGAGGGCTGGATTTTTGATGACGCTCTATTTGGCGTTTCAATTATGGGATTGATGAGCGGCCTGATTGCCGTGGTGTTCTTTGGAGATCTTTTTGCATTGTACTACTCCGGCTGCTGGTTTGCGCTGCGTAGCAGCAACTACTCGGCGGCATTTTGGAAAACGTTCGGGTTTGTTTACCTGCTGCCGACCATTGGGTCAGTGTTGTTCTGCTGGATGGGGCAGTTCATCTGGCTGATCACCGATATCATCTTCATCGTCTGGCCGCTCACTAGTTTGCAGGGCAACTTCCGCCGTGCTGTTTCCGGTGAATACGGCATCCGCTATGCGCGGCCGCTTCCTTCGCCCGCAACCGCGCCCACGCCGCCGGTCATCGACTCTCCCAACCGTTGATCTTGCCCAGGAAGGCGGGTAAACTCTCGTTTATGCCGACACAGTTTCTGACACGGTTGAAACTTTTTTTCGCCGCCGCCTTTTTGGCCGGTACCGTTGCGCTTGGCCAAGCGAAAGAGGTGTTGGAAGCCGCCTTGGTCAAGGCCGGCGACAATCGTGCCGAGCTCGAGGCATTCATTTCCACAGCCGAAAAAACGCACAGCGATCTTGGCCAACGTGCCGCCGAGTTTCTTGTCGAGGGCATGCCCGAAAGAGACCTCACGTCGCTCAATCGCCAATTCCTCACTGAGAATCTCGATCTGGCGATGAAGGCGCGCGAGGAGTTCCCCTGGTGTGCTCAGTTGTCCGAGGCGCTTTTTTTTAACGAGGTGCTACCGTATGCCAGCCTCGACGAGACGCGTGAGCGTTGGCGGCCGGACTTTTACAAAAAATGCCGAGCCATCGTGGCCAAGTCATCGACCGCCACCGAGGCGGTGCAGGCGCTCAACAGCAAGATCTTTAACCTCATTAACGTCCACTACAACACCGGCCGAAAACAGCCGAACCAAAGTCCGGCTGAGTCGATCGCGCAGGGCAGGGCGACCTGCACCGGCTTGTCGATCATTCTCGTCGATGCCTGTCGCTCGGTGGGTATCGCATCGCGAGTCGCCGGAACGCCGCTGTGGACGAACAATCGCGGCAATCATACATGGTCGGAGATCTGGGACGGGGGCTGGCACTTCACAGGATCAGACGAATACAACGCCGCCGGGTTGAATCGTGGCTGGTTTGTCGGGGCTGCAGCAAAGGCCGACAAGTCCAACTGGCAGAACTCGATCTATGCGACATCGTGGAAAAAAACTGGCACGCGTTTTCCGATGGTTTGGGATATCGATGCCAAACAGGTCAACGCCATCAACGTCACCGATCGTTACACCGGCAAAAGCAGCAGGAGCAACGTCGAGGATGATTTATTGGTGCGCGTGCTTGAACGGCAGGGTGGCAAGCGACTCGAGGTTCAAGCTGATTTGCTCGACTCAAAAAACAAGGTGCTCGCCTCCCGAAAAACCAAGGCCGGTCGGGCTGATCTGAACGATATTACTGGCTTTACCTGTAATCCGAACACACCACTTTGGCTTCGGTTCACAAAAGGGAATAAGGTCAAACAAATCCCGATACGCCGAAGCAAGGGCGGTGAGGTGACGGTCGATGTTCAGTGGGACGAGTTGCCCGAACGGGTGGAGATTGAGAAGTCGCAACTCGCCGCCGTAACCGCTTGGTTGGCCGCTCCGTCCAATGTGCGCCCGGACACACTCCCTGGTGATTGGACCAAGGGCGACCTGTCCAAGGTAGACGCCAAAAAGGCGATCGAGCTGCTTTGGGCTGATCACTGCAAGCGCCTGGCCAAGCAGCGTGCCGCCGAGATCGAGGCCAAGTCTATCCAATTGGGAAACAAGAAACTACGCTATCTCGAGAAAGTTTTCGGTGATGCGCCGGAGGATGGGCGTTCGCTGTGGATCTCGATGCACGGTGGTGGTGGTGCGCCGACCCGCGTGAACGACAGCCAATGGAAAAACCAGATTAAGCTCTATCAACCGGCCGAGGGAATTTATGTCGCACCGCGTGCGCCGACCGACACCTGGAACCTATGGCATCAGTCTCACATCGACGGCTTGTTTGATCGCTTGATTGAGAATTACGTGGCGACTCGCGGCGTAAACCCGAACCGTGTTTATCTGATGGGCTACTCTGCTGGGGGTGATGGCGTCTACCAACTTGCGCCGCGAATGGCGGATCGCTGGGCTGCGGCCTCGATGATGGCCGGGCATCCGAACGATGCCAAGCCGGACAACCTGCGAAACATCGGTTTCGGTTTGTTCATGGGTGGAAAGGACGGGGCCTACAATCGCAATAAGGTCGCCGAGAAATGGGAGGGCTTGTTGGCTGACCTGCGCAAGGCCGACCCTGAGGGCTACGATCACTTGGTGCGTATTTACCCCGAGATGCAGCACTGGATGAAAGGAAAGGATGCCGAGTCTCTGCCGTGGATGGCCAAGTTCACCCGGAACCCCTGGCCGAAAAAAATTATTTGGCGCCAGGCCAAGGGCATCACATCCCGGTTTTATTGGCTTCAGATTCCGGAGAAGCACTTGGTCAACGGGCAAAGAATGGAAGCAACGATCGATGGCCAGACGATCAACATCACCGCTGAGAAAACACCACGCTTGGTGGTTCGTTTGTCCGATCAATTGTTGAACCTCGATAAGCCTATGATGATCACTGTCAACGGCGAGGAAAAGTTCAGCGGCAAGGTGAAGCGTTCGGCTCGGGAGATCATCAAGTCGCTGGAGCAGCGCGGCGACCTCGCGTCGATAGCCACGGCGACTGTGACGGTGAAGCTCTAAGTTTGCCGAGGCAAAGCGCTTGGATTTTTTCGACGACATTTCCGTTGCAACCTGGCTGATTGCCCTGTTTGGAGCGTTCAGTCTGGGTTTTTCCAAGACCGGTTTTCCCGGCTTGGCCATGGTCAACGTGCTGATTCTGGCTGAGCTGTTCGGGGCCAAGCAATCGGTTGGCATCATTGTTCCGCTCCTAGTTGCTTGTGATCTGACCGTCTATCCGCTGTTCCGCCAATACTCTTCTTGGAAGGAGGTGCTACCCCTATTGCCACCGATCTTTGTCGGTTTGGCCGCCGGTTATTTTTTATTGGACTATATCGAGGAAGCCACTGCCCGGAAGGGGATCGGTCTTATTGTCCTGTTGATGTTCGCTCTGCAATTGGTTCGGCTTCGGTTTGGCCAGTCACTGGCCAAGTTGCCGAAATCTGTCGGGTTTAGATGGGGCAGCGGTATGATGATCGGTACCTCAACTATCATGGCCAACGCCGCGGGTCCGGTCTTTTCGATCTACGCGCTGGTTGAAAAAATGACCAAGGAAACGTTTCTCGGAGTGGGTGCCCGGTGTTTCCTTTTGGTGAATGTCATCAAGCTGCCACTTGTGGCCAGTATCGATCTGATCAATGCCAATTCGCTCAAGATCAGTCTCCTCGTTTTGCCCGGCATCTTCGCGGGCATTTTTGTTGGACGAAAAATCATTCAGCTCATCCAGCAAAAACTATTTGAGTTTTTGCTTTACGGCTTTTCGGTCATTGCCGGAGTGCGGCTCCTTTTTTTCTGAGGCCTACTGAGCTGTCCAGCCGCCGTCTACGCTGAGCATGGCACCGGTGGTGTAGCTGGAAGCGTCGCTCGCCAAATAAATCGCTGCGCCTTGAATTTCCTTCAGGTCACCCCAGCGTTTGAGCGCTGTTGCGCCAACGATAAACTTTTTGCCCTCCTCCGTGTCCGCGATCGGGATATTCATCGGCGTAAGGAATGGGCCGGGACAAATCGCGTTCACCGTGATCCCGCTGCCGGCCAACTCCAGCGCCAATGCCCGCGTCAACTGCACCACACCTCCTTTGCTCGTTGCATACGGAGTGCGGTTTGGAATCGCAACCAGGCCAAGCGCACTGGCCATGTTGACGATGCGTCCGTATTGCCGCTGCTTCATGTGCGGCAACACCGCGCGGCAGGCCAGCCAAATGCCGTCCACATTGATCCGCTGCACTTCAGAGAACTGTTCGTAAGACAATTCATCAATTGGGCCGCGCGTGTTGATGCCGGCATTGTTGATGAGAATATCCACTTGTCCTAGCGTATCAATTGCCTCTGCTACCATCGCCTCCATGTCGGCTTGCTTGGAGACATCTGCTGCAAAACCGATCGCCTTGCAGTCGTATTCCTTGGCGAGTTTTACTGCCTTGGCCTTGGCTTCAGCATCATTGCGACTGACCAGTATGAGGTTCGCACCTGCACTGGCCAAGCCGGCAGCCATCGCCTCGCCTAATCCTTTCGAGCCGCCGGTAATCACGGCGACTTTCCCATTCAAATCAAACTGTTTAATTCCCGGAAGCATTGTTCAACAAAGTGTTGTAGCCACAGATAGTGCCGCCCCAAACCCTCTTGGCCAAGCGTGGCTTGCGAACATTCTTGATGTTCGGTAAAATGAACCATGCCGCGCGTCGGCAAACGACCGCCAACCATATTTCTTCAACGATGCCGGTGTGGTGGAATTGGTAGACACGAGGGATTTAAAATCCCTTTCCTGCGAAGGAGTGCTGGTTCAAGTCCGGCCACCGGTACCAAATTATTCGCCGAAATCTTCTGGATAGTTGAGGGCTGGTTTTGTAACAATCCCTAAGGGCTATGGAACTTCTTGAGATCGTTCTAACGCTGGGAATGCTGGTGCTGCTGCAGGCGGTGCTGGGATTCGACAACCTGCTCTATATTTCGCTTGAGTCGAAGCGTGCTCCGGAGGCGCTGCAGTCGTCCGTTCGAAAATGGGGCATCGGCATTGCGGTCGGCCTGCGGGTCGTGCTGCTGTTTTTGCTGATCAAGATGATCAGCGCGTTTCAGGCGGAATGGTTTCCGATTTCGTGGAAGGGCGTCATTGAGGGGTCGTTCAACCTGCACAGCATTATCGTGCTGGTGGGCGGGGTGTTCATCCTGTACACGGCAATGAAGGAGATTTTCCACATGACCGTGGTGGAGGATTTTCAAACAGAGGTCAATCGGGACGCCTCTTCCGCCAAGTCGGTGGTGGCCAAGATCGTTTTCATGAACGCAGTGTTCTCGTTCGATTCCATCCTGAGCGCGATCGCGCTGGTGAGCGATTCCGGCGCTGAGGCGGGCGAGCGGATCAGCACCACGGGTTTCTGGATAATGGTGCTGGCCATCCTGTCCGGTGGAGGACTGATGATCTGGCTGGCGGATGGAGTCTCGACCTTCCTTCAGAAGAATCGCATGTATGAGGTGCTCGGTTTGTTCATCCTTTTCGTCGTGGGCATCATGTTGCTGACAGAAGGAGGACACCTTTCCGGGATGAAGCTCTTCGGCAGTGAGATCCACGCCATGAGCAAGACGACGTTCTACTTCGTGATCACCGTGCTGGTGTTGACCGAGGTGGTGCAGAGCCGTTACAAAAGGAAACTGCTGCAGAAGCAGAAGTCACAGCGGAACTGATTCACACTTTGGCCAGGCTTAGGCCTTGAGGCGCTCGCTCTTGGGGTCGTGGATCGGGAGGGTGACCTTGGCTGGGACGCGCTCGCCGAACAGCTCGATCTCCACCTGCATCCCCGGCTTGGCTAGGGGCAACGGCAGATAGCAGTAGGCGATGGATTTGTCGATGGTGTGGGCGTGGCCGGCACTACGCAAGCGCGAGACAATCTCGCCATTATGCCAGACCGACTCCGCGCCGTAGGCTGGAAAGGCGTTGCCCTCAAGCACGACGGTTCGCAGCCGCGATTGGAGCCCCTCCTTCTTGCGCTTGGCGAAGGCATCGCGCCCGATGAAGTCGCCTTTGGCCATGTCAGCGCAGAAGCCCAGTCCGGCTTCGAGCAGGTTGTCCTCAGGTGTCACATCGGTGCCCCAGTAGACGTAGCCTTTCTCCATGCGCAACGAGTCGAGCGCCTTGTAGCCGGCTGGCCGGATGCCGTGTGCTTGGCCAAGCTCAAGCAACGAATCCCAAACAGTGTCCGCGTTGTCGTTGGCCAGGAGAAGTTCCCAGCCCAGTTCGCCGACGTAGCTGACGCGCTGTGCCCAGGCTGGTTTGCCAGCGACGGTGAGTTCCTGTGCGGTGAGGTAGGGAAAGGTATCGTTGCTGATGTCGTTATCAGTCGCTTGGTCAAGCACGTCTCGGGCATTTGGCCCCCACAGGCCAATGCAGGCCAAGTCGTCGGTTACGTCGCGTACCTCGACTGATCCGTCTTCAGGCGCGTGTTGACGGACCCACTCGAGGTCGTTCGATAAAAAGGAGGTGCCGGTGATGACGCGGAACCGGTCGGTGGCCAGCCGACACACGGTCAGGTCGCTCTCAATGCCGCCATGTGCGTTGAGGAACTGCGTGTAAACGAGCGAGCCGACGGGGCGATCGACATTGTTGCAGGCGACGCGTTGCAGTAGGCCAAGCGCGCCGTCACCGTTGACCTCGAATTTGCCGAACGAGGTCATGTCGAACAACGCGACGCGCTCACGTGCGGCAAGGCATTCCGCCCGGACAAGGTCGTGGTAGGCTGGTCGGCCCCAGCCCCACTGGTGTTGGTCAGCTCCTGCTTGCCGAGACGGTTTGTCAGGGTTAAAAAAGTTGACTCGTTCCCAACCGTTTTTCTCGCTGAACTCTGCACCAAGCGACGTGAGTCGGTTGTACAGCGGGCTCTTGCGGCGGTTGCGGCCCCAGATGTTTTCATCTGCCGGATAGCGCAAGTGATAGTAGTAGTGGTATTCCTCACGCGCCTTCTCGGTGACGAAATCCATGTCGGCGTAGTGCGTGCCGAAGCGGCGGATGTTCATCTCGTGCAGGTCAAGCGACGGCTCGCCGTCTATGATCCACTCGGCCATCACCTTGCCCACGCCACCGGCTCCGGCGATGCCGTTGAGCGACATGCCGGCTGCGACGAAAAACCCGTGCACGCCCGGCACCGGGCCAAGGCAATAATGGCCGTCTGGTGTCATGGCATCGGGGCCGTTGATCAGATTAA
>ENA-UPTF01001826-UPTF01001826.1-marine-metagenome-genome-assembly--contig:-NODE-1826-length-12966-cov-3.642563_pt1 | contig 12966 bp, 5 predicted proteins | sample MGYA00238166_ERZ767019 | MGnify/ENA primary metagenome ERZ767019 (study PRJEB28930, sample SAMN06266391) | marine metagenome | isolation source: Sea water from 250 m depth | place: Atlantic Ocean | study...
GTTATTCTTTAGTGAATAAAGATAAGAATCCCTGCCAGCGATTAGCAATATAATTAACAGCTTTATTGAACCACATTGACAATCTACTTTTATTTGAGTTTTCACCTGTATCCTCAGGAAAAATACCGGCTGCTTCTAACATCTCTGTCGATGGTTCAAGGCCTGCTAATTCCCAGGCCGTTATGTCAATTATTGGCAAAATTTCTTCAATATCTCCAATATAAATTTTTTCAACTGACTTTTCGGTTTCGCCTTCAATTACATTTACCAATTGAGCCTGAATATTACACGTATCTGCAATTTGATTTAGTGAACCAACAATAATATTTTTTATCCCAAGTAATTTCCCAATCTCAATTCCACAATCTTGTGATTTACATTCTCTATTTTGATAATTGTTTTCCAAAATAACCTCATCAATTTGGTTTTGTTCAACCATAATGAGTGATTTAGTATTACCTAATTGAAATATTAAATATTCCATGAATAATTCAAAATCTTCATCTTGAAGGCCTTTTTGTTCAAAACTAAATACGGCAACAGTTGGCTTGGCATTATATCGACTAATCTGAGAGAAAAGACATGAAATAAAAAATAATTGAACTAGGATGGTGCTTCTAATCGTAATACCCTCCCTATATAATAAGCTAGTAAAGGCAGAAAATTATTTCAAGAATATCATTTTCTTTGTTTTATTCAAAACGATCTTGCCCTTGGTATCGCGAACCATCGCATGATAAAGATAAACACCAGTTGAAACCTTACTACCCATAGCATTTCTACCATTCCAAATAAAATTATAATATCCAGCTGGACGGTATTCACCTGCTGAAAGGCGTGTAATCTCTTCACCCAATAGATTATATATTATCAAATCAACCTGTGCATCTTGTTCTAAACTAATCATAATGGAAGTCTGAGGATTGAATGGATTTGGATAATTCTGGCTAAGTTTAAATGCATCTGGATAGAGATTAACTCCAGCATTATTTTCTTCAACAAATGCCTTCGTTCCTATCACTAATCTTAGTTCCTGTTTTAGATAACTATCTGATCCAGTATTGGCAAATCTATAAGTGCTTTCCCATTCAAGATTTTTGGCCTGCTTATTCGTTTTATTAATCAGAAAAACATCGTATTCTTCAGGAATATAACCCAAACCATCAAAAGTTAAATAGGTTCGTTCCCCATTAGTGGGTGCAATCACTTGAAGATCCCAATAATGACCTTCTTTGTTTGGTTTGCGAATATCTTTTGCATAAATATCTGGTGATTTCTCACGCGATCTATTATCAACCCTAAGTGTAAGATTTCCTGGAACAACTGGTGGCTCAAATTCATCTAATCTATCATATCCATCTTCAGCTATATGGTGAACACCAATTGCATTCATTTCATCAATCATGCTGCCAGTTGTAGCCCTCATATCAATAATCCATTCATCAGCATCCATTGGCATATTATCTAAATCCGCAACCGTTTTTGCCATTTTACCAAATAAATCACCCCTTGAATCAATTACAAGTTTTGTTGCACCCCCTGATTTAAATATATATCCTTGCCATGGTTGTAGTGAGCTAACTCCAGTCCAATTGCCATTCCAAGTATACACTGAACCAGCATCATTAATATTTGTTTCATCTTCGGTATAAACATTATTTAATGAAACATTGAAATTATAAGGGTGCCCAAAAAACTTCCACTGCCCACTTGCTATATTAATTTCATAAGGTGGGTCGGTTGGTGTAGATGTACCTGGTCCAAAATCAAATGATATATTGGGTATGTCAGAATATTTATCTGGATCAAAAATGAAAAAGTATCCATTGCCAAGCGTAACTGATAATGGTGTTTCTAAAGTATGTTCTCTCCATCCAGTACTATCGGGAGCCATATTGAAACCAAACAGTCTATATTTAAACTCATCTGGTTCTCCAACGACTGAAGTTATTCCATTTATTCCATTGCTAACATCAAATGGAATTGAGAAGAATACATAATTAGTCGGATCAATTCCTCCAGGGATTCCAACTGACCATCGACTTGATGTTGTTACATTGCTTTCCGTCCGTATTCTTACAGAGTGAATTTCACCTTCAGCTGGCCAATATCCTTCATTACCAACACTATCTTCAGCTGAAATAAAATACTCGAGTCCATCAGACTTTATATCACTTCCTGGTATACTCACCGCACCAGACAAAAGAGTTACAGATACAAAACCGCTTCCAGTACCAGCGCGACGATAATGCAATTCAGCAGTCTTAACTCCAGATGCACCATCTGTAATATCTACATCAAGTGATGGTGTCGTTGATCCTTCGTCAGTAATAACTAAAGGATTATCGTGTTTAATTATTGGTGGAGTAATGTCAACACCAAAATCAATAGTGTCACGAGAATTTGTCACATTTCCTGCCATATCTCTAATTTCCATGTGCCAATTATACCGACCATCAGAAAGCGCAGTTGGTGCTTCAACATAGAGTTCTTCTGAATTATTATCATAATTGATCTCATTACCTAGCAAACGAGCATATTCATTACCATTTATAAAAATAGCCCATGATTCAATTCCAGATGGATAATCTCCAGTTGCTTGCCATCTGAACTGAGGTTTGTCAGTTTCCCACACATTCTGAAATGGATAATGTATACTGAATTCATCTGGTGGTTGTTCATCAAATTTTGCCTTAACTGAATCAGCATTTTTTACATCTTCATTCCCAAGTTCATCAAATAACCAAACTTTATAAGTCCACTCACCCATTTCTGGAGTAGAAACTTGAGCTGAATTCACATGAAAGTTTAAAGAATCTGGATGACGCACAATACTTGTTGGGTCTTCATCTCCTAACTGTATCAAAGCGCCCAGATAGTCTCTACCATATCCAACTGTATCTGGGTTTGTCCAAGAGATATTAAAACTATTATTCTTGGTCCATCCTGAAGGATCTATTTTTATATCCGCAACAGTTTTAGGGGATCCCGTTACAAGCTTCTCAATAATATATACATTTGTTCGACGCGTTGCTTCTGCAATTTCCGCACCGACGCGAAATTTAAATCCAGTGATTCCAGTTGCCTTTACTGTTACCTTAGCTTCACCATTTGATGTGACTGAATCATAACTCACAATTGTAACATGTTTATCTGTCGGACTAATAAACCATTGTATTGGTTCGGCAGCAGTTACAATATTTCCTTCATTATCATTTGTTTTCATGGTGACATCAAATTCCTGCCCTCTAGATAAATAGGTCGTATCTCTTGGTAAGGGTGAAATATCATCAACCATATCCAAAATATATTTACTTGCACCAAATTCATAGGCACCAATATCAGGTTTGCCAAGACGATAATAACCTCGATGATCAACTTTTGGAGCAGGGTCTTCGCCTTGACCTTCAGTCCCTGTATCAATCATTCCACTGGAAAGTCTTAAACGATAGTCATCACCTGATGGATTCTTAAACTTAGGATCTTCCGATAAATTATCATCCCCAAACCAAGGTTTCCCATCTTTATCATCAACATTATTATGTTCAAAACCAACCTTTTCGCTGTTCAAACTAACAGATTGATCATTTGATGATTTATTAAAGTATATAATATTGTTAAACCAGTAACCTTCCTGTTCACCATATGCACTAATTCCAGCGCCCTGACCACTAAGTGAACCACTACTATTACGTAACTCATTAAATGCTATTGTATTATTTATAAGTAACGATCTGCCCCTTTCTCCATCTGACTCATATATATCTATACCAAGCGCTCCTCCATTAGGATAGTCGCTCACAGCAAAATTTTTCACCAAGACAGAATTAATCAAAGAAAATGGAGATTTACTTACTATCGCTCCACCCCAACCATTATTATTTGGGGCTGCTGCATAATTTTCACTAAACAAATTTTGATCAAAAACTATATTATTATATTTGTTTTTATCCCAGTTGCCTTCAATGTGAACAGCACCTCCATAAGCACCATCGTTATTGCTAGAAACATAATTCTTAATGAATTGAGATTGATAAAAAACAGAGTTCCCCGCACCCGTGATCGTGACTGCACCTCCATTAACAGATCCACTGCCATTACTTGAAACATAATTCTGATCAAACACGCAATTATAAAATTTTGGGCTCGATACCATAGAGTTTTGACTATCGCTCGAAATCTTTATTGCGCCCCCATTTGATGATGAAGCATTCTTTTTAAATGTAGAGTTATGAAATGATGGCGAGGCTGACGCAATGTAAACTGCACCTCCTTCACCCCATTGATCACTTGGCGCATAGCTATTATTTTGTTCCCAATTACATGAAATAAATTTTGGTGTGGGATGAATTTCAACATCTTGCTGCGTATTATTATCGTAGTAGCGATAACCAAATATTACGATAGATCCGCCTAACACTCCGTTAGTATTACCATTTCCATCATCAGGACGATACCCTGAACCTCTAATAAAATTTATATTTGCAAAAACAAGCGTTGAATCATAATCACCCTGAATTCCAAAATGATAGCCTGAGTTTTCTGCATCAATAAAAACATCCCCTGCATTTTGTTCCCCCTGCAATCGCAGTGACTTACCCGCGGCATCCGTTAAATTAATATTACGATTATTCTGTCCCTTATGCACACCGGCTCTCAAAATAATTGTATGACCTGAAGCAGCTGAATCAACAGCTGTTTTGATATCCGCAAATGGAGACAATTCACTTCCATCGCCCGTATTCTCACCATCTACAGCAACATACCATTTTGGTCCACGATAGTATGGAATGGATTTAATAACTTCAGAGTGATCTCCTCGATTTCCTTTTTGATTCACTGCTGCTACAGCAAAGAAATATTCTTTTTTGTTGGTTAAGGTATCGGCAGTAACATAGTATGTTGTATCTACACTTGCAATACTATCGGTAGATGCGGGAACAAAATCTTGGATTTCAGACATATATACGGTATACGAAACAACATCAGTTTCAGCATTAGCATCCCAATCCAATCTCACATGTTTATCCCCACTTTTTGCGACAAGATTTGTTACCTGCGATGGGTATGGACTGGTGCTCAAAATATTTTCAAATGCACCAATATCAGGATTAGATCCACTTGGGTTAGGTCGAGTTTGTCCATCAATATCATTTTTAGGTGCTTTAATACCATCAAAGCTGGACACACCTCTTCCAATTAAATAACTGGACTCAGATAAAGAGAAAACATTATTTGTGGTATCTAAAAAATTAGGATATTTAGAATATAAAGTTTCTGAAGCAGGAACACCTGAATAAATATCTTTCAGAACATTGTGTCCCAGGATTACCTTCATTTGATCATTCCAATCTAGATCCATTCCCCCATCAGCCTTATTATCCCAGATGATATTATTAAACCAAACTCCCCTTAAACTACCTGCTGAATAAATACCTATTCCACCACCTCTGCCGCTTGCTTGTCCAGCGTTTTGTCCAATACTTTCAATAGAATTATTTACAATGGTATTATTGATCAAATAAACATATGGATATATATCCGTTTGGCTAGCAGGATCAAATTGTCCATATGCCTCAATCGTAATCGCACCTCCATTGGGATATCCTGCTGATTGAACAACATTATCATAAAATAAAGAATTGGTTATGGTTGTCCGAGCTCTAATGTACAATGCCCCACCACGATTATTGGCTTGAGATTGTATTGAATTAATATTCCCATGGAATGTACTACGATCCACAATATATCGATCTCCATCATGATGCGGCTTGTGATATAAATCCCCAAAATAAATGGCTCCACCAGATGGACTACCATTAAGTGCGGTGGCAGAATTATTTTTAAATGTACAATTAATAATCTTAGTGCTGGTACTATCTTGAGATGAAAAATAGATAGCCCCCCCATTAGTTTCATAATACCCACCACCACTAGTACCTGGATGTTGGCCTAGTACTTTATTCGCACTGAAGGTAGTGTTTCTAAACTGAGGAGAACCTCGGCCTACATACACTGCGCCACCGTGGATGTGGTAGGTCTTATCTGTTGAAACTGTATTGCTGTCAAAAACACAGGACTCAAAAATCGGACTAGCAATGTTCATATATACCGCTCCACCATTATATTCAGCTGTATTATTTTTAAATATACAATTAACAAATTTAGTTGAAATCGTTTTATATATATATTGTTGAGTATTTGGGTCCCAAAACTGCCCCCCAAAAAATCCAATAGACCCTCCTTCAGTTTGACTTCCACCATTTTTAAAGGTTATTCCTTCAATAACTAATGTACTATCAATATTCTCGGTTGGATCAGTTAATCGGAATTCAAGGTGGCGCCCATATGTACCTGCATCAAAAATTACCTTATCTGGGCCATTGCGCGATTTGATCAATAAAGATTTACCTGCATTAATCTCTAAATCACGATAACTGGATCCAGAATATGTTCCATCACCAATGAGAATTGTATCACCTGATGATGCTTTTTCCCATGCTTTGGCAAAGTTCAACAGCGGCGAAGCTTCTGATCCTTCATTGCTATCTGATCCCCCAGAGTCAGCTACTGCAACATACCACACTGGCCCAGTATACGTAGGGGTAATATCTATAGCGGCAGCAGAACCTTCGTAACCCGATGAGTTTAGCGCAGTTACGCGGAAATAATATCGCGTTGCGTTATTTAGACCTGTTGATGTATGCGTATTGGTTGCTACCGTATCAATTACATAAGCTGCAGCTGGCGTAAAGCTTGCCGTATGTCTATAAACAACGTATTGGCTTACATCTGCTTCACTGTTTTTAGTCCAAGTGAGTGTAACCGATCCATCACCACCTTGAGCCTTTAGCCCGGCCACTTTATCTGGATAAGGAGAAGAGGATAAATTATTTTCATAGGCACCTAGATCGGGCTTTGAACCAGACGGGCTTGGCCTAGCATTACCTAGAATATCTGTGGATGGCGCATTATAGCCATATAAAGAATCGGCCCCGGCGCCAAGTAGAGGGCTGCGGCCATGGAGCGCATAGGGTGTTGATCCCGAACCTTCGAATTCAGGATTCAGCATAACATTATTGTTTCCCAAAATATTTCCATCGATAAATTGAATAGAATTATTTGAACCACGAATATCGGAATTAGTACCAGTACTATAATAAATAGATGAATCACCTTCACTACTACCATTGGCACTATTCCCCCAGATAACATTATTGAATAGATTAGCTTGTTGGGCATATTCAAAATTTATTGCACCACCTCGACCATTATTTTGGCTATACGAACCGCCACTTGCACCTTGAGCTTTGTTTTTCGTAAATGTGGAATTAATTATAACCAATTTTCCTGAAAAACTATAGGATGAAGTATTATTGTTATATATGGACGTAATGGAAGAATTAATAGCACCACCATAGGCCCAGGAATATTGTGTACCGTACTGTGATACACTCGTTCCACCTTCAGCTTTATTATTGGTAAACAAAGAATTGGTAACAATAACTTCTGCATATCCACCAACTTTGAGTGCTCCACCATAAACATAACCGCCTCCATCTGGACCTGGCGTAATACTATTATTAGTAAAGGTACAATTTTCAATCCGAGTTTCAACGCGATCTGATGCTGAGTTGGAATACTGCATCCATATGTCAATTGCACCACCATTCGCGTTATAATTTTTATTAGAAATAACCTGATTTGAATCAAATACGCAGCTAATAAGTATAGCTGGCCCATCTAATCTTATTGCACCACCTCCTGCATTAAAACTACTTGAACCACCATTAGATATATTCCCCGTGAATGTACATTTTTCGTAGGTAGGTGCATAGCCAGCCTGACTATAGGCTCCCTCTGTAAACACGGCTCCTCCTTTACCAATCACAGTATTATATTTAAATGTACAATTTCTAAAATAGGCGGCTGAATAAGGCTCAGTATAGACAGCGCCTCCGTATGTTTGACTATATGAATAAGACGTATCGGTATTTGAGGAGTTTGTTTCAAAATTAACATTTTGAAACAAAGGACCAGATTTTACATAAGATGAACCATTCCAATAATCATAGATATAAACGGAACCTCCGCCTGAAGACAAGGAGGGTTTACCATTTGTCAACGTAAGATCTAATACTTTGAAACTTGTATCAATTAATCCTTCATTCATTTGAAATGTGAAATGTCGATCTTTTGATTGTGCATCAAGTATTGTAGAGTCAGGACCTTGACCTTTAATTATTAGAGATTTATTTCCTTTGAAGTTAATATTCCAGTCAGAAGAAGCTGAATATTGGTGTGTACCACTTCCAATTGAAATCGTATGCCCTGTTTTGGCTGAATCAACAGCAACCTTAAGTGAAAGCAATGGAGAATTGGATGACCCTGAATTGGAATCAGAACCTCCTTTCGCGGCAGTTGCTACATACCATGTTGGTCCATTATAATATGGGTATCCACTCACTTCTTTTGAGGCTGAACCTTCTAATCCTTGATTATCAACAGCTGTTACAGCAAAATAATAGGTTGTTTTATTGGTAAGCCCCGAAATTGTTGCTGAAGCTGTTGTACCACTCGATGGTTGATTGACAGTAGTTGCCAAACTATCGGCAGAAATAGTAAAGCCCGATTTAAGGCTTTTATAAACCTTGTAAGAGGCGATATTGTCAGCTGAATTTAATTTCCATGTTAGCGTCACCTGATTATCAGTAACTGCAACTGTAACCGAATCGACCTGCTTGGGATAAGGTGAGGTGCCTAAAGCATTTTCATAAGCTCCTAGATCTATATTAGTATTAGCAGGATTTGGCCGAGAGTTGTTATTAATATCTTTATTAGGTGCTGAATAACCTTGGTATAAAGATATACCTGCACCAATTAATGTACTATTGTCTCCAAGAGCATAGGGATAACTTCCACTAGAAATGAAACTTGGATTCGTGCCTATTTTATTATTGCTTTGGGTAATTGTAGTCGATGTGTAACCAGAATTAGAAGCGTTTTTGTTATCTTCATCGCTTGGATCAAAATACTGAAAACTATTATTTGAAAAATATAACTTACTCCAGCCACTCATAGTATAATCATTCCACATTTCATTCCAACCCCAATTATCAGCTGTATTTTCTTTTAATGATTTGTTTCCCCAAAAAATATTATTAAATAAAATTATGTTTTGATACCACTCTCCATGAATACCTCCACCACGTGTGTAATAACCAGCACTTGAATTGTTTGCAAAAGTATTATTAATAAAGATTATAGGGTTTCTAGCTTCAGATACCTGAGTATCACTATTATATCGAGTGCTCATCTGTCCATTGACAGCACCACCATAGCCATCACCATTTCTTGTTTCTGAATATGAATCTGTATACGTAGCGCCATTGGCTTCATTATTTATAAATAAACAATTTTCAAAGATTGTTTTTCTATATCCCCCTACTGCTACTGCACCACCATAGGCAGATCCACCATCAGACCCTTTAATAATTTTATTTTGTTTAAATACAGTGTTTTGAATCGTAATTGATGTATCAGTGAAAGTGTTTACGGAAAGGGTTATGATATCTCCATTGGAAAAAAGTGCACCCCCATAGTTGTACCCTTCATCCATTTTGATCATATTTGAATCAAAAGTACAGTGATTCATTTTATAATTTGCATTTATATATGCAGCGCCTCCATAAGCAGAAGAACTTGAACCTGAATTAATATAATTACCGTAAAATTTTGTGCGTTCAATTACGGTTTTAGTGGTGTCACCTGCTGCTTGATAACCATAAACATATAATGCACCACCATAATATTTAGAGTGATTATGATTAAACTCCACATCTCTAAGCATGATTTGCCCATTAGTATATATTGCGCCACCTCTACCATAATTACTCGTTGTTTGGTTGGAATCAAAAACACAGGATTCGATTACGGGTCCCCAAGCATAATTTGTAGACCTTGAATAGATGGAACCACCATCGCCAGAATGACTACCATTTTTAAAAGTGAATCCAATCAATTTAAATGTAGTATCTGCATAATATATTGATAAATGTCGACTTTCTCCTTCAGCATCAAAGATTGTAGAAGCAGCACCATCCTGTGATTTAATAACTAATCGTTTTCCTGAAATAGATATATTACGATTGCTCGAACCTTTATACGTCCCGGCTTTTACAATAATGGTGTCACCACTGGTGGCAGTGCTAGTTGCTTTACTAAGTGTTTTAAAGGCTGCAGCGCTAGAGCCGTTATTTGAATCTGAGCCATTGGTTCCATCCACATAATATGTGTCATCTGCTATCGCAAAACCACTAATGAGAGATAGTATAATTATTAAATTTTTCATCGTGTTTAATTTGGTAGAGTTGGTGGCTCAGGTAAGGGAACGGGAGCAGGATCAAAAAGACCAGCAGCATAAGCACCACCCCCAAGACCAATTAATAATAAAGTAAGCTTCGTCATTCTACCCATGGGTTTACGTACTCTTGGAGCTGCTGCTTGCGATTGATCGCCCGCCGCGACTTTAGCTAATTTATCAGCAGGTGGGGTCAAGCCAACCACTTCCCATGCAACAATTTCAATAATGGTTAAAAGACCATCAACTTCACCCTTATAGGTTTTACTAACGGAGCGGATTGTTCCGCCAGTTGAAACCGAAAACATTTTTGCATCAATTGTATATGAATTACCTAATTTACCAAATGAACCTGATACCATATTCTGCACACCTAATAAAGCACCAACTTCAGCTGCACATTCAGATGTAGTACAACCGGTTTGTTGAAATCCCTGTTCTTGCATTATTTCTTCCATCTGATTACGCTCAACCATAATCACAGCATTGGTATTTACCATTTCACTCATTAGACGATCTGTTAGAGTCTGCGCTTCCATTTGACTAATACCTCGTCCTTCAAAGTCAAGAATAGCAACTGTTTCCTTACCTGCTGCTAATTGAGCAGCTGTTTCAGGGGTTAACTGATTACTTTGCCCCCACAGAAGAGCTGAAAAGACAATAAATAGTATGTTTCTTAATTTATACATTATAGAGATGATAATATTAAACTTGGAATTTTCATAAAACTATGTTTTGCATCACATTTGATAAAATTTATTTTTTCGATGGTGGAAGATCGACAAGTAATCTATCTATTTCTGCCGATATGTCTTTTTTGAATTTTTCTTCAGCACCTTCTTCATCGGGGAACCCTCGTTTTTTAAATGTAACATTACGAAATCCATCAACCATGAATAACCTAGGAAGTGTCTGTGCATAATAACGCTTCATAGCCGTACCTCGGTTATCAAATAGAATTTGCATTGTTACCCCTTTTTCCCTTAAAAAGGGTCCCGCAACAGGAACATCTTTATAACTCATCCCATAAACTGTACCTGGATTATTTCTAGTTGCTTCAGTAATATCGATTAGGAAAAACTTTACACGCTTATCTTTATATTCTTGATATACCTCTTCAAGAATTGGCAATTCTTTCATACAAGGCTTACACCAGGTAGCAAAAAAACTCATAACAACTGCATGACGATCCGGTTGAGATACATTTAATCTTAGTTTTTTCTCTTTACCTGTTTTTTCATCAATTTTAACCTCTGACCAATTTCTTAAAAACTCAAATTTTCCCGGGGCATACATTAGTGCCCAAGTTGGCGCCACATCTCCAACCTCTAGATCTGTTTTTTCAGCATCTTGAGCAAATAATGTGCCGGTTAACACTATAATTAATATTCGTGAAATTGTTTTCATTGCGTTCCGCATCCTTATTTTTTTATATATAACTATTTAATCTAAAAGAATTAATACTCTACAGTCATTCAAAATATTGCTGTTGCGATTTGCGACATCTATACGGGAAACATCTGCATTGCTTATCGTTATATCTGTGCGATTTGTACCTGATGTAGCTAGACCCTTGACTACTAAAGGATTACCAGCAACTCTTGGGTCATTCTGAGCAGCTTCCAGTGTTTTGGAATACCCTGCTACACCATTACTTACAGCATATTTCCGATCATACTTACCGGGCCCATATACCGCATTACCATTTTGATCAAGTATCTGCGGGGCCATGGCTGGACGCGCTTTTAAACCACGAGCATCGATAACCAAACCTGAAATACCACCTGAGGTAGTTGTTGGAGCTACGGCTGATTCAGAACCTGCTACATTATTAGTAGGAGCAACCGCTATAGTAACAGGGGGTAGCATTATATCTGAAATCCCACTCATAGGGACTGTAAACTCAACTTCAACCGATGTATCACTTAAATATTTGGGTTGACCTACTTGTCGTGCACCTCTAATAAATCCTCTAACTTTTGTATTAATGACATCATCAACCATGGCACCACTCATCGTAGTTTCACTAGTCAGAGTAACACCATTCACGATCTCAATTAACTGTCTCAACGCATCTTGTTTAGCTATTCTTAGCGCCATTCTACGCGCTTGCCCAGCATTAACAGCGTTGGTTGGTACAAACCCAATCCCAACTGCATTAATTGCCTGCGCAGAATAATCAACACTTCCTTTTTCCATTTGAGTAACAACACCTTGAGAAAAAGCAATGTTTAATATAAAAACTGAAATTCCAATTAACTTTATCATACCATTCCTTATCATTGAACAACTTCTGCAGTTATACGATTACCAGTTAACCCCGTAACTTTGAAATTTAAACCATCAGGGCTCGTTTGTGACAATCCCATAGCCAAAGCTTGAGATTTCCCCTCAAATTCGACTTCGTATTCTGCGACACCTTCATTTAAACTTTTTGCATAAGCATTTCTGATCCCGGAAACAGTCTGTGCTTTTAAAAAGGACTCAAATGTCATATATGACATAAAATCGGCACCCTTTAATACTATGTATACTTTAATAAAATTAGATTGCTGAGTACTCCATTTAGTAATGAGCTGTGAAATAATATTATTTCCTAATTTTTC
>ENA-UPTF01001827-UPTF01001827.1-marine-metagenome-genome-assembly--contig:-NODE-1827-length-12964-cov-3.879491_pt1 | contig 12964 bp, 11 predicted proteins | sample MGYA00238166_ERZ767019 | MGnify/ENA primary metagenome ERZ767019 (study PRJEB28930, sample SAMN06266391) | marine metagenome | isolation source: Sea water from 250 m depth | place: Atlantic Ocean...
ATACCTTGACGTCGCATCGGTCGTTGGTTCACCGTCGCGTCCAAGGTCGCGACACCGTTGAGGGTTCCGGCGGCTTCAATGCACGCTAAGTCGACCCATTGACCTTCTCCGGTTCGTCGTCGATGAAGTAAAGCCATTAGTACAGCGGTCGCCATGTAATAGCCGCCTGTGTGGTCCATGAATGAGTAACCCCATCCGGCCGGCGGTAAATCAGGTAAGCCTGACGTATAGGTCAACCCGGATACTGCCTGAGCAATCGGGCCCCACGACTTAAATGATGTATACGGCCCCGTGGCACCGAATCCGTTATTTGACACGTAGATCACGTCTTCTCGGATCTGACGTAAGTCCTCATATCCAAACCCGAGACGTTCCATTACTCCAGCAGCGAAATTTTCAGTGACGGCGTCGCTCACGGCGACGAGTTCCCGAAGCAATTCCTTGGCACGAGCGTCTCGCAAATTCAATGTGACACCTAGCTTGCCTGCATTGTGGTTATTGAATGCACCTCCTGCTTCCAATCCGCGCGCGTCGCCGACCCATGGGGGAACACCGCGCAGAATGTCCCACTTGCCTCGATGCACTGGGTCTTCAACACGAATTACTTCCGCACCGAATGCAGCAAGAATCTTGGTCGCACCTGCGCCAGCTAGTTGACCGGTGAAGTCACATATACGGATGCCATCCAACGCGCTGGATTCCGCCGTTTGTCGGTTTGGTTCCGTCACTGTGCTAACTCTTTGGACCATTCGGCATATCCATGAACCCACAGCCGCTGCGCTTGCGTTTCGGGAACACGCAACCCTCGAGCGTCAGCTATGAGATCCATCGCCTCATCGGGTTGTAGTCCTAGTTCAGTGAGAGCCACCGCCGCTAGGGTCGAAGAACGGCCGATTCCGCCGCGGCAGTGAACTGCAGCGGTGTGTCCTGCTTCAAGATGGTCGACTAGGTCCCGAATTACGGTTTGAGCTTGGTGGTAGCGGTCGAGCACTCCGAAGTCTGGGGTGGGAATGCTTCGAAAAGAAATACCGGCCTCATTCATCACGTGAGCTTCATCGCCCAGGCCTAGAGTGGCCGTTTCTTCGGTGGTGAGTAGAGATACGACCATGTCAATGTTGGCCTCTAGTAAGTCGCTGACTTCCCGGTCGAGACTACTTCCGTTGGGGGCTGGCGCTGTTGCCAGACGGCCCTTGGGGGTCTGTACCCAGTAAAGGCGCATTATCTGTTCAGCATTTCGCGAGCGCTTGTTTGGCAATCCTCTAGCCTTCGTCGCAGATCGTCGGTCCACAACTTCAAGTCGGATCGTTTTGCTCGAGTTCCGTCGACTGCTGTGGGCGGATCCATGGGCTCGCCCACAACTACGACGACCGGTACTCGAGCAGGAAATTTGGAACCTGTCGGCATGGCAACCTCGGTGCCGGCGATTCCCACCGGCACCACAGGGGCTTGCGCTTTCGCGGATAGCCAAGCGGTTCCGTCGTAGACCTCCGCTATCGCGTCACCAACTTGGCGGGTTCCTTCAGGAAACACAAGCATGCACTCACCGGCTTCCAGCATGTCTTTCGCTACCCGCATGGCGTCTAGGTCCGCTTCTCCTCGACGAACGGGGAATGAGCCGAGTGAGCGCATTGCCCAGCCGGCAAGGGCCGGGCGAAACAATGAGTCTTTACCCAGATAGCGGACCCGCCGATGACTCGAGCTGCCGATTAACGGTCCGTCAAGGTTTGATCGATGGACTGGCGCGATGATCACCGGACCTTCGACGCAGAGACGTTCGCGGCCGTCGACTTTAAGTCTGAACCAGCGAAACAAAAAAACGCGTACCGAGCCCCTCACCGCTCGAAAGAAGATTTTGCCGAAAAGGCCTTCTGGCAAAAATAATCTCCGCATGGTTCGCGAAGCTAGCCGGTCGGCATCACCGTTGGACCGTTCCCGAGAATGGCTCAACAATTCACCACTACAATCTTGCAATTCCACCTCGAAATGAAGGTGCCAGATGCCTGTTCCTACAAACATGGTTGGTGATGAGATCGGTCCGATAAAGCATGAGGTCGATGCCAGATGGACTATGGCTTATTCGGCTGCGCTCGGCGATACTCACGAGTGTTACTTCAATACTCGTCGCGACGGCGGGATCGTGGCTCACCCGATGTTCGCCGTGTGTCCCGAATGGCCGGTCCTCGTTCAGAGCCGCGACTTGGCCGACAAATGGGGAATAACACCCGAAGAATCGCGTCAGTCGGTTCACGCTACGCACGATCTCACAATCCATCGTCTTGTCCGTCCAGGGGACGTCTTGTCAACGAGAATGACCTACACCGGGGTTGAGAACAAAAGGCCTGGTGCATACACCACTTCGAAAATTGAGACTGTTGACGCTGACGGCCGTGCTGTGTCAACTACACATCAAGGGGGCATATATCTCGGGGTGCCAGCAGTCGGTGAAGATCGGCCCGATACAAGCGCACCTCCAATCCCGGAACTTGGGGTTGTTCCTGAAGAACCGTTAGCTGAGGTTCTGGTTTCCGTCGCCCACGGCGCTGCCCACACCTATACCGAGTCAGCTCGAATCTGGAACCCTATCCATACCGATGCTTCCGTGGCCGATGCCGCGGGCCTTCCTGCAATCATTCTTCACGGCACCGCCACCCTTGCGTTGGGGGTGAGCGCGGTCGTTGAAAAGGTAGCTGGAGGGGACCCAGCACAGGTTCGTCGAATTAGGGGGCGGATGGCTTCGATGGTGTTGATGCCGTCGACGATCAAAGTAAGAGTGATGGACACGACCACGGTTGACGAACACGAGGTGGTGCGTTTCCAGGTGTTGACCGAGGAAGGCGGACCCGCTATTGACCAGGGGCTTCTATTCCTTGATCGGAGTTGAGGACTAGCTCAGATGCTGGGCAAAGTGGGTCAGTGTTCGTTCTAGGGCGAGCGCAGCCGAGGTGGCCTCGTAGCTTCCGCGTGCGTCGCAGTTGAAGCCGTGGCCAGCGCCGTCGTAGATGTGCACGTCTATTTCAGGCCATCGTTCGTCGATTGTTCGAACGTTTTCGAGCGGAATGCCGGCGTCTTCAGCCCCGAAGTGAAGTACCAACGGCGCAGTCGGTTGTTCATCTATGTGAGGCATGATCTGTCCGCCGTAGTAACCAGATGCAGCCGAGATCTTGTTGGACAAACGGGCCGCGGCGACGTAGCAGATGGAGCCACCCCAGCAGTATCCGACGATGCCGATTTTTCCGGCAGCTGACACTTCGTCACATGCGGCTTCAACGTCGATCATTACCTGGTCCATGGTGACGTCTTCAAACGCAATTTTTCGACCCACGTCGATTCCTGCTTCGTCGTAATCCAACTCAACGCCGTCACGAACACGATCGAATAATGCCGGAGCGATCGCTACGTATCCCTCTCGGGCATACCCGTCGGCGACACCGCGAATGTGGTCATTCACACCGAAGATCTCTTGAACGACGATGATCGCTCCTTTGGGGGAGCCCTCAGGTTCTGACCTGTAGGCATTCAAAGTGTTGCCGTCGGCGGTCGTGAGTTGAACAGTCGTTCCCATTTGGCCCTCCAAGTGGCGCTCAGCGGATTTCCTAACAGTCGAAATTATGTCAACCCCATAAAGCGTCGTGCGTTGGTGTAGGTCACTTCGCTGCGCAGGTCGTTTCTCCCGATCCTTTCAAAGGTTTCGTCAAGTTCAGCCAAGGCGCCAGGATATGTGCAGTCGTAGTGGGGATAATCCGAACCCCAGACAACAGTGTGTGCAAGGCCCATGTCGGCCATTTGAGCGAACGCCTCGCCTTCTCCTGCTTCCATCGTGACGAAACATTGCTCTGAAAAAATCTCCGTGGGCTCTCTTTTCAACCGTGGAACGAGGTGACCCATCGATTCTTTGTGCTCATCGAGACGATCCAGCCAATAAGGCAACCAACCCAGCCCAGATTCGAAAAATCCAACTCGCAACCGAGGATGGTCATCCAAAACGCCGCTAGCAACCAACTCCATAACCGATGCCATCTGCTCAAAGGGGTGACAGACCATGTGGACATAAAACTGGTTGCTGTATCGGGTTTTGGCAAAGCTCGTCATGTTTGAACCGAAGCTGCCGTGAATCGCCACCGTCAAATCGTGGTCTTCGGCCGCGGACCAAACTCGATCCATCTCTTCGGAGAACAATTCAAGTCCGTTATAACGCTCTGGACGGAAAGTAACTCCGCTGAGCCCAGCCTCCGCGCACGCAGCAATTTCAGCGACGGCGTAGTCAACCGACTGTAGTGGTGTTACTCCTACACCAAACAAGCGGTCAGGGTTTTCGGAGACGAAGTCGGCCATCCAACGGTTATAACCACGAGCGTTCGCGGCGGCGACATCAGCGTCTGCAATATCGCCGGCGACCAGATGTATAGAAGGGAACATCAATGCCGCATCGAGGCCCTCGCTGTCCATGACTTTGATCCGTTCAACAGGGTCATAGCTCCCCGGCACGATGTCATCCCAGGTGACATCTGTTCCGTACGCGTCCGGAATACATGCCGCGGCGGGGCTAAAGCCTGAGTGTTTGTCTTCGATATAGGTGGCGTCCAACTTGCCCTCGGGCCGAATTTGCATAACCAGTTCCCGAAATTTTGGGTCGGTGTATTCTTGCCATACTGAAGGTGGTTCTGCGATGTGGGCGTCGGAGTCATATACCGGAATAGTGCCAGCCGACGCGTATGGTTCTTCTGTTAGTAGTGGTCCCGCCATGAACCTATTCTTGCCGGAAAAGAACCTTCTCTGCTCATTGTGTTGAGTGAAGCACCCGCAAACCATGACTCACAGCCACAGGCACTACAGACAAATGGTTCTCCTTTGGGAATAACTGCCAGTGCAAACGAAGCTGCGTGTAGCCCCTGCCAGCCAACTGATCATGAAAGTCCTTCTGGAACGAAAGTTCATCAGTTTCTAGGTCGCCCTTCGACATGAAAACATGTGCTTGAAGGTTCTCTCCAGTCTCGTATCGTTCTCGTTCTTTAACAAACATGACTTGGTCGTCCCACCAAACTGAGGGGCTGGCAAGCAAATAGTGATCGAACATTGCTGCACTTTCAAAAAGCACGTGAACACCGAACAATGCACTGAACGAGTGTCCGACAAAGGTGATCTCCGAAATCCGATATTGAGCACGCAGCAAGGGAATTAGATCGGATGCCAGCCACTGCCGAAATTGCTCTGCGCCGCCAAGCTCGTCACCTGGGACGCGCACACCTGTCAGAGGTGGAGCGTCGACAGCGGTTGTGGTGAAGTCCATTGCCCGCTGTTGAATGACGTTCTTGTAGGACGGGTCATCATGTGCGACACCGACCACGATGGCTTTGGGAAGCTCTTTTGTTGGGGCCAAAAGACGCACGGTGTCAACGACCGTGCCGTAGGTCCACATAGCGTCGAAACACAGATACAGGGGATGCGATTCGTCTCCGTCTGGGTCGTAGGTAGGGGGAAGGTCGACCCACAAAACATATTTCCTGCCGACGTCGGGACGGACCAGCCGCTGTGTCGCTGCGAGCCAAGGAGAAGCGGGTGATTCGGTACTCACGGCGGCAAGTTTGGCCGATGATTTGGCAACGCGCTTGCTCTAAGCCGCCGTTTCACCTAGGAATCCAAGATCGAAGGAAGTGTTTAGAGGGAGAACCGGGTGGCCGCACTCCAATCACATATCGATACCAATGCCGATTGGTTCATCAAAAATCGCGAAGACATGCTCGAACAATTGGCGACGATCGATGAACTACAGAAAGAAGCCGCTGCAGGCGGCGGACCCGCAGCAATGGAACGGATGCGGAGTCGGGCAAAGATGCCCGTTCGCGAACGCATCCAAATGGTGTTAGACCCTGACTCCCCCTTCTTCGAAATCAGCTCTCTCGCCGGTTACTGCTCTAACTATGCAGTGGGCGGCGGATTGGTTACGGGAATCGGCGTAATCGAAGGTGTTGAATGCATCATCGAAGGCAATGACCCCACTGTGTTGGGTGGGGCCATGACTCACGTAGCTGGACGCAAACTGATGCGAGCCATCGAAATATCCCGTCAAAATCGCATGCCCTACATCCAGTTTGTTGAATCCGCTGGTGGTGACCTACGAGGAGACGACGACCCTGAAAGGCAAATGCTCGAACAACGCGACCATTTCGCCGAATCGGGTCGGCTGTTCTACGACGTAACGGAGTTATCTAAGCTCCGAATCCCATCTGTGGCTGTGGTATTCGGTAGTTCAACTGCTGGTGGCGCTTATCAGCCTGGTATGAGCGACTACAACATTTTCGTTCGAAACCAATCGAAGGTATTTCTCGGCGGTCCACCTCTAGTAAAGATGGCGACTGGAGAAGATAGCGACGACGAAACACTCGGCGGCGCGCAGATGCACGCTGAGGTGTCGGGGCTCGCCGATTATCTCGCCGAAGACGAAGCTGAAGCGCTCCGTTTGTGTAGGGAGGTAGTCAGCCATCTGAATTGGCGAAAGCTTGGGCCGGAGCCAAGCATGCCTGATGACGCCCCGTTACACGATCCCGATGAGTTACTCGGAATGATGCCTCGTGATCTTCAGGCTCTAATTGACTGCCGTGAGGTCATTGCACGTGTCGTCGACGGTTCTCGGTTCGAAGAATTCAAGGCCAGATATGGGACGACCGTCATTTGCGGCTGGGCGTCAATACATGGTTATCCCGTCGGTCTCATCGGCAACAATGGGCCACTCTTTAGCGAAAGCAGTGAAAAAGCAACCCAATTTATTCAACTCTGCAATCAACAGGACATTCCCATTGTCTTTCTCCAGAACATCACGGGATACATGGTCGGTAAGGACTTCGAACATTCGGGAATCGTGAAGAACGGCTCCAAAATGATTAACGCCGTATCTAATTCAATGGTCCCCCATATCACCGTCATCCTCGGCAATAGCTACGGCGCGGGCAACTACGGAATGTCGGGTCGAGCGTTCAACACGCGCTTCACCTACCTTTGGCCGACCGCGAAGATCGCGATAATGGGTCCCAAACAAATCGCTGGCGTGATGTCCTTGGTGCGCCGCGGCCAGGCACTGCGCAAAGGCATCGATTTCGACGAAGAGGCTGATCGAAAGATAACTGAATCGGTAGAGCACTACCACGAACTCAAATCGCTCGCGTTGTACTCGTCTGGACGCGTCACTGATGACGGCATCATTGACCCGCGCGATACACGAGACGTCATTGCGTTGTCTTTATCGGCATGCAGCAACAACAAGATCGAAGGCGCCGAAGGTTTTGGCGTCTTCCGGATGTAAGGACACTGCGATGACAATCAGACGTTTACTTGTCGCCAATCGAGGCGAAATCGCCCGGCGAGTGTTTCGTACCGCGAAAGAAATGGGCATATTCACTGTCGCCGTGTATTCCGAAGGCGACCGCGACGCTCCATTTGTTCGCGACGCCGATCTTGCTGTCGCCCTGGGAGGCACCTCTGCAGCCGACTCTTATCTTGACGCGGCCAAAGTGGTTGAAGCGGCGATGTCGGTCGGGGCAGACGCAATTCATCCTGGCTACGGCTTTCTTTCCGAAAACGCGGCTTTCGCGGATGCTGTGACAGCCGCCGGCATGACTTGGGTCGGCCCTCCCTCTTCAGCAATAGCAGCAATGGGTGACAAATTGGCTGCGAAACGAACGATGAGCGACGCGGATGTGCCGACCTTGCCCTCGGTTGAAATCGCTGATTCCACCGATTTATCGAAAATCGGCCGCGAAATCGGTTTCCCGCTCCTGGTCAAAGCAAGTGCCGGAGGCGGCGGCAAAGGAATGCGGGTCGTCAGCGACGACGATGAATTGAGCGACGCTATTGCGGGGGCGAAGCGAGAAGCCTTGAGTGCATTCGGAAACGACACCGTTTTTGTCGAGCGCTATCTCGAGACGTCTCGCCACATTGAAATTCAAGTTTTGGGTGATCAACACGGAACTGTTCTCCATTGTTTCGAGCGCGAGTGTTCGATTCAACGTCGGCATCAAAAAGTTATTGAAGAGGCCCCATCGCCAGTGTTGTCGGAAGCGTTGCGACATCGAATCGGAACCGCGGCGGTCGCAGCTGTTGAAGCCATCGGTTACCAGTCAGCGGGAACGGTTGAATTTCTGCTTGACGGCAGCGGCGACGACGCAGAATTTTTCTTTCTCGAAGTGAATACCCGACTTCAAGTTGAACATCCAGTTACCGAAGAAATCACCGGATTGGATCTTGTCCGAGAGCAGATCCGAATCGCGAACGGGGAGGAACTCGGATACGGCCAAGCGGACCTCGCAATTACTGGTCATTCCATCGAAGCTCGGCTATACGCCGAAGATCCATCAAATGAATTCTTGCCAGCAACCGGGAACGTCGATATTTGGCATCCCGCTCAAACCCCCGAGGTTCGATATGACTCCGGTATCGAACCTGGCTCGGAGGTGTCGGTCGAGTTCGATCCAATGTTGGCAAAAGTCATCTCTCACGCCCCCACTAGGACGGAAGCAGCCTTGAAGTTGGCGCTAGCGCTGGAACGCACTCGTGTTCACGGTGTGACAAATAACAGGGACTATTTGGTGGCGGTCTTGCGCAGCGACGAGTTTCTTGCGGGGAACACCACAACAGATTTTATTACCCGAGTGAGCATCCCCGGACAACACGTGCCAACCGAGTGTGAACTGGCAGATGCATCTATCGCCATTGCCTTGATGGCCCAGCAATCGAACCGTTTGAACGCAACCGCGCTGCGATTTATGCCATCGGGGTTTCGTAATAGTTCCATGCCGAGTCAGCAAATGGTGTTAGTTCACGAAGAGCACGAGATAGCGGTCAACTACCGCCCTCAACGCGACGGGTCTTTCGAAGTACGAATAGGGGAAGAGGACGAGGTACGTTCGGCAAAACTGCTGTCGTCCGGGTCTGATCGTTTCGAGATTCAGTTAGACGACATTCAAGCCGGCGGCTACGCATCGAAGTTTGGTAATCGTTGGTACGTCGATATCCCAGCGGGAAGCCTGGTACTCACTGAAAAGAGTCGATTCCCCGAGGCGGACATTGCCGACGTGGAAGGCGGATTGACCGCTCCAATGCCGGGGAAAATTGTGGCGATCGAAGTGTCAGAAGGAGATTCGGTGAACACCAGCCAACTACTCGTTCTCATGGAAGCGATGAAGATGGAGCATCAAATTGTCGCTGCATTTGATGGCGTGGTCGCCGAGGTTCGAGTTGCTGTGGGAGATCAAGTTGACAACGGCGAACTGCTAGTGATCATTTCCGCCCATGAGGCCTGACCGAATCACATAAGAGTCAAATGCCTGATAGGGCAACGTGCACTTGTCAGCTATTCGCTGTTCACGACCCGCGAACATTCAGATGTTGCCGTCGAACCCGCCCAAGAAGCGCTTCATTTTATGCGGTTCATCGACAACGGGGCGAGGCCGATTGGGCCAGTAGCCAGACGGGTCGCCACTACCGATATGAACGGCGCTGTGGGTCCAACTTTCCCCACCCGGCACGGCTCTCACCTCGGCGGCCAGATATCGCAAAGCGATGCCGCACCTGCGGCGGCTGCTTGAGTTGGCATGCGAACCGTGGAGCAACAGGTCGGTGTGAAGAGAGACCTGGCCTGCTCGCAGTTCGTTTGAAACGAGCGTGTCGTACGTCTCGTGAGCTACGACGCGGCGGTTGAGAACTATCGACCCATCGAGAGGGAGTTCAGCATGCTCAAGGTCGCCGATGAGATGACTTCCGGGTACAAACTGCATCGCTGAGTTCTCTTGGTCAACATCGTCGATTGCCAGCCAGATAGTCACAGATTTCGTCGGGGTAAATGGCCAATAATTCGCGTCTTGGTGGAGGGGTACTTCCATCCCGTCGCCCGGCAGCTTGCAGAACAGATGCGTACTCCAACACACCACTTCGGAGCCCAAGATGTCAGTGGCGTAGTGCACGAAAATCGGCATGTGGACTAAGTCCCAGAGCGCGCCACACACCTGGTGGTATTGATTGATTGAATAGCTGTTCCGTCGGTCATGGGCAGAGGTGACTTCCTCGATGAGCCAATCGAGGTACTCGCGAAGCGCCCCTATTTCGTCATGTTCCAAGCCAGGCAACGCGGTCAGGTACCCGTCACGGTTAAACAGTTCAATCTGTTTCGCACTCAAAACTTTGAGGCCTTCGGGACTCGACGGATAAAACACGATTTCTCGGTGGGTGTCATCGAACCGAAAAACATCCTCTCCTCGCATGGAGCCACCATACGCCTTTGATCGGTGATGCAAATAACTTCAATCTTCACCGTCTCCGCGAAGAGGGCGGACCGAAAAGACGGCGGGTAAGCGATGCGGGCTCACCGGCGCTTGTTCCCGCATCGGCGCATTGAGCATCTCATCGGGATAGGCAACGGCGAACAGGGCGACCTGGCATGCGTACATGATGAGTGCAATCCACCACACGGTACGCATGTTGTCCAAGGCCTCCATTGGACCTCCCGGTCGCCCAACAACACCGATCGCGACGGCGACGCCCAAAGCAATAGCTAGCTGGAAGACCGTTGTCCTGCCGGCGCCGGCCATGCCCAAGCGTCCGGGTTGTACGTCACGCATACAAGCGCCGACCAGCATCGAAAAACTACAACCCGCTGCCGCACCCATAACAAGATTTGCGAAGAGCAACCCGCCAACGTAACTCGGTGTTGTACCTGTAAACGCCAGGTGTAGAAGGCAGGCAACAACACCGAAAAGGCCACCCGCCATGAGGATGGGACGATGGCCGATACGTGCCGCCAAGCGACCATTCGTTACCGAAAGCACACTCGAGAGCACGGGGCCGGGTGCAATCGCAAAACCCGATTTCAACACCGACCATCCCCAAACCCGTTGGAGATATTCGGGTAGAACAATTAACCAACTGAAGAAGGCGACCAGGAAAAACACTGATCCGATATTGGCGATGGTGTAGGACCGGAGCCTGAACAACTTGAGGTCAAACAATGGTTCAGGATGTACGCGAGAACGCACCACAAACGCGAGCATTAAAACCACGCCAACCAGGCACGCGACAAGGGTTGCCGGTGACAGCCATCCCCAGTCCCGTCCCTGAACTACGGCTAGAAGTAACGACCCAACTCCAAGCGATGCAAGAGGTACGCTCAGCAAGTCAACACGCGAACTGACACCCTCCCCAACACTCTCTTGGATCCATACGCGACCAGCCAAGAATGCCCAGGCTGCGACAGGAACGTTCACCAGGAATACCGCCCGCCAGCCGAAACCCTGGATTAGCACCGCCCCAAGGGACGGAGCTAAAGCGGCGGCCAGCCCAGCGACCGCGCCCCAGATACCAATTGCGGCCTGTTGACGATCCCTAGGGAACGCGCTGAGCAACAGCGCTAACCCAGCCGGATATTGGCAGGCTCCTCCGATGGACTGAAGCACCCGAGCCGCGATCAGAAACCCCGCCGATGGGGCGCACCCAGATAAGAGCGAACCCAAAGCGAACCCGACAAGTCCGAAAAGAAACACCCGCTTACGCCCGTACCGATCAGCAAGCCATCCTGCCGGTAACAGAAGAGAGGCAACTCCAAGGTTGTAGCCAGTGATGACCCACGAAAGAGTCGCTGCCGTCGCGGATGGGAATGCTCGAGCTAGTTCATCTCGGGCCACGGAGATGATGGTGATCTCCATAGCGACCATGAAGCCAACGAGAGAGGTGACTAACAGTGTGCGATTGGCCGTCGCCCGCGTGTTGCTGTCCACGGCCGAGATATCTACAAGCCGGCAGCGGAGCGATCGGCAGCGACAGCGGCATCCATCGAATTCAGAAGATCTCCTCGTAAAGCGCGCACGGTCGACGCGTAAGCGTCGCGATCGAGTTCTTCAGCGAAACCTTGTGCGACCTCTATTGCCCGTTTTAAGACCTGGTCCGGAGACGTCACTTCGTCCAGGAAACCTGCGTCAACGGCTCCAGCGCCATCCACGATTCGTGCATTGACCACAGAAACCTGGAGATGCCTTTTCGAAAGTCTTTCCGAAGCGATCAGAAGCGCCCATTTGGGCAGGGTCAACGCAATTGCAACTTCATTGAGTCCAATTTTGACGGGACCCTCAATGCCAACTCGGTAATCACAACCGCACAACATGAGGGCACCTGCAGCGATCGCGTGACCTGTGCAAGCGGCGATGACCGGCACCGAAGCACCGTACGCGTGGCGGATGAAAGCGCCTCCGGCGCTCACCATTTCCGCTATTGCTTTGCGGTCGCCGGAGTTAATGACGTCAAGATCGAAACCGGCGAAAAAGATTTTCTGGTTGCCTGCTAGAACAACCGCTTTAACTCCGGGATCAGCCTCGGCTTCAGCCAACTCTTGACTCAAGGACAACAACAGTGAGGGCGAAAATGCGTTCGCTCGACCGTCGTCGACAGAAATGCACAGCACATTATCTAGGCGTTCGGTCGTGATAGATGGATGTGACATAGCTGGGACGGTAGCTGCAGCGATGGCATTTTGCAGAGTCTTTAGACCACTATTCGGTACTAGAGCGCTGTGTTACTAGGCTGAAGCGATGGCAATACCGATCAGCGATGCCGATATCCCGGTGATTTCATCCGAGCTACCCCTCTCAGAAGCCGAGCGCCGCGAAAGCCTTCGCCGGCTAACGATGGGACATTGGATCGCTCGGGCCGATCTGGGATACGTGATCACCACGCATGATGATTGTGCAGCCATGCTGCGTGATCGGCGGTGGTTCAGCGCTCTGTCTTTGATCGCAGAAAGTCAAAACTATGAGAACCCTGAGTGGTCGAAGCGAGATCGCAAGAGCATCTTGTCTACCGAAGGCGACGACCACCAGAGAATCCGCCGCATCGTTAGTCCCGCTTTCACTCCAAAGTCAGCCGATCGCCTACGTCCTTTCATGCGCGATGTGATGGACGAGTTGTTGGATCCGGTTTGTGAAGCTGG
>ENA-UPTF01001828-UPTF01001828.1-marine-metagenome-genome-assembly--contig:-NODE-1828-length-12963-cov-14.018547_pt1 | contig 12963 bp, 16 predicted proteins | sample MGYA00238166_ERZ767019 | MGnify/ENA primary metagenome ERZ767019 (study PRJEB28930, sample SAMN06266391) | marine metagenome | isolation source: Sea water from 250 m depth | place: Atlantic Ocean...
TAAGAATTTTTCGTTTTCATCTATACTGCTTGAAGCCGTAAATGAAATAAATAAAAAGAAAAGTAATAAGCTTTGTAATAAATTTTTCATAGGTATTTGTTGAGTTGCTAAATTAAGTCTACAGTGTTTAAAAAAAATTTTCTTTGATGAGTGTTGAACAACTAATTCCCAATAAACCTAAACAAAAAAGAAGTTTAGAAAGGTATCAGAAGATTCTAGACACAGTAGAAAAAATCCTTATAGAAGAAGGCATTCATGCTGTGAGTATTCAGGAAGTATCAAAGGTAGCTAATATGAAAAGACCGTCACTTTATAAACTTTTTCCAAGCAATGAGGCTCTTTTTTACGGATTGTCAGAAAGGCACTTATTAAATTTTAATGCTCTTTATAGAAAGAATACTGACTCTGCTTTAATCAAAGAAGTGGATTGGTATTTTAATTTATTTATTGATCTTCTCAGCATCTACCTTAACCAGAATAAAGCATGTGCAAATCTTTTTTTCTATTTAGATTCCTTCCCAACTTCTAAAACGACAAGCTTACAAAATAAAAGATCCTTAGCTGCAAATATTTATGAAATTCTTTCAAAAAAGGAACTTACTATATCTACTGAGAGAGTTTATATAGCTTCTCAATTGTGCTTAGCGACCCTTGCTATAGGTTTTAACGAAGAGAACTGTATAAGTCCGAGATATGTAACGGAAGGCAAGAAAGCAGTTAAAGCTTACTTAGCCACTAATTAAAGGCAAACAGCAGTCTTTAACATTATTTGAGGGGTTATTAACAATCGTAGAAACTGGATAGAAATCAATTTTTTCTGAAATACTAAGGTCATAAACATCCTCTTCGGTTCCTTGAATCCAATCACCGTAGGAAGTTTTATCAAGAATTGCTGGCATCCTGTCATGTATAGGTTTTAAATTTTCCGTTGCTTCAAGGGTGACAATTGCGCAGCCCACCTCCCCCCTATAACCTCCATACACTCCTGCAAAACAAAAACTATGTTCGCCCAAGTGATGAAAGTAAGGAATCTTTTGTCCTTCTTCCTCTCGCCACTCATACCAACCATCGGCTGGGATCAGGCATCTGCTTGAATTTCTAAAGGACGGTTTTTTCCAAAGAGACTCTCCCCTTGCATTAATTAGATTAAAGGATTCTTTTGCCCAATAGGGAGTAAAGCCCCAGTTTATAAACTGCGGATGGTCGGTTACAGCAAGAATCTTTGAGCCAGGACAAATATTGTATTGGGGTTCTAAGGTTTCAAGATGAAATTGGTTTTTTACCGGCTGAGGATTTCTTAAAGCAAATCTTCCACACATACTCTTAATAAACTTTTATAACTCGTCCAGCCTACCAGATATCTTAAAGGAAGGTTCTTTTTTGAAGTTTAACTTTGTGGCTTCTATGATTTTATTACTTAGCCTTTTTGATCGCGCTTCAAGATTAAATTCTAAATTAGGTTTTATAACAACCTCTCCCTCAAGCACATTATTTGGGTTTGATTGGAAGCTAATTTCAAAAAGATCATCTTTGCAATCTAGTGCAAGGTTTATTTGTAGCTTCTGAGAGAGTAATCCAAATACATCTATCATCTCCCCTGTACCGGTTCCATCAGCACTTATGCATTTCACATCATTGAAGTACAGAGATTTTATATTTGCCTGAATATTAGAAACATTCTGAAATACAACTTTTCCAGATTGTACTTTTAGTTTTGGATTGAGGGTTAAATTTGTATTTTCAAAATAAGTATTTCCATTTAGTGTAAACCCAACAATACCTTTTAGTTCCAATTCTGGCCCGATCATATCCAGATTAAAACCAAATCTTCCTTTTATAAGAGATACTGGAGAAAATTTTATTTTAATATCTCCTAGAGATCTTTCTTCTAATGCAACTCCTTCAAGACTTCCTTTCCACCAAAATCCTTCTATTGAGTTTATTCTCATTATGTCCTTATCATCTACTAAAGACACGATTCCTCTCATAGGAAAAATAATGACTAAAATTAAAATAAAAAAGCTATAAATTAGAAAGGCAATTCGTTTCCTCATTTAAATGATTTTAAAAAAAATGTAACTGAATTTAAAGCTGAAACAATTCCCTTTGTTCCAGCCCTATCTTTTGGATTATTAATTAATCTTTTTTAGCTAAAGATTCCTACAAAAATATAGAAGAATAAGATAGAAAGCCCCGCCCCAACAGGGAGTGTTACTATCCAAGAGACTATAATTCGTCCAACAACTGAAAAATCAATAGCAGCTATCCCTCTCGCTAATCCAACACCCAAAACTGCTCCAACAAGAGTGTGAGTGGTTGAAATAGGCAATCCAGTACCAGAAGCTAATACAACGGTTGTGGCGGCAGCTAATTCAGCAGCAAAACCTCTACTTGGAGTTAATTCAGTGATATTTCTTCCCACGGTCTCAATTACTTTATAACCTAAAGTTGCTAGACCAGCGACAATTCCTCCTGCACCGAGTAATAATATCCACCAAGGCATAGCTGACTTAGCAGCTATTTCTCCACCAGATTGAACCACGCTGGCTATAGCCGCTAAAGGTCCCACAGCATTAGCTACATCATTAGAACCATGAGCGAAAGCCATGGCACAAGCAGTGAATACCATCAGTACAGCAAATACTTTTTCTACGCCATCAAAAACAACATCGCCTCTTGTTTGGGAGGTGTTCTCAATTTTTCTAAGAAAGAAAGAACCAATCAAAGAGATAACAATTCCTATTGCAATTGAATAGATCAAACTCTCTACAAATGTAAGCGGTAAACCAATATGCTTCAGTCCTTTTAATAGAGTTACCATTGAGATAACAAAGCCAACTAAGAACATATACCCTGGTACGTATTTCTTTGCGTTCTCAAAGGGCTTATCAGTACTTAGTATTAATTTTTGTACGGAGAGAAAAATTAAGAATGCAATGGTTCCTGACATTAATGGGGATACAACCCAACTTGAAACTATAGATCCTACTTTAGACCAGCTAACAGCATCAACACTTATGCCTACAGCTGCGAATCCAACAATGGCTCCCACTATTGAGTGAGTGGTTGAAACTGGCCATCCTCTAGAAGAAGCTATTAACAACCATGTCCCTGCTGCCAAGAGAGCTGACAACATTCCAAATACTAATAGATCGGGTGTATCTTGAAGTAAGCTTGGATCAATAATCCCTTTTCTAATGGTTGAAGTTACTTCACCGCCTGCTAAATAAGCTCCAGCAAATTCAAATATACAAGCTACTAAAATGGCTTGTGCCAGTGTTAGTGCTCTGGCACCAACTGACGTTCCCATAGCATTTGCAACATCATTAGCTCCTATGCCCCAAGCCATAAAGAAACCAAAAACACAACCAGAAATCAGTAAATAAGGTCCATATAAGAGGATAACTTCCATTTTTTTCTCCTATCTAGATGCGATTAATGAAATACGATGGCCAACTTGTTCTGCTCTATCAGATAACTCACCTATCTTATTGATAACGTCATATAAAAACATAACATTAACTGGAGGTAGGTCCTTCTCAATTGCAAACAATTCCTGTCTTACAGTAATTTCAGATTGATCATTGGTATTTTCAAGTGAGTCTAGTTTTTCAATAAGTTCTTTCATCTTAATTGCAGCATTTCCACTAAAAGAAAATTGGAAAAGTTCATCTATGTGATCAACAGCCTCACCTGCAGTATTCGTTATAGCGGCAGCCTCTTTTGCAAAAAGCATGAATGAAGAAGATATTTCAGCAGGGATTTCCATCTGACGCCCTATCATTAATCCAGAAATATCCTTAACGGTGTTAGGTATGTCATCGGCTAATTTAATTAAATCTAAAATGTCTTCTCTAGGAACAGCTAAAAACAAACTCTTCGTTAGCAGACTTCTCGTTTCTGCCTTTAAAACGTCAGCTTCGTTTTCTAGTTGTGAAATAATCTTTCTAGATTCAGTTGCTTTATTCCAATCAGAATTAATAGCTGATTCTAAAAAGTTAATTAACTCTTCAGTACAATTTTTTGAGACTTCCATATGGGCCTTAATTGGTCCAAATGGTGACTTTTTTATAATATCGCTAAAACCTCTAGATGCCATTTTGCTCCTCTCTTTTTGTTATATTTTATCCTTTAAATTAATAAAACTTGTTACAACTTTGTTACGTCTTAGTAACAGTTATTAAAATTTATACTCAAATCCAAGAGCCGTTATTTCTTTTTCTTTAGAAAGAGTATCTCCTGAAAGGTCTGTATAAAAGACAAAGGCTTTTGCCTTTTTACTTAATTTATAGTCATAACCGATAGAAGTTTGTCTACCGGATCCCATTTTCATATCTGATTCAGCTAACTGAATTTTAAACAGTCCTTTTTCTCCTACTTTTTGAGAAAGACTTAAAACATAACCATCTTCTTCTAAGCCAGAACTTAATTTCTCTGTATCTTGATAAATAATACCTATCTGAGTTCTATTAAGTGGTACTTGAATAGATATCCTGGTCGTATCGTAGCCTTTTAGCTCTGAATCAAAAGCAATGGCTGCATAAAAAGATTTAGCTTTATAATTTAAAGACATAGAGGTGGAATCACCAATACTATTATCTTCTTCATCTTTAGTTCCCTTAATAGCATTAAAAGTTGCTGAAAATCCGTCTCCTAAAGTAGGAGTTGTATAACCGATAAAATCACTCATCCTATTCTCGCCTTGCAAGATATTTTTAATATCACCTGCGAGATCATTAAAAAGATCAATTTTTGCTATAGATCTCTTCATGGCTGTATCGTGTGTGCCCAGGAATAAAGTTCCATAAGATCCTTTTATGCCAACAAAACTATTTCTTTGTTTGAAGGTCCTTCCGTTTTTTTCATCAGCGGTACCGTCCACAGGATCAACCTCATACTCTACTTGGTAAATGGCCTCTAAGCCTTCTTCAAAATCCATTGAGCCTTTAACACCCAATCTTGAAGCATTACTAACCATATCTACTTCAGTGCCCGATGAAGTATCTTGAGACTCAACCGAAATCCAAAGTTTTCCATACACGGTGGGTTCAGCTTTTAAACTAAAACAAAATAATGTAATAAAAATGAATAAATAATCTCTAAGTTTCATTTAGTCTCCAATTTTTAGATAATAAACTTAGATTAAAAAAAGATTGTTACAATCTTGTTTCAAGCTAGAAACGTTTGTGTAGTTTGTTTCTAATCAATATTTAACGTAAACCAGAAAATAGTTCCGTTGGGATGGGCTTGTTCATTGCCTACGGAGCCGTCCATCAGATGAACTAAATTTTTGACTATGGATAAGCCTAAGCCCGTTCCGCTGTTTTCAAGAACTTCTTTTTCTTGAACTCTGTAAAACCTTTCGAAAACTCTTTTTCTTTCTTCGGGAGGTATACCCTTCCCTTTGTCTTCTATTTCAAATCTCATCTTCTGACCTGCTGGTTTAGCACCTATTGATAAGGCATTAGAAGTATCGGTAATGCCATACTTTATTCCGTTTTCAATCAAGTTAGTTATGATTTGTTCAAAAGCCTGAACGTCGCACATGACCATCAAATCTTCATTAATTGTTACCTGTATGTCTATTGAAGAATTTGCTTCTTTTAAGTTAGAAACTACATTATTAATAATAGGTGTGACATTGGTTAATTGAATGTCTAACGTGTATTCACCCGACTCAAGAGTAGATAAATTTAAGATATCCGATAACAAACGAGTTAACTTTTCTGCATTTCTGAGAATAGCAGTTGAGAATTTTTTGGCTGCCTCTTCGTCTTCTAGAGCTCCGTCGATTAAAGACTCTGAATTTGCTCTTATTACCGACACAGGTGTTCTTAATTCATGAGATAAGTTGGTGATGAAATCTCTTCTAACGTTCTCTAGTCTATTAGAACGAGTTGTATCCATCATGACAATTTGCGTCTCATGGTTGTCTTTGTCATAGGTAGCACTCACTAAAAAATTCTTATCACCCGCATGAGTTCCGCTTATTTCTTCGACTTGATTTATTGACTCTTTTACTTGCTTGATAAGATTAATCAAACCTACACTTTTTATGACCTCTACTGCTTTACTTCCTAAAGCACTCTCAGCAAGCCCAAGATAGTTCATGCTAGATTCATTAAGTTCCAATAAACAGTCATTTTCATCTACGATTACTAAACCGACTCCAACTGAGTTTAAAACTCCGGATAGATCTCTTGCAGAGCTATTATTTGTAGGTTCTGGATGTTGAAAAGATGTTTCTTTCTTTTTAAAAAAATCTAGGAAACTCATGAATCCGAATTATAGTTAAATCTATAACCAATTGATCGAACAGTCTCAATATAAGTTCCAAAAGATCCTATTTTGGATCTAAGTCTTTTTATATGCGTATCAACTGTTCTTGTTGTTACATCACTGGAATATCCCCAAATTTGTTCTAACAAATAGTCTCTTGTTTGAACACGGCCATTATGTCTTGCAAAATGCACTAATAAGTCAAATTCTTTTGCCGTTAATGTAACTTCACTAGTTTCTATGAAAACTCTGTGCGCTGCTAAATCAATATTTAAGTCACCTAATTTTATATTCTCATCTGATTCAACTGGTACATTTCTTTTGAGTAACGCGGCTACTCTTAGTGTTAATTCCCTGAGACTAAAAGGTTTGACCAGGTAATCATCAGCTCCAAGCTCAAATCCAAGAATACGGTCCACCTCTTCACCTTTAGCCGTTAACATCAAAATGGGTGTTTTTTCACTAACAGGATTATTTTTTATTTTCTTGCAAACATCTAAACCAGAAATATCAGGTAGCATTAAGTCTAAAATAATTAGATCAGGATTATTCTTACCTGTAGCAAAGCTTATTGCTTTATTGCCCTCTGTGGTGGTGGAAACTTTGTAACCTGCATGTTTGAAATTATATTCAAGGGTATCTAATAGATCCTTTTCATCTTCTACAATTAAAATATGTTTATTCATATTGGATAATTATGAGATGAATACATGACATTTTTGTTACAAAACAAATAAATTATGGCTTTTTAGATATAGACCTACATCACAAACTTGCATAATCAATAGTTAGTCTTTTTTGAATTGTTCTTCTGCTACTCTTTTTCGTAGTTCTGAACTTGAAAAATTATGCGGTCTCTTGTTGAAATGGCATTTCTTTAAAGTTTGCTCTCTGCCAGTAAAATCTTTTTCCTTATATTCTTCGCCTAGAACTCTTACATCCCAATCTACTGTATCAAGAATATCCAATAAATCTGCTTCAGTATCATAAATAATCACTTCATCTGTATATCTGCACCCAGAAACCTGAATCTCTCTTTCTACTATTGATTGTACTGGCTTATTTTTTTCTTTTCTGTCTAAAGAAGGATCACTTTGAATGCATACTATTAAGTAATCACAGACTGTTTTAGCTTCTTCAAGCATCATGACATGCCCTGCATGGAAGAGATCAAAAGCTCCAAATGTTATTCCTTTTTTCATTTTGTATATTTAAATTTCTTGTATTTTACTTTCATTCAAATTTTTATATCAATGTTGTCCTTTGTCTTCAGATTAAGTTAAATATTTAAAATTTAGACTCTAACTACCTTTTTGAGGATTTAAATCCGTATAATATTTTTACCTTTTAACGATTCATTTTAGAATGGATAGACAGGGATATGGCAAAAATTATTAAAGAAGACTCTGCACTGGGTGCAACTATTGCAGATATTGATCTAAAACAGCCCTTGGATGAAAAGTTAACTGCTTTTATTGCTAAAGCCTTAGCTGAAAATGAAGTCATATTTTTTAGAAATCAAGATATTACTCCTGAACAGCACAGAGCCTTTGCTTTAAACTTTGGTCAATTACAGAGTCATCCGGTTTATCCAACGATAAAAGGTTTTCCTGAAATAACTATTTTAGAAAATGATGAAAAGAATCCTTCAAAAATAGAGAAATGGCACACGGACATGACCTTCAAAAAAATTCCGCCTTTGGGCAGTATCCTCTTAGGTAAAGTAATTCCGGAAAAAGGTGGTGATACGCTCTTTGCAAGCTTGTCAGCTGCATACAGTGATTTACCCCTAGATTTAAAACAGTCTCTAGAAGCAATGACAGCAGTACATAGTTTTGAATACGGTTTTAAAGAAAGTTTGTCAGAACCCTTTGGGAGAGAAAAACTAGCTCAAGCTTTAATAGATAATCCACCGGTCGAGCATCCCGTAGTCTGTACACATCCTGTTACTGGTAAAAAGCTTATTTACGTTAACAGTCTGTTTACTTTAAAAATTAATTCTCTAAGTGATTCGGAATCATCTGAATTACTTGAATTTCTTTGTGATCATATAAAAAAAGAGAAATATCAATGCAGATTTTCTTGGGAGATTAACTCCATTGCTTTTTGGGATAACCGCTCAGTAATACACAAGCCTGATAATGATTACTGGCCTCAATTAAGAAGGATGGAAAGAATAACAATCGATAACACTGCATCCCCGAATTAATTCTTGCTCCTAAAGAATCCAATCCAACATTTAGCAATCATTTCATTATCAGGTACTTTATCTTTAAGATTTTCTACAGCTGCGAGATACACTTTATCCCCTAGTACCTCTTTCCTTATTGTAGCAACGTCATGAACATATTCTGGTTTGAACTCAGGATGTCCTTGGTGTGAAAATATATGGTCTCCTATACTGTACATCGCTATAGGGACTTTTTCGGTAGAAGCAATCAAAGTAGCATTATCAGGAAGTTTATTGACTTGGTCTTTGTGGCTATGAAGAAGTGTAAAAAAAGATACATCTTCTTTTAACCAGGGTATATCTTTCATTAACTCATAAGTTTGATTACCAACTGTCCAGCCAGACTCAGCTACTTTTGCTTCGCCGCCTAAAACTTGAGCAATTAATTGATGGCCAAAACAGACGCCAATTAAAGGCTTCTTGAGTAGATCCAGTTCTATCACAAACTCTTTGAGCCTAGTTATCCAATTAATTTGGTCATACACGCTAAATCTGCTACCAGTAATCAGATATCCTTCACAATCATTAATGTTATTTGGATAAATTCCTTCTACTACATCAAAGATTTCTAATTCAATCGTTGGATCAACTTTATTAAAAATATATTTGTAAAAATCATCCATATCACCATGTTTAACTTTAAGTTCATCCAAGACATGGTCTGTTAGCAAGATACCTATTTTCATATTCGTTCTTTACTCAGAAGGCATGACTATAAACCAATAGACTGATATTCTTAATTCTTTTAATAAGGAGAGAATAATGAAATCAGATTATGAATTTTTAACTACTGAAGCAAACGGTCATGTTTTAGAGGTTACCATCAACAGACCTGATGTGATGAATGCCCTACACCCCCCATCACACGCAGAATTTGATGAAGTTTGGAATGAATTTTCACAAAATGAAGATCTTTGGGTTGGCATTGTGACCGGAGCAGGAGATAGAGCATTTTCAGCAGGTAACGATCTTAAATATCAGGCTTCAGGAGGTGATCGGTCAATGGGTATGCCTTCTACTGGTTTTGCAGGTTTGACTAGTAGATTTGATTTAAATAAGCCAATCATTGCTGCCGTGAATGGCGTTTCTATGGGTGGTGGTTTTGAGATAGCGTTAGCCTGCGACTTAATAATTGCTTCAGATAATGCTCGTTTTGCGCTCCCTGAACCAAAAGTAGGTTTAGCTGCTCTTGCTGGCGGCATGCAAAGACTACCAAGACAAATTGGTATGAAAAATGCTATGGGTATGATGCTTACTGGAAGACATGTTGGGGCAGAAGAAGCTAAAGAGTTAGGCATCGTCAATGAAGTAGTGCCACAAGCTGACTTAATGGACACAGCAAGAAAATGGGCTAAAGATATTGAAGCTTGTTCACCAATGTCTATCAGAGCTACGAAACAAGTTGCGTATCAAAGTTTAGACGAGTCTGATCTTGAAAAATCAATGCAAAATGGAAATTATTCTGCTGTAGGAGAATTACTAAACAGCGAAGACTTTGTTGAAGGACCCGTTGCTTTTGCAGAAAAAAGAGCTCCTGAATGGAAAGGTCGATAATTAAAATAATTCTGATTCCCTTCCTGTCTCTATTGGTTGGCATAGTGGAATCAAATGATGATGTGAATAACTTTGGTTTAATTGTGCACGGAGGTGCTGGGTCTTTTTCAGGTCTTGATGAAGAAACTCTTAATTCATATAAGGCCGGTATAAACCAAGCTCTAGAAGCAGGATATGAAGTACTTGAAAAAGGAGGCACTAGTTTAGATGCTGTAACCTCAGCAGTAGTAATCTTAGAGGACCTTCCTTTATTTAATGCTGGTAAAGGCTCTGTGTACACAGAGATAGAAACCCAAGAAATGGATTCTTCCATCATGGATGGAAAGAGCGGGAAAGGAGGTGCTGTAGCAGGAGTCAGTAGGGTAAAAAATCCTATTGTTTTAGCTAGAAAGGTGATGGAAGAAACGGAGCACGTAATGTTAATAGGTAAAGGTGCAGAAAAGTTTGCTAAAGAAGTAGGTGTAGATTTAGTAGACCCTTCCTATTTTTATTCAGAAAAAAATCTAAATCGAGTGAGGAAGAGTCAAAAGGATAAAAAATTAGGCACGGTGGGGGCTTCTGCCTTAGATCAATATGGTAATTTAGCAGCGGCAACCTCAACAGGCGGAAGAACTAATAAAATGACTGGAAGAGTTGGTGACTCGCCTATTCTCGGAGCTGGGACATGGGCTCAAAATGAACTATGCGCTGTTTCTGGTACTGGTCATGGAGAATATTTTATGCGACTACTAACAGCAGCAGATGTCTGTAAGTTAATGGAATACTCTGGACTTTCTCTGGAAGAATCAAGTAATTCTGTGGTCAACAAACTAACTAACTTAGGAGCACAAGGAGGTATCATTTCCATTGATTCACATGGAAATATATCGGCAGTATTTAATACCAAAGCCATGGCAAGGGGTTATAAAACGAAAGAAATTTCTAAAACTATAAAAATTTATAAAGATAACTAAAAAAGTGGATAAGGAAATCACCTCAAAACTTCTTGCGGAATTTGTAGGTAGCTGCTTTCTTGTAATGATTGTAGTTGGTTCTGGAATCATGGCTGAGAACCTCTCTTCTAATCAGCTAGATATTTTATTAGCTAATGCTATTGCTACTGGAGCAGGTCTTACAGTTCTAATCTGGATTTTTATTTCAGTCTCTGGTGCTCATTTTAATCCTGCAGTTAGCCTGGTTATGCTTTTGAACAAAGAACTAAGTTTAAAAGAATTTCTTTTTTTTATTTCTTTTCAATCTATTGGGGGACTGCTAGGTGTTATTTTGGCTAATACCATGTTTGGCTTAGATTTTATTCAAATCTCTGACAATGATAGAAGTGGATTCAATATTTATTTAAGTGAATTCATAGCAACTTTTGGATTAATAATTACTATACTTGGAGTCAGAAGGTTGAGTACTGTTGCTATAGGCCCTGCTGTAGGACTTTATATTTCTGCAGGTTATTGGTTTACCTCCTCAACATCTTTTGCTAACCCAGTTGTTACTCTTTCAAGAGGCTTTACCGATACTTTTACTGGAATAAGTCCAGAATTTATTTTGCCCTTCATTCTGTTTCAATTAATGGGCGCTGTAGTTGCAATGCTATTTATGAATTTCCTTAAAAATGAATAAGAAATCTAAACCCTTCATTGTTTTTGTTTGTATAGAGAATTCCTGCAGAAGCCAGATAGCTGAAGCCTTTGCACGTGTGTCCAATCAAGATACTTATGAGGTAGCAAGCGGAGGATCAACACCTTCAAAAGAAGTGAATCCCAACGCTGTTAAGTTAATGGCTGAATTGGGATATGACCTGTCCCTACACAAACCTAAAAGTGTTAATAACTTACAACATGAACAAATTGAAATTATGGTTTCAATGGGTTGTGGTGATGCCTGTCCAAATTTAGCATCAAAAAAGAAGATTGATTGGGAGATACCAGACCCTAAAGATATGAACCTTAATGATTTCAGAGAAATAAGAGATTTAATAAAAGGTAAAGTAGAAGAACTTTTTAAAGAGCTACAAGTTGTCTAATATTCTTCCAAAATTTAATCAGGTATCATTTCTTCAAAGCGCCCATGTAATCTTTGCATTCCGCTAATCCATCTATCTCTATCAGTTCCTTTTCTTTTAATATATTCAAGAACTTCAGCGTGCGGAGTCACTAAAAATCTATCTTTTTCAATTGCATCCAATACATCTTCTGCTGCTTCTTCTGGTTCTATCATTCCATCTATACCAGCTACACCAGGTCCGCCTGCTGTCATAGCAGTCTTTACTGCCTGCGGGCATAAACATGAAACTCCAATACCTTTTGAACCATAAGTAATTTTTAACCATTCAGCAAAACTAACAGCAGCTGCCTTAGTTACTGTGTATCCTGCAGAGCCAATTTGAGTTAATAGCCCTGCTGCTGAAGCTGTGCTCATTAAATAACCCTCACCCCTTTCAAGCATTTGCGGAAGGACATTCCTGGCAGCAAATATATGTGACATAACATTTACTTCCCATATATTTTGCCAGTCTTCAGTTTTAACATTTAAAAAGCCAGGCACCCCTCCAATTCCAGCATTTGAGCAAAATATATCTATTCCTCCAGACAATTCATTGGCTTGCTCAATGACTTTGATAATATCTGACTCTTGACCTACATTGGCCTCAACCGCTATTCCATTAACGTCTTTTGCTGTTTCTTCAGCCCCTTCTATATTCATATCCACAGCGACTACTGATTGAGCTCCTGCGTTATGAAAAGCTACCGACAATGCTTTTCCTATTCCACTGGCTGCACCTGTTACTACTACTCTTTTATCTTTTACTTGCATATTTGTTTACCTTATTCCAAACCCAACTCTTTTATTGCCTCTTCTCGCATTTGTTTTTTTGCAGTTTTTCCTGAAGCAATTCTTGGTAGCTC
>ENA-UPTF01001829-UPTF01001829.1-marine-metagenome-genome-assembly--contig:-NODE-1829-length-12959-cov-2.756094_pt1 | contig 12959 bp, 11 predicted proteins | sample MGYA00238166_ERZ767019 | MGnify/ENA primary metagenome ERZ767019 (study PRJEB28930, sample SAMN06266391) | marine metagenome | isolation source: Sea water from 250 m depth | place: Atlantic Ocean...
GTGGCAAGCGATCCCACTGAAATTCTCACGCTAACGAAACTTTGCCGCCGCGAACTACCCATGGGATAGCCTCTAGGAAGGACCCGTGATCAGGCTACGAATTGGAAACCACTTTCGTGCCCGCTAGAAGATCGTGAAGACAGCGCCGATCATCACGGAAGATGAATACTGCATCAAAAAAACTAACGAGTTCTCTCATTCCGGGCACGGGGATGATCTGTAAACCAAAAAAGACGATATAACGCAGACCGAGCACTTTTGCGGCGGACACTTTACTGCCTGTCGCCGAATCGACAATGCGAATACCCAGCATTAATTTTCCAACCGTCTGGCCTCGCATAACGAGTAAATACCCGTTGATCACCATAAACACGACGGCAAACAACATCATCAATTGGAGAAAGGCGTTCGTACTCGAGAGCGTACCCATCTGGATAATGTCGTCGAAGGTCATCCAAAAGCCCGACGCAACAACAACGAGGAATACGATCACCAAAATCAGGGAGTCAACCAAATAAGCACCCAAGCGCACCCCTCGGCCCGCAAGTTCTGGACCGTTCGGCGTGCCCGCCGATTCCGCCGACGTTGCAGGCGGTTCGTATTTATTTTGTTCGTCGCCCGAATTGTTGTCGTTTTCGCTCGCGATCCTTCCCCTTACCAGGTCATTCAGAAATAGGTCATTGGAGTTCTTTTAGAAGAGTATTATTGAGCTTCGACGATTTAGATCGCAATCAGGCAGACTACCTCTACGCCATTAATTACATTATGTAATTGATTTTATTGTATTTTTAAGTGTACTACTTAGTCGACGCCGGGTTTGCCGACGTCCAAGACAGCCTCAAACACACGCGGTTCGCCAAGCGTTAAAGAATGACATCTCCCATGACCACACTGGACACCTCCGCTCTAAGACAAAACGTTCGCCTCTTGGGAGACACTCTGGGCAACGTCATTCGAACCACCGCGGGTGAGGGTGTTTTTCAGAGCATTGAGTCCATCAGACAAGCGTCCAAATCGGCCACAGATGCGGAGCTCACTGCGGCACTCTTTGAAGAGATGCGAGCATTGGATTCCGAACAACTACTACTCATCGCCCGAGGTTTTGCTCAATTTCTAAATCTCGCCAATATCGCTGATCAACAATTCACAACGTCCGAATCAATGAGCGAGCAATTGGGCGCGAAAAGCGTCGTCTCTCGGACGATCAATGAACTCAAAGGCACTGTCCCGACTGCGGACATCGAGAGAGCGCTCTGCGATCTTCACATAGACCTGGTGTTAACAGCGCACCCCACTGAGATCACTCGCCGAACGTTGATCCACAAGCATGGTGAAATACATCACTGCCTCAGCGAATTAGAGAGAGGTCACCGCGATGACACTCACGTCCGCGATCGGCTAGCTGATCTCATTGCTCAGATCTGGCACACCGAAGAGTTTTTGGAACACCACCCCACTCCAATCGACGAAGCTCGCTGGAGCTTTGCCGTCGTTGAAAATTCACTGTGGGATGCGGTACCAAAGTTTTTGCGTCATTTAGACCACGTGGCAGAGGACAATGGGCTGTCCATTCCACACAGACCCCGCACACCGATTCGCTTGTCGAGTTGGATCGGTGGTGACCGCGACGGCAACCCGAACGTCACGGCAACGATTACCGAACGAGTGATGTTGATCAGTCGCTGGCAAGCCGCAGATCTCATTGACAGAGACTTGGCGGAAATTTATGAGGAGTTGTCCGTGACATCGGCAACCGCCGAGGTCAAAGCGCTCACCCAGGGAGTCCGCGAGCCCTACCGCGCGTTGTTACGCCCCGCGCGAGATGCGATTCGATCACAACGTGAACGGTTAGGTCTTTACTTGAGAGACGCCTCGCTTCCACAACCGAACCCGCTAGCGACAGCCGACATCAATGAGCCATTGAAACAGTGCCGAGAGTCGCTCATCGCGGTCGGCCTAACAATCATTGCCAACGGCAAACTACTCGACCTAATCCGGAAACTGGACGCCTTCGGCACACATCTCGTCACATTGGATGTCCGCGAAGAGAAGACACGGCACAGCGAAGTCATCGGCGAAATCACTCGCGCGCGGGGGCTTGGGTATTACCAAGAATGGAGCGAACCCGACAAACAAGCGTTCCTCAGAAAAGAAATCAATGACGCTCGCCCGCTCATCCCGATTGATTTTGATTGTTCGGCGCCGTGCCGGGAAGTACTCAACACCTTTGCCGTGATCGCTAGAACACCGAGAGAGGCACTAGGGTGTTACGTGATTTCCATGGCGTCTGAACCATCCGACATACTCGCGGTCCAACTCTTACTGAAGGCTACGCAAGGTCCCATCGATTTGCCCGTATCGCCGTTATTCGAAACCCTCGACGATCTTGACGGCGCGCCTGAAACTATCAACGCGTTACTCAACGACGGCGACTATGTATCTCGTATTGGTAGATCACTAGTTGTCATGATTGGTTACTCCGACAGCGCCAAAGACGCGGGCGTGTTAACGGCGGGATGGGCGCAATACCGTGCACAAGAGCAGCTTCTATCGGTATGCGAAAAGCACAACGTCAAGCTGCAGTTGTTCCATGGGCGAGGAGGCACTATAGGACGGGGCGGCGAACCTGCGCATCAAGCTCTCCTATCGCAGCCGCCCGGATCGCTGGAGCAGGGCCTACGCGTCACGGAACAAGGGGAAATGATACGCGTCAAATTGGGCCTACAACCCCTAGCCGTCAACACGCTGGGGCAGTACACCAGCGCGATATTAAGGGCGAATTTAACACCGCCTCCCGTGCCCGAACCTAAGTGGCGGGCACTCATGGACAACCTGGCTGAGGGAGCCTGCGACAACTACCGCGGTTGGGTACGTGGAAACCCGAATTTTGTTACGTATTTCAGGCAGGCGACGCCCGAACCGGAACTCGCGAGCTTGCCGTTGGGTTCGCGTCCGGCCCGCCGTCGACAACGCGGCGGCATTGAAGCGCTTCGGGCCATTCCATGGATTTTTGCGTGGAGCCAAAACCGTCTGATACTGCCCGCATGGCTGGGCGCCGGAGCGGCACTCGACGACACAGCCAGCTCTGCTGAAGGCCTCGGTCAGTTGCGAGAAATGCGCGAAAGCTGGCCATTTTTTGCGTCGAGATTGTCAATGCTCGATATGGTGTATGCCAAGTCAAATAGTGTGATCAATCAGCTATATGACGCCACGCTGGTCGACGACGATCTAAGATCTATTGGTAACGACTTACGCAAGCAGTTGGCTGACGACATCAGCACACTGCAGCAAATACTCGATGTGAATACCTTGCTGGCTGATGACCCGTGGGGACTTGAGTCAATCGGTTTGAGAAATGTCTACACAGCGCCACTCAACCTGTTGCAGATTGAATTACTTCGTCGCGTCAGAGCCGAAGAAGATGAGAGCGTTAAACGCGCTCTAATGGTGTCGATTGCTGGCGTTGCAGCAGGTATGCGCAACACCGGCTGATTGTCAGCTCATGGCGAACTGGCTGATTTCAGTCAGCCAATTTTTGTCAAGGTGTTAGAGCGCTATCGGACAGGCTACCTCTCCGCCATTACTCTTTTTGGATCCGTCAGGGCACGGAAAGCAACGTACTATGGTCGCACGTCAGGAAAGCACCCAGAGCGCATTGACCCACGACTCCGGATTCCCATGCAAGGGATCGGATCGCCAGATTTCCAACACATTCATGCCGTCCGTACCTTCGAGTACGGAGCGAAGCGATTCCTCCGTAAAGTCAGTGAAACGGCGATCTCCTCGCATGACTTCCCCGCTTCCCTCTTTGAAGCACATAAACCCAACTCCCGTCGGGCATAACGCACGAACACATCGCGTAAGTACATCGTCAAATTCCAACATGGGTACGTGGAGCAATGAAGCGCAGCACCAAAGACCGTCGAACTCCTGTTCGAATTGCATCTGCTGGAAGCGACTGACTTCCACTATCTGTCCGGTATGACTAGAGGCCAAGTCCGCCATCGTTTTCGAAGCGTCGAACGCAGTCACTGTGTATCCCAAGTCGAGAAAGGCTTTCGCATCCCGCCCCGAGCCACAGCCTGCATCTAAGATTGCACCGCCCTTTGGAACGTATTCCAAAAACGGTGCATACAAGGACGACATATCAACGCCGACGGTGCGTTCGATAAAGGCATCCGTATTACGATCGTAGTAACGAACGTTGATGTCGTTGGCAAACGGCTTTTCTTTCGTCATTGCGGTCGAACCTACGCCACTCGCATCAACCTGTCATGCCTCCTCGAAGTTGCCTTCACGCAAACGATGTGATGCTCTAGCCGGTCCTATGGGAGGGACGACAACGATGAATCGAACCACACCACTATTGAGAGTGCTCATAACAGTGGCGATGTTGACAACAGCAAGCACCTTCGGAGCGCGTGGTGACGCTTGGATCCTGCAACGTTGTAAAGAAAGGATTTAACCGTGCGAATTAAAGTGAACGGCTGCCGTTTGTATGTCGACGTTGTGGGATCCGGTCTTACAGCGGAAGGTCCAAAGATGGTGGAGCGACCTGTTGTTTTTGTGTTGCACGGCGGCCCCGGTGCGGACCATTCGACGATGAAGCCCGATTTCAATCCGTTAGCCGACGTCGCTCAGCTCGTTTACTACGATCATCGGGGTCAAGGCCGCAGCGATTCAGACAAATCGGACAACTGGCATCTCGATCAATGGGCCGACGACTTGCGCGGGCTAGTTGATGCCTTAGGCATCCAAACACCCATTGTGTTGGGACTTTCTTTTGGCGGATTTGTGGCCCAGAACTACGCTATTCGGCATCCCGACCGACTGCACAAATTAATATTGGCCAGTACCGTCGCGCGTATGGTTCCGCAACGCGTATTTGAGGCGTTTGAACAGTTCGGTGGGGAGAGCGCGCGTATTGCGGCTGAGGATTTCTGGAATGGTCCTGATACGGAGAATACCGCTACCTATATGCGAGAGTGTTTTCCTTTATATACGAGGACCGAACGTGACAAAGACGCAGACCAAAGATCTATATGGACACAAGCGGTCATCGAACACTTTTCAAAGCCTGGCGGCGAGAACTGGACTTTCGACTATCGGGAAAAACTTGCGGCCATCCAATGCCCTACTCTCGTAACGGCGGGTGAGAGTGATCCGATTACACCGATTGCAATGGTTAAGGAGATGGCCTCTTGCATACCTGACGCCGTACGACAACTTGAGATTTTTGCCGACTGTGGACACGGCGTGCATCGGGATGATCCACGCGCGTTTGAGGTGATGAAGAAGTTTATAACAGCCATTTAGAATTACAGCCCAGTTCGAACTCGGAGAGAGATATGAAATATTCAGTGGCGTTTGCATCCGAGGTGGACTCGTGGAAATGGGCTAAACGAGCCGAAGAGTTAGGTTTTCATGCGGCTTGGTTCTACGACACCCAGTTACTGAATCCGGACATCTTTGTCTGCATGGCGCTCGCCGCCCACGAAACATCTCGGATCCGTCTTGGCACCGGTGTGCTTATTCCATCCAATCGCATCGAGCCAGTCGCAGCCAATGCGCTAGCGTCATTAAACAAGCTAGCGCCGGGACGAATCGATTTTGGTATTGGTACAGGTTTTACCGCGCGACGGACCATGGGACAGACGGCAGTCCCACTTAAGCGTACTAGGCAATATGTCGAGGTGGTACGAAGCATGCTAGCGGGCGAGATTGCTGAATGGAGCGATTCCGATGGACCACACAAGGTCAAATTCCTGGATCCAGAGCTAGGCCTGATCAATATTGCCGACGAAATACCCCTATGGTTTTCGGCATTTGGGCCGAAGTCGCAGAAACTGACCGCCGAGTTGGGCGCGGGCTGGCTGAATTTCTTCGGACTTGCTGATCCGACCGATTCGTTGAACGCGATGATTTCTGAGTGGCAACAGGCTGGACAGGACGAATCGACTTTACAGAGCAACCTATTCTTTCTAGGCGCCGTTCTTACGGGAGACCAGGAGGCCGATGAAGCACGATTAATGGCTCAGGCGGGACCAGCCACTTCTGTGCTATTTCACAATCTCGCGGACGAGGTAGGACCCATGGGTGGTTCAAATTTGCGGGCGGGTCCGCTGTCTAATGTACTTGCAGATTACCTAAAGGTGCACGATGGGTACGAACCCGCCGATGCGCGATACCTGCAGAACCACAAAGGTCACCTGATGTATGTCCGTCCCGAAGAAACGCACGTCACGCCTGAATTAGTGAAATCGGCCACGTTGAGCGGTACTCACGATGAACTGGTTGAGCATCTACAAGCGATCGCCGGGGCCGGTTACACCCAAGTAACAGTGCAGGTAGTACATGGCCACGAAGGTGCACTAGAAGATTGGGCCGAGGTGTTTAACGCCGTTTAGCTTTCGCAAACGTCCGATAATCGGCACGCCGCGTCCAAGCTCGAATCTACCGGTATTAGATCAATCCATCGTGCCGTAGATCCATAAACGCAAGTTGGAAAGCATTAATGACTTTCTCAACCACCGCTTCCGAATGTGCCCAGGAAAGGAACGCCAGATGGATCCCAGGTACAAGGACATCGTGGCCGAGTAGATGCAGATAGAACTCTCGTTCGACAGTGCGCAGACTGCTGTCGATATCTCTCGCCGAGTTAATTTCGTTTGAACTAAAGACCAAATGGAACATGGAAGCCGCGTTCATTAACTTCGCCGGTATATTCTCTAATTTACAGAATTGATTAATTTCCCGACCGAGCCGATCTCCCTGAGCTTTCAGATAAGGATAGATTTCATCCTTGTTGTCTTTCATGTATTGGATCGCCGCGATACCGGCCGACATGGTGAGGGGATTCCCACTGAACGTTCCGCCCGTAAATATGAACGGTGCGTCGTCGGCACCCGAGAACGTGTCCATGATGTCTTTTCTGCCTCCGACGACACCAATGGGCAGACCTCCACCCACTGCTTTTCCGTACGTGACAAGATCTGGCTCAATACCGTAGTACTCCTTGCAGCTACCGTACGCGATGCGAAACCCGGTAATGACCTCGTCAAACATCAACAGGACGCCGCACTCAGTACAAACTTCTCTTAACTGATTGAAGAAGTCCTGGTTATCGAGTCTCGGATTTGAGCTCTGTACAGGTTCGACAACAACCATGGCCAGGTCATCTTTACGCTCTCGAATTAAGTCAAACGCGGTCTCATCACGGTACGGCAGCATTAGCATGAGCTCATCCGCCACCACTCCCGGCACTCCATTGCCTAACGTCGTGGCGGTCGGACGTGATCTATCGCTCTTCGCGTCCGCTTTAACTAGCGCGTAGTCACTAACACCATGGTAAGAGCCGTCAAAGAGTGCCACGACTTTTTTACCAGAAAATGCTCTTGCGGCACGGAACGCGTACATGGTCGCCTCGGTACCCGAATTACAAAACACCAATTTGTCTACCGAGGGGTCCGCCTCTTTGATGAGCGTCGATAATTGTTGTTGGCCAGACGTTGGAATTCCATAGTGCCAGCCCTTTTCAACTTGGTTTCCTATGGCGTGTTCAACCACGTCGGGCTTATTGCCCAGGACATTGGGACCGAACCCTCCGGTCAAGTCGATGTATTGATTACCATCGATGTCGTTGAGATAAGGACCCTCTGCCGAATCGATATATATCGGATGCGGTAAGTCCACGGTCTGAACAACCTCCTGCGCGAGGGAGTTTTTCCCATCCCGAGCGACCTTCGCCGATTCGGGTGTTCTTTCGATTAGTTTCTTACGTACAGCCTGTGACTTCTCGCCTTGACGGATTTTTTCGTCCAACGCAACTTGATTCATGGTTGAGTCTCACTGAAGTGTTATCTGGTCAATGCGCCTACGCTCGCACACTTTGGTGACCAACGGTAGGCTCGCCGTTAGTACTTTTCTCCGTCTTCCCTTGGTGTCATGAACGCCGGAACACCACGCCTTCGCAATTCTTTTCTTGCGAGTACCTCGTCAAAATGCTCGCGAATGGTATCGTCCCAGGCTGGGTGAGGCAGGATATAAAACACGTTGTTCTTGATCGCATCGATCACGATATCCGCGATTTCACTCGGGGCCTTTCCATTCTTGAGCATCGCGGCAAATGGAGCGAAGGTCTCATCGTCAACGTCGGGAAAATCACTCTTTTGCATGTTCGCAGGTCGATTCCGTTCGGCATTGCCGATATTCGTGTTGACAAATCCGGGGCACAACACCGAGGAACCGATCTTCGAACCTCGGGCAAACAAATCACCGTTTAGCGATTCGGCCAAAGCGCGTACAGCGTGCTTGCTTACGCCGTAAGTCCCCGATCCCCCCATGAGGCCTGCTAAGGACGCTGTCGTCACCACGTGTCCCTCTTCCCCGTGGGCATGCATGTGGGGAAGGAAGGTCTGAATACCGTAGAGAACCCCGTAGAAATTGACGCCCAAAGTCCAGTTCCAGTCCGGCTCTTCGACCTCCCAAATCGCCCTATTACCCGAGAAAGCTCCGATTCCAGCGTTGTTGCATAAGACATGAATATTTCCGTACTGCTCCTGCGCTTTGGCAAAAAGTTCGTCGATAGACTCTTTAACCAAGACGTCCGCCCGGACACCGGTCACTCGGTGTTGGTGTTGCTCCAAGCGCTCGACCGCCTTTTCTAGTGCTTCCTCTTCCACATCGGCCATGACGACTTGCATATTCTCTTGCGCAAATCGTTCCGCTAACCCGAAGCCGATACCACTGGCGGCCCCCGTCACGACCGCCGTCTTGCCTTCAAAATCCTTCACAAGAGTACCCCCAAATTACGTATTCGCCAGATCGACAGCCGACCCACCCTGAGTGATCTTTCCCAAAACGAAGCCATCCTCAATGTTAGCGCTCGTATTTTCCCGCGGCCAGTTCGTTACCGTTCGCTCGCGATTACCTCTCATCGACTGCAACGCGTGTTCGAGTTCCTTTCATGGCGACGTCTTCGGCCAGCCAGGCCAACCCGGTCGCAGCGGGTCTGGAAGGGGCGGCGGGTCGGGAAGCCGACCGCTAGGTAAGGGCCATGCGATCGGCGTGACCGGCCCACGTATGGGCGCGCCGACCGGTAGCTCCATGCGATCGACGGAAGGATGTCTAGTATTCCGACGAGTACAGCCATCCGCAAAGAAGATGACCGTGTACACCCGCCGGGTACGATCGCTTCGGTTGGGGTTCGCGAGGTGAATCGTGCGTCCGTGATGAAACGCCACCGAACCGCGGGGGACGTTAATGTACTCGGGCGCAATACCACGAGCTTCATCACCGTGATCGAGGTCGAAGCCCCGCCCCGTGAAGATATCGGCAACGGCCGTGATATCGAATTTATGCGAGCCGGGCACGTAACCCATGGAACCTTCGTTCTCTGTGGAGCCGTCGAAAGGAATCCAAGCGGTAACCGTGCGTGGCTCTTCGATCGCCCAGTAGTCATGATCAAGATGGGGATCGGTTTCCCGCCCTTTGGATTCTTTATAAAGCGCTTGGTCGTGCCAAATACGTACCGCATCTGCATGCAGTAAAGCTGCAGCGGCCTCCCCGATCCGCGGATGGAAAGTGAACGGCCTGACGTCTGGCGCGTCCTCCCAAAGATTGATGCACTGGCGAAATGATTGCTCATAGCGCGAACGCTCCTTGAGAGGTCGTTTATCCCACCGCGATCGCTTTGCGACAGCCGCGTCGACCACCACACCGTAGCGGTCAAGTTCATCAGCGGAAAGCATGTCATCAATGACGACAAAGCCTCGTTGCTCAAACGTTTGGAGTTGTTCTCGCGTAAGTGCCTTCGCCAACGTCGCCCCTCACTTCCCCGCCGATCAGCACCGACGATACTATCAACTATTGTCCGTTACCCCGTTTCGAATATTGGCGGCGTACCGACCAATGCGCCCGCGATCCAACCTCAACCGTTCCGAAGTAACATGTGCCTTTCGCAGTAGTCGAGACCGCGTATGACCACAACGGAACAAGCCGTCCAAGAAATTGGAGACGTTGGTTATACGATTATTCCGGAAGTCATCACGCCGTCTCGCCTTGCAAGAGCGCAACAAGATGCAGAAAAACTACTCCATAACATTCCAGCCAAGGGTTTGAACGGTACCCGGATAGAAGGCCGAATGTGCAAAGGCCTCTTTGCGAAAACTCGCGCGTTCGACGACATCGCCGCGAACACCACCATCACAACAATCGTCAACGCCGTCCTGCACCCTAACGGTCCGGCCGGCTATTACAGCCAAAAACAAGGCGCTCAGCTTGGCAGTGCCATGATCAAGGACGTTCGACCAGGGGAAGATATTCGCGCGTTGCATCGCGATGACAACTACCCGATCCCGCATCCCCATCCACCACTCATTATCAACTCGCTACTGGCCCTTGATCCATTCAACGATGAAACGGGCGGCACATGGGTGGTCCCCCGCAGTCATTCATGGAGCGGCGACGTATCAACCAGTGCCGAACACGTTACGGTCAGCATGGATCCCGGATCCATCGTGTTATTCAACGGCGCTCTTTGGCACGGGCACGGTCCCAATTACACGCCCGACCAAACCCGACGAGCCCTTAACTTGCTTTACAACTGTTCGTGGCTACGTCCATGGGACGGTGAGCACCTCGGTATCCCTGAAACCGAGTGGAACTCGCTAGCGCCCGCGGTGAAAGCCATTCTGTAAAGTCTCGGTCTGGGCACGTTGCACCGATCCGGTTTATGACATACCCCTCGTTACGGCTTTTTGGATGCCGCTCCACTCGCTCCAGTGGTCGCACATCTTGTCGACCGAAGTCTGGTAGGGGTCGTAATCAGCGGGATACTCAAGAAAATCGCCGTTTAGCGCCCGGTCCGGATGATCTGAAACTCCCCAGCCAATGCGTGGATCGCCTTCGTAGGGATTTTCAGGACGTAGACGTCGGATCCGAAAAAACACATTCATCCGTGGATCGTCACTAAGATTCGGCGTCGCTGTGTGCGGCAAGGCGTGCAGCGCGATAACGGCATCACCTTCGGCCATGAGCGTCGGAGTCAATTCCGGCCATAGCCAATCTTCATCCTCAAAACGTGTCTCCGGATAGGTATCGACCATGGCGCGGGGCATCACTCCCGCAAACGCGCTATCGTCACCGGACGGAATCAATCGTGGCCAAAGCGGACCACCTCCACCGATCGGGCCCCCTGCATCCCTTTGCGAACGAAAAAATGCTTCGACTGCTTCATGCGCGCCTCGTCGAACCGAAAACTGGCCTTTGCCGGGTTGTGTCTGATCGTTGAGACAAACGCCGACGAGCGCGGTATAGCTTCCGATCGCCACGGTACGTTCACGGTTCTGCCAGAGTGGCGCGCCCCCCGCCGGGCCCATGGATTGGGGGTCCCCGTCAGCGCCCCATGTATGAAGAGACTGTCCCGACGCAAGAATTTCGCGTTGCGTTACGGGACAGAGCCCCGCCCAGCCCCCATCCACGTGGGCAGACGGCGCATAAACATTGTTGACGTCGACCCGGGTCCGAACCACGGCATCCGCGTAATGAGGCATCGTCACTGCCACTTGGGCGTTGATCGGACGTGTATGAGGTCCCATGGCTTCCTCAAGAACCGTCGCTAGAATCGAGTCGTTGTAGAGTCCGTTGATGGCAGCAGCATCACCGTGAACGATCGTTTGAGGATTTTCGGTGATCACACGTTTGGCGCGTTCCCTTAAGTCTCGGGGCACGGCGTTTCTAAGGATCACGAACCCGTCGCGAACGAGCTGACGTTTTTCTGCGTCTGACAAATGGTCGGCGTGTTCCATATCAACTTGGGTGTTGGTCCGGTAATGACCCGGAATAATAAGTCGATTACCAACAAACGTTAAGTCAGGTCCTGCATCTGAGGGCCAGTAGCATCGCGACTTTTATTGGATTGGCGTTCAATCAATCCGTACCCGAACCCCCACGACGCTTTTCGCTGAAAAAAGTAGCGTTTTCTCGATTAGAGGGTACGGGTCCGGAGACCTTGGCTTACACGCAGTTCTAGCGTGTGAGCGGTCGCACGCTGGGTCGCAAGGAATACCGCGGCATCGGCAATATCCTCCGCTTGGATCAGCGAATCGGGGTCTTCGGTTGGAAACCCTTCGCTTCGCATTCGCGATACCGTCGCATCGGGCAAAATGACGTGCGATCGAATCCCTTGCATTAGGTACTCGGCAACCAACGTCTTAGTAAATCCCATGACACCATGCTTTGACGCCGCGTACGCCGATCGATTGGCCGGCCCCACAACGCCCGCGCCTGACGAGATATTGATGATGCAACCACTACCCTGCTCCAGCATGCTGGGCAACGCGTATTTTGTGCAAAGAAACACGCCCCTTAAATTGACGTTGAGTACGTTGTCCCACTCCTCTGTGGGTAACTCGTGGACTGGCAATCGCGCTACGGCGCCCGCGTTGTTGACGAGGATATCGATCGGGCCGAGTTCGCTGACCGTCGCGTCAATGAGTTCGCGGATCTGTTGTTCGTCTACCATGTCACACGGAACTGCAAGACCGTCAATCTGTTGCGCCACCGCGTTGATTTCGTCTTTGCTTCGGGCAGTACATACCACTTTCGCACCGGCTGCCGCGAAGCTGACGGCGATGGCTTTGCCTATACCCCGCCCTGCACCAGTGACGATGGCAACCTTGTTATCTAGCTCCATGCCCTTCTCTTCGCGTAGCTACAACCTATCCAACATAGCATGACCGCACGGCCAGGTACCCCTCGCATGCTTTCGCGTCTGTCCTAGAACGACAATCTCGAACGCATACTCATCACCGAGAGAGCGAGCACCAGGTAGATGCCACCACCCAGAGCAATTGCTGCGGCATCAAACCCCAGGGTGTCGAGCAACCACCACCCAAGCAGCGGCCCTGCAGCCGCTCCAAAGTCCATCGTCGTGATGTAGTGGCGAAACGGGCCCGACC